>WNFC01002475.1_pt1 | contig 22215 bp, 20 predicted proteins | sample 5400541 | NCBI WGS metagenome assembly WNFC01 (sample SAMN13153342, study PRJNA577476) | soil metagenome | isolation source: 120 cm saprolite under Douglas fir tree site 2 hole 2 replicate 1 | place: USA:California | collected 2015-04-18
GCGCCTCGTCGCGATCGTGGTGCAGGAGCGGCCCAAGCTGATCATCGCGGCGGCCGACCAGCCTCCCTCGACGCGCATCATCGCCATCGGCGGCGACGTTGGTGCGACGCGGTGGGGCGACCTGCTGGCCGTTGCGAGTGACACCGGAGTCACGCTCCTCAGCACGGTGGGCCGCCGCGAGCCGGCTTTCGTCCCGCTGCCCGATCATCCTCGCGCCGTGGTGTTCTCGCCCTCGGGCCATCGTCTCTACGTCGCCCAGCGTACCGCGCCCGGCCTCGCGGTGATCGACCGTTTCGCGCACCAGGAGATCGACGGCGTTGCCCTGCCTGGCCCCGCATCGACGATCCGTCTCGATCCTTTCGGCCGCTGGCTGCTCGCTCGCCCAACTATGGGCGACACCGCGTGGATCGTCGACTTGCCGATCAAGTCGCTCCGTGGCGCCCTGCCGACCTCGTGGCGGGGTGACCTGCCCACGGTCGCGCCGGATGGCTCGCTGCTGCTGCGGCAGGGCCAGGACATCGTGGCCTATCGACCCGACTCGCTGCTGCAGACGGGTCGCGTCGCGGGCGGTGCCGGTGATCTCTGGATCGCCACCCGGTGGACGCCGCGTGGCGGCTATCACGGCGCGATGGCGGCATTGCCGCAAGCCGCGACCGACTCCGCTGGACCCGAAGGACCGCTTTACGTCCAGGTCTCAGTGTCGCAGAACCAGGGGTGGTCGGAGGAGATGGCCCAACAGCTGTCGCGGGCCGGCCTCGCTGCCAGGGTGTTGCCACCCCAGGCGGGTAGCGACGAAGGCTACCGCGTCGTGCTCGGCCCATACCTGACGCGCACCCAGGCCGAGGCCATCGGTCGCAAGCTCGGCCGGCCGTTTTGGATTTACCAGCCGACGACGCCGAGCCGCCCTGGTCCTACCCCCCAGGGGCAAACGCCGATTCAGTGACCCTGCGTCCGCTGCCGCGCTCGCGTCTGGACCGGCTGGTGCCCCCGCTCGTCGCCGCGCAGGCACTCGTCGCTCTGGTACCGGCGACTCCCGATCTACGCTGGGCAGCTGCCGCCGCGTGGGACGCGGCGCGCGCCGCCTCCCAAGGAGGCCGCCGGGTGGCACTGGTGGACCTCTGGCTCGACGCGCCGGTGCTCCACGAGGCGGTTGGGCTCAGCCGGGACGAGGGGGCAGGTATCGTGGATGCTTTCGAGTTCGGTGTCTCGCTCACCAAAGCAGCCCACGACGTGGGGGGCGTCTACTTCATCCCCGCCGGCTCGGAGACAGTGCACATGCCGGAGCTGCTCGCGCAGCCCCGCTGGCGCAAGCTGCAAGCCGGGTTCCGCAGCGAAGGTGCGTTGCTCCTGTTGTTCCTCTCGCCGGCGAGCCTGGCCAAACTGGGCGCGGTGCCGGACGGCGTGATGGTGTTGGCTCCGGACGGCTTCGAACTCGAGGCCGCCGGCGCGGATGGGGTGCGCGACGCGTTGGGTCGGGGGGCGAGCCTGCTGGGCACGGTGCGGAAGAGCTGGGCCACGCCACCACAGCCCCTCCCCGCGCAGCGGGTGTCGCGAGCCTCAGGCGGCAGGCGTGCCGCGTGGCTGGGACTGGGGGTCATGCTCGCCGTCGCCGGAGGCTGGGCTCTGCTCGCGCGCCCCGAGGCGCCGCCCAGAGTTGAGTCGAGGGGAGGGGTGGGGGGGGGAAGCTCTGTTGGGGGAGGGGGGGCGGCTACTCCGACGCGAGCTACCCCCACCCCCACCGCCCCCGCGCCACGCGCGGATTCTGCCGCCTGGACGGTACAGCTGGCCGCGTACGGCACGCTGGAACGTGCCCTGGCGCACGCCGACCGTCTGGTGGCCAAGCGCTTCGGCGCGTTCGTGACGCCGATCGCCCTCGACGCGGCGGGGACAGTGTGGTATCGCGTCCTCGTGGGCGCCTACGCGACGCGTGATGCCGCGGCGGCGGCGCGGGCCTCGTTATGGCGCCGCGGCTTGGCTCCGCGCGGCGAGGGCGACGTGCTGCGCGCCCCATATTCGTTCGCGCTCGATTCCGCGGTGGACGTGGCCGGCCTGCGCGGGCGCGGCGTGCCGGCGGTGCGTTGGAACGCTGGCCGCCGTGTCGTGGTCGGCGCCTTCGAGACGCCCGAGCAAGCAGCTCTCGCCGAGGCGCAACTCAAGCGCGCCGGCGTTCACGCCCCCCTCATCACCCGGATCGGGACGCCATGAGATTGAGCCGGTTAGAGCTGTCGGGCTTCAAGTCCTTCGCGGGCAGCGTCGAGTTGCCCTTCGATCTCGGGGTCACGGCCATCGTCGGCCCCAACGGTTGCGGCAAGTCGAACATCTCCGACGCTGTGCGGTGGGTCCTGGGTGAGCAATCGCCGCGGCTGCTGCGCGGCGGGAAGATGGAGGACGTGATCTTCCAGGGTTCGACGGGGCGTCGACCGGTGAACGTGACCGAAGTCTCGCTGGTCTTCGACAATGCCGACGGTACCCTGCCCCTAGCATACCAGGAGGTCGCCGTGACGCGGCGCCTGTCCCGGTCGGGCCAGAGCGAGTATCTCCTCAATCGCTCGCCGGTGCGACTGCGGGACATTCAGGACATGCTGCGCGGCACGGGGCTCGGGGCGGATGCCGCCGTCGTGATGGAAGCCAAAATGATCGACGCGTTGCTGTCGGAGAAGGCCGAGGAACGGCGGGCACTGTTCGAGGAGGCGGCAGGGATCGGGATCTACCGCAACCGCAAACAGAGCTACGAGCGGCGACTGGAGGAGACGCAGGCCGACCTGGCGCGACTCGAGGATTTGATCGCCGAGGTGCAGACCCAGGTGCGTAGCCTCGCCCGCCAGCGTGGCAAGGCCGAGCGTCACGTGAAGATGGTGCAGGAGCGCTTCGGGATCGCCATCACGCTGGTGCGCCGCGAGCTGGAGGATCTCGACTTGGCGCTTGGCGCCCTGGGGGTGCGGACTCGAGAACTGGCCGAGTCACTGCCCACGGCTCGCGCGCGCCTGGAGGAGGCCGAGCATGGGCGCGAGGCGAGAGTCCAGGCGCGGCATACGGCTGAGGCGCGGCGGGCCGAGCTCGAGCGCCGGCTGGGCGATACGCGCGTGGAGGCCAGCCGGCTGGAAGGCGACCTGAAACTTGCGGCCGAGCGCTTGAGCAACGCGAGCCAGCGACGCACGAGCGCGACGACCGAGCGGGCGGAAAACGAGCACCGGGCGGCGCAGGCGGCGCGGGAGCGGGAGGCGGCCGACGCCGAGTGTACGGCCGCCCTGCGCGACCTGACGGCGGTGCAAGGGGAGCTGGCGGGCCGCTCGACATTGGAGCAGGCGGTGCGGGAGCGCCTCGTGGCGCAGCGCGTGCTGGTACGGGAGCTCGAGGAAGAGCTGCAGCGACGCGCCGAGGCGTTCCGCGCCCTCGAGGGCGAGCGGGCGGCGCTGGAGCGCGAGCGCGGCGAGCTGCGGCAACAGCTGGCCGGAGCCACGGCCGAGCGCGGGACGCGTGAAGGGGCCACCGAGACGGCGGTGGGACAGGCGGACGCCGCCGCGCAGCAGGCGGCAGCCCAGGCGCAAGCCGCGGTGAAAGCGGTCGAAACGCTGCAACAGGCGCGGCGGCGCGTTGCGGCACTGCAAGAGCAGGAGATGCGGGGCCGCGCCGCACGCCGCCAGACGGAAGAGGCGCTGGCCCAGGTGACGGCGCGGCGCGACGCCCTCGCCCAGCTCGACCGCGAACGCGTGGGGCTCGCCCCGGCGGCCCAGGAGCTGTTGAAAGCGAAGGACCGCTTCGGCGATGCCGTGATCGGTCCGCTTGCAGACTTCGTCCGCACGAGCCAGCGCGACGCCGAGCTGGCCGAGCGCTTGCTCGGCGAATGGCTGCACGCCGTGCTGGTGCGGGACGAGTCGGCGATCGCCGCGATCCGACACTGGCACCAGGAGGAGCAGCCGGGGCCGCTCGTGCTGCTACCCTGCGTGCCCGGCCCGCGCCTCGCCGCCGACGGCCACCCGCTCGAGGACGCGGTGCGCGTGGAGGGACCGGCGGCGGCGTGGGTGCGTGCCCTGTTGGCGGGCCACGAAGTGTTGGAGGGAGGCGAGGGCCGCGCACTGCGCCGCGCCAACGGCGCCGTCTTCCTGAGCGGCTCGACAACGGGCGGGCCGCTGCAGCGGCGGGCCGAGCTCGAGACGCTGGCGCGGGAGGTGCGCGAGGCCGAGGCGGCGCGCGACCGCGCCGCGGCCGCCCTCGAGGCGACGGTGCGAGAACTAGCCGCCGCAGAGGCGGCGTTCGCCGCGGCCGGCCAAACAGCCGAGCACGCCCGCGAAGCGGAGCTTGACGCGGGCGCCCAGAAAGGGGAGGCGGAGCGGGCGGTGGTGCACGCGCGGCGGTTCGCCGCCGACGCCACCGAGCAGGTGGAGCGCCTGTCGCGCCGGCTGGCGGAAGTGGAGACCCGTCTCGCGACCCTGCGGGGCGAGCTGCAGGAGCGCGAGCTAGCGCGCGTGCGCTCCGACGAGCAGCTCGGCACCGAGCGGGCCCACCTCGTGGACCTTGAAGCGCAGCAGGAAGCCGCGCGGGAGCAGCGGGTCCACTGGCAGGTGGAGGTAGCGCAGGTCGAGGCCCGGCTGACCGCCGCGCGGGACCGCGCGGCCCGGGCGGCGGCGGAAGCAGATGCCGCCCGGCGGGCGGCTGCCGCCCTCGTCGACGAGATCGCCACGCTCGAGCGGGACAGCGGGACCCTGACGGGCCAGCGGGGCCAGTGGGAGGATGCCCTGCAGGAGCGGCGGCTCGCCGAGACGGAGCTCGCCGCAGCGGCCCGCGAGGCCGAAGGGCACGTCACGCGGGCGGAAGCGGAGCTCGGCCGGTCGGAAGCGGCGCTTGAGGAGGCGCGCGGCGCGCTCGAGGCTCTCGGGGAGGAACAGCACCGCTTGCAGCTCGAGCGGACCGAGGTCGACGGCCGCAAGCGCGGGCTGGCGGAGCGAGTGGAGGTGGAATGGCGCAAGCCGCTGGACCAGCTGCTGCGCGACGCGCCCGACGCCGCCGGCGACGTCGAGTGGCTGCGTCAGGAAAACGAACGCCTTAAGACCGCGATCGACGCTGTCGGCCCGGTGAATGCCCTCGCGGTCGAGGAGCACGCCGAAGAGGTCAAGCGGCTCGAGTTCCTCATGACCCAGCGCGATGACCTGGTCACGGCGCGCACGGCCCTCGTCCAGGCGGCGCGCGAAATCGACCAGACCGCCAAGCAGCTGTTCCTCGAGTCGTTCGGGAAGGTGCGCGAGAACTTCCGCTCCGTGTTCCAGACGTTGTTCGGTGGCGGCGAGTGCGACGTGCGGCTCGCCAACGAAGACGAGCCCCTGGAGAGCGAGATTGAAATCCACGCGGCTCCACGGGGGAAGCGCACACAGCGGATCCACCTGCTCTCCTCCGGTGAGCGCACGCTCGTGGCGGTGTCGCTCCTCTTCTCGATCTTTCTGGCCCGCCCCAGCCCCTTCTGCCTGCTCGACGAGGTGGACGCCCCCCTCGACGACGCCAACGTTGGGCGCTACGTCCGCCTGCTGTCGGAATTCAAGGACCAGACCCAGTTCATCGTGATCACCCACAACCCCCGGACCATGCAGGCCGCCGATGCCGTGTACGGGGTCACGATGCAGGAACCCGGCGTCTCCACTATCGTCGGGGTCCGTCTAGGCCAGCTGGAACCGGCCTGATTCCATGCGCCGGCCGCTCCGGGAGCGGGCCGCAGCGCTGCTCGTCGCCCTCCCCGCGGCCCTGGCCGCGCAGCAGGTCACGCCGCTGGCCCCTCTGCCCCCCGTCCTCACCTCAGTGACGCCCGTCTTTCAGTGGTCGGCGCCTGTCCCCGCCTTCGCCACGCCGGTGACTTACCGGCTGCGGGTCAGCCGCGACGCAGGCTTCGCCGCGCCCCGGCTCGACACGACCGTCGTGGATATGACCTCCGTACTCGTCCGGCGGCCGTTCAAACCCGGCTTGCCGCTTTTCTGGCGCGTCGACGCCACCTCGGCGACCGGCGTGGCGGCCTCGACGGGCGTCGTTGGTCCCATCACCGTGCCGCCGTGGGCCACACCACTCACGCTCAGCACCTCGGGCGGTACCACCACCACGGATCCTCAACCCACGCTCGTCTGGACCTCGCCCCCCATCGTCGCGCCCCCAGGGCCGTTTCGATACGATGTCTTTGTGTTCCGCGCTGGGGACCCGATCTCGGTGTACGGGGCCGGTGGCCTGCGCGATACCTTCTTTCAGATGCCGGTGGCGCTGGAGCGGAACATCCCGTATTCCTGGCGCCTGGTCGTCCGCGCGGGTGCGGACACCAGCCTGGTCTTGAGCCAGGGCACGTTTCTGGTCCTCGATCCGACCGTCCCGCCCACGACGATTCTCTATCAGAATTTCCCCAACCCCTTCCCGTCATCGGTGGCGGGGGGCGGTGAGGGGGGGGGGGGACGCGACTCGACCTGCATCTGGTTCGACCTGGCCGCGACCGGCCGCACCGAGCTCGTGATCCTGGATCTGCGTGGCGGCCCAGTGCGCCACCTCGTGCCGGGGCCGGGGTTCCCGGCAGTGCTGGACGCCGGTCGCTACGGCCGCGGGCCCGCGGGTGGGCCCGAGTGCGACCCCCGCCTGATGTGGGACGGCCGCGCGGACGACGGCCGCGTGGTCCCAGCCGGGGTGTACCTGTACAAGTTGCAGGCAGGCAGGGTAATTCTCTTCAAGCGACTCGTCTTCAGCGGAAAGGCTCCCTAGCGTGGAACTGATCACCGTCGGCACCGGCACCGTGGCTCCCTCCGCGACGCGCACGGCGGCCTGTCATTGGGTCACGCGCGGCAACCTGAGGATCCTGCTCGATTGCGGCGCGGGTTCGTTGCACCGCCTCGCGTCCTTCGGGCTCCCGTGGCAGCAGGTGACCCACGTGATCCTTTCGCACTTCCACCCCGATCACTGGGGGGAGCTGCCCATGCTGGTGTACGCGCTCAAGTACACCACCGCGCCGCCGCGGACCGAGTCTCTCGTGATCCTCGGTCCCCCCGGCGTCGTGCGCCTGATCAAGAGCCTCGCGGACGCATATGGGCCTTGGCTACTCGACCCCGGGTTCCCGCTCGGCATCCTCGACGTCCGGGACGGGGAGCCGTTCCCGCTCGACGGCGAGTTGAGCCTGGAGACGTTCCCGGTGCCGCACACGACTGAAAGCGTGGCGTTGAGTCTCAGCGCGCCGGAGGGCCGGCTGGTCTATACGGGAGACACGGGCCCGTCGTCCGAGCTGGGACGTTGGGCCCATGGCTGTGACCTCCTTCTGGCGGAGTGTTCGCTCCCGGAAGCGATGGCCATCGACAGCCACCTCACGCCGGAGCGGGCCGGCGAGCTGGCCCGGGAGGCCGCGGCCCGCCGACTCGTCTTGACGCATTTCTATCCTCCCGTCGAGACTTCGGACCCGGCCCGCGGGGCGGCCGCGAAGTTCCGCGGCCCCGTCACGGCCGCGCGGGACGGAGACCGGTTCACCATCGGGGGTGGAGGGCACGGGGCCAGATGCTGATCGTGATGCGGCACGGGGCGACCGCAGAGGAGATCGAGAAGGTCGTCGCCGTCATCAAGGAGTTGGGCTACCAGGCCCGCACCATGCCGGGCGCGCAGCGCACCGCGGTGGGCCTCGTCGGCAACGACGGGCGCGTTGACGCTTCACGACTCGAGGGGCTGGCCGGCGTCCAAGAAGTGATCCACGTCTCCAAGCCCTACAAGCAGGTGAGCCGGGAATGGAAGGGGGAGTCGACGGTTATCCGGCTCGGAGGAGGCGTCACGGTTGGCGGCGCTGAGGTCGTGGCGATCGCCGGCCCTTGCTCCGTCGAGTCGGAGAAGCAGATCGTGACCGCGGCCCAACAAGTACGAGAGGCCGGCGCCGTGATCCTGCGGGGTGGCGCGTGGAAGCCGCGCAGCTCCCCGTACACGTTCCAGGGTCTGGGCCGGCCGGGCCTCAAACTGCTCGCCCGGGCACGCGAGGAGAGCGGCCTGCTCGTCTGCACCGAGGCGATGGACCCCGAGGGCGTGCGCTGGGTGACCGAAGTCGCCGATATCGTGCAGATCGGCGCGCGCAACATGCAGAATTACTCGCTGCTCAAAGCGGCGGGGCGCTGCGGTAAGCCGATCCTGCTCAAGCGCGGCCTGTCGGCGACCGTCACGGAGCTGCTGCTCTCGGCCGAGTACATTCTCGCCGAGGGGAACCACGACGTCATCCTGTGTGAGCGGGGCATCCGCGGGTTCGATCCAACCACGCGGAACGTGTTCGACCTGACGGCCATCCCGGTCGTCCACAAGCTGTCGCACCTGCCGATCATCGCCGACCCCTCGCACGGCACCGGGCTGCGGGACAAGGTGATTCCCATGGCGCGCGCGGCCGTCGCCGCCGGCGCCGACGGCATCATGGTCGAAGTGCATCCCGACCCGGAGCAGGCCCTCTCCGACGGCGCGCAGTCGCTGTTCCCGGACCAGTTCACCCAGCTGATGCGCGAGGTCCGCGTAATCGCGGAAGTCATCGGGCGTCGGGTGGCGGAGCCGGCGCCGGTGAGTGCGTGAGCTCGCCCGGACGGTCGGACTGGGGCGCTGTCGAACTGTTTCTGACACTCGCCGCAGTCCTGGCCGGTCTCACCATCCGACAGTCCGACGCCCTGTCGATTCTCGATCATGCCTCCGCCACCTACGACACCGTCCGCACCCTGTCCGCCGACTTCGTCCAAATCGTTGACAACCCCATGGCCGGGGTCGTGGATACGACGCGTGGACGGCTCTATCAGGAGAAGCCCAACCGCTTCGCCATGCGGTTCACCACCCCGGAGGGCGACCGCATCGTCGCCGATGGCCGCTGGCTCTGGCTCTATACCCCCAGCACGACGCCCGGCCAGGTGATTCGCACCGCCATCCCCAGCGCCGGCACCACTGGCCCCAACCTCATCGCCCAGTTCGTCGAGCGGCCGCGTGAGCGCTACGCAGCACGCTGGCTGCGCGCCGACTCCCTGGCCTCGGACGCGAGCATCGTGGACGTGCTGGCGTTAACGCCGAAGAACCCCAGCGCACCTTATCGGGATGCGGCCGTGTGGGTGAGTCGTGGGAGCGGGCTGCTCGGGCGAATCGAAATCACCGAGGGATCGGGGCAGCGGCGGGTCGTGGTGCTGCGGAATGTGCGGGTGAACGCTCGCGTCCCCGCACGGGAGTTCACTTTCGCTCCACCGCCCGGAGCACGAGTGGTAGATCAGTAGCGAGCACCTCGGCCACCTTCGCCGCCGTCGCTTCGTCCATCCCCCGTTTCTGAGCCAGCTCCAGCGCGGCCCGACCCAGGCTGCGGTAGAGCTTCCCGTCGTCGGCCGTCAGCGACTCCAGGTGCCGCATAATAGTGTCGGTGTCCGCCCGCAGGACCGGCCCGGTGAGTGCCGCCAGCGGGCCCTGTTGCTCTAGGTTCTCGAGCGTTCCCCGGACCAGCGGCTGCAGCGCCGTCCAGGCCTCGGCGTCAGTGAGCCCCGCGTGCCGCAGCAGCCGCTGCGCCACCGCCTCTACGACCACGAAGTAGTTGGACGCGAACACCGCTCCGGCGTGATAGACCGCCTTGGCCTTCGCGGTGAGACGGAAGGGCCGCAGACCTACATCCTCCGCCAGCCGCTCGGCGGCCTCGATGGCGCGCGGCATTCCCTCGACTGCGGCCCAGGCGCCTCGCAGCCGCTCCGGCGCCTGTACGGGATCGCTGATCGTCTGCAGCGGGTGGAGCGAGCCCAGCCCCGCGCGACTCGTGACGAGGGGGCCGAGCGCCTCCTGGCCCTGCACGCCGGAAAGGTGTAGCACCACGTGCGCCGGCCGCACCGACTGCGTGTCGTGCAGCAGCTGGGCGAGCGGCCGGATCGCGTCGTCCCGCACCGCCAGGATGAGCACGTCCACGTCGCCGAGCCACGCGGGAGGCTGGTTCTCGGGGCCGACGGTGAGTGAGAGGGGCTGGGGAACCTTTTTCTCGCGCCGGCCGTGCAGTCGCACCTGATAGCCCGCGGCCGCGAGGGCCAGGGCGAGGCCGATCCCCGTCCGCCCCGGCCCGATGATCCCGACGCCCGCGTGTGCCGGCGCCCGGCGGATCACTAATTGTGCGCCGGCGCCGCGCGCACCGTCACGAGCGTGAGGAGATCGGCAGGGCTCCTCGCCTTTCGGGCAAGCGCCAGGGCCTGCTGGACTTGGCGATCGTCACTCACTCGGCGCCGGAACTCGGCCTGTCGGCTGAACACGTAGCGGGCCACCTCAAAGCCGAGCTCCTGGGCGATCAAGTGCCGGGCACCGGCCGCCACGCTGTCGGGCAGGGCCACGCCGCGACTGCGGAGCCGTTGCAACACCTCGTCCACCATCGCGTCGGAGACGGTAAAGGTCGGGTCCGTCAACTTGCCCGCTCCCTTGAGCTCTAGCGCGTAGCCCGAGCGGACGTCCCAATACACGGGCACCTTGTTGCCGAGCGTTCGAACGAACGTGCGCTCGGCTGTGGTGAAGGTATCGGGCGCGACGAACATGTCGGGCCGGATGCCGCCGCCGCCGCGCACGATGCGGCCGTGATCGGTATGGAACACCAGCGAGTCGGCGACGGTGTCCTTGCCCTCCTCCGCTGCCAACGCCTGCGCCTCCTGGTCCTGCTCGTTGCGGCTCGAACGCTGAATTGTGCGGCCGCTTGGCGTGTACCACCGGGCGGTGGTGAGCTTCAAGCCGAAGTCAGGGCCCAGCTGCCACAGCTGTTGCACGAGCCCCTTGCCGAATGTGGGCGTGCCGACCACGATCGCCCGATCGTGATCTTGCAGCGCGCCAGCGACGATCTCCGCCGCACTCGCCGTGCCGCTGTTGGCGAGCACGACGATCGGCAGCTGAGGCCAGCGTTCCGGCTTGGTGTCCCGGTAGACGTGCGTGGCGTCCGGGGCGCGACCGCGCGTGGCTACGACCTCCTGCCCGGGGTTGAGAAACAGCTCGCTCACCGCGATACCCTGGTTGAGCAGTCCCCCCGGATTGTAACGCAGGTCCATGATCAGGGACTTCATCCCCTGTTTCATCAACGAGTCGATCGCGACGGTGAGCTCGGGCGCCGTCGCCTGACTCACCGTGCTGACGGCCACGTAGCCGACCCGGTCATCGAGCATCATGGTGGTCCTGGGGTCGACGGAGCGGACGTGGATGGTGGCCCGGGTCAGCTTGTAGGTGATCGGCTGCTCGATGCCCACCCGGCGGATCTTCAGCACCGCGACGCTGCCGGGCGTGCCCCGCAGCTCTTTGACCGCCTTGTCCTGTTTCCACCCTTGAGTGGAGCTGTCGTTCAGCACGATGATCAGGTCCCCGCCCCGAATGCCGGCGCGCTCGGCCGGCGTATCGGGGAGCGGCGCGATCACCGTGATCCAGCCGTTGCGCACGTCGATCTGGAGGCCGAGTCCGCCGTACTCCCCGCTCGTTTGTTCAGTCAGCGAGTGGAAATCGTTGGGCTTCAAGAACACCGAATACGGATCGTGCAGCTGATCGAGCATCCCGTCGATCGCCATCTGGTAGAGCCGCTTCTCATCGATCGAGTCGACGTAGAAGTCGGCGACCCGGGCCAGCACGTCGTCGAACAGCCGGGCCTGTTGGTACACCGAGCCCGCGGGGCTGCCTTCGCGCTGCAGCAGCCAGCCGCCCGTCGCCAGGGCCACAACGGCGACGACCACGACGATCGCGATGTTCCGATGCTTCATGACATCCCTCGCAGTGAATGTGCGCTCACCGCCATGACCTCGCGCCAGGCGGCCTCCTGGACGGCCTGCTTCGACTGGGTGGCATCGACGTGCACGACGCCGGGTCCGCTCGCAGCCTGATACACGGCGCGCACCCGCTCGTGGAACGCGTCGTCCTGCCGCTCGAAGCGGTCCTGCTCCTTGCGCGAGCGGCGCTGGCGCTCTCGCCCGACTGCCACCGGCACGTCCAAGACCAGCGTCAGATCGGGCACAAGCCCTCCCGTGGCGAGTCGCAACGTCGCCGCCACGTCCTCGCCCGGCAGCCCGCGCCCGGCGACTTGGTAGGCCATGGTCGACAGGTCAAACCGGTCTGCCACCACCACCTTCCCGGCCTCAAGCGCCGGCCGGATCTCGCGCTCCACCAGATCGGCACGCGCCGCGAGCATGAGAAACAGCTCGGCCGCAGGTGCGATGTCGTGCTTCGACTTGAGCGCCAGCTTCCTGGCGGCCTCGGCTACTGGGGTGCCGCCCGGCTCCCGCACCGTAAACGCCTGCCGCCCTTCGGCGAGCAGCTGGGCGGCGAGCCAGCGCACGAGCGTCGTCTTGCCCGCTCCCTCCGGCCCCTCCACGACCAGAAACACGCCCGCCCCTCCCCCGCGCCCCATCAGCCCAGCGTGATGATCGGGCTGGCCGACCCCTTCTTCATGCCGTCGAAGATCCGCTCGTTGACCTTCGCCATCAGCTTCTCGAAGTTAGCCTGCGCGGCCACCATTTGCTGGTACACCGGATTGCCCTGGACGCTTTGCAGAGTGGTGTCGTACTGCTCGACGAGCTGCTTGGGCGGTTCCACACCTTGTTGCGCCGCGCGCTCCAATTCCGCCGCCAGGCGCTCGATCTCGCTTAGATAGCGCTGGCACTCCGCGTCCTCGCGCAGGCGTTCACTGGCCCGCCGCAAGGTCTTGTACTCCTCGCTCTGCCCCAGGAGCCGGCCGAGTTCCTGCGCCTTGTCGTCGATCACGCGTCCTCCGTCGCCGCGGGAAACGCCAGCGCGTAGCGCGGGCGGCCGAACAGGTCCTGATGAATGCCGATCCGGCGCCAGCCGAACTCGTGGGCCAGCAGCCGCACTTGCTCCGCGCGCCGCTCGTCGATCTCGACGCACAGCACGCCGCCTGGCTCGAGCCGGTCGGCTGCCCCCGCGAACAGCGCCCGCGTGGCCTCCAGGCCGTCCGGCCCGCTCACCAGGGCAGCGCGGGGCTCGAACAGCCGGACCGTGGGATCGAGCGCTTCGTATTCCGTCTCCGTCAGATACGGCGGATTGGAGACGATGACCCGATATCGCTCGGGCTGCCGCCGTTTCCTTTTCCCCTGCTTCCCCGCCTTCCCCCTCTTCCCCCTCTTCCCCCTCTTCCCCCGGACTCGGGCGTCGAGCGGCGCCAGCAGGTCGCCCTCGCGCACCTCGACGGGCGTCCCGGGCTCGATCAGCGCGACATTCTCCCGTGCCAGCGCAGCGGCGTCCGGCGAGCGCTCCACGGCGATCACGCGATCGAACCTCCCTTCCACCGCGAGGCTGAGCGCGATGCAGCCGCTCCCGGTCCCGATGTCCGCCGCCAGGCCGCCCGTCTTCCCCGCGCTCCATTGGAGGACGAGCTCGACGAGCCCCTCCGTCTCCGGGCGTGGGATCGCCGCCCTCGGGTCGAGCTTGAGGCCGACGGAGCGGAAGGCTGCGTGCCCTACCGCATAGGGAAACGGAACGCCGCTGGCCCGCTGCTCAACAGCTTGCCAAAACAACTCGACTTGAGATGGCGTCGGCACACCGTCGCGCCGCAGCCATACGTCCCCCGGCTTCACGCCTTCCAGCGCCGCCCACAACGCCGTCGCCTCCCGCTTCGCGTTCAGCACCCCCGCCCGTGCCAGCCGCTCAGCCGCCAAGGCGAGCGAGTGAGCGATGGACGAGCGCTCCGGTTCAGGCACTCAAGCGTTCCTTCTCCCCCGCCTGCCGGAGGGCGGCGATCAGGTCATCCAGCTCGCCCTGCATCACATCGGCGAGGTTGTGGGTGGTGTATCCGATACGGTGGTCGGTGACCCGGTTCTGCGGGTAGTTATAGGTACGGACCTTTTGCGACCGGTCGCCCGTGCCGACCTGGGCTCGCCGCTCCCGCGCTCGCGCGGCCTCCTGCTCGGCGATCTTCCGGTCCAGGAGACGCGAACGCAGGATCTCGAGCGCCTTGATCTTGTTTTGCAGTTGGGACTTCTGGTCCTGGCACTTCACCTCGAGACCGGTGGGGAGATGCGTCACGCGCACCGCGCTGTCGGTCGTGTTGACACTCTGACCCCCAGGGCCGCCGGAGCGGAACACGTCGATCCGGAGATCCTTGTCCTCGATCTTCACGTCCACCTCTTCGGCTTCGGGCAGCACCGCTACCGTGGCGGCGGAGGTATGAACACGCCCCTGCGCTTCGGTCGCCGGCACCCGCTGGACCCGGTGCACACCCGACTCGTAGCGCAAGGTGCCGTACACCTTCGGTCCTCGGGCGGCGAAGATCGCTTCCTTCAGGCCACCCAGCGTGCCTTCGGAGAGAGCCAGCACCTCGACCTTCCAGCCTCGCCGCTCGCAGAAGCGGGTGTACATGCGGAACAGATCCGCAGCGAAGAGTGCCGCCTCGTCTCCACCCGTGCCTGCGCGGATCTCCACGATGGCGTCGCGGTCGTCGAGGGGGTCCGTCGGGGTGAGGAGGTCGGCGAGCTGCCGCTCGAGCTGCTCGATCGGGGGCCGTAGCCGCTCTACGTCGGCGCGGGCGAGCTGCGACAGTTCCGGGTCGCGGTCGTGCAGGATCTCCTGAGCCTCGGTGAGTTCCTGGCGGAGCCGCTCCAGGCGCTCATGGAGGTGGCGGATGCCGTCGAGCCGTGCGTGCTCGCGGCCCAGCTGTTTCAATTTGGCCGGGTTCCGCGCGGTCTCCGGGTCGGCCAGCTGGTGGGCGACTTCCTCCGCCCGCACGAGCGCCTGGCGGAGTCGGGCCTCCATGGGTCAGCCGGTCGCTTTATCCGTCCGATATTTCTGACGGAACCGCTCCACACGGCCGGCCGTGTCGATCAGCTTTTGCTTGCCGGTGAAGAACGGATGGCACTGGGCGCAGATTTCAACGTGGATCACGGGGATCGTGGAGCGCGTGACGAAGCTGTTGCCGCAGGCGCACTGCACGGTTGCTCGCTGATACGTCGGATGAATGCCGGGTTTCACTGCTCGCATCCTTGACTGAGTGTCGTTGCCGCCGGAAGGCCGGAAATATAACTGGCTTCATGAGTTGGCGGCAAGCGTTGCAGCGCGCGATGAATTGACACCGGCGGGGCGAGGCCGTAAGCTTGCGCCTCACCACACCCCCCGCTCGAGGGGAGAGCTTCGTGTCCGCTGCCGCGGTGCTCCAGAAAGTCCCGTTGTTTGGCCAGCTCGGCCCCATCGACCTGCAACGGGTCGTGGAGGTTGCCCGCGAGCGGTCCTACCCGAAGAACTCCGTCATTCTCTTCGAGGACGACCCGGGGGACGCGCTCTACGTCGTGGCCGATGGGCAGGTGAAAGTAGTCCTGATCGGTGAGGACGGGCGCGAGGTCATTCTCTCGGTCATGGGCACGGGCGAGTTTTTCGGCGAGATGGCGCTGATCGACGACGAACCGCGCTCGGCTCATGTGATCGCGATGGAGGACTCGACGCTGGTCGTCCTGCGCCGCGAGGACTTCCAGCCGATCCTCGCGCAGGTCCCGATGATCGCCCTCGCGCTGCTCAAAGAGCTGTCCCGGCGCTTGCGCCGGGTGGACGAGAAGGTCGGCAGCCTCGTGCTGCTCGACGTCAATGGGCGCGTGGCCCAGTTGCTGCTCGAACTCGCCGACGAGGCCGGTGGGGAGCGCATCCGGCGGCGCCTGACGCACCACACCATTGCCCAGATGATCGGCTCCAGCCGGGAGACGGTCTCTCGCACCATGCGGGACCTCGTGGACAAGGGCGTGATCGCCGTTTCGCGCAAGGACATAACGATCCGCGATCGAGCCGCGCTGGCGGCCGCGGCCGGCCGGGCGTGAGGTGGGTCACCGCACGGCGGTGAGGCGGCGGCTTGTTGTACATGACGGATTCTCCGTAACTTAGCCCAGGATTCGGCGTGGCCAAGCGCGTGACCTACTCGGTGACCTTCTGGGGGACTCGGGGCTCGATCCCGACTCCCGGGGCCCAGACGGCGCGTTACGGCGGCAACACGCCGTGCGTCGCCGTCGAGGGCGCCGGGGGGCAGGTGGTCATCCTCGATGCGGGAACGGGGATCAGGGCCCTCGGGCTGAAACTCGTCGAGCAGCAAAACGGCGCCGTGAACGCCCAAATCCTGCTCTCGCACGCGCACTGGGATCACATTCAGGGGCTGCCGCACTTCAAGCCGTTCTTCGCGCCGGGGAACGCCGTGCAAATCTGGGGTACGCGCCAGGGCACGATGTCGCTCGAGGCGATCCTGCGCCAGCAGATGGACCCAGCGGTGTTCCCGGTGCCGCTCGATGCCCTGTCGGCGAAACTCACCGTGCAGCAAGTCGAGGAGGGGGAGTTCTCGGTGGGCGAGTTCCGGGTGCGGACCATCAAGCTGCGGCACCCCGGAACGACGCTCGGCTACCGGCTGACGCCGGCGGCCGGAGGGCCAAGCATGGCCTACGTGACGGACAACGAACTCGGTGCCGGCGGGCAGTACAGCACGTCGCGGTCGTGGCGCCAGGGGTTCGTCGACTTCCTCCAGGGCGTGGACCTGCTGATCCACGACGCGATGTACACGCCGGTCGAGCTCGAGTCGCACCGCGGCTGGGGGCACTCGACCTATGCGGAAGCCGTGCTCTTGGCGTCGGAGGCGGGGGCGGAGCGGCTCGTGTTGTTCCATCACGAGCCGGAGCACGACGACAAGACAATGGACGACCTCCTTGCGGCCGCGCGCCGTGAGGCCCGGCCCCGTGGACGGCCCGCTGAAGTGCTGGGCGCCCAGGAGGGCATGCAGCTGACTCTCTGACGTGAGGAGCAACGTATGCGTTTGCGGTCGATCGTGATCCTGCTGGCCCTCGCGGCCCTTGGCAGCCTGCTCGACGGATTCGCCACCCGGGTGCGCGCGCAGGATACCCGGCCGGGCATCGCCGTATTCATGTTCGATGACGGCGGCTCGTTCGGGCAGAACAAAGAGAATCTCGACGGTCTGCAGCGGGGGATTCCGGGGATGCTGATCTCCGAGCTGGCGGCCAACCCCGCCGTGCGGCTAGTCGAGCGCGAGCAGGTCCAGCACCTGTTGGACGAGCAGAACCTCGGCGCCTCGGGCAGGGTGAGCGCGCAGACCGCGGCGAAGATCGGTAAGATCGTCGGCGCGAAGTACGCGATCACCGGGATGTTCATCGATTTCTCCGGTGACTTCCGGCTCGACATCCGGCTCGTCAACGTCGAAACCAGTGAGATCGTCCGGGTCGAAGCGGACAAGATGTCGCGGGATCACCTGTTCGACCTGATCCGCACCCTCGCCCAGCGCTTGATGAAGGACGTGAGTCTGCCGCCGCTCCCGAAGCAGGCCTCGGACCAGCGCATGAGCCGCCAGGTGCCGACGGAGGCCCTGACCTACTACTCGCGCGCGCTGCTGTATCACGACCGCGGTCAGCGGGACCGGGCGATCGAGATGTATCAGCGGGCCCTCGAGGTCTTCCCGGAGTACGCGGAGGCCCAGCAGGGACTGCAGCGCGAGAAGAACTCGTGACGCCCCCCCCCCGGTGAGCGATCCGATCAGCCGCCTCGGCGGATCGACGGCGCGCCGGCTCTCCCGTCTGGGGGCGCTGGCGCGCTTCGGCTTTGGCGCCCTGCGCTCCCTCGGCACCCTGCCCGCCGCGGGTCGCGCCGTGGCCCTGCGGGTCACCCTCAATCAGATCCGCTTCACCGCGGCCGACGCGGTCGGACTCGTCGTCCTGCTGTCGGGCATCCTCTCCTTCCTCGTGATCTCGCAGGCGGTGCGCGAGCTGGGCCAGCTCGGCGCCACGGACTTCATCGGCACCCTCATCGTAGTGGCCATTGTGCGCGAGCTGGGGCCGCTCATCACGGCGCTCACCGTGGCCGGCCGCTCCGGCACGGCCATCGCGGCCGAGTTGGCCACGAATCGCGTCCTCGGGGAAGTACGCGCGCTGGAGGCGATGGGGATCGACCCGCGCCAGTACCTCGTCCTACCGCGATTCGTCGGCTCGCTCGTCAGCGTGTTCGTGTTGCTGGTCGTGTTCGACCTGGTCGCCGTGGGCGCCGGCTTCGCCGCGGCGCGCTTCAACGGCATGGTCGCCGGCCGCTACTTCGAGATCGTGCTCCAGTCGCTCGCGCTGAAAGACGTCTGGCTCACCGTCGCCAAAGCGGTCACGTTCGGACTCATCGTCGGCCTCGTCCCCGCCTACTTCGGCCTCGCCGTACGCGGGGCTCCGACCGAGATCCCGGTCGCGACGAGCCGCGCCACCGTCACATCGATCGTCGGGATCTTCCTGTGCTCGGCCCTCTTCGTCGTGATCGCGTGAGACCATGACAGCGCCACTGGCCATCGAAGGAGTGCCGATCGGTGGAGGGGGGCGCCGCGACGCGGTCCCACTGACCGTGACCGTCCCCGCACACCAGGCCGTGGCGCTGCTTGGCGACGAGGACAGCGGCCTCGGTCGCCTGGGGGGCTATGCGCTAGGCTTGGAGCCCCCGCCCGCGGGCCACGTCACGGTATTCGACACGATCATCGCCGATCTCCCCGAGCGGGAGCGTTTGGCGGTGCGCCGCCGCGTGGGATACCTGCCCGCGGGCGAGGGGCTGCTGCAAAACCTCTCCCTCCGGGACAACGTCGCGCTGCCGCTGCGGTTCGGGAGCGAAGCGAGCCCGCGAGAGATCGAGGGCCGGGTCAACGTGATGCTCGTGGCGGCGCGCGTGACGGCCGCCGCGGGCTTGCGACCGGCTCAGGCGACCGAGGAGGAGCGCCGCCGGGCGGCGTTCGCCCGCGCCCTCGCGTTCGACCCCGCGCTGCTGATCCTCGAGCAACCGTTCGACGGGCTCACGGCCCGCACATCGGCCGAACTCCTCGAGCTCGCCCGGGGGGGCGAGACCGCCGAGGGAGCCCGGCGTACAATTCTGATCACGGGCCACGAGCTGCCTCCCGGCCTGCACCACCGTGTGGAGCGGGTCTTCCGAGTTACGCGGGCCGGCGCCCTGGAGCTGGAGGCGGTCTGAGGTGGAGACGACCCGCCAGGACTTCATCGTCGGTCTGTTGATCGTCTGCACGATCGCCATCGTGGTTGGCGCGCTCATCGCGACCAGCGGGTGGGGCGAGCACCGTTACGCGATTTACGTGCGCGTGGCCAGCGCCGACGGCATCACGACCGACACCCGCGTGCTGGTCAAGGGTCTCGAGGTGGGACGCGTCACGCGCATCACGCCGCGTGTGGCAGCGGCCACCGGCGCGATTTCCTTCCTCGCCCGGCTTTCCGTCGCGGAGTCGTTTCAGGACGGGTCGCGGCTGCAGCTGCCCGTCGGCACGCGCGCCCAGATCGAGCAGGTCAACCAGATCTCGGCGTCGGCGCTGATTCGGCTCGAGCTGCCGGACACCGCGGCCCGCGGGCGCGTGTTCTTGCAGGCGGGGGACACGATCAATTCCACGCGGCGGGTGTCGCCGCTTGACGCCCTGAGCGATGTCGCCGCCCAGGTGTCGAAGCAGGTCGAGGCGGTGCTGCACGAGTCCCGCCAGACCCTGACACGCATGCAGAGCACGCTCGGGCAGGTCAACGAGACGGTACGCGGGATCACGCCGGACGTGAAGGCAACGCTGCACGACGTCGCCGGCACGATGGAGCGCATGAACGCCATGATCACCCGCGTAGACCGGGCAGGCTTCCCCGACTCCCTCACTGCCACCCTCGCGACCTCCCATCGCGTACTGCAGCACATCGATTCGCTGACGAGTGCGGCTCAGCTCCTGACGGCCGAGAACCGGCGTGATTTGCGGGAGGCGGTCACGAACCTGACGCAGCTCAGCCGGCAACTGAACCACTTCGTGGACGAGATGTCGCGACGGCCCTACCGTCTGCTCACCGGCGTGAAGCCCCTCTCGGCCCAGTCCCCCCCCCCCCCCCCCCCCCCCCCCCCCCCCCCCCCCCCCCCCCCCCCCCCCCCCCCCCCCCCCCCCCCGTGAACTATTTGCTGTTGCACACGCCGGGCTGGTCTGCCGCCAGTCTGTCAGGCGCGCTCCTCGCCTCCCAGGTGGAGGTACGGCTGGTCGGGAGCTATCGGGATCTGGTCACGGATGATCGCCCAACCGTGTTCCTCCTAGACGCCGACAGTCGATCGGCGTTCCCGCTCGACGTGTTGCGCGGGTTCGTGGACGCAGGCGGCGCGGTCGTCGCACTGGGGCGCCCGGGAGAGGAGGACGTGCCCGAGACGCTGCCGACCGAGTTGTTGGCGGGGTTCGCGCGCCACCCGGTGGGTGCGCGGCACTTGTTGGTAGCCGTGCGCGCGGGCTTCCGGGAGGCGGCGGCGCGGGCCGAGACGGCGCGGGCGCGGGCCGAGGCAGCCTTGCGCAGCCGCGAGATCGGCGAGCTCACGCGGATCGGCGTCGCCCTCGGCACGGAACGCGACCTCCGGACCCTGCTCGACCTGATCCTCACCCAGGCGCGCCGGATCACGCAGTCGGACGCCGGCAGCCTCTATCTGGTCGAAACGAACGACCAAGGGGCCAAGCGCCTGCGGTTCCGACTGGCGCAGACGTACTCCAAGCCCGAGGCGCCGTTCGTGGAATTCACGATTCCCGTAGACCGCTCGAGCTTAGCCGGTTACGCCGCCGTGACCGGCGACCCACTGGTGATCGACGACGCCTATTTCCTACCGCCCGACGTGGAGTACACCATCAACCGCTCGTTTGACGAGCGCTGGGGCTACCGCACCAAGTCGATGCTCGTGATCCCGATGAAAGATCACAAGGAAGAGGTGATCGGCGTGCTGCAGCTGATCAACCGCAAGCGCAACTTCGACAGCGTGCTCACGACTCCCGAGGAAGTCGAGCAGCAGGTCGTGCCCTACTCCAAGCGCACGGTGGAGCTGGTCACCGCGCTCGCCGGGCAGGCGGCGGTCGCGATCGAGAACAGCCGGCTGTACGAGGAAATCGAGCACCTGTTCGAGGGGTTCGTGGACGCGGCGGTGAAGGCGATCGAGCAACGCGATCCGACCACATTCGGTCACAGCGGACGCGTCGCTGGCTACACCGAGGAGTTAGCCCGCACGGTGGACCGCGCCGCGGACGGTATGTACCGCAATGTCCGGTTCACCCGAGAGCAGATGCGGGAGCTGCGCTACGCGGGGCTGCTGCACGACTTCGGGAAGGTCGGCGTACGAGAGCAAGTACTGGTGAAGGCCAAGAAACTCTACCCGTTGCAGCTTGACCTGATCAAGCAACGCTACGCCTTCGTGCGGCGCTCGTTGGAACGCGACTTCTGGCGCAAGCGGACGGAGTTCCTGGAGGAGCACGGCAAGAAGGGCTACGCGAGCTTCCTCACCACCTTGGACGAGGATCAGCGGCGCGAGCTGCAGAACCTCGACCGCTTCCTCGACACCGTGCTGCAGGCCAACGAGCCGAGCCTGTTGCCGGAGGCGAGCGCCCAAGACCTCACCGCATTCGCCCGCCGTACCTACCGCCGCATCGATGATACGGAGGAGCCGCTGCTCACGCCGGAGGAAGTCCGCTTCCTCACGATCCCCAAGGGCAGCCTCGACGAGCAGGAGCGGTCGGAAATCGAGAGCCACGTGACCCACACGTGGCGCTTCCTCCTCGAGATCCCGTGGACCCGGGAGCTGCAGCAGGTGCCGATCATTGCCTACGGACACCACGAAAAGCTCGACGGCCGTGGCTACCCGCGCGGCATCGCCGGCGACGCGATCCCTATCCAGACGCGCATGATGACCATCAGCGACATTTTCGATGCGCTGACCGCGGCGGACCGTCCCTACAAGCGGGCCGTGGCCCTCCAGACCGCCCTCGACATCATGACGCAGGAAGTCAAGCAGGGGCAGCTCGACGCCGAGCTGTTCCGCCTGTTTGTCGAAGCCAAGGTGTTCGCGCTCCCGCCTAGTTGAGCAGCAACTTCACGGACACGAGGAGCAGGAAGCCGCCGAACGCGCGGCGGAGCGTCGCCTCCCCTACCACGCCGGCGAGCTTGGCGCCGAGCAAGGCACCGATGAAGAGGCCCACGGCGATGATCGCGGCGTAAGGGAAGTTCACCTGCCCGCGCCGGTAGTACTGGAGCACGCCGAGGAGACCTACCGGCAGCAGCAGCGCGGCGAGCGACGTGCCGCTCGCCGTATGCTGATCGAGCTTGAAGAGCAGCACCAGGCTCGGCACGATCAGGATCGCCCCACCGATGCCGAACAGCCCGGAGAGGACACCCGCCACGAGCCCCAGCAGACCCACCAGGACGTACGTGATCACCGCTCGCTCCTTTCAGGTGTCCCCCAGCCCCCACCACCGGGGGTCTCGATCCG
>WNFC01003219.1_pt1 | contig 22211 bp, 18 predicted proteins | sample 5400541 | NCBI WGS metagenome assembly WNFC01 (sample SAMN13153342, study PRJNA577476) | soil metagenome | isolation source: 120 cm saprolite under Douglas fir tree site 2 hole 2 replicate 1 | place: USA:California | collected 2015-04-18
TGCGGCATTTGCCACAGCGATTCTCTGGTCAAAGAAGGTCTCTGGCCGGGGCTTCAATATCCGCGCGTCCCTGGTCATGAAATCGCGGGTCGCATCGATGCAGTGGGCGAGAACGTTACTGCGTGGATCAAAGGTCAGCGCGTTGGGGTCGGCTGGCATGGCGGCCATTGTTTTGTGTGCGAACAGTGCCGGCGTGGAGACTTTGCGATGTGTGTCAATCGAAAAGTAACCGGCATCGATTTCGACGGCAGGTATGCCGAGTACATGATCGCATCAGTCACCGCGCTGGCAGCGATTCCCGATGAACTGCCGGCCGAGGAAGCCGGCCCTTTCATGTGCGCGGGCGTCACCGTCTTCAACGCTTTGCGAAATTCAGGCGCGCGCGCCGGAGAGCTCGTCGCAGTGCATGGCATCGGCGGGCTGGGCCATCGAGAGCTCGTCGCAGTGCATGGCATCGGCGGGCTGGGCCATCTCGGAGTGCAGTACGCGCGACAGATGGGCTTTGAAACAGTCGCAATCAATCGCGGCAACGACAAAGAGCCGCTGGCGCGAAAGCTGGGTGCCCATCATTACATTGACGCGACTGCTACAGACGTCGTGTCAGAGTTGCAAAAGCTCGGCGGCGCGCACGTGATCCTGGCGACCGCGCCGAACGCGCAAGCCATTTCTGCTCTGGTTGACGGATTGGCACCCAGTGGCAAGCTGCTAGTGCCGGCCGCGCCCGCCGAACCACTCACGATCAATGTTTTTTCGTTAATCACGAAACGGAGTTCAGTCACCGGGTGGTATTCCGGCACAGCGAGGGATTCGCAAGACACCCTGGAATTTAGTTCGTTGAGCGGCGTCCATCCGATGATCGAGAAGTATCCGCTTGATCACGTGGCGGAGGCTTACGAACAAATGCACAGCGGGAAAGTGCGGTTCCGCGTTGTCCTTACTTTTGGTGGTTGACGTTCATTAGCACGGTTCAGCGGGCACAAACAACAGCAGTTCTTCGGTTGTCCGCTCGTAATTAGTGATGTGAGCCAACGTGCAAGGACCATTGGTTCCTATGGCCTGCGCACCCCAGGTGTCGAGACTAATAGCCACTGCGATCATCGAATTTCTTAAAGCTAACAAAAGCTAATGATGCATGATCTAATCATCATCGGCGCAGGCCCGGGCGGCATTGCGTGGCTGCCGAGATCATCAAAGCGCTCGATTTGGCGGCTCTTAGGGAACGAACCTTATGTGAGTAGATAGTAACGTAACTTATTTCGGTCACGTCAAGAGGTCATCCGTCGGCTTCACTACTTCGGAAAAAGATTCGCACTCTGTTGCTGGCTAGATACAACAATATCGCCAGCGCAATGGGAACACCGACGATTGCGCGGGGCTCAATACCTAAGAGCGTATTGATAAGGTCACCCACGAGGTTAATTGCAATGAGGCCAAAGGCGATTCTGTGACCGTAACGCGATCCGCGCCACGGCCCGATCGCCGCTGCCGCACAAGAGACGCCGACCGTGAACAACAAGACAATGGCCCACTGACCCATTACGGCAAATCCGGCGCGTGCTCGCGGGTTGAGTCGCCACATCGGCTCCACAAAACTCTTAGGAAGCAGCAATGACAAAGTTGCGATAAAGCAAATGAGTGAACCGGCCATAAAGAAAATGCTCAGCGCCGTAACTCCTGCTGGTCGCTTTTTTGGCTCCAAGATCATGTTGCGCCGTTTTTCTGGCTGGTGGCTTCTTTTAGCCTTGATGGAAACTCACAAAGTCGTCGCAGCAAGAGAGTCATAGTTAGTCCCTGTACGAAGATGGAGAATGCAACCACAGCAAAGGCAGCCGTGATGATTTCTTCGCGAGCTGGCATCTCAGCGGGCAGCCCCAATGCGAGAGCCAAAGCCAACGCGCCACGCAAGCCTCCCCAAAAAAGAATATGTTGATGCCGCGCTGTTACTAGCAAGCGAATGCGACCGTGTACCTTCGAGATTAGCCGCTCGCCCCGCGGTCCACGCGCTCCTGGTTCAGCGCGCACCTTGAGATAACCATCTTTGGCCAGGCGGTCGAGGAGGTCAACCGACCAGGAGCGTGAAGAGAAGCCTGCTTTCAGGTACCGCAGAAGACGAATCGACCAGGGTAATTACGAAGTGAAGCCGACCCGCCGCAGCAGATTAACATAACGTGGGTTTGAATGCAGGCTCTCCCACGTCGGTCTGACTTTCAGGAAGACTAAATACATTGTGCGTTCCTCAACGGCTTTCTCCAGCCAGTCCAGGGCCTTTTCCGGCTCGCCGAGTCGCTCATAAATCGCGGCAACATCGAGCGGAGAGACGTATCGGAAATTGGACTGCTTCTCCAAGTCGTCAAGGCTTTTCAGCAACACGCCGTGATAACCCGAGCGCTGGAATTCCTGCCCTACTGCGACTGCCAGTTCGTTGCTTCCAGCCAGGGTCAGCAGCTCTTGCCGATGATGAAGGGCCTCCTTATGCATTCCCCTCTGCTCGTAGAGATCCACCAGGCACATGTGTATCCAGAAGTTCCCCGGGTCAAGCTCGACCCCTTTCAAAAGCTGATCCGTTGCCTCGTCGTACCGGCGCCAGAAGTAAAGCGCGAAGCCAACTGTGGCGTTGATGAAGCCTGAGAGTGGATCAAGCTCACAGGCCGCGCGTGTTTGACTAAGGGCTTCCGCGAACCTTCCTTCGGCCAACAGGCGCAGAGAATACAAATCATGCGCCAGCACATAGCGCGGATCTATCTCAATGGATCGGAGGCAATCGCTTTCCGCGCCGGCCCAGTCCCACTCATAAAAGAACTTGACTGCTGCCCTTGAGTTCCAAGCTTCAGCCAGCGAAGAATCCCGTTTCAGCGCCTCCAAAGCCATCTCCTTCGCTTTTGGAAAGACGTCTTTCGGAGGCGTGAAAACAGAGGAAGCCACCAAAGAAAGCGCGAGTCCCGCATAAGCTGGCGCGAAGTCCGGATCCTTCTGAAGCGCCTGCTCAAAACAATCTTGCGATTTCTTCAAGGCTTCAGGATTGAACTTAAACCAGAAAAAACGACCCTTCAAAAAAAGCTCATAAGCCTCGTTGTTCTCGGTGAAGCGCTTCAGCACCAACGCCTGGTCGTCACCTAGCAACTTCAATTTGAGCGCGTCAACAACGGCGAGCGTGATCTCGTCCTGCACGTCGAAGATGTCTTTCATCTCGCGGTCGTAGCGCTCCGACCACAGATGATAACCGTCGGCGGCGCTGACGAGTTGGGCCGTAATACGCACGCGGTTGCCGGACTTCCTCACGCTGCCTTCGAGAACCGTCTTCACATTCAAAGCGTTTCCGATTTCGCTCACCCGCGTGTTCTTGCCTTTGAACGAGAAGGCGGAGGTGCGCGCCGCAACTTTCAACTCATCGATCTTCGCCAGCGCGTTCAGCAGTTCTTCGGCCAGCCCGTCGCAAAAGTATTCGTTCTCAGCATCGGCGCTCATATTCACAAACGGCAGCACCGCGATTGAATTCCTTTCAGAGCCAGCCGGTACCTGATGAAGTTTTGCCGTGTCACTTGAAGCCGGTGCTCCAGATCTGCCGAATTCCGATTCAAACTCCAGACGCTTTTGCAGGCTCTTCAAATCAGTAATGAGGGCCTTCGCTGTTTGATAACGCTCGGCCGGATCCTTGCGCAAGGTTTTGCGCGTTATCTCCCGTAATTCATCCGGCGCGTCAGGATCCAATTGTGCAAGCGGCTTCGGTTCTGAGGTTAAAATTGCGGCCAGAGTATCTGCGACTGTTGCACCGGCGAACGGCCTTTGCCCGGCACACATTTCATAGAGCACGACGCCTAAACTCCACAGGTCAGTTCGCGAGTCAACGGGCAGGCCGCGCGCTTGTTCGGGCGACATGTAATTTACTGTCCCCATCACCAGGCCGGGCGTGGTCAGGTTCTGAACGGCAGTCTGCGCTTCCTTGTCCACTACTGTCTGGTCGTCCCTCGGCTGAAATAATTTCGCCAGACCGAAATCCAAAACCTTCACCAAACCGTCTGGTCTCAACATGATGTTTTCGGGCTTGATGTCGCGATGAACTATTCCGGCCTCATGCGCAGCCGCCAAAGCCGATGCAATCTGACCTGCAATGTCGAGCGCCTCGGTTAACGGCAGTGGCCCTTTCGCCAGATGCTCACGCAGTCTTCTGCCGGCAATATATTCCGCAACGATGAAATTGATATCGTCGTGCAGGCCAATTTCGTAGATTGTCAGAATGTTTGGATGGTTGAGCCCAGAGGCGGTGCGCGCTTCACGAGTAAAGCGCAAAATCTTCTCCCTGTCCTTGGCCTGCGGCAAAATTTTTAGCGCAATTTTCGCTCCAGTCTGGTGTCCTGCGCCAGATAGACTTCTCCCGCGCCCCCGGCGCCGAGGAATGCTTCGACCTGGTACTGGCCCACCACACGTCCTGGCGTCAACGCTCTTTTTCCTAACATGGCGGCGGCAACGTCGGAAGCACTGTCTTCGATAAACTCACCCGCTTCCCGGTGAGCCGAAAGTAATGATTCGACTTCCGCGCGCAATTCAGAATCGCCCGCGCAGACCTGGTTGAGAAAATCACCGCGCTGCTCAGGCGCGAGGTCGATCGCCGACTGGAAAATCTGATCAATCTGTTCGAGACGTTCTGATTTCATTAGTCGTCGTTGAGAAACCAATCGCCGGAATCCAGGTCAACCAGTCCCGTAGGGACGCAATATTTGTAGAACCGTCAACTATAGCAAGTCTGCCGGCACATGTCGCTCCGGAGCTGGTGCCCCTAAAATCACTTAACAATTTTCAGCAGTAGGACGTGGATTCTAATTCACGATTGCAGCTCTCGATACAGCCAGGCTTTGGCAAACCGCCAATCGCGTTCGATCGTCGCTTGGGAAACTTTTAGCACCTCGGAAGCTTCCTTGTTATTCAACCCGCCGAAGTAACGCAACTCGACGACCTTGCTTCGCCGCGGATAAATCTCGTGAAGCGCTTGCATGGCTTCGTCCAGCGCGACCAGTTCAGCGGCGCGCTCAAGCGAGACCGTCGCTTGCTCCTCGAGCGCAACTCTCTGGAGTTCGCCGCCGCGTTTCGCCGACGAGTGTCGCCTCGCATAGTCCACCAGAATGTGCCGCATGACCTGCGCCGAGACGGCAAAGAAGTGGGCGCGGCTTTCCCAATCTACATCCTCCTGCTCGACCAACCGCAGGTAGGCTTCATTTACCAAAGCAGTCGTTTGCAGAGTATGGCCCGGGCGCTCGCGGCTAATGTACTGATGAGCAAGGCGGTGCAGTTCGTCATAAACCAGCGGCGTCGGCCTGTCGAGCGCTTCCTTGTCGCCGCCTCGCCACTGCCGCAGCAGCTCTGTTACTTCATGTTGAGAACCCGCCATGGGTAACGTAACAATCCGGCAATGTTTGAACTTTCTGAACCCTTGGTAGTAGTGAATCGCAATGACTGCGCCCGCTCGCTATCGCGAGCGGTTCTGTACCGCGCTAAATCTAACACATTGACCCTGCCAGATTAATTTCTGGCGACCCGGTGACCAGATCCGCGCGCGCTTTTCGCTTAATCAAGTGAAGGGACAAAAACGGGGCAGTAGCCCGACCGTGAGGGAGGGCGTCGCTCATGAAAGGCGTCTGGTTCAGAACCCCGAGCCGTAGCGAACGGCTAAACGTATCGATAAGAAAAGCAGCCGGTCGCTACCGCTCCCGGTTCTGAAACGAAAAAGCAATTCAAGCAACGGAGGACAAACTCATGAACGGGAAAAGAAACAAGCTATCGCAACGAATCCGAATCACTTTGTTATTCAGTCTCGCGGTGACGGCGGTCTCGCTGGTCGTTCTTGCTGCCGTGCATACTCGAGCACAAGAAGACAACGACAACGATGAGAGCCGGATTCAGCAGGGCTTCCGCATCGCGCCGGTGCCTTTGAATCTAAAGCGGCGCAATCGCGAGCTGGTGGGAATGGGAAGCTATCTGGTGAACGCGGTCGGCGGTTGTAACGATTGTCACACCTGTCCGTCATACGCGCCGGGCCACAATCCCTACGGACCTCCGTTCGGCCCTCCGGGCGGCGGCGATGGAAAGATCAACAGCGCGAATTACCTGGCCGGCGGCGTTTTCTTTGCTCCGCCTTTCGTCACGTCCGCCAATCTGACGCCGGATCCCGCTTCGGGTCTGCCGGAAGGTCATACGTTCGATCAGTTCGTGAGCTTGATTCGCACTGGTCACGATCCCGACAACCCGAGCCACATCCTGCAAGTGATGCCGTGGCCGGTGTACCGGAACATGAGCGAGCGCGACCTGCGTGCTATCTACGAGTTCTTGTCCGCGATCCCGCACGCCGAACCCGGTCAGTGCGTCGCGCCCGGACAGTGAGCGAAACTCGCCGTGAAAGAGGGTGGTTACAGAACCGGGAGCGGTAGCGACCGGATCCCAGCGTCAACCTTAGAGAAGACGCGCAACAGAAAGGTCCGGAGGAGCGACATGTTTATAGCCCATCGACGAACGAAATCATCCAGCTCCGTACAAGGAGCGGCATGTTCTCCGACCCTCGGGCAGTAGCAATTGAAATAACTGCAGGACCTTCAAGTAGAGGAAGAATGCCATGAATAATAAACAAGGCACGCTGTCGCAAATCCTTAGACTATCGAATGAGAAGAATTACCGCGTTCGGTCTTTCGTTTCGACGACACGCGCACTAAAGACCTCGCTCCTGCTGTTGGGCCTGTTGCTGAGTGTCAGCGCGGCGCAGACCCAAACGCAAACTACGTCGTTCACTTACCAGGGGCGGCTGACCGACGCCGGCGCGCCCGCCAATGCAAATTACGATTTGCAGTTCACGCTCTGGGATGCGGCGGTTGGCGGGACGCCGCAGCCGCAGCCTGCACCTGCCGCGCTGACAAAGACAAACGTGGCGGTGACGGGCGGCGTCTTCAGCGTGCTGCTCGACTTCGGCGTGAGTTCTTTCCCCGGTGCGGACAGATTCTTGGAAGTGGGCGTCAGGCCCGGTGGCGCCGCCGTTGCTTTTACACTTCTCTCGCCGCGACAACAGATCAGCTCCACGCCTTACGCGCTGCGCACGCTTAACGCGACGGCGGCTGATTCACTATCGAATGCTTGCGTAGGCTGCGTGACGGATACGCAGATCAACTCGGTGGCGGCGAGCAAGCTGACAGGCACGCTACCGGGGTCGAGTGTGCCCGCGGGCGGCAGCTTCATTCAGAACACCACGGCGCCGCAAGCAAACGCTAACTTCAATATCGGCGGGAACGGGTTCATTGGCGGCAACGGGATCATTGGTGGCAACGTTGGTATCGGCACCTCTTTGCCGGCTCACCGACTGGAGGTTCTGACCCCCTCAGGCTCCTACGGTTTCGTTCATTCGACGCCAGGCAACATATTGTTAGGCATACGGCCGATCAAAGTAGGCTCATTCGCCGGCGCGGATTCGTCCGGCACGTCGGGCGGCTGGCTGGGCACGCTATCAAATCATCCGCTCCACTTTTTCGTTAATGGCGCCGGGCCAAGCATGACGATTAACACCAACGGCAATGTCGGTATCGGCACGACGAATCCTCCATTTAAACTAACAGTCGACGGCGGCGGTAAAGCCGGCGTGTTTGTCACAAGCCGCAACGGTCAGGCAGTAACTGGCATCAGCGGCAGTGACGTTGGCGTTTTTGGTCAAAGCGCCAGCAGCGCGGGCGTGTGGGGTGACGGCAAGCTCAATGGTGTAGTCGGCAATAGTTCAAGCGGCGATGGTGTAGTAGGCAATAGCTCGACCGGTTCCGGCGTCCGCGGCTTCAGCTCAACGGGTTACGCGATGTTCGCTGATGGCAACACCGGTCAAAGACGCGATAAGGGTGGCTGGGTCAAGGCAATGGCGTTCGTTGAGATCCATAAAAAAACCGCATTTTCTGAGCCGGTCCCGATTACTCGTTGCTACAACGCAATTACGGGGGCCGACAGTAATGGTTGTGGCTTTGCTGCAACCAGCGACGGCCAAAATTCCTCCACTGTGGATTTCGGTTTTAAGGTGGATGATCGCTTTATTGTGATAACGCCTGTTACCGGGGCGTTAGAAACCATCTGGCCAACTATCGTCAGGGTCAATGGAAACCGAGTCCTTGTTAACACTTTCGCGCAGTGTGGTTCTAACTGCGGCGAAGGTCAGAGGAGCTACTTCATAATTGTCTACTGATATGCAGGTGATAGACCGTCCTGCACGGGGGCCATAATGAATACGAGCAAACGATCGATGAATGCCAAGTGCCTTCTTTGGGCAATGATCGGCGTTGTATCGCTGGTAAGTACGGCGATTACTCTCCCCGGCGCCCGTGGACGGTTGTCGCCGCGCTCGTTGAACGCGCGGGAAGGATCCTCCCGAGCGGAGTTCTCACATGGGTTTGCTTCGTTGCCGAATCATTATCTTAGGCTAATCCAGCCGAACCCCGTCGCCATTTTCACCGTCACCACCACGGCTGACAACGGCAGCAACGCAGCTCCTACGCCCAGCTCGCTGCGCGAGGCGATCGTCAATGCCAACAACTCTGGTGGCGGCACGATCAATTTCAACATCCCTGCCTCTGATCCTAATTGCAATGCGACTACTCATGTCTGCACGATTACGATCGTCACCAGACCACTACCTGACATTACCGCGTCCGTTACGATTGACGGCTACACGCAACCGGGCGCAAGTCCGAACACGCTCGCCTCGGGCGACAACGCCGTTCTACTCGTCGAACTGACGCGGGCACCTTGATGGCAATCACTCCCGCCGGGACTAACACCACAGTCTCCTTGGGCATCGTCACGGTCACGTTTGCGAATGTCTCAACCGCGGGAACGACGTATTTGACGCCGATCGATCCGAATTCGTCCGGGAACACGCCGAGCGGCTATATGATCGCCGGCTTGGCCTTTGACATCACGACGACTGCCGTATACTCAGGGCCGATCAGCGTCTGTTTCAGTCTTCCGGCGATCACCGACCCCTCGCTTTTCTCTCGCGTCAGAGTGCTGCACGGTGAAAACGGAACACTGGTTGACAGAACAACGAGCCAGGATTTCACCACCAAGACTGTCTGCGGGACAGTAGACTCACTCTCTCCATTTGCCGTCGCAATCGTGATCACGCCGCAAGCGATCAAGCAAAGCGTGCTCGACCAGCTCATCGCATTGCGTCAGACGGTCAATAATCAGGAGCCTGGCGCAAAGCTTGAGGATGCCATCAAGAAGTTGAGTGCATCGTTAGATCCCGCTCTATGGCTTGATCCGTCTCACCTGAAACCGAATGGCGGCGAGAAGGACTTCGAGGAAGAGAAACAAGCAGTCCACAACCTGCGCGAACTCACTGACGACAAGAAGAGTTCCATTCCCGGCGCGCAGTTACAGCAGTTCATCCAGTTCGTCGTTAGCGCCGACCGCGAGCTTGCGCAACGTGCCATCAATGACGCACTGGCCGCAGGCGGCAATCAACAGACGATCGACCGCGCCACGAACGAACTCACCGAAGGCGACGCAGATGCCGCAAGCGGAAAGTTTGAGGATGCGATCATGGATTACGCCGAAGCCTGGCGAACTGCTCTATTGGCTTTGCGTCGATCTTAAACGAGAGTGGACGAGTAAGTCGTTCTCACGGGCGCAATCACCTTGATGCCGATTCGCCGGAATTTTGCCGGAACGCGCCTGACGTTCATGCAGTTTTAGCAGCGTAGGGTGACTTCTCTAGCCGCCCAAGTTCATTAGTGCCTCGCAAAAACGCTTGACACGATAGAGTCTGGACGCACCTACCATTTTTGTTTAGCAAATCCTTATTTCTGCAAACCCGAGAAAAAAATGAAGTGGCCAATTTTAGTCCACCGCATTTGTCGCGCGTCTCCCTGGGACAATTGATGATTGAATCTGTACTATGATGGCTGCGCGCTTGATCATTTGATGCGACACTTGCTCGTTCATCGGTCTTAACAATGGCTATCCTTGTAACAGGCGGAGCAGGCTACATCGGCAGTGCGATGGTTGAAAAATTGGTGGGCAGCGGCGCGTCAGTAGTCGTACTCGACGATCTCCGCCGCGGATATCGGGCCGCCGTTAGCGCCAGCGTTCCTTTTTACCAGGGTCGAGTCGGAGACCGACAACTGGTGCAGTCTATCTGTGCTGAACATGAAATTGACTCATGCATTCACTTTGCTGCGCTGGCTCATGTCGCGGAATCTGTAACCCATCCAGAACTGTATTTCGAGAATAACGTCGAACAGGGCCTGGCGCTGCTTGATACTTTGGTTGCTGCCGGCGTTCGTCGCTTCGTATTCTCCTCCACTTGCGCCACCTACGGAGAACCAAAAACGATTCCTATCGATGAGCAACACTCACAGCGCCCCACCAATCCGTATGGATGGTCCAAGCTCATCATGGAAAAAATTCTCCAGGCCTACGCCGACGCGTTTGGACTTAAGTTTGTTTCGCTGAGGTATTTTAATGCGGCCGGTGCCACGACTGAGGTCGGCGAGCACCACGAACCCGAGACCCATCTCATTCCCAATCTCTTGTCTGTCGCGCTCGGAAAGACACCGCACGTCGCTGTCTTCGGCAATCAATATTCAACGCCCGACGGTACCGCAATTCGTGATTACATTCACATCGCCGATCTTTGTGATGCGCACCTTTTGGCGTTGGAATATTTGCAGAATGGCGGCGCGTCTGAATGGCTCAATCTCGGAACCGGGCGTGGCCATTCGGTGAATGAAGTAATCGCCACCACCCGCCAGGTAACAAACTGCGAAATCGAAGTCAGCCTTGAGCCGCCCCGGCCTGGTGATCCTTCGCGTTTGGTTGCTGATGCTCGGAAGGCGCAAGCAGTCCTGGGTTGGAGCCCGAAATACACTGAACTCGAAGCAATCATCAGAACTGCGTGGGAGTGGCATCAAGCGCATCCGGAAGGTTACGAGGAGCGGATTACCAGTAGTGATGAACAAAGGCTCGAATCCGACGATCGTAAATCTCCTTGATCGCACGCATAGTCTCGTCAGTTAACGGCGGAAAGTCGGCGGCGCGCGCGTTGTCCTCAGCTTGCGAAGGACGTTTGGCGCCCGGGATAGCGCAGGTTACCGCGTCAAACATCAGAATCCAGCGTAAGGCGAACTGGGCTATGCTCATTCCTTCGGGCACGAGGGCGCGTAGCTTTTCTATGGCCTGCAAACCCGTTTCGTAATCAACGCCAGAAAATGTCTCACCGCGATCGAAAGCCTCGCCATGGCGATTGAAAGTGCGATGATCGTCCGCCGCAAATTGAGACTGCGCGGTGAGCTTCCCCGTCAGCATCCCGGAAGCCAGGGGCACACGCGCAAGGATTCCTACCCTTTTTGTCTTCGCCTCGCTGAAAAATAGTTCCGCCGGACGCTGCCGGAAAATGTTGAAGATGATCTGCACCGTCTGCACGCCGGGATACTCAATCGCCTTCAGCGCCTCTTCGACTTTTTCCACGCTAACGCCGTAGTAGCGTATCTTGCCCTGCTTGACGAAGTCATCCAACGCCGCGAACAATTCCGGATAGTAGTAAACCTCCGTCGGCGGACAGTGCAGTTGCAGCAGGTCGAGCGCGTCAGTTTCAAGATTCTGCAAACTGCGATCGATGAAGGCGGTCAGGTTCTCGCGGTTATATCCGGACGCGACGTGCGGCTCCAGCCGCCGCCCTGCTTTGGTCGCGATGATTATCTCTTCGCTCCGTTCGCGCTTGAGCCGCGCCAGCAAACGCTCACTGCGCCCGTCGCCGTAAACATCGGCGGTGTCGAAAAAGTTCACGCCCAAATCCAGGGCCCGATGCAGGGCCGCGAGTGATTCGCGATCGTCAACGTCGCCCCACGCGCCTCCGATGGCCCAGGCGCCAAAACTAATCTCGGACACCTTCCAGCCAGTTCGGCCCAGTTCTCGATATTTCATAGTTGGCTTCTCGTCGACACTTTGCGCCTGTGGGTGAAATTCCTAACCCAGACTAAATCCACGCCAAGCCGCGCCTGGAAAACACGAAATGATCATTCAACTCTGAGCCAGTCAGGGTCCGAATAGTCAGCATGCAGAACCGGATTTCGATAAGTGCCATCGCGATTGTCGGCAACCCAGGCTCTTGAGACGGATGTTTGCGCAGCTACGGATCCAGACAGAAGGACTGTGAGAAGAAACAGACCGGGCAGATGCTTTCGAACATTAGATTCCATGCTGCAAATGAACCGCGAGATTAGCTCGCGGCGCATTTTTGAGTCAAGATCATCTCACAAAGCTATGTTCACGGCACCCAAAGTTGTGTTAAGAAGAGGCGGCCATCGGATCATCATCCATGAGATTTCTCGGTGTTGATGTCGGAACGGGCGGAACCCGCGCTGCGCTCATTGACGCGCAGGGTCGAGTTACCGCGTCGTCCACAGTTGAGCACGTGCCGTTTGCTTCTCCAGAAACTGGTTGGGCGGAGCAAGACCCGCGCGACTGGTGGCGGGCAGCGACCCTGGCGATTCGCGACGCGCTCTCAAAAGGCCAAATCAGACCAGAACAGATTGGGGCAGTCGGTTTTTCCGGACAGATGCATGGCGCAGTTCTGCTCGATAAACATGACAACGTTCTGCGTCCATCGATCATCTGGTGCGATCAGCGCACGAGTACCCAGTGCATCGCGATTACAGAAAAGATCGGCACTGAGCGGCTAATCGAATTGACTTGCAATCCCGCGTTGACCGGTTTCACGTTGCCGAAACTGCTTTGGGTGCGTCAGGTTGAGCCTGAGCATTGGCAGCAGGTCCGATCGGTCTTGCTGCCCAAAGACTATGTTCGCTTGCGACTGACTGGAGATAAAGCGACGGATGTCGCTGACGCGTCAGGCACTCTGCTGTTTGATGTAGCCGGACGCAAATGGTCAGAGCAGATGTTGGCGGCGGCTGAAATCGATGCAGCCATGTTGCCGCAAGTATACGAGTCGCCTGAAATAACCGGCGTTGTCTCATCAGCGGGAGCGGAAGCAACCGGGTTACGCGCCCGCACGCCTGTAGTTGCCGGCGGAGGCGATCAGGCAGCGGGCGCGGTCGGCATGGGCATAGTTCGACCGGGCACGGTCAGCGCGACTATCGGAACCTCCGGCGTTGTTTTTGCCGCCAGCGACAAACCCGCACTCGATCCCAAAGGCCGCGTTCATACTTTCTGCCACGCCGTGCCCGGCCGCTGGCACGTGATGGGTGTAACCCAGGGCGCGGGACTCTCGCTTCGCTGGTTCCGAGATCAATTCGGCGCAGGGGCTGACGATGGTCGCGATCCTTATACACGATTGACTGAAGACGCTGCCCGCGTTGCGCCCGGCGCGAATGGTCTGTTATGGACGCCTTACTTGATGGGCGAGCGCACTCCTCATCTCGATCCGCACGCGCGCGCCGCACTTGTGGGATTGACCGCGAGTCACACGCGCGCGCACGTCGTGCGAGCAATTCTGGAGGGCGTGGCGTTCAGTCTTCGCGATACATTCGAGATCTTCAAAGAGATGAATGTCCCCGTCGAAGAGATCAGACTTGGCGGAGGCGGCGCGCGCTCGAAACTTTGGCGACAGATTCAAGCGGATGTTTACGGACACGTTGTAAAGACAGTGGAAGCTGAAGAAGGAGCGGCGTACGGCGCAGCGCTGCTTGCCGGCGTGGGCGCCGGAGCCTGGCCTTCAGTCGATGCGGCGTGCGACGCAGTTGTGCGAATAAAGTCGGCCGTGGAACCAAATCCCGAAGCAGTGGAAGCGCTCGCGCGGCAATATCGAATCTTCCGCCTTCTCTATCCGGCACTGCAGCCTTTACAGAAATGATCGTTTTCGGACGATTTGACATTTTCCAATTGTCATTTACCATGCAAACGCAAACCGGAGGAGAGATGAAAGATGAAATCAAAAAGACCGTCGTCGCATATCGTCGTTTATGTATTAGTTTGCGGCCTGCTCATCGTAGGTTGCGTATTGGTGGGAGCTTGTAAGCGGAGCGGCGCAGGCCAACGTTACAAACTTGCCTTTGTCACTAACAATGCTTCCGATTTCTGGACGATTTCGCGCAAGGGAACCGAAAAGGCTGCCGCGGAACTTCCTGGAGTCGACATTGACTTTCGGATTGATTCAGATGGCACCGCCGCCGAACAACAGCGCATCGTCGACGATCTGTTGGCGAAAGGAGTTAATGGCTTTGCGATTAGTCCTGTCGACCCAGTCAATCAAACGCAAATGCTAAATCGGGCGGCGCAACAGGCTCTCGTACTCACTCAGGACAGCGACGCTCCCAACAGCAATCGGGGATGCTACATCGGAACTGACAACGTTGCTGCCGGACGACAGGCAGGCGGCCTAATAAAAGAAGCGCTACCGCAGGGCGGAAAGATTATGATCTTTGTAGGCAGCCTCGATGCAGCGAACGCCCAGCAACGATATCAGGGAATCAAGGAAGCACTGCAAGGATCGAACATCCTGATCGTGGACGTGCGCACCGACAACACAGACCGCGTGCGCGCCAAGTCGAATGCCGCGGACACGCTGGTGAACTATCCAGACATTGCGGCGTTGGTTGGGTTGTGGTCTTACAACGGCCCCGCGATTGTAGGCGCGGTACGCGACGCGGGCAAGGTTGGCAAAGTAAAAATCATTGCCTTTGACGAAGAGGACGAAACCTTGAACGGAATCAGGGATGGAGCGATCTATGCCACAGTTGTGCAGCAGCCTTTCGAGTTCGGATACCAGTCAATGAAGTTGATGGCCAGGATTCTCGACGGCGATCGGTCGGGCATCCCGGCGAGCAAGCAAATCTTTGTGCCCACACTGGCCATCAAGAAGGAACAGGTGGAAGAGTTCGCCCGCAAGATCAATCAGTTGCGTGGTCGCTAAAGCTAACCAGGACGTGGCTAATCCAATCCTCGAAATGTCCTATATCAGCAAGCGCTTTCCGGGCGTGCTTGCGCTCGAACAGGTCAACCTCGACGTTTATCCGAGCGAGATTGTTGCCCTGATCGGGGAAAACGGCGCCGGCAAGTCAACGCTGATGAAGATTCTCGGCGGCGTGATCCAACGGGACGCTGGAGCGATTCGGCTCGACGGAGAACAAATCGAGATTCAGTCGCCGAGCGAGGCCAGCAGGCGTCGCATCGAATTCATTCATCAGGAGCTGAGCGTTCTCGATAACCTGGATGTGGCCGCGAATATCTTTCTTCATCGCGAACCGACGAGAGGCGGCTGGTTAAAGTTGATCGACCGCAGGCGTCTTTACCACGGAGCCGATGACTTGCTGGCAAAGCTCGGTCTCGACATTTCAAGTCGTACGCCGCTGGCCAAACTCTCGCTTGCGCAACAGCAGTTGGTGGAGATTGCCCGAGCCATTTCAGCCGGCGCGCGCATTCTCATCATGGACGAGCCAACATCGAGTCTCACCCTCACGGAAACGCGGCGCCTGCTGGATATTGTCAGGGACCTGAAGGCCCATGAAGTCAGCATCATCTACATTTCCCATAGATTGCACGAGGTCGAAGAGATTGCCGATCGCGTCGTAGTGTTGCGCGATGGACGGAATGTCGGCGCGCTGCCGCGCGGCGAGATCAGTCACGATCGCATCGTGCGAATGATGGTCGGTCGCGACCTGAAAGATTTTTTCAAATCCGGTAATGGCAACGGAGGGAAGGCACATGACCGCGACTGGTTCTCAGTGCGCAACCTGCACACTTTGAGATATCCCAACACCGCTGTCTCTTTCAGCGTGGGTCGTGGCGAAGTGCTGGGTTTGTCCGGCTTAGTTGGCGCGGGCCGCTCAGAAGTGGCGCGGGCGATCTTTGGCATCGACGCGACGACCGAAGCTGAGGTCACACTCGGTGGGCAAAACTTGCAAATCTCCGCTCCCCGAGACGCGATTAGACAAGGTGTCTATTTGGTGCCGGAAGATCGTCGGTTGTGTGGTCTGATCGTTGATTTCAACGTACGCGAAAACATCTCGCTGCCGGGCATGGATCGATATTCAACTGCCGGTTTGATTAGCTCGGCGAAGGAAACTGCGGCCGCCAGGCAAGCCTGCGAGACAATCAATATCAAAACGCCTTCGCCGGAAATGAAGACTGCGAACCTGAGTGGCGGAAACCAACAGAAGGTCGTGCTGGCAAAGTGGCTCGCGCTTTCACCCAAGGTTCTGATCTTTGACGAACCTACCCGAGGCATTGACGTGGGCGCCAAGTCAGAAATTTATGCGTTGATTCGCAAACTGGCGGGTGAAGGCGTTTCGGTTATCGCTATAAGCAGCGAGATGGAAGAAGTGCTCGGCATCAGCGATCGCATTGCGGTAATGCACGAAGGAAGGATCAGCGGCATTCTGGAGCGGCCGCAGTTCAGCGAAGAAGCAGTGATGCGACTGGCGACTGGATCAACTTCATGAAAAAAGAGTTCGGCATTTTGATTCTGCTGATTGTGCTTTGCGTCGTCGTCGCGGCAATCAACCCGAACTTTCTCTTAATCATCAATTTGCAAAACCTGGCGCGGCAAATCGGAGCATTCGGTATTTTCAGCGTTGGACTAGGACTAGTCATCATCACCGGAGGGATCGAGCTCTCGGTTGGCTCGATGATGGCTTTACTCGGCGTGCTGATGTCGATGATGCTGACCGAATGGAAGCTCGGCGTGATCATCGCGGTGCTGGCGTGCGCCGGGATTGCGATGTTTCTTTCGTTCATCCACGGGTTGCTGATTACGCGCGTGAACATGCAGCCGTTCATCGTCACGCTGTGCGGTCTGTTGTTCTATCGCGGCCTGGCGCGGTTCATCACCAAAGATGAAACGAAGGGGTTCGGCACTGTAGGAGGTTTGGATTTCCTTCGTTTCCTCGCAAACGGGAATCTTTTTGGAATTCCCATGCCCTTTGTGTTGCTGATTGTGATCAGCATTGTGACCTGGATCGTTCTGCACCGATCAGTCTATGGCCGTTATCTGTTTGCGACCGGGCGGAATCCGGAAGCCGCGCGTTATGCCGGCATCAACACGCGCTGGGTGATCACGATTGCCTATGTAATTTCGGGCGCGCTCACGGCGATCTCCGGGATCATTTTTGCTTTCTACACCAACTCAGTTTCGCCGGCGAACCACGGTAATGCTTACGAACTCTACGGGATCGCGGCAGCAGTGCTGGGTGGATGCTCTTTGCGCGGCGGCGAGGGTTCAGTCGTCGGAATCATCATCGGCGCGGCGCTGCTTCAAGTGCTACGGAATCTCGTTAACCTTTTGGGCATTCCGAGCTCGCTCGATTTTGCGGTAATGGGCGCGGTGATTTTGCTCGGTGTGATGGCCGATCAGGTTCTCAGCGAGCGCCGCAATCGCCGGCAAACTGTTTTGATGCGCGAGTCTGCCCGCGCCGACATGCGCCCGCCAAATGCAGTTGCCGCGGATCATTCCGGCGGCACAGGGTCAGAACCGATACCATGATCTGGGAAGAACGATGGCATCCGTTACGTGAAGAATGGGTCATTGTCGCCGCCCATCGGCAGGATCGTCCCTGGAGCGGTGAGACGGTGAAGCATGAGAACGGCCCGCGACCACCGTACGTCGAAGATTGTTATCTCTGTCCGGGCAACGCGCGCGTTAGCGGCGCTGTCAATCCGCAATATGCCGGTATCTTCGTCTTTGATAACGATCATCCCTGCGTCGGATTGGAGGCGCCCACGCCACCTGTAATCGGGTCCGGCGTCTATCGAAACCGGCCGGCCCAGGGGATTGCGCGCGTTGTTTGCTATTCGCCGCGGCATGATTTGTCGCTGGCCCAGCTCAAAATCTGTGAGATCGAAGAACTAATCACTGCCTGGCAGCGCGAATATGTGGATCTTGGAGGACGGCCAGACATCGATCATGTCTTGATATTTGAGAACAAAGGCGAGGTCGTTGGTGTCTCGAATCCGCATCCGCACTGCCAGATTTACGCGACTAACTTCGTATTCAAAACCATCGAAACTGAAGCGCAAGCGAGTCGCCGATACTTGAGCGAGACTAGCCGGACGTTGTTCTCAGATATTATCGCCGCCGAGCAACGCGATAAAGCCAGGATTATTTCTGAGAATGAGACAGCGATTGCTTTTCTCCCTTATTTTGCGCGCTACGCTTATGAAGTTTTTGTCGCGCCTAAAGAGACGCACCAGAGCATCGTATCACTGAGTGACGCTGAGGCACGCGATCTTGCAGAGGTTCTGAAAGACACGGTGGTACGCTTCGACAATCTTTGGCAGATGCCTTTTCCTTATGTGATGCCTCTGCATCAAGCGCCCACAGATGACGGCGACTATCGCGCCTTTCATTTTCACGTCGAGTTCCACCCACCACTTCGGCGGCCCAGTCTCTTGAAGCATCTGGCCGGCCCGGAGATCGGGGGCGGAAACTTCCTTAGTGACACTTCGCCTGAGGAGAAGGCCGCGGAATTACGCGCGTTGCCGAACGTGCATTACACCGAGCGAACATGAACCCGTTTCAGTCACAATGTCCACCCTGTCCAAATCAGAATCCCTACTTCAGCCGCTGAAGCGTCTGCACGAAACCATTCGGCAGACGGTTGTTGATGCTTGCGAGCGCATGTCGATGGAATCCGTCGCGGCGATCGCCCGGGAAGAAGAGGGCGACACAATCTATGCTGTCGACTACCTCACTGAAGATTTACTGATCGATTTTTTCGCGCGCGAAATAGCGCCGGCGATGCCAATCGTGCTGATTGCCGAGGGCTTGCCAAACGGTGGGCTGGTACTACCGCGAGGGACTTCGGAAGAAATTGCCGTTTCGCGAATCATCGTCGATCCAATCGACGGCACGCGCGGCTTGATGTATCAGAAACGCAGCGCATGGATTCTGACGGGCGTGGCGCCAAATCGCGGGCCCGACACAAATCTAAGTGACATTGAGTTGGCGGTTCAGACTGAGATTCCGCTCGTCAAGCAACATTTGTCCGATTGCATGTGGGCGATTCGAGGCAAAGGAGCGTATGCCGAACGGTTCAACCGGTTAACTAAAGAAACTACGAATATCAGCTTACAACCATCACGCGCCAAGACCATCGCGCACGGCTATGCCGAAATCGCGCGTTTCTTTCCCGGTGCGCGTGAAGAACTCGCGGCCATTGATGAAGAAATAGTTTACGGCGCGCTCGGGCCGGCCCCCACGGGCAAAGCGCATTGCTTCGAAGATCAGTATGCATCGTCGGGTGGTCAGCTTTACGAGTTGATGAGCGGGCATGATCGTTTCGTCGCGGATCTTCGGCCGTTAATGGAGAAAATCCTCGCCGAACGAGGCGCAGTGCTCGGCATCTGCTCACATCCGTATGACCTTTGCACCGAGTTAATTGCGCGCGAAGCCGGAGTGATTGTTACGGATGTACGTGGCGAGAGATTGAGTGCGCCGCTCAGTGTTGATGCTGACGTTGCCTGGGCCGGCTATGCCAATGAACACATCCGCGCGCAAATCGAACCGCTGCTGCAAGCGGCATTGGAGCGGCGTGGGCTGCTGAGCTAATGACGGACACGCAAGAATTCATTGCCTCGCTGGATGATTCGATTGCTTCTCTTCCCGCTGGCTGGCGCGACTTGTTCGATTCGCCGCGCCAGTCGATCGTCACTCGCGCACCGGGCCGGCTGGATTTGATGGGGGGCATCGCCGATTACTCGGGTTCACTAGTTTTGCAATGGCCGATTGAGAGTGCGGTGCACGTCGCCATTCAGCGCCATAGCAGCAAGACGCTGCGCATCGCCAGTGTGCCGGAAGGGCCAAACAAGACGTCGCGCTTGTTCGAAATCAATCTTGATGAGTTGCTTGGCTCGAATTATTCGACCTTGCGCGCCCGCTTCACGGACGAGCCAGAAAATCATTGGGCCGCTTATGTTGCCGGCGCATTTCCGGTCTTGATGCATGAAAGTAATGCCTCATTCAACGAAGGGGCTCACCTGCTTATCAAGTCCGCAGTGCCCGAAGGCAAAGGCGTCAGCTCCTCTGCGGCGCTCGAAGTCGCGTCGATGCAGGCGGTGGCAGCGGCTTACGAGCTAAAAATCTTTGCGCCGGAGTTGGCGCTGCTTTGCCAAAAAGTCGAGAACCTGGTAGTGGGCGCGCCCTGTGGCGTCATGGATCAAATGACCGCCGCCTGTGGCGAAATGAATCGTTTTCTCGAACTCTTATGTCAACCCGTGGAACTGAAGGGCACAGTTCCCTTGCCGGAAGAATTAGAAGTTTGGGGCATCGATTCCGGCATCCGTCATTTTGTCGGTGGTGCTGACTATCGCACGGTGCGCACGGCAGCTTTCATGGGATATCGCATCATCGCGGAGCTGGCTGGACTTTCGTCAAAGCAAGCTGACGGAGGACATTTAGTTGTTGATGATCGGCGATGGAACGGGTACCTTGCCAACATCGCGCCAGGAGATTTTGAGCGAGAATATGCGCCGCGCATTCCCGAGCACATGTCAGGTGACGACTTTCTGGATAAATATGATGGAGTCACCGACACCGTCACGTCGGTTGATCCGATGGTCGAATATCCGGTGCTGGCGGCGACGCGCCATCCAATTTACGAACACCCTCGTGTTAACACCTTCGCCGCGATTCTGAAGAACTGGAAGGGCGACGAGCAGGCGCGAAAGTTGGGGGAGTTGATGTACGAATCCCACGTGAGTTACTCCAAGTGCGGATTAGGTTCAGACGGAACCGATGCCCTCGTCGCACTCGTGCGCGCATCAGCCGAAGACGGTCTTTATGGCGCGAAGATTACCGGCGGCGGCAGTGGCGGCACGGTCGCAGTTTTGGGGCGCCGCGGCGCGGGCGAAGCAGTTTACAAAGTCGCTGCTCGTTACCGTGAGCAGACTGGTTATGAGCCGGCGATGATCTCCGGATCATCGCCGGGCGCGCGTGCTTTTGGACATCTGAAAGTTGCGAGGTGATCGAAATTCAATTCGCTGCGTACCTCTGCGAAGAACTCCGCGTCCTCTGCGGTTAATAAGAAGAGAACCGCAGAGGACCACAGAGGAAGCACACGCAGAGGCGCGCAGAGAAATGCAAATCAGTGCACCACCGAGTGAGGAGGCATCTTCATGAAACCAGTTAAGGTCCTATATTTCGCTTTAATTTGCAGCGCGATGATTTTGCTGCTTAACCTTAACGCGTATGGTCAAGCCAAAGTAACAAAGGAAGGTTTCGGAAAGACGCCTGACGGACAGGACGCAGACATCTACACTTTGACGAATAGCGGCGGAGCTGAAGTCAAGATCACCAACTACGGTGGCATTGTGACGTCGCTCAGAGTCCCGGACCGCAATGGCAAGCTCGATGATATCGTGCTCGGCTTCGACAACCTCGATGCTTATCTGAAAGGCCACGCGTACTTCGGCGCGATTATCGGTCGCTATGGAAATCGCATCGCCAAAGGCCGCTTCACGCTGCACGGTGTCGAATACAAGCTTGCTGTAAACAACGGCGAGAACCATCTCCACGGCGGCACGAAAGGGTTTGATAAAGTTGTCTGGAACGCGAAGCCGCGCAAGGTCGCAAACGGCGCGGCACTCGAGCTGACTTATCTGAATAAAGACGGCGAAGAAGGCTATCCCGGAAATCTTTCCGTCAAAGTCGTCTACACGCTGACGAACGCGAATGAGTTGAAGATTGATTATTCGGCCACCACTGACAAGGACACCGTCGTCAACCTAACGCATCACTCGTATTTCAATCTGGCGGGCCAGGGCAACGGCGACATCCTGAACCATCGATTGTTCGTCAATGCTGCTCGCTTCACGCCTACGGATGCGGGATCGATTCCGACAGGCGAACTTCGCAGCGTGCGCGGGACTCCGTTTGATTTCACGCGCGCCACCACGATCGGCGCGCGCATAAATCAGGACTACGAACAACTGCGGTTAGGCAAAGGCTACGACCACAACTTTGTGCTGAACGGTAAAATCGGCACCCTACGCCGCGTCGCGCGAGTTTCCGAATCAACAAGCGGGCGCGCGATGGAAGTCTGGACCACCGAGCCGGGGATGCAACTCTACAGCGGAAACTTTCTCGACGGCACGCTGACCGGCAAGGACGGTAAAGTCTATCAACAGCGTTACGGCTTTTGTCTCGAGACTCAACATTATCCTGATTCACCTAACAAACCGAAGTTTCCGACTACAGTGCTGAGGAAGGGTGACCGTTATCACACGATCACAATCTATAAATTCTC
>WNFC01003134.1_pt1 | contig 22210 bp, 21 predicted proteins | sample 5400541 | NCBI WGS metagenome assembly WNFC01 (sample SAMN13153342, study PRJNA577476) | soil metagenome | isolation source: 120 cm saprolite under Douglas fir tree site 2 hole 2 replicate 1 | place: USA:California | collected 2015-04-18
TACCCTGCAAAATCAGGGAGACTACGTGATTTTCGGCCCAGAGACGGTGCATTCTTGGGAGGCGCTCGGTGACACCTTGGTCCTCTCCGTGCGGTTTCCCTCTATCGAGGTCACGCGATCGGCGGCATCTAGCGATGGCTGCGGTGATTCCCGCACCGGCTAATCGCTATGCGTCTGGATCGTCGCCGACGCGATCGACCGTCCGCCACATCCTGCCGATGCCTCTCGGTCTCTCTGGCGCAGGGCCAGGCGCGTGAGCGGCATGGCGAGCATCGTGCTCAGCACCGCCATCAGGACCAAAGCCGAAAACACGTTCTTCGTGATGATCCCGCTATCAAGCAGGACCGTCAGCACGACGAGCTCCATCAGCCCCTTGGTCTGAACCAGCGCGCCGAGGCCCAGGGCGTTGGTCCAAGGCTCGCCGACGAGCCGGGCGGCGAGCGCCGTCCCGCCTACATTCCCCAGCACTGCCAGCGCCGTCGTCACCAGAAGTGTTTCGAGGAAGCCGGGCGATCCGAGGTCGATCAATGTGCGCAGCCCCGTCAGCATGAAGAAGAAGGGCATTAACACGCCGACGGTGGCCGTCTGAAGCCGATCCAAGATCGCCTGCCGCAGTTCTTGCGGCATAGAGGCGCCGGCGACGAAGGCACCAAAAATGTAATGAAGTCCGATCATGTGCGTCATCAATGCCGACCCGAGGGCAACCGCGCACACGACTGCCAAGGCGCGTTCGCCCATCCTTCCGTCCGGCAACAGCGCGGCTGCTGCCCGCTTCAGCAGCGGCCGCACAACCCGCGCCATGAATACTAGGTAAACCGGAAGGCCGAGCAGGCTCACGAGAACGCCGGGGCCGTCGGCTGCTTCACCCGCCACGGCCGTCATCAGTCCCCCTAGGACGAGCCATAGCGACGCATTATTCACCGCGGCGATGCCGAGGGCGAGATCGCCGAGCCGCCGGCCCAACAGGTCCATCTCGCGCAGGATGGCGCCGAGAACCGGAAGTGCGGTAATCCCGGTGGCGATGCCGATCGCCAGGGCGAAGCCCACCGGGCTGATTGATCCATTGAGCTCAGCAGGCTGGCTGGCGGCGATCCACAGCCCGCCGAGAAATCCCGCTGCCGTCGGCACGGCGACGTTGGCGGTGGCCATCGCGGCGAAGGCGCGGCCGCGGCCGACAAAGGCCCGGGGCTCGAGGTGCAACCCGGTCACAAAGCCGAAAAGCAGCACGGCAATCGACGCAACCCCCCAAAGCGGCGTCAACGTCTGCGGGTTGAAAATCACATCGTAGGATTCGGGGGCGATGCGGCCGAACAAAGTAGGGCCTAGAGCAATTCCCACCAGAATCTGCACGACCACGAGCGGCACCGCCCCGCGCAATCGCAGCCCGCGCCACACCGCCACGGGGAGCACCAGAACGGCGAGCGCTTGGACAATGAATATCAGGTCCGCCTTCATCCAAAGCTGCCGTGTTTCAGGACATCGCACGTCGCCGCCATGGTAGCCGAGCGCTCGATCAAGCGTGCCCGGCGGAAGCCAAGCCCCGCGATAATATGTTAATTTTCAAGCCGAAGGGTCCCTAGGATTAGTTTAACTATCGGCGATCGGGGCTCCATTGGCAACGAGAATGTCCTACAGAGACGGGGTCGATCGCGTGTGAGTTTCTGGGCAGAGGCGCGTCTATGTGGTCAGCTGATACGAGATGAGGAAGCGGACGGACCCTCAGGTACCATCGTCGTCGCTGGGCGCGTACCCGGACATCGACGTCGCACCCTGTTCGCCCGTCGCTGAAAAGCCTCGAGACGAGCAGTTGCGTCGCTTCGAGGCAATCGTCCGATCGGATCCGGATCTCATGCGCCTGCTCGGCGTCATCCGAGGAATTCGATTGCCCCAGTGGCGGCTTGTCGCGGGCTGCCTCTACCAGACGGTTTGGAACGTCCTTACCGGCCGGGCCCGCGCGACCGGGATCAGGGACTACGATCTGATTTACTTTGACGACGATTTATCCTGGACGGCCGAGGATGCGGTAATCCGACGCGTCGCCGCGGCTGCCCGAGGCTGTGTCGGTCCGATAGAGGCGCGAAACCAAGCCCGCGTGCATCTGTGGTTCGAGGCTCGCTTCGGCACTCCATACCCGCGACTGTCCTCGGCGGATGAAGCACTTCGGCGTTACGCGTCGGTTGTTCATGCTATCGGCGTCCGGCTCGAGGACGACGATCGGCTCGACGTAGCGGCGCCATTTGGCCTCGATGATCTCTTTGCCATGGTGGTTCGGCCAAACCGCGTGTTGGACAACGCGGTGTCGCACACCCGCAAAGCACAACGGGCTTTGGCGATCTGGCCCGAGGTAACCGTCCTACCCTGGGACGAGGGGGCGGCTTGCGCGGAATCATGTAGGTGTCTCACCAAAGGTGCGAGGTAAGGATCTGTGACCGGCCCATCGACGTTGAATAACCACAATCGTCTCGTATTCTCCAGACTGAAGCGACGTTCGGGAGCGGGCGCCCCATGATCGCGAAGGAGAAGGACGTGCTTGTAGATTTATTGCAGAAACAGGAGGGCAGGCAGGTCCAGAGCCGATTCCTTTGCTCTACGGCGAGAGACCGAGACGCTGACCAGAAGGGCCGTGGAACAGCACCTCCTCGTTATGCGCGAAGCGAGCCCGCGCCGGAGAAGGTAGGTGACACACCTACATGATTTCCGGGGTTGTACCTGTTGCTGCGAGACTTTGCTTGCGCTTCGAGGTTGCGGTTGCCCTCGCAAGTTCCAGCTCGCTATGGCGTCTTAGCTTTGACGAGATGCTCGCAGAGGAAGGCGAGCACAAAACGGTTCCCGACATTGACAATATCGTAATAATATGGTACTTTGCATTACGAATTCCGCGCGACGCGAGGAAGGTTCTCGGCACTGTGCCGACGTTTTAACTAATTGGGCCATGACATGATGCACATGATCGCCGATGGCTCGCGCTTGCCGGTTTGGACCATGTTGCAGACCGGGGGAAGACCATAGGTCGGGCTCGCGCCTGAATTCTACCGGAATTATCAGGTTGCGGAGAGGGCACTCTCGCGTAATGCGCGCTGGATTGTGACCTCGCGGGTTGAACTGCGCCCCCGGGAAATTGGCGCTATCCGGCCGCTGCGGTCAGCTCCTCGACCCGCTCGGCGAGCCGGGTGAGCTGCACGTCGGCAAGCCCGAGATCGGCGAGGTGCCGCACGGTGCCGGTGAGATACTCGCGATTGGCGCCGCGGCGGCCGGCTGCGCCGGTAATGATCCGCGCGGTCTCGTCCAGCGACAGCCGCCCGGCATAGTCGGGATGATCGCGCCTTACCGTGAGGGCAAGAGCTCTCAGGCGGTCGCGTGCGGTCCACACCGGCAGGCTTCGCATGTCGTAAACCCGGGGTGCTGTCATCTCCCGGGACCACAGGCTATCGATCGCTTCGGCGAGCGTTTCGGGCGGCAAGTGGAGGACGATCCCGCGACACGCCCCACCGCGATCAAGGCCGAGAGTAAGGCCGGGCTGGGCTCGGGTTCCCCGGTAATCATAGGAATAGAGGCAGAATCGGCGATGATAGCCGCGCAGCAACGCCGGTTCGGCCTCGATGCGGGGGAATTCGGGATCCCACATCAAGGAGCCGTACGCGAAGATCCATACCGGCTCGGCGCCGTCGCGCAATGCCGCGATCTCGGGCGGCATCGGATCAGCGGCGAAATCAGCTCCTTCTGGGGTCATCTGCATCGTGAGGGATCGGCACTCGAGACATCACAAAACAGTTCGATCGCCACCGCGATCAAGGCCGTAGCTCGCGCCGGCGCGTCGGTGGCCTGCTGGCGGTTGCCGAACGGGACCGCTATAAACCCCGACATGCGCCGCCCGATGCGCCTCAGCCTCGCCGCTCTTGCTCTGCTGCTGGTCGTACTGGGCGCCTATACGGCCTATTGGCTGATCGTCGTTCAGAAAATCAAGAACGGCTTCGCCGCCTGGGCACAAGCCGAGAGAGCCGAGAAGGTCGACGTCTCCTGGCAAGCGATCGACGTCACCGGTTTTCCGTTCGCCTGCCGAATCGTACTCGATGCGGTCGTACTTCGCGACGGCCGGGTGACCCCCGCGCCGGAGCTCCGCATCCCTGTGGTCGCGGGCGAAACCCGGCCCTGGGACTTCGCCCGCTGGCGGCTCGTGGCGCCGGAAGGGTTGTCGGCCGCGCTCGCCGGCGCCGGCGAGCGTCCGGCGGTAAGACTGTCGGCTCAGACCGCCGCGGGGGTGCTCACGACGGATCCGCAGGCAGCCGCCATCCTATGGTTGCGCCTACAGGACGTCAGTGCCGAGGCCGGCGAGGCGGTTGCCGTCAGCTCGGCCGACGCCTGGGTCATCCTGCCGGCAAAGCCGCCGCGGGTACGCACCGACCCAGCCATCGGGATCGCTCTTGATCTACGCCAGCTGAAGCTAGCGGACGTTGCCCCAGTCCTGGGAGAAACGATCGACGAGCTGGCGTTCGGCGTCAACGTCAAGGGCGCCTTACCGGGCGGGAAACTGGTTCAAGCAGTCTCCGCGTGGCGGGATGCCGGCGGCACGATCGAGCTCGACAATCTGCATGTGAAGTGGGGTGGGCTCGGCGCCACCGCGACCGGCACGATCGCGCTCGACCGGGAACTGCAGCCGATCGGCGGCTTCTCCGGTGCGATTCAAGGCTATGGCCAAATCCTAACCGCACTCGTCCAGAGCGGCCGTATGCGCGCCGGCGAAGCCGGTCTCGCGCGGCTGGCGCTGGCAATGCTGGCAAAGGCCGGACCGGACGGCAAACCAGAGATCGCCACCGCGTTCACGATCCAGAACGGACAGATGTTCCTCGGCCCGGCAAAGCTCGGCAAAGCGCCGAGTATCGCCTGGGAGTAATCGCGCTCACGCCGGCCCGCGCGGCTTTTCCGGCATCGATTGCGGCGCCTGCGCCCGCTCATCCATGCCGTAATCCCGCACCACTGCGGCAACGCGGATCCGGTAATCGCGGAAGATCCGATCGCGCCCGGCGCTTTGCGCCGCACGATGCTGCTCCTGCTCGCGCCAGCGCGCGATCGCCCTCTCGTCGCGCCAGAAGGAGAGCGACAGAATCTTGCCGTCCTGGCTCAGGCTCGTGAACCGTTCGATCGAGATGAACCCATCGATCTTATCGAGCTCCGGGCGCAACCGAGCGGCGATGTCGAGATAATCCTGCACGCGGTCCGGCTTGGGCTCGACTTCGAAGATGACCGCGTACATTAGTTGGCCTCGTCACTAATCCGGGCAGAACCTAGCCTGCCTGAGGTGCGTCGGGATAGCTGGTGGCGCGCCAGCGCCGGTGGCCGATTCCGGACGCATCGGCCTCGTGCCCCCAAAGATCCCAACCCGGTCGTGAGAAGCCCGGCTGCGAGAAACGGGCGAACATCTCGAGATAGGGCCCTTCGCAAAGCGCCTCGATGCGCTCGTAGACCTCGTCTGGTTTCCGGCTGTGCTCGCGCCGCGGGGAAACGATCAGCTTGCGGACGCTCGCCGAACGGCGATGCGGATTGCCGCGCGTCGCGAGCAGGCAGGGCTCAGGATTAGAGCGCGTCCAAAAGCCCAATCCGGTAAAGAAATTGCCGTCATTGTACAACATCCCCGGCTTCCTGAGCTTAGCCCAGTAGAAACCGACGGTCTTGTAGGTAAAGCCCCAGGCATTGATCACGTCGAAGGCCTTTTCGAGCAGCGGGTCTGTGGTCCACAGGAGTAGTACGCAGTCGTCCGCCGCCCATTCGGTCACCGGCAGCGCTTTGATGTCGGCGAGCGTCATGCAGTCGTAATACGCCTCCGGGCTGCGGCCCTTCCCTTTCCGCGAATAGGTGGCAAAAGTCCAAGGCGGGTCGGCGTAGATGACCTTGTAGTGCTTGGGCCGCGGCGAGGTACTCACGTGACCTCCCGGTCGTCGTTTGGAGCTGCGATCGCGTATGCTCGCGAGCCGGGGGCGTGTGGTCAATTGCTGTTCCCGGAGCTCTCAACTTTCCTCGCCGGAGCCTTCTTCGGGCGCCTCCTCGGTAGGGATCCGATAGCTGCCTTTGAGCCAGCGGCCGAGATCGATCTGGGCGCAGCGGGGCGAGCAGAACGGTCGGTTTTGCGGTGTTGCCGGTTTGCTGCAAATCGGGCAGGGATGCGGGGAATTCGAAGATTTAAGCGCCATCGCAGGCCGATATAGTTAGACAGGGGCGATTTGAAACCGATCGCGATCAAGCCCCGGATCCGTCTCGATCGCAATCCGGCGCCCGAATCGCTCTTCGAGCACCCTCAAAGCGTTCGCGGCGCCGCCGCTCAACGCCGCAGCGACATCGGGGGCGACGATGAGTCGCCAGGTGCGCCCGGGCTGGGCTCGCGCCTCCCGCCGTACCGCGCGCAGCAACTCGTACCCAACCGTGATCGCGGTCTTGATCGGACCCCCGTCGGCGTCCTGCTCCAACAGCGCCTCGGCGAGCGGACGCCCACGGCGAGGCCGCACCAATTCGAGGTGGCCGAGCCGAGTCCAGCCAAGGAGTTGCGGATGCGCCGGATCGCCCGCCAACGCCTTGGCGAGCGCATCGCGGACGCGCCCGCGCAGCGCGCGCCCGTCCAGGCCGACAAAATCGATGACGATGCCGCCGCCGAGATTGCGCAGCCGAATCTCTCGGGCGATGGCGTCGGCCGCGGCGAGATTGGCCGCGAGCCCGGTGCGCTCCGGCGACCCCATCTCCGGGGTTCCGCTGTCGACGTCGATCAGGACGGCGGCTCGGGTCGCCTCGACGTGAATGGAGCCGCCGCCATCGAGCGCAACCGTCCCGGATAATGCCCGGTCAAAGAGGGCACCTAGATCGATCGGCCACTCGGCCTCAGGCCGGTGGATCACAGCGGCACCCGGAAAGACCGCTCGGAGTTCGGCGATCGCGGCAGGATCGTCGGTGAGAATGCGCACCGGCGCTGCCGTCAGCGCACCGGCGAGCGCGGCGGCGAAGGACGGAAGCGGGTCGAGGCGGGCTGGCGGCACGAGGCGCGAAGCTCGGTCGAGGATGTCACTCCAGCGCCGAAGCAAATCAGTCGCCTCTGTGATGAGCGCCTCGATCGGTCCGGGTTCGATGAGCCTCAGACCGGCGGTGCCCTCACCCGCCTCGCTGCGCTCGGCCCCCTCTCCCGCAATACGGGAGAGGGGGGACCCAGCCCTCCAGGCTGGGTGGGTGAGGGCAGAAAGCAGTTGGGCGCGCTCCTCCAGCGACAGCGCCTCGCCGCCAACAACTCCCGGCCGGCGCGGCCGCAGCTCGACGAGCCGCCCGCGCAGCGTGACGCCCGTCGTCACCTGGGCCGCCTTGCCGCCCTGCACCTCGCGGCGAATCTGGACGACAACGCGCTCGCCTTCATCAAGCTGCCGGCCGCGCGGGAAGACCTCCCTCTGGGGCAGGAAGGCTGGCCGGTCGCCGCCGATATCGACGAGCATTGCGCCGAGCGCCGGCAGCAGCCGAGTCACGCGGCCAAGATGTATGCTGCCCACCTCGTTGCGATCGCCCCGCTCGACAAAGAGCTCGACCGGGATGCCGTCCTCGAGCAACGCGGCGCGCCACTCGCCTGGGCCGGCGGCGATCAGCAGCTCGCGGGGCAAGGCATTCGGTAGCCGCGGCCGGCAAGCAGCTGTGCCGTTTCGAAGAGCGGCAGTCCGACCACGTTCGAATAGGAGCCACGCACCCAGCGGATCAGCGCGGCCGCCCGGCCTTGGATCGCGTAGCCGCCGGCCTTGCAGAGCCATTCGCCGCAACAAAGATAAGCCGCGATCTCGGCCTCGCTAAGGCGCTTGAACGCGACCTGGGTGTCGACCCGGCGCAATGTCAGCCGATCGTCCGGGCCCGCTAAGGCGATGCCGCCATGGACGCGATGGCGGCGCCCCGACAGCAGCTCGAGGCAGGATCGCGCCGTCTCCCGATCCGAGGCTTTCGGCAGAATGCGGCGACCGCACGCGACAACCGTGTCGGCCGCCAGGACGTAGGCCCCCGGGTGCCGAGGCATGACCGCTCGCGCCTTCTCCTCGGCCAGACGCATGGCATAGGCCGGCGGCAGCTCGTCGGGGCGCGGAGTTTCGTCGATATCGGCGGGATCGATCCGGTCGGGTTCGAGCCCGATCTGCCGGAGCAGGTCGAGCCGGCGCGGCGAAGCGGAAGCGAGCACGAGGAGTGACACCGTCACCGGAGCGTCACCCCCTCAGATGCAGCACGCAGATCAGGGTGAACAAGCGCCGCGCCGTGTCGTGGTCGACAGCGACCTTGTCGGCGAACCGCTCCATCAACAGCGCAGACCCCTCGTCGTGCAACGAGCGCCGTCCCACGTCGATCGCCTCGATTTGGGCGAGGCTCGAGCGGCGGATCGCCTCGTAATAACTTTCGCAGACCATGAAGTAGTCCCTGACGATGCCGCGAAACGGGGCGAGCGGCAGGATGACGGTTTCGCGCGAACCGTTCACCGCCGAGCGAACATCGATGCTCAGCCTGTTCTCTTCGATTGCCAAGTGCAGGTGAAAGGGCCCGTCGAGGCCTGAAGCCGGCGCGAAATGGTTCTCCTCCAGCAAATCGAATATCGCGACGGCTCGCTCGTGCTCGATGTCGGGGCTGCGGCGGACGACTGTGTGCTCGTCGAGAGTGATGCCGGCGATCCGCCAATGGTCCGTGGAATCGTCCGGAGGCTCGGCCATCGCCGTGGTTCATGCCTTGGGCTGCAGCCGGATCGACAGCGACAACGCATGGGCCTGCAGCCCTTCCGCCTCGGCGAGGCGGATCGCCGCCGGCGCGAGTGCCGCGAGGCTCGCCTCATCGCAGCGGACCAGCGAGGTGCGTTTGACGAAATCGAGCACGCCGAGGCCCGAGGCAAAGCGTGCGCTGCGCGCCGTCGGCAGCACGTGGTTGGGTCCGGCGATATAGTCCCCGACGGCCTCGGGGGTGTGGCGGCCGAGGAAGATGGCGCCGGCGTGGCGAACCTGCTCGGCCAGCGCATCGGCCTCGTCGAGCGCGAGTTCGAGATGCTCGGGAGCGATCCGGTCGATAAGCGCCGCCGCCTCGTCCCAGTCGGCGACGAGGAGGATCGCGCCGTGCTCCTGCCAGCTCGCCCGCGCGATTTGCGCGCGCGGCAATCGCGCCAGATGGCGATCGAGCGCGGCCTCGACGGCTGCGGCGAAAGCGGCATCGTTGGTGATGAGGATCGCTTGCGACGCGCTGTCATGCTCTGCTTGCGACAGCAAATCGGCAGCGATCCACTCCGGATTGTTGCGCCGATCGGCGACGACGAGAATCTCCGACGGACCGGCGATCATGTCGATGCCAACACGGCCGAAGACGCGCCGCTTGGCCGCGGCGACGTAGGAATTTCCCGGGCCGACGATCTTGTCTACGGGCGCAATCGTCGCGGTGCCGTAGGCGAGCGCCGCCACCGCCTGCGCTCCGCCCACCCGGTACACTTCGTCGATCCCGACCATCTCTGCCGCGGCGAGGACGAGCGGATCGAGGACTCCGCCCGGCGCCGGAACGGTCATCACCAGCCGCTCGACCCCGGCCACCTTGGCGGGAACGGCGTTCATCAGCACCGAGGATGGATAGGCGGCGATGCCGCCGGGGACATAAAGCCCGGCTGCCACGATCGGTCGCCACCGGGTGGCGAGCCGCACCCCGAGCGCATCGACATAATCGATCGACAGCGGCAGCTGCTTGCGATGAAAGTCTTCGATCCGCTGCGCGGCCACCTGTAACGCTGCAACCGTCTCGGGCGGGGCCGCGGCAGCGCCCTCGGCGATCTCACGGGACGTGAGGCGCAGGTCGGAAGCTGCGAGGTTGACGCCGTCAAAGCGGCGCGTGTAGTCGATCAGCGCGGCGTCGCCCCGTCGAGCAACATCTTCGATGATCGCAGCGACTGCGGCATCAACATCCGCCGCGGTCTCCCGCTTCGCGCCGAGCAGCCCGGCAAAGGCCGCTTCGAACCCGGCATCGCGCGTGGAGAGCGTGAGGGCCATCAGCTTCCCCGCTTCGCTGGCGCGGCACCACCCTCGCCCGCCTGGCTCCACTCGGCACCCTCTCCCGCAATGCGGGAGAGGGTGGACCCGGCGCGCAGGGCTGGGTGGATGAGGGGGCCTCGCTGGGCGATATGACCGATCGCGCCGCGGAAGCGCTCGATCCAGCCGCCGACTTCCTCCGGGCGGGTCTTCAACGCCGGACGGTTGACGATCAGCCGCGAGCTCACCTCGGCAACGCGCTCGAGCTCGATCAGGCCGTTTGCCTTCAGCGTGGCTCCGGTCTGGACAAGATCGACGATATGACGGCACAGGCCGAGATGCGGAGCAAGCTCGATCGCTCCGTTGAGCTTGATGCATTCCGCCTGCACACCGCGCGTGGCGAAATGACGTCGGGTGATTTCGGGGTATTTGGTCGCCACGCGAATGTGGCTCGCCCTCCCGACATTCTCGCGGGCGGCGCCGTCCGCGGTCGCCGCGACGGCAAGATGACAATGCCCGACATCAAGGTCGAGCGGTGCGTAAATCTCGGAATAGTCGAATTCCATCAGCACATCGTTGCCGGCGACGCCGAGCTGAGCAGAGCCGAAGGCGACAAACGTGGCCACGTCAAAGCTGCGTACCCGGATCAGATCAAGGCGGGGCTCGTTGGTGGTGAAGCGGAGCTGACGCGAGCCCGGATCATCGAAAGCGGCCTCCGGCATGATGCCGACGCGGTGCAGCAGCGGCATCACCTCCCCAAGGATTCGGCCGTTCGGCAGCGCCAGGATTAAAGGATCTTCGGCGCGACCCGGGTTGAGCGCGAGCATCACACCCGTTCGTCCGCGTCGTGGCGCGGCTGCCATTGGGTCGGCCAGGGTTCGCCGAGATCCTGCGCGTGACAAAGAATGCGGGCAACCTCCAGCCGGATCGCTGCCCCGCCGGAGAATTCGAGCAGTATTGCGCCCCTGCCGCCGTCGCTCCCGGGTCGAATGGCCAACAGGGACAGAATCCGCTCGTTCTCGCTGCGGCGGAAGCCGAGATAAGACACCCCCTCGACCGCACCGAATGTGACCCCGCACAACGTGCGCTGGTAGCCGGCTTCGCCGCTCTCTGGACGCGTCCTGTTCTCCCAGCGGAACCGGTTGGCGACCATCAAGAAACTTTGGTCCTGCACAACGAAAGCAAGGTCGCGGACGGCAACCAGTGAATCTTGCAGGCAGGCTGAGATCACTGCGAGGTCGTCAGCATCCTCGGCACGCAGCTTGAGAGCAGCGCCGCTTTCGTCAGGCGGCATCGGTCACCCTCTCAATGCGCGCGCCGCATGCCGCGAGTTTTTCTTCGAGGCGTTCATAGCCGCGGTCGAGGTGGTAAACTCGGTTGATCACCGTCTCACCCGCCGCGACGAGACCCGCCACCACAAGCGATACCGAGGCGCGCAAATCCGTCGCCATCACCGGCGCCCCCATTAGGGAAGGCACCCCCCGGACCAAGGCGGAGGCACCGTGGACGTTGATGTTGGCGCCCATGCGCGCGAGCTCGGGGACGTGCATGAAGCGGTTCTCGAAGATCGTCTCGGTGATCATCGAAGCACCCCTCGCAGTCGCCATCAGCGCCATCATCTGCGCCTGCAGGTCGGTCGGAAAGCCCGGATAGGGTTCGGTCATGATGTCGACGCCTTCGAGGAACCCGGCGCGCCGGCGCACCCTGAGCCCGTCGGCGGCGGCCGACACCTCGACGCCCGCTCCCTCCAGGGTGCGCACCAGCGCCGCAACGAGATCGACCCGCGTTCCGGTCAGCCGCACCTCGCCGTCCGTCGCCGCCGTTGCCATGATGTAGGTTCCGGTTTCGATGCGATCGGGCATGATCGCATGGACCGTCCCATGCAATCGGCCGGTGCCGACGATACTCAGTCGGTCGGTACCGATTCCCTTGATCCGGGCACCCATAGCGATGAGGCAGGCGGCGAGATCGGCGATCTCGGGTTCTCGAGCGGCGTTGATCAGCAACGTCTCGCCGTCCGCGAGCGCAGCCGCCATCAGCAGATTTTCGGTCGCCCCGACGGACACCGCCGGGAACGCGATCTCGGCACCCTTCAGACCCTTTGGCGCGCGCGCGTCGATATAGCCGCCATGCAGTTCGACCTCGGCGCCCAGCCGTTGCAGCCCTTTGATGTGGAGATCGACCGGTCGCGGCCCGATCGCGCAGCCGCCGGGCAACGACACCCGGGCCCGCCCGCAACGCGCGAGAAGCGGTCCGAGCACGAGAATGGAAGCCCGCATTTTGCGGACCAGATCGTAGGGGGCCGTGGTCGATGTAATATGCGCAGCCGACAATTCGAGCACTTGCCCGCCGTTGCCGCCCGCCCCGTCCACCGTGACGGCGACGCCGTGTTGGACGAGAAGGTTTTCCATCGTCGCGATGTCCGCCAGATCGGGGACATTCTCAAGTGTGAGCGTCTCCGCTGTCAGCAGGCTCGCAGCCATCAGCGGCAATGCTGCGTTCTTGGCACCGCCAATCGGGATGACGCCCTGGAGCGGCACGCCACCCTTGATCCGGATTTTGTCCATCGTCCCGATTCCACGCCCGCCCGCCGGCGCGGAGGCCGCGATGGGCCGCCGGTACGGCCGGGCGCTTGCTTTTACTGGAAGGGGGAGCGCCGCTCAAGCTGGCGGCTCGCGCTCCCGATCCGGCGCCTGGGATTGCGGAACTGCCAGCCGGTCCCGCGCTCGCTTTTGTTCCTTACGCCGGAGCAGGTTGTCGCGCAACGCCTTAGCCAGCCGTTCGTCGCGGGCCACCCGCTCGGTGTTCTTACGTGGTGTGGGGCGCTGGAGCTCGCTCATCGTCTCCGATGCAGCGATAGTGCAGCGAAACTGTCAAGAGGTCACCCACGCCGCAATCCGGATTTTCGGGCCGGCCACAATGCTGGCGATGAGTTCCACCGAGGTCGCTCACCTTGCCAGCCGTTGCAACCTCGTGTATTGCCTTCCAGTCGTGCCGATGACCCATCTCCGTGTCGGAGCGCTGCCGTAGCTCAGTGGTAGAGCACTCCCTTGGTAAGGGAGAGGTCGTAGGTTCGATACCCACCGGCAGCACCATATTTATCAAAGGCTCATGGCGCTTTTCGGGGATGACGGCCCCCGCCAAATCTCGGGAATACCCGCCGCCTCATCCTTTCGCCCTAGCGAAGATCGTCGCGCAGCCGAGGCGCTAGAGGCTCGAAGTCCAGCGTCATCAGCATCTCTAGACCGGTCCGCGCTACGGTGGCGAGGAAATAGCCTGCCTTGCGCCGTGAGTTGGAGGCGTCGAAAAGTGATAGGGTTCACCGCTATCGAGATAAAGTTACCAGGCGGCGACCCGGCGCCAGACCCGAGCCGGGAGGGACATGGAGATCCAGTCGACACCTATTTCCGTGCCGGCCGCAAAATGGCGTTTCACCGAGTATCAACGAGAGCACGTCCCGTACGTCAAGGCGTAGAGCTCCCCCACCACGCTCTCAGCTCATCCACAGTGCCGGCGAAGCGGCTGCGGTCGCACGGTCCTATACCGTGAACCGGCACGACGCCGGAACCGACCTGACCGTCGGTGTGTTGCCACAGTTTCCACGCCGAGAATCCAGGCGGGCAGATCGGCCGTTTACCGTATTCGGCCAGCCAGAGATCGCAGTTTGAGAGGGTTTGATTTGGTGCCGAAAGCATCGAGCGGATCATATAAAGTTTGGGCCATTTATTGGTCGCAGCATGAATGCTCGCCGCCGCCGTCGCAGCGTGCATGACGGTCGCCTGTGAGGGTGGATAAGGCTCCCAATCGATGGCGAGCCAATCAATGCCTGCCTCCGACTTCGCCACCGTCAAGAAGTGCGCGATCTGGTCGCCCGGACTGCTACCATCGAGAAAATGGTATGCGCCCAGCAACAATCCGGCGGCCCGCACCTCCTTTGCTCTTCCAAGGAAGGTCGGATCCGTCCATGTACCCTGACTCGCCTTCAGAATCACTCCGTCTATGTTCTCTGATCGAATGACCGAAAAATCGACGTTGATGTGATCACCGTGATAGAGGTCGATGACGACATCGGACATGATGGGCGGGATATAGGGTGCAAGATCGAGCATGGTGCGATTCGCATCATAATCATTGGGTCAAACACGCCACCCCCAATCCTGACCACACGATGCAGCGGTCCGAAGCGGCATGCTGGGTATCTATTATCAGATAAATGCGTATTTGTCAACATCAATATCCTATTACGCAATTGACTATTCGCGCTCGACGCCGGCCGAACGTCGGTTCGGCAGGATGTCGGAGTAGGCCCTAATTTGAGCCATTATGTGCGCGCGAAAGGTGCATACCTCTGAGTTCGCTGTGATTGACAATATCACAATAATATGGTATGGTGCACAGATGTTTTAACCAATTGTCAACGCCATGCTGAGTGTGGCTCTTCAACCTTAAGGAGAGATCTCGCTGCAGACCCGCTGCAGGTGCAGCGCCGAGCGAATCGCCAATGCAATTCCGGATTGCAGCACGCATTCAGGTGAGAGAGCTACATAGTTCCGCTAATTTGGGGACTTGGGCATTGCGGAGACACGATCGCTGCCGACCCCAAGCCGCTCGCCGCGGTACTCCCGCGACCAGATCGGCTCCCACCACCAGCGGTTCGCGAGATACCACGAGACTGTCTTGCGCAGCCCGCTGTCGAAGCTCTCACGGGGCTCCCAGCTTAACTCGCGCCGGATCTTGGCGATGTCCATGGCGTAGCGTCGGTCGTGCCCTGGCCGATCGGCAACGAAGGTGATCAGACGCCGATGCGGCCGATGCGGCGAATTAGGCAGCATCTCGTCGAGCAACCGGCAGATTGACTGCACGACATCGAGATTGGTCCGCTCGGCGTTGCCGCCGATATTGTAGCACTCCCCCGCCCGGGCTTCGCTCAAGATCAGGAACAGGGCGCGGGCGTGGTCCTCGACGTAAAGCCAGTCGCGGATGTTGTCGCCTTTCCCGTAGACGGGGACCGGCTCCCCGTGCAGCGCCTTCAGAATGACGAGCGGGATCAATTTTTCGGGGAAGTGACAGGGTCCATAATTGTTGGAGCAGTTGCTGATCAGAGTGGGCAACCCGAAGGTCTCACGCCATGCGCGAACCAGGTGATCGGACGCTGCCTTCGACGCCGAGTAGGGTGAGTTTGGCTGATAGGGCGTGGTTTCGGTGAATTTGCCGGTTCTCCCGAGCGAGCCGAAAACCTCGTCGGTCGACACGTGGTGGAAGCGGAACCGGGCCGCCCGCTCCGCCGGAAGCTTCTGCCAATGCGCCAGCGCCGCCTCGAGCAGCACACATGTGCCCTCGACGTTGGTCTTGATGAATTCAGCGGGACCGTCGATCGAACGGTCGACATGAGACTCCGCCGCGAGGTGGAGAACGGCGTCAGGATCGAACGCCTCCAGCAACGCGAACATCGCTCGCCGATCGCAAATGTCGGCTCGGCGGAACGCATAGCGGGGGCCCGCCGCGATTCCCCGCAACGACCCGAGGTTCGCCGCGTAGGTCAGCTTGTCGACGTTCAGAACGGTGGTATTCAGCTCGTCGACGAGCAACCGGCACACCGCCGAGCCGATAAACCCGGCGCCACCCGTCACTAATACCTTCATCCAACGGCCACCCTGTTTGCAACCTCACGTCAAGCTACGCCGGCCCGCGCGGATCGAGCAATATGCCCTGAAGATCGCTGTCGCCATCGGCAACGAAGCTTGAGCGCAGGCGGCGAGCCCCTTATGCTGATTCGACGCGGGCGAGCGTCGAGTGCCTGTCATCGGCGCCGATGCCGAAGCACCTCGCGGCTTATCGGAATAAGCGCTCGGCATTCGCGGTTCGGCCTGAGGGGGTGTGGCCGTCCCCGTTGCTCGCATCGGGAGGGCGAATGTCGATACGGATTGCTATCTCCCCAGCGCTGATCGCAGTTGCGCTGACCGCGTTTCCGGTTCCCACGGTTGCTGCGGGCAAACTCGTGCTCCAACTCCACCGCGAGCCGCAGTTCGAGTTCGCCGGCTACTACGCGGCATTATGGCAAGGCCTCTATCAGGAGGCTGGGCTCGATATCGAGATCAAGCCGGGCGCGCCGCCTGGGGCAACCCCGATCGACCCGGTCCGCGAAATAACCGAGGGTCGTGCTCAGTTCGGGACCGGAACCGTTCAGGTGATGATCCGGGCAGCCCAAGGCCAGTCTCTGCTGCTGGTCGCGCCGGTGTTTCAGCAGAGCGGCGCTGCTGTCTACTACCGCGCCGATAGCGATTTCTCCTCGCCCGGGGCGTTGCTCACAGGCAGGGTCGGCCGATTGCCGGCGAGCAACATTCTCGATCTCGAACTGCGAACTGCACTTCACAGCGAAGCGATCGATCCGGACAAGCTGAGATCCGTGTCGATCGAGCCGGGCCAGACGATCGACGACTTCGCCAGCCGACGGATCGACGCGGCAGTCGGTTCAGCCTGGGAGCTGCCGTGGCAGGCGCGCGAGCGGGGGGTTGCGCTGAGATCCTTCAATCTTGCGGGCTATCGCACCGAATTCTACGGCGACAGCCTGTTCACGCTGCAGCGCTTGGCGAGAGCCGACCCGCCGATGGTGCAGCGGTTTCGCGAAGCCTCGATCAAAGGCTGGGGGTATGCCCTGCAACACCCCGACGAAATCGCCGCGCGCATCCTCGCCAAACTGCCGGCTCAGGTGCCGGTATCCGATCCGATCGGCTTCGTCCGCTACCAGACCGAGGTTGCGCGCAAGCTCGCCCGCTATCCCGATGTGCCACTCGGCCACTCTAACCCAGAACGGTGGAGCCGCATCCAGCAAAGCTTGATCGATATCGGGGCCATATCCCGCTCGGTCGATCTCGACACCTTTCTCTACGAACCCGCTGCGGCGGTCAGGCACCGCAGCGATTGGCCGGTCGCGCCGCTCCTCGTTGCGGCTGGCGCGCTCGTCGCGCTCGGCGCCGCGGGCCTGCTGTGGCGCCGGCGGTCCCGGTCGAGCCCCGCTGCGGCGGCAGCAACCACTATCGGCGACCGTAGCGCGCCGGACGGGGAGGCGGCACGGACCCCGACATCCCAAGCCGCGACACCTCGCAAGATCGCCGATCGGGTAAGGCCGTCGCTCGCTCACCTCAGTCGCATTGTCGGCACTCAGCGGGACCGCGCACGACTGCCTGCCGCGCTGAGGACGCTCGGGCTCAGAGCCGGTGTTGCACGATGGTGCGCCATGGCGGTGGATGCGTTGAACCGCCTGAGAACGGCGATGCGTCAGCACACCGCTTCTCCTAGGGGCGCAGCGCCAGGACCGTGCCCGACCGACTTGAACGCCACGCTGAGGGCACTCGAACGATCGCTTCGACGGCGGTTTTCGGGGTCGGTAGATTGCCGCTTTTCGCTGCTGCCCGAGCTGTGGCTTTGTCACGCCGATCCGGATGCGGTCGCGGCGGCGGTCCGCGATCTCGTCGCTGCGGCGGCTGCCGACATGCCGGCGGGCGGAGACTTGGTCGTAGGAACTCGCCAATATGCGATCGACGAGGCCGCGGTCGTCGAATTCGCGGCCGGTTCTGTCGGGGATTATGTGCGGCTGACTGTCAAGGACAGCGGTTCCGGCTTATCCGCGGAGCGCCTCGACGGCATCTTCGACCGGGAAACGACGATTAAGCCGGGGGTCGCAGCGGCCCAGGAATTGACGCGCCGGCTCGGCGGCTTCGCCCGCGTCGAGAGCGTCGAAGGCATCGGTACCGCTGTGCATCTCTATTTTCGCCGCGCCGATCCAAGGGCCGAAAGCACCCAGCAACCGCGCGAGGAGGCGACGTCTACAAGAGCGGCGGCCGCATAGGCGCGGCAATTCGCGCAGAAAGATGAGCGATTGGCTGCACAACTTGCCTGTGGTCTGGATGGCGCTTGCGGTCTTCGGGCTCACCTACCTCGCGGCCGCAGTAATCTATGTCGTCGTCATGGTCCTCGCACGGGGAGAACGGGCGCGCTCTTTCAAGGCCATCTCTTCCGGCATGCTGCCGCCACTGGGTATCCTGTTCGGGCCTCTTCGTCGCGTTCACCGCGGCCCAGGTTTGGAACGATAACGATCGGGCGAACATGGCCGTCAGCCGTGAGGCTAGCGCGCTGAGGGCCGTCGTGATTCTAGCCGCCAGCTTCCCGGGAGAGCCCGAAGCACGCATGCGCAGCTTGATCCGCAAGAACAACTCCCAACCGGCACGGTAGCCGTTGCGCAACGGCTCGATGTCCGGCATCTCCTGCCATTGCTCGTCGAAGACCATGGCCTGCGGCCGCTCTGGATCGAAGAACGGTTTCGGCGTAGCGACGAGCGGCTGCACGAAGCAGCGGTGGAGGCCGCACACCGCCGAGCCGAGGGTGCCGTCGACCTGGATCTGAAGAAGGTCGTCGCGCTTGACGCGGTTAGCCCAAGACGAGCTGACCTGAGCCAGAACACCGCCCGCGAGCTCGAAAATCGCAAAGGCGGTGTCCTCGACATCGACATCGTAGCGTTTGCCGCTCTCGTCGCGACGCCTAGGGATCGTGGTCGTGTGGCGGCACGACACCGATTTGACCTCGCCCAACAGGCGGTCGAAGATGTAGCGCCAATGGGCGAACATATCCAGGACGAGGCCGCCGCCCGTCGCCTTGCGATAGTTCCAGCTCGGCCGTTGCGCCGGATACAGCTCACCGTCGAACACCCACCAGCCGAAATCGAGCCGGACCGACAGCACGCGGCCAAAGAAATTGCTGTCGTAGAGGTTTCTAAGCTTGCGCAGCCCCGGCAGGAACAACTTGTCCTGCACGACGCCCCCCCTGCGGCTCTTGCGCTGCGCGCGCCGTGCCAAATCCAGCGCATCGGATAGGGTCGCGGCGATCGGCTTTTCGAGATAGACGTGCTCGCCGGCTGCGATCGCGGCGCCGGCGCGCTCTGGCCGCCCGCCGGTGGCACTGGCGTCGAAATAAATCGCGATATCGGGGTCGGCAAGGCTCAGGTCGCGGTCGGTTGTCCATTTGAGTCCGCCATATGCCGCCGCCAGGGCAGCGAGCTTTGCCGGGTCGCGGCCGAGCAATACTGGCTCGGGGACAAGCCGATCGCCGTGGCCGAGCACCAGCCCGCCCTCGCCTCGGATCGCCATCAGCGCGCGCAGATGCTGAGTTGTGCCGAGGCGTCCGGTCGCTCCTTCGATGACAATGCCGATGGTGCGTGTGGCCATCGGCCAATCAGCGGGTCGCGGCCACGATCGCCGCGCGCAGGATCTCCGGGATGCGGTCGAGCACCTCGGCCGGGGTTATCAGGGGCGGCGCCAGGCAGATCGTGTCGCCGACCGGCGGGTCGGCGCTGCCCGCCCGGATGCGCGGCAACAGCCCGCGCGCCAGCGCCTCGCGGGTGATCCGCGCGCCGAGCCCGAGCGCCGGGGTCTTGGTATTGCGGTCGGTCACCAGCTCGACGCCGCACATCATGCCGAGCCCGCGCACGTCGCCGACGACCGCGAGATCGCGCAGCCCTTCAAGACCGGCCAGCAGGCGCCGCCCCATCAGTCCGGCGCGCTCGACGAGCCCCTCGCTCTCGATGATCTCGACATTGCGCAACCCGACCGCACAGCACACCGGGTGGCCGGAATAGGTGGCTGCGTGCATGAATTTGCGATCCGCCGGGGCGCTCTCGATCGCCTCGTGCACGCGCTTCGAGGCGAGCACACCCCCCAGCGGCAGATACCCGCTGGTGACGCCCTTGGCGAAGGAGACGAGGTCCGGCTCGACCCCCCAATGTCCTAGTGCGAACCATCTCCCGGTGCGGCCGAAGCCGGTGATCACCTCGTCGGCGATCAGCAATACCTCATAACGGTCGCAGATCTCGCGGAGCCGCGGAAAGTAGCTCGGCGGCGGCACGATGACGCCGCCCGCCCCCATCACCGGCTCGGCGATCACTGCCGCGACGGTGTCGGCGCCCTCGGCGAGGATCGCCTTCTCGACGGCGTCGGCCGCGCCGATCCCGGGTTCCTCGTTGCCGGCCCACCGGTAGGCATAAGGGGGTGCAACTTGGATAAAGCCGGGCACCAGCGGCCCGAACATCTTGTGGTAGGCGGCCATGCCGGTGGCGCTCATCGCCGCCAGGGTCACGCCGTGATAGGCATGGATGCGCGAGATGATCTTCGTCTTTCCGGGCTTGTCTTTGATCTTCCAGTAATAACGGGCGAATTTGAAAGCAGACTCGTTCGACTCGGCGCCGGCGGTGGTGAAATAGGCGGCAGCCGTGTTGGGGTAGGCGTGGTGAACGATTTTCTCGGCGAGCCGGACCGCCGGCGCGTTGGTGGCCCCGATATAGGCCGAGGCGAAGGCGATCCGCCGCATCTGCGCGCTCGCCGCATCGGCCAACTCGGCCCGCCCATGGCCGATATTGACGTTCCACAAACCCGAAAGCCCGTCGATGTATTCGCGGCCCTCGGCGTCGTGCAGCATCGCACCCTTCCCCTCGACGACGACCAGCGGCTGCCGGTGGTCGTCGGGATGGTGCAGCGGATGGACGAGGTAGCGCCGATCGGCTTCGAGCAGACTGGTGGCGTCCATGCTTTCCTCCTGTTCGGAGGCCCTCACCCTAACCCGACCCTGCCCGTGCGGCTACAGGATCGACACATCTTCCTCCCTACCCGTTCGCCGGCTTCGACGAACTACGGCGAAGCTGATTGACTTCCGGCACCGGCGACGCCAGCCTTCAGGCTCGCACGACCCTAACGGAGCCGCTGATGGCGACTGAGCGCCTTGCTTCCGCAGCCTTCCCGATCCGTGATGACTTGGCGGCCGCCCATGCCCGCGCCTGGACGCACATCGCACGGCCCGGCACCTGGTGGGACGGTGCCGCGCGTGTCGCGGTTCTCGCTGAAACGCGACAGGCATCGCGGTGCGCGCTCTGTCGCCGGCGGAAGGAGGCGCTGTCCCCTTTCGCGATCGAGGGCACCCACGACAGCCTAGGTCAATTGCCCGAAATCGCGGTCGAGGTGGTGCATCATGTGGTGACCGATCCGGGCCGCCTCGGCGAGCGCTGGTATCGCGATGTCATCGCCGACGGGCTCACCGAGGAGCAATATGTCGAGATCGTCAGCGTTGTCGCCCACACCGTTGCGATCGACACGATGGCGCGGGGACTGGGCCTCGATGTGCTGCCGATGCCGACGCCGGAGCCGGGCTCGCCATCGCGCTACCGTCCGCCGGGCGCCAAGCCGGGAGGCGCCTGGGTCCGGTGGATCGAGCCGGCGGACGCGGGCGAGAGCGAAGCGGGGCTCTACCCGAGCGATCGAGCTCCGGCCAACATCATGAAGGCGATGAGCCTGGTACCCGAGGAGGTGCGGAACTTTTTCGATCTGGTGACCCACCAATACCTGCCCGGTGCGGTGATGCGCGACTTCTCGCGCGAGTACCGGGCGATCAGTCACGCTCAGATCGAGCTGCTGGCGGCACGGGTGTCGGCACTCAACCGATGTCTCTATTGAACGACCAGTCATGCGCTGCTGCTCCGTGCGAGCGGCAAGACCCACGATAAGGCGTACGACCTCGCGGCGGTCACCGGCATGGCCGAAGGCGATGGCGGCGTATCCGAGGGCCGGTTGCTCGTCCGGTTCGCCGACGCCGTGCTCGGCGAGGACGAGATTGCACTGAGGCGGGCGCGTGACGCGCTGGCGGCGGGGCTGGGTTCGCCGGGACTGGTCGACGCGGCGGGCGTTGTCGGCCTTTTCAACGCGATCGACCGGGTCGCCGACGCAACCGGTATCCCGCTAGAGCCGGAGAAGGCGGCAGCAAGCGCCGATTTCCGCGCTGCACTCGATCTCGACCGCTTCGCCGTTGCGGGGCGAGAGTGAGGGGAGTTAAGTCACCCGCCGCCCCTCACCCTTCCGTTGCGCGGATCCCGACCTCTTCCCCCCCCCCAGCGCGCAGGGCTGCCCAGGGAAATTTTCTTGCAGGGATTGCTTGTGTTGGGCTCGCGGATAACAATTTGAAGTCGTCTTGCGCGGACTTGATCCGCGTATCCACGTCGTTGTTTCGACCGCCCCAAGGCGTGGATGGCCGGGCCAAGCCAGGCCAAGCCCGCCCAAGACGAAATTGGAGTGGCGATTTCCCTCCCTTCATCGCCGCAAGATTTTCCTCGGACAGCCCTGTCGCCCGCAGGGGCGGGGTGAGGGGCGTCGCAAGGGCCTCACCGGTTCGGCAAGTCGAGC
>WNFC01004652.1_pt1 | contig 22210 bp, 18 predicted proteins | sample 5400541 | NCBI WGS metagenome assembly WNFC01 (sample SAMN13153342, study PRJNA577476) | soil metagenome | isolation source: 120 cm saprolite under Douglas fir tree site 2 hole 2 replicate 1 | place: USA:California | collected 2015-04-18
GGCGCGATTTGAGGCCGGTCTCGTTGAAGCGCACCTTGAGGCGCTCGATGGTGCCCGGCTCGATGTTCTTCGCGCCGCAGCCCGGGCGTGATTCGGGCAGACCGCTTCCGAGCCCAGCGAGCCCGGACAGCCGCTCCCACTCGCCGCGGTCCCAGCCGTAAGTGCGCGCCACCTCGCGGCCATTTTCCAACCGAATCAAGATCGGTACGACCTCGATCTTCAAGCGATGCGAGATGTCGAGCGCGGTATCGTCGATCGGCTCCGGCACGGTCTCGGGGAACGCCGGATCGTCCTGGGTATAGACCTTCAGCCCGCGGGCCCTCGCCAATTCCCCGAGCACCGGCGCCGCCAGGACGCAAGTCGGGCAGTCGCGCTTGACGACGGCAATAAGACCGTCCTGCGGCAGCGTGCTCATCGCGATTTCCCCGCTCAACTCGTGCGGCAGCATGAACCCAGGCCCGGCAGCCGGCAAGAGCAACCCGCCCCCCGGGGCCGCTGTGTCGTGGGAGGCCGCGTTTGCAGTGCGATTTACTCCCGAGCTACTACCTCGGCCGCGGCACGCTGTTTGCGCTGCAGGAATTGCAGGTACCTATTGTCCGGCTCCAAATTTAGGGCCGCGCGGAGAGCCGAGCGAGCCGTGTTTACGTCTCCGTATGCGGTTGCTTCGTGCTCGTCCCAAATGGCATCAACCACATTGCGGGCCACGTGCAGTTGTGTATCTCCATAGGAACCAGCCGTTAGATACCGCTCCACGGGTTCACGGAGCCGCTTGATCTCTCCGACGCGGATCGGCTTCACCGGGTAGAAATTGTAATATTCGATGCGCGGTCTGTCGTCCGTGAGACTCGGGGTATCATTGAGGTAGGCTGCAAGCGTTTGATCCGCAGCAACGAAGGTGGCTAGGAGGTGCTCGGGCGAGCGTAGCCCGATCGCCGTGAGATCATCAGCCACCAAAGGTTCAGACATGCGCATCGCAAGCACATCGCGATCGATTTGCAACGGCTCGTCGGAGGCGATCGCCACGCCTTCCATTCTGGACGGCATCCACAAGGACACGTGCTTAAACTGTGCCAGCATGGCCTTGAGTATCATTTTTGGAAGATCGCCGCGCCCAATGTCCAGGGGCACCCACTGGGCAAGAACACCCCCCTCGCGCATCCTCAGCTTTGCCAGCGCATAAAATTCCTCAGTGTAGAGATTGACGACCCCGGCATCGTGAGGCGGCGGAGGTTCGAGGGTGATGATATCGAAGGTGTCACTTGCGCCGAGGAGGTAATGGCGGCCATCCGCCACGACCTTGTCCACCTTCGGGTTCTCATGAAAGCGGTTATTGATTGGTATAAAATACGGTGCAAAGTCGAACACCGCCGGTGCCAAATCGACCGCGTAGATGGATTGCAACTCTGCGTGGGTGCTTACAGCACCGACTGTGGTCCCCGTTCCGATACAAATGACGGCAGCAGTCTCGGATGGGCCTTTATGGAGAAGCAGAGGATAGTGCGCCATGGCGGCCATGTAGCGTCTTCCCTCCGGGCGATTATTGGCATAGCTCTTTGAATTGACAAGAAGTTGTTGATACTTTCCGGCTGCGTCGTCCTCATATTCTAGAATTGCAAAAGTCGCTTCCTTGGACTCCCGCAGTTCCAAAACTTTAGCACCGTTGAACGTGGTCAACTGCCTTTCCAGGTAATGTGGGCCAAAAAGCAGGAATGATACGACGATGACACCTAAGGCTATCGCTCCTGGCCGCCACAGGCTGGTTAGAAGACCCGCCTGGGACGCTACTATCGCGAGGAAGAGGAGCAGATTCATAAAGATGAGGGCAGTCAGCGTCCACTGACTACCGAGGTAGGGGATCAGAATAAATCCCGCTGTTAGAGACCCCAGGACACCGCCAATAGTGTTTGAAGCGTAGAGCGCGCCAATCCTACGCCCTAGAGCGCTCATCCGCATCACCGTCAGTTCACTAGCGAGGGGAAAACTGATGCCGATGAGGGTAGTCGGTAGCAGCAGGGTTATGACACAGGTCAAAAGAAATGAAACATCGTCTCCCAGGAGCGTCTGTGTCCGGGCAGGGACCACTACCGAGACAATTGCTGCGAAGAACGAATGAAACGTGCCAGATTTTCCTAGCATTGCAAAGGTCAACGTCGCAGCGACCGCGATGCCGACTTGAGTGACGGCAAAGTAGAGAAGCAATTTTTCCTTACGCGGTGCAAGAAGCTTGGCGCATATCAAGGCTCCTATCACCAATCCAAGAAGATATGTTCCAAGCATACCCGAGAACGCATAAACGCTGGAGCCACTGATGTTCGTCAGGAAGCGGAACCAGACAACCTCATAGGCAATCGAAACAAAACCGGAGCAGGCGAATAGCCAGATCAGCAGAGTTGGGTCAGCCTTTGCTCTGTCGCTGGCGACGTGCTCCCCTTTTCGTCCTTTGACCGGCAAGGAATGCTCGTGGCGAGCCGCAAGCAGGCTAAGACCGCCGACGCAAGCATACAGGGTCGATGCGAAGAAGCTCGATCCGGTCACGCCCAATAATCCGATCAGGACGAAGCCGACCGAAAAGGTGCCAATGGCAGCGCCGAGCGTGTTGAACGCGTAAAGGAGACCGATCTTATTGGCCAGTTCGGTCTGGGAACGGGTCGAGAATTTAACGAGGAATGGCAGTGTCGCGCCCATCAACATCGTGGGCAGCGTTAATGTCGCAAGCGACAGGAAGACAATAACAGGCAGCCGCGCCGGGGATTCCAGATTCAGCAGCGGAGACATCCAGCCCACCCAAGTGGACCAATGTGAGAGAAACGCCGTAACGGCAAATGATACTAGCGCGAGGCAGAGTTCCAGAAATCCATAGACCCTAAGGGGGCGAGTGATCCGATCGGCGATCCTCCCCCCGAAAGCGCTACCAATAGAAAGCCCAAAAAAGAAACTGGCGACAGTGACACTTACTGAAAATGTCGCGCTTCCCAGCACAAGCTGTAGCTGCTTGAACCAGACGACTTGTAGGATAAGAGATGCCGCACCTGACGCAAAGAAAATTGCAATAACCAAAGCCCTAAGCGCTGAGCTGACTGCATCTGCCATATCAACGGTCGCACTAGTGTAAAGAACCGATCGAGGATCGTTGATGCGTTCTGTCTTCATTTGCGCTTATCGCCGCTCTTGCGAGAATAGTTCTGCCGCTTGCCCAGGCAATGTAAGGCGACTTTGGTTAAAATTGAGTTATGGGACCGACCAGGCACGTTGCTGCGTGCGGCCCCCTTGGTATCGCATCCCGTTGTTCTGGGGAGCCCCGGCGAGCAGCGACGGGTTCGCCTAAACTCGATCCCTTGCACACCGTAGCGCTCCGGCCCACCCTGCGCGATAGCACAGCACGGAGGATCCCATGCGGCTCGGTATTCACCTACCCCACATCGGACAGAAGGCAAACGCCGAGGCGATCCGCCACGCCGCGATCCAGGCCGAGGAGCTCGGTTTTGCCGATGTCTGGGTCAGCGAGCACATCATCGTGCCGAAAGACCGCGCCTATCCGCCCTCGGCGATCTTCTGGGACCCGGTGCTGACGCTGACCTGGGCCGCCGCCTATACAAGCCGGGTCGGGCTCGGCACCAGCGTCCTCGTCCTGCCGATGCGCCACCCGCTGCCGCTCGCCAAAGAGCTGGCGACATTGCAGAATCTGTCCGGCGGGCGGCTCATTCTCGGGGCCGGGGTCGGCTGGCTCGACGCCGAGTTCGAGGCGCTGGGCGTGCCGTTCCGCGAGCGCGGCCGGCGCATGGACGAAGGCATCGCGATGATGCGCGCGGTGTGGGGCGACGACCCGGTCAACTTCGAGGCGCGCACCATCCCGGCGGTGATCGACGACATGCGCATGCTGCCGAAGCCGGAAAAGCCGATCCCGATCTGGATTGGCGGCACCTCGGAACCGGCCCTGGCGCGCGCGCTCAGGCTCGACGGCTGGCACGGCTCGCGCTGCACGCCCGAGCAGGCCGCGCCGATCGTCCAGCGGCTGCGCGCCGCGCGCCCCGACCCCGGCTTCGCGGTATCACTGCGCTATGGCTGGGACGGCCGCGACGCCGCAGCATTGCGCACCAGGCTCGAGGGCTACGCCGCAATCGGGGTCGAGCATGTCCTCGTCGAGCCGGCCGAGCGCGAGCTCGCCGACTGGCTCGCCGCCGTCGAGCGCATCGCCCGCGCCGGCGAGGGAATGCTGGCGTGATCCCCCAAAACCCCACCCCAACCCTCCCCCGCATGCGGGGGAGGGAGCGGGCCGCGCGCTCCGCAGAACCCCCTCCCCTGCTTGCGGGGGAGGGTTGGGGTGGGGGCTCGTCGCGCGATGATCTAGAAGTGATCGGAGGCCTCGGCCATGAAACTCTACACGACCCTCAAATTCTCCCCCAACCATGCCGGGATCGAGATGGATCTGGTGTTGGAGGCCGAGCGGCTCGGCTTTGAGGCAGTGTGGGCCGGCGAAGCCTACGGCAGCGACGCGGTGAGCCCGGTCGCCTGGGTGCTGGCGCGCACCAGCCGGATCAAGGCCGGCACCAGCATCATGCAGATGCCGGCGCGCACCCCGGCTTGTGCCGCGATGACGGCGATGACGTTGCAGGCGCTCTCCGGCAACCGCTTTCTCTGCGGCATCGGCCCGTCCGGGCCGCAGGTCGTCGAGGGCTGGCACGGCGTGCCGTCCGGGAAACCCTTGACCCGCACCCGCGAATACGTCGCGATCATCCGCCAGGTGCTGGAGAGGAAGGCGCCGCTCGAATTCCACGGCGAGCATTACGACATCCCCTATCGCGGGCCGGGCGCGACCGGGCTTGGGAAGCCGTTGCGCAGCATCATGCACGGCGACCCGAGCCTCAAGATCTACACCGCCTCGATCTCGCCCGCCGGGCTGCGCTGCGCCGGCGAGGTCGCGGACGGCAATCTGCCGTTTTTCATGTCGCCGGAAAAGGCCGAGGCGGTCGTCGGCCCGATCCAGGCGGGCCGGGCGCGCGCCGGCAAATCGCCCGATCTCGCCGATTTCGACAACGCGCCCTATGTCCGGGTCAGCATGGGCGACGACCTGGCGCGCTGCCGCGACGCGTTGCGGCCCGGCCTCGCGCTCTACATCGGCGGCATGGGGGCGCGCACCGCCAATTTCTACAACGATCTGGCCCGCCGCATCGGCTATGAGGGGGCGGCTGTCGAGATCCAGAACCTGTTCCTCGACGGCAAGCGCGAGGCGGCCGCCGCGGCGGTGCCCGACGCCCTCATCGACGAGATCTCGCTGATCGGCCCGCCCGATCGGATCCGCGACCGCCTCCAGGCCTGGCAGGACATCGCCGGGAAGAACTGGGTCGGCTCGCTCGTGCTGGCCGGCGCCGATATCGCGGCGATGCGGGTTATCGCGGAAGCGGTGCTGTAGGGGCTTCGGTGGTGCAGCGCGCGATGCGGTATTCGTCCATTGCGGCGTTTGCGCTTGTCGCGCTGATTGGCGGCGCGACTGCCGCATCTCCAACGCAGCAACCCCCCGCCTGCCCGGAGGGGCAAACGATCGTCCGCGCCGTAAAGGCTGGCGAAATGCAGAGCTATTGGAACGTATGCGACGCCACGCGCGACGGCGCACTCGTGATGTTCGCGGGCGAGTGCCCCGACACGCATGGTTCGGGCCCTTAGACTAGCCCGATTCCTAAAATACGTGGTTAATTTCAGCAATATTTATTGCACTCCGAATATTTCTTTCATACGCTGCATAATTGCATCATCGTTATAGAAGCGTGATGCAGATAGTCTCTATGGTTGATAGAGTCACCATATTTATCGGGAGACTGACTGTCCCCTACATACAATGGTCAGGGTTTCTTTTTGACGATGCTTGGGAGAGGGCGCGTAGCTCATTCGGCAGAGCACCACCGTTAGGCGGAGGCAGGAGGTTCAATCCCTACCCGCGCCCACCAACCCCATCGAGGACCGCCGACAACCCGTGATGCGCGGGCATGACAGCGGGAACGCACCCAGACGCGGATAACCGCTCCGCTGCGCGCGGCCGCACATCGACGCCAATTTTGCCATAATCGTATGTTATCGTCGTTGCGGTTGGGGCAATGGACTGATCACGCGAGGTCATGCCGGCGCCTGCAAATCTCCTGCGGAAGCAGGTGACGCCCGCCCGCGGTATGGGCTAGCGCGGGCGCCAGGGGTCGATGCGCCTGATAATTTCCTGTAATAACAGGCGGAACAGGTAGGCGTCCCCAGCCCGATTGGAGTCCCGATGTCCGAATATGAGTGGACCGGCGGCGCGTTGCCGACCTTTGTCAGCCATCTCGAATGCAGCCTGACCGGCGAGCGATATCCGGCCGACACATTGCACGGGCTGTCGCGCGCCGGAAGGCCGCTCCTCGTGCGCTATGGGCTCGACGCCGTGCGCCGCGCTTTGCCGCGCCCGGCGCTCGCTGACCGGCCGCAGACCCTGTGGCGCTATCGCGAGCTGTTGCCAGTGCGCCACCCGGAAAATGTCGTCTCGCTCGGCGAGGTGGTGACGCCGCTGATCGCCCTGCCCCGCCTCGCGAAATCGGGCGAGCTTCTGGTCAAGGACGAGGGCCGGCTGCCGACCGGCTCGTTCAAGGCGCGCGGCCTGGCGCTTGCGGTGTCGATGGCGAAAGAGTTGGGTGTGCGCGCCATGGCGATGCCGACCAACGGCAATGCCGGCGCGGCGATGGCAGCCTATTGCGCGCGCGCAGGCATCGCCGCCACGGTGTTCTGCCCCGACGACACGCCCGATGTGAATGTCCGCGAGATCGCGATGCAGGGCGCCCAGGTCTATCTCGTCGACGGCCTCATCGACGATTGCGGCAAGCTGGTCGCCGAGGGCGAAAAGACGCTCGGCTGGTTCAACTGCTCGACCTTGCGCGAGCCCTACCGCATCGAGGGCAAGAAGACGATGGGGATCGAGCTGGCCGAACAGCTCGGCTGGGAGGTCCCCGATGTGATCTTCTATCCGACCGGCGGCGGCACCGGCATCATCGGCATGTGGAAGGCTTTCGCCGAATTGGAGGCGATCGGCTGGATCGGGCCAAAACGCCCGCGCATGGTCGTGGTCCAGGCCGCGGGCTGCGCGCCGATGGTCAAGGCCTGGGAGGAGGGCGTCGAGCATGCCCCGCGCTGGACCGACGCGCACACTTTCGCGGCCGGCATCAGGGTGCCGCAGGCGGTCGGCGATTTCCTCATACTGCGCGCGGTGCGCGAGAGCGGCGGGTTCGCCATCGCCGTCGATGACGCGGCGATCGCCCGCGCCTGGCGCAAGGTCGCCGCCGCGGAAGGGCTCTTGCTCTGCCCCGAGGGCGCGGCGACCTATGCCGCCTACCAGGCGGCGGTGGCGGACGGTCGGGTCGGCGCCGGCGAACGCGCGGTCCTCTTCAACTGCGCGACCGGGATCAAATATCCGATGCCCGAGGCCGGGACGCGCCTCAAGCTCGGCCAGCCGGTCGATTGGCAGAAGCTCGCCGGGTCATAGCCGGAGCTTTTGTTCGAGGAGATCCGGCAGGTCGTTCTCGATCAGCACGACATCGGGCCCGGCGAGATTGCGGTCGAGCCACTTCTGGGCGTCGGCAAAGCTCGGGCACGAAACGATGTCGCGATCCGGCGCGGCCTCGGCAAAGGCCGCCGTCAGCGGCGCCACCCGATGCGGCGCGACGGCAATCAGGACATCGACATGGCTCGCCGCAAGCCGTCCGATCCGGGCATGCTCGGCTTCATGCTCGCTGCCGAGCTCCGCCATGCCGGGGGTAACGAGGATGCGGCGTCCACCGGGCCGGCGCAGCGCATCGAGCAAGGCGAGCGCCGAGGCGAAGCCGACCGGGTTCGAATTATAAGCATCGTCGATCACCACCGGACCGCCGCCCTGCCGCTTCACTTCGAGGCGATGGGCGATCTGCGGCGTACTCCTGAGGCTCGCGACGACGTCCTCGGGCGGCACCCCGAGGGTGCAGGCGGCGGCGAAGGCGAGCGCGATGTTGCGGCCCTGATGCAGCCCGAAGAGCGGCGCGCGCAGCTCGTAGCCGGTGCCCCGCCATGATATTTCCGCGACGATCCCCTCCGGTTCCTGGCACAGCGATTTGATGAGGAGGGCCGCATCATCATCGGCGCCGACGCTCACCACCATATCGCGATGACGTTCGGCGAAGTCCCGCGGCCCGGCAAACTCCAGGACATCGGAGGCGATGATGACCGTGCCGCCGTTGTCTCGCACCGCCCCGGCGAGCTCGAATTTGGTCTGTGCCACCGCGTCCAACGATTTGAAGCGCTCGTAATGCGCCTTGCCGATCGCGCTGATGATGCCGATCCGTGGCGGGGTCAGCGCGCAGAGGCGCTCGATCGAGCCGATCCCATAGGCGCCCATCTCGACGACGAAATAGCGGTGATGGGCCGCGAGACGCTCGCGGATCGTGCGCGCGATCCCCATCGCCGTGTTGACGCTGCCCGGCGTGATCAGCGTCGGCGCGGCGGTTTCCAGCACATGCCCCAGGATGTGCTTGACCGAGGTCTTGCCATAGGAGCCGGTGATCCCGATCACGATCGGGTCGACGCGCCGCAACACCGCCTGCGCTTCGCGCCAATAGCGGGCCTGAACCCGCGCCTCGAATGGCGCGAGCAGCAGGTTTGCGATGACCAGCGCGACGGGCACGAGTTGCACCGCGACGATCCAGACAAGGGCGAGATCGCTGGAGAGCGCTGCAATGAGGCCGCAGCCGGCCATCAGAGCCAGCGCGATCGCATAGATGCGCTTGGCGCGGGTCGTCATCACCAGCGGCTTCTTCGCGGTCGTGCGCGGATCGCGCTCGAACGCGGCGACGCCGAGACAGATCGCGCCGACCAGCGCCGCAAAGACCCAAACCGTCACGTCGGGAAGGATGAATTGCGCCCCGACAATCGCCGCCAGAGCCAGCGACAGCCGCCGGTCCCAGGCCCGGCTGTCGATCAGCCAGGCGAAAAACCGCGCTCCGTCATATTCCTCCTGCTGAAAGAGGTGCAGATAAGTCAAGAGCCGGCGCGCCGCGAAAAGGAGGAAGCCGAACAGCGCGAGGAGCGCGCTCACCCCAATTGCTCCATCAGTTCGCCGAGGCGCTGGGTGATCAGGTGGCGTCCCTCGGTCAAGAGGCTCCAATGGTCGAAGCCGCGCAGCACATAAAGCCGCGACTGCGGCATCAAACCATTGAGGCGCATGCCGAGTTCCGGCGGGGTTTCGCGGTCCTGGTCGCCATAAACCAGCACCGCCGGAACGCGCACCGCGCCGGCCACCGCGGTGAGGTCTTCGCTGACCGCCTTCACGAGGATCGGCCGCAACGCGCCGGCCGCCCGGTAATCGGCGCTGCCGAAGCGCTGGCGCAGCCGGTCGCGCGGCGGCCCTTCGGGGGTGAATTGCCGCGCCAGCCGGAACGCCCCGCGACGCGCCGCCACCCGGACCCGCGCCCATGGCGAGCGCCGCGACGGCAGACCGGCCGCGGCAATGAGGAACAGCCCGGCGAGCGTCTCGGGGTGGCGCGCCGCCAGCTGCAGCCCGACCCGGCAGCCGAACGAATGAGCAATCCAGACCCGCCGGGCCGGCGGGAGTCCGCCGAGCCACTCCGCCATCGCATCGGCGTAATCCGCCGTGCCCCAGGGTGCCGGTGGCACCGGCGACGCGCCGAAGCCAGGAAAATCCACGAGGACCGATCGGGCGGAGCGACGCATCCCCTGCGCCAGCGGCAGCATGTTCTCGTGCGTGTGGCCCCAGCCGTGCGCCCATATGAGCTCCATCGACCCCACCGCCGAATCACCCTCGAGGTGAAACAGTGCCAGCTCGGCGCCGCGGACGCGAACTACCTTGGGCGTCACGCCGCGACCCAGGGGCTAAAGTCCCAATTCCGAAGTTAGGTCGATCATTTCCCGATCGCTCGAATTGTCGTCTCGGGTCCCGCTCTGCCTGCATACACTGACGTGACGAGATCGCTGTTTCAGCAATTTCAAACTCCTATTAACTCCAGCACAAGCAGCTCGCGATCGGGCGAAACCCTCTTCAGCACGCTGTTTTTAGCTGTTTTCTGCAGGAAAAATACAGCAAAAGGCGGAACCGCATCCAAACCCATGCCTGACCTGGCGAAATTTCTTCCGATCTGGTCTCGAACTTATATACCATAGCACAATCATGCCAATTTATCAATAACAATGCGGATCGGGCAAGCCTGACGGATTTCTTGGAAGGAGGCAGGCAGGTTGGAGGAATGTCTTAGGGGAGCCGAGGGAAGGGGTTGGGGCGAGCGCCGGGCACGGACGGTGAAACCCGCTCGAATGTCGGGGCGATTGTGCCGCTCGGGGTGCGAAGGGTAGCTTGCGAACGGGGTCATGACCTGGCGGGCGGGTTCGGGGATTGGGGTACAGGATGGCGAGCAAGAATGAAACCCGTGTTGCGGTTTTCCTCGGCGGGCGCTCGCCCGAGCACGACGTCAGCGTCATCACTGGGTTGCAGGCACTGAAGGCAATCGACCAAGAGCGCTTTGTCGCGTTTCCGGTCTACGTCAACCCGCGCGGGGCCTGGTTTGTCGGCGAGGCGCTCGCCGAACGCCGCAACTACCTGCCCGATGCGCGAACGCAGGCCGAATTGACCGAGGTGACCCTGTCGCTCGGCGAACCCGGCCGCGGCGTTCTAGTGCCGAAGCGCAGCGGGCTGTTCGGACGGCGTACAACAACTGAATTCGATGTTGCGCTGCTCGCCTTTCACGGTTTGGGTGGCGAGGACGGTCAGATCCAAGGGTTGTTCGAAACCGCCAACGTCCCCTATACCGGCATGCGAACCCTGGCCTCCGCATTACTGATGGACAAGGCGGCGACCAAGCTGTTGCTGCGCGGGCTCGACATCCCGATGCTGGCCGATGCCGTGGTGACGCGCGGCGCTGGCGGCCTGCCCTCCGCCGACGCGCTGACCGCGCTCCTCGGCAATATGGGTTTCCCGTGCATCGTCAAGCCGGCCCATCTCGGCAGCAGCATTGGGGTCGGCAAGGCGGACGACGTCGAAGAGGTACGGGCCTTGCTACCGGCAATCTTTCGGCTCGACCGCCAGGCGGTGATCGAGCCGTTCGTGCCCAACCTGGCGGAGTACAATGTCGCGGTCGCGCGGATTGGCGGCGTGGTGCGCAGCTCGGCGATCGAGAAACCGAAGCGCGCTGAGGAATTGCTCGATTTCCGTCAGAAATACCTGTCCGGCGGCGACGGCAAGGCGGGTACCAAAGGCGATGCGCCAAGCAGTCAGGGCATGCTGTCGCTGACGCGCGAGATCAACCCGGCGCTTCCCCCCGGCCTCGAGGAGAAGCTGAGGCGCTGGGCGACCCTGGCTTTCGAGGCGGTGGACGGCACCGGCGCGCCGCGCGTCGATTTCTACTGTGACGAAAAAACCGGCGCGACCTGGCTCAACGAGGTCAACCCGTGCCCGGGGTCGTTCGCCTATTTCCTATGGGAAGCGGCCGACCCATCGATCGGGTTCACCGCGCTCCTGTCGAAGCTGATCGATGAGGCGCTGGCCCGCCATCGCGAGGGCCAGTTGCCCGATGACCCGGTGCCGCCGGAAGCCCGCCTGCTGCGGCGATCGTGACCGCTGCTGCGCCCGGTAGAGAGCGTAGGGCGGAAAAGCGCAGCGCATTCCGCCAAACCCGGCGGGGCGACGAGGGGTGCTTGGCGAACGCCGATCGTGCCGTATCGGCGGAATGCGCTGCGCTGTTCCGCCCAACACAGCTAACCACAATCGCCAACGTCACGCCCACGGAAGCGCGGGTCCAGAGGCAGCGGCACAGCGGTCGCCCTGGATTCCCGCTTTCGCGGGAATGACGAGCCAATCTGCTCCGATTCGCTAATCGCGATGATAGGGATGGCCGGCGTGGATCTGCTGCGCCCGATAGAGCTGTTCGAGGAGCATGCTGCGCGCAAACAAATGCGGCCAGGTCATCGGGCCCAGCGACATCACCGCGTCGGCGCGCTCGATGACCGCGGACCCCAGTCCCTCGGCGCCGCCGATCGCGAAGGCGAGGGCCGCGGCGCCGCCGTCGCGCCAGGCCATGAGCCGGTCGGCGAAATCGCGGCTGGTCCAGGCAGCGCCGGTTTGGTCGAGCGCAACGAGCCGGGCACCGGCGGGCCGGGCGGCGAGGATCAACTCGGCTTCGCGCTGCTTGAGCACGGCGGGCGGCAGGGGGCGCTTTTCTTCCAGCTCGATGATCGTGACCGGCGGCGCGAGGCGCCCGGCATAGAGCGCCTGCAAATCATAAAGCGGCCCGCGCCGCAGCCGGCCGATGGCGAGGAGGTAGAGGCGGATCGCCCTGCACCTGCCAGAGGGTTAGAGGGCGGCCTCGGCCCCGGTCTCGCTATCCGGCAGCGCCGAGCCCCACATCTTTTCGAGATTGTAATAGCCCCGGATTTCCGGCCGGAAGATGTGCACGATGACGTCGCCGGCGTCGATCAGCACCCAATCGCCCTGGCTCTTGCCCTCGACCGCGACCCGGCCGCGAAGCATCTGCTCCAGATGGTCGGTCAGCGCGATCACCTGACGCATCGAGCGGCCCGTGGCGACCACCATGAAGTCGGCGATCGTCGTCTTGCCGGCGAGCTCGATCGTGACGATCTCCTCGGCCTTGCCGTCTTCGAGGCTGTCGATGATGCGGCGGAGCAGCTCCGGCGCCGGAAGCGCTTGCCGTCGGCGGGGCGCCAGCGTGGTGATAGCGGATGCTTCAACAGGCACTTCGGGTTCTTTCTCCTCTACGGTTTGCAAGGCTCGCTCGGCCCGGATGCGGGTCGCCGAGCGGGGGTCGAGCCTTGCGTGGAAAAACACCCAAGCGGGCGGTGTCATCAGCGCGAGACGGCGCGCCGCCGCGATTGGTATGTGTGCTCGAGCGAAGCGGCGGGCGGCGATCCCCGCGAGCGCCGCCAACGCGGTGCGGGGACGATCGAAAACGGCAATCGGTACGATGCGGAAGATCTCTTGCCACCGCTTCCAATATGGGAGCTGGACGAGGTTGTCGCCACCCATCAGCCAGACGAAACGGGCGCGCGGAAAGCGCCGCCGCAGCAATTTCAGCGTGTCGGCCGTGTAGGTCGAGCCGAACCGGGCCTCGATGCCGGTGACCCGGACGCGCCGCTCGGCGGCGGCGACCCTCTCGGCCGCTTCCAGTCGCTCGGCAAGAGGCATCATCCCGGCGGCCGGCTTCAATGGGTTTTGCGGCGATACCAGCCACCACACCTCATCCAGATCGAGCCGGCTGAGCGCCAGCCGGCTGATATGGAGATGGCCGCCATGGGCCGGGTTGAACGAGCCGCCGAGGAGCCCGATGCGGCGGTGGCCAACGCTCAAATAAATGCTCCCTCTCCGCCCTTGGGGGCGGAGAGGGTCGGGGTGAGGTGGGGGATTCCAGAGCGCTCGCCGAGAGCCCACCTCACCCTCCCCGCGCCTTCGGCGCGGGTCCCCTCCCTCTCCCCCCTTCGGGCGGAGAGGGCGATTGGGTACGGTGGACTTGATCAGGGGCGCACCTGGCCGTTGCCGCGGACGAGGTATTTGTAGGTGGTCAACTCCGCCGCGCCGACCGGACCGCGCGGCGGCAGGCGCTGCGTCGAGATGCCGATCTCGGCGCCCATCCCGAATTCGCCGCCATCGGCGAATTGGGTCGAGGCGTTGACCAGGACGATTGCGCTGTCGACCTCGCGCAGGAAGCGCTCGGCGGTCGCCTCGTCTTCGGTCACGATCGCATCGGTGTGGTGCGAGCCATAGCGATCGATGTGCTCGATCGCCTGGTCTATCCCGTCGACGATCCGCACCGCGAGAATGGCGTCGAGATATTCGGTACGCCAATCCTCCTCGGTCGCCGCGACCGCGGATGGTTCAAGCGCCAGGGTTTCCGGGTCGCCGCGCAATTCGCATCCGGCGGCGCGCAGCTCGGCGAGGATCGGCGGCAGCATCGTCGCGGCGACCGCGCGATCGATCAGCAACGTCTCGGTCGCGCCGCAGATCGACACCCGCCGCATCTTGGCGTTGAGCACGATGGCGCGTGCCTTCCGCGGGTCGGCGGCGCGGTGGATGTAGGTGTGACACAGCCCTTCGAGATGGGCGATGACCGGGATGCGGCTCTCGCGCTGCACGCGCTCGATCAAGGACGACCCGCCGCGCGGCACGATGACGTCGATGACCCCGCTCATCTTCAGCATCATGCCGACGGCAGCGCGATCGCGGGTCGGCACGAGCTGGATCGCATCCTGCGGCAGATCGGCCGCGCTCAGCCCCTGGCGCAGCGCGGCGACGAGCGCGCGCGAGGAATGAAAGCTCTCCGAGCCGCCGCGCAGGATCGCGGCGTTGCCCGATTTGAGCGCGATGCCGCCAGCATCGGCGGTCACGTTCGGGCGGCTTTCATAGATGATGCCGATAACCCCGAGCGGCACGCTGACCCGGGAGATGCGCAGCCCGTTGGGCCGGGTCCATTCGGCCAGCACCCGGCCGATCGGGTCGGGCAGCTCGGCGATGTCCTCAAGCCCGCGGGCGACCGCTTCGAGCCGCTCCGGGTCGAGCGCGAGGCGGTCGATCAGCGCCGCGCCGATGCCGGCGCCCTCGGCTTCGGCGACGTCCTCTGCATTGGCGGCAAGGATCTCGTTTGCTTGGGAGCGCACCGCGTCAGCCGCTTCCCGAAGCGCCCGGCCTTTGGCCTCGGCCGAGACAAGCGCTAGCGCTGCCGCGGCGTCGCGGGCACGGCGCCCGATCTCGGCCATTGTCGCGGCAAGATTGCCGGGCGTCGTTTGCTCCGGGGCGCGGATCAGGGCTTCGCTCATCGTCGTTCGGTCACCACCAGATCGTCGCGGTGAATGATCTCGTCGCGCCCACGGTAGCCCAGAATCGCCGCGATTTCACCGCTCTTGTGTCCGGCGATGCAGCGGATATCGGCGCTCGAATAGGCCGAGAGACCGCGCCCGGCCGAGAGACCGCGCCCGGCCTCGCCACCGGTGCGGGTGCGGATGATGACGCAATCGCCGCGCTCGAACGCGCCTTCAACCGCGACGATTCCGGCGGGGAGAAGGCTGTTGCCGCTACGCAACGCCCGCGCGGCGCCGTCATCGACGACCAGCACGCCGGCCGGGTTGACCGCACCGGCGATCCACGCCTTGCGCGCCGAGCGCGGCTCGCCGCCCGGCAGGAACAAGGTGGCCCGGGCGCCGGCCTCGATCGCCGCCAGCGGGCTCTGGACCCCGGGTCCAACGCGCGGATCGCCCTCCGCGATCAGCATATGGCACCCGGCATGCGTCGCGATGCGCGCCGCCGCCAGCTTGGTAACCATCCCGCCGGAGCTGTAGCCGGGCGGCGCGGCGCCGGCCATCGCCTCGATGTCGCGCCCGATCTCGCGCACCAGCGGGATGTGCCGCGCCGCCCCATCGGCGCGCGGGTCGGCGGTATAGAGGCCGTCGATGTCGGACAGCAGCACCAGCATGTCGGCGCTCGTCATCTGCGCGACGCGGGCGGCAAGCCGGTCGTTGTCGCCGAAGCGGATCTCGGTGGTGGCAATCGTGTCGTTCTCGTTGACCACCGGCACCGCGCCGAGCGCGAGCAATTGCGCGAAGGTCGCGCGCGCGTTCAGATGGCGGCGGCGCTCTTCGGTGTCGTCTGGGGTCAGGAGGATCTGCGCGACGGTGATCCCGTGTCGCGCCAATGCCTCCTGATAGGCGTGCGCCAGGCGGATCTGCCCGGTGGCGGCGGCGGCCTGCTGTTCCTCGAGCCGCAGCGAACGCCCGCGCAGCCCGAGATGGCGGCGCCCGACCGCGATCGCCCCGGACGAGACGATGATCAACTCCTGGCCGCGCCGGCGGCAGCGCGCGACGTCATCGACCAACGCATCGAGCCAGGTCCGGCGAATCTCGCCGTCATCCCCGACCAGCAACGCCGAGCCGATCTTCAGCACCACGCGCCGCGCCGCGATCAGCGCCGCGGCCGGGGTGGGCGTGCCCCCACCCTCCCACGCCTTCGGCGCGGGTCCCTCCCTCCCCCGCTTGCGGGGGAGGGAGGGGGTGGGGGCTCCTGAGCCGGCGGGTTCGCTCATCCCGCGTCGACCAGCGCGGCGGGAGCCTCCGCTCGCGCCGCCTCGATCGCGGCGAGGAGCGCGCCGAGTACCGGCATGATCCCGGCGCCGCTGACGCCCGACAGCGGCAGCACCGAGGCGCCCCGCCGCGCCGCGCGAGCCAGCGCACGGCATTTCTGCGCGACGGACGAGGGATCCATCGCATCGATCTTGTTGAGGCCGATGATTTCCGGCTTGTCGGCAAGACCATGGCCGTAATCGGCGAGCTCGCGGCGGATCGTCCGATAGGCGCCGACGACGTCATCCTCGGTGCCGTCGATCAGATGGAGGATTACCGCGCAGCGTTCGACATGCCCGAGAAAGCGGGTGCCAAGCCCGGCGCCTTCGCTGGCGCCCTCGATCAGCCCGGGCAGATCGGCGAGAACAAACTCCGCATCATCGAGCCGCACGACCCCGAGCTGGGGATGCAAGGTGGTGAACGGGTAATCGGCGATTTTCGGGTGAGCCCGCGACAGGCGCGCGAGCAGCGTCGATTTCCCGGCGTTGGGCAGGCCGACGAGACCGGCATCCGCGATCAGCTTCAGCCGCAGCCAGACCCATAATTCGCTGCCCGGCCAGCCCGGATCGGCACGGCGCGGCGCCTGGTTGGTCGAGCTTTTGTAATGGGCGTTGCCAAAACCGCCATCGCCGCCGCGCAGCAGCACGACGCGCTGATCCGGGCGGGTCAGATCGGCAAGCAGGCTCTCCCTGTCGTCGGCGAAGATTTGCGTCCCGACCGGGACCCGCAGCACGATGTCGCGTCCGCCAGCGCCCGTCTTGTTCGCCCCGGCGCCGCCACGCCCGTTCTGGGCCCGGAAATGCTGCTGGTAGCGGAAATCGATCAGCGTATTGAGATTGTCGGCGGCGAGAAAGACGATGTCGCCGCCCTTACCCCCCTCGCCGCCATCGGGCCCGCCGAATTCGATGAATTTCTCGCGGCGAAAGCTCATCGAGCCGCGCCCGCCATCACCGCTCTTCAGGTAGATCTTGCACTGGTCGAGAAATTTCATGTGTTCAGCGAACTCGGGCCCAACATCAGTTCTCGTCACCCCCGCGAAAGCGGGGGTCCAGGGCAGCCAACGAGCCTGTGGCCCCTGGATTCCCGCCTTCGCGGGAATGACGGCTGCGGCGGCGACATCTATAAACCCTAATGCGTGCTCTCCGACTAAAGCAAAAAGGGGAGCGGCTGGGCCGCTCCCCTCGGTTTTCCGCCGGTCTGGGGAGGGGCTACTCGGCGGCTTCGGCCGGTCGATCGTTCGCCGGGCGCGGCTCCACCGAGATGAAGGTGCGCCCGCCGATCCCCTTCTTGAATTGCACCGCGCCCTCTTCGAGCGCGAACAGCGTGTGATCCTTCCCCATGCCGACCCGCTCGCCGGGATGGAACTTGGTGCCGCGCTGCCGCACGATGATGTTGCCGGGGATGACGATCTCGCCGCCGAATTTCTTGACCCCGAGCCGCCGCCCGGCGCTGTCGCGACCGTTGCGCGAAGAGCCGCCTGCTTTTTTATGCGCCATCTTGAGCCTCCTGCGCCTCCGCGGGCGCTTGCGCCGCTCGGCTGCCCCGCGCTCGCCCGCCGGCGGGCGACGCACCCTCGGCGTGGATCTCGTCGATCCGCAACACGGTCTGGTACTGGCGGTGGCCGTTCTTCCGGCGGTAATTGTGCCGCCGCTTTTTCTTGAAGATGATGATCTTGTCGGCGCGGCGCTGCTCGACCAAGGTCGCGCTGACCGAGGCGCCGGCCAAGAGCGGCGTGCCGGCCGACACGGTGGCGCCGTCGCCGAGCATCAGCACCTCGGCGAACTCGATCGTGGCGCCGGGCTCGCCGGCGAGCTTCTCGACCGCGATCACATCGTCCTTGGCGACCTTGTATTGCTTGCCGCCGGTGCGGATCACTGCAAACATGATAGAAACCGATATCGGTTGGCGCGCCGACCTCGGCAATAGCTGCCTCGGCGCAAAAAACCTGCCGGAGCCGCTCGCGCGCTCCGGGAGGCGCGCACTATAGTAATGCGTCCTGCGCTGTCAACGTCTGGCTATCGGATGGAAGAGACCGGATCAACCGCCGACTGCCTGGAACCCGCCGGCGAGCTTTTCGATACCCGCCGGTTCGGCACCGTGCGGGTCGTTGCCCGAAGCTGCCCGCTATGCGATGCAACCGGGCCGGCGCCGATCGCGGGCTACGGCGCGGATATCTGGCGCCTCGTGCGATGCGGTCCGTGCGGCTTTGTCTATCTCGACCGCGCCCCCGACTACACCGCGCTTTTCACCGCGATGGCGTGGGAAAAGACCGGCGCGGCCGAATTGGAGCGGCGGGCGGAAATCCGGCCGTTTTCGTTCCGCCTGAGCCGGGCGACGCGGATCCGCATGGCGCTCTTGCCGCGCAAGAAGATGGCTGACCTGGTCGCCCGCGCCGCGCGCCCCGGCAACGTCATCGATCTGGGCTGCGGCACCGGGTGGCAGGCCGCCGGCCTGGGACCGGCGTATGTCCCCTTTGGCATCGAGATCTCGGCCGAAGCGGCCGCCGCTGCCGACCGCGTGTTCCGCCCGCGCGGTGGGGCCGCGCTCAATCAGCCTGCGCTCTCCGGCCTCGAGAGCTTTGCCGACGGGTTCTTCAGCGCGGCGACCTTGCGCTCCTACCTCGAGCATGAGCTGCATCCCCGCGCGGTGCTGCGCGAGCTGTGGCGAACCCTGGCCCCGGGCGGGGTGGTGATCGTCAAGGTGCCCAATTACGGGTCGCTCAACCGCCGCGTCACCGGCCGCAAATGGTGCGGGTTCCGCTATCCCGACCATCTCAACTATTTCACCCCGAAGACCCTGCGCGCGATGGCCGAGGATTGCGGGTACCGGGTGCGTTTCGGCCTGACCGACCGGCTGCCGACCAGCGACAACATGTACGCGGTGCTGAACAAGCCTTGAGTCGGGGCCGATGGAACGAGATTTTGGCCGGAGCGCGGGGTTCGCCCTAGCCCTGTCGACACCGGGCGGGATCGTCATTGCCGCTCTGTTCGCGCTTGGGTTTCTCGATCGGACGACGGCGATCGTCGCAGCGGCGGCGATGCTGGCGTTGTCGGGGCTGTTGGCCATCGCATCGATGCTTTCGCTTGCCGGGACGCGCGCCGCGATCGACAGGCTCGGCCCCGATGCGCCACCGCACCAGACGGCGGCGCGGGGCTTTCGAAGCCCGCGGTTGAGCCTGACGGCGCGGGCGATTTGGCCAGCCGTGCTACGGCTGCGACGATCATGGCGCGAGCACGCGGCGCAAGCTGAGGCTCAGCTCGCCAGCGCCGAGGCAGTCATCGCGGCGGTGCCGGATCCGCTGATCATGATCGATCGCCAGCGCCGCATCGTACGCAGCAACGCCGCGGCGGCGGAGTTCATCGGACCGGGAGCGCAGCCGCGCGACCTCGCGGCCGCGCTGCGCAACCCGGTGCTGCTCGCCGCCGCCGACGCGGTGTTGCGGGGCGAACCGGTCCGCAGCGTCGAATTTGCTCTGTCGGGCCCGATCGAGCGGGTGCTGCGCGCCCATTTCGCCCGGGTCGGCGAGCCGGCTCTCGATGGCGCCGCGGCGATCCTGACCCTGCATGATGTCACCGCACTGAAGCGCAGCGAAGAGATGCGTGCCGATTTCATCGCCAATGCCGGGCATGAGCTGAAGACGCCGCTCGCGACCTTGATCGGCTTCATCGAGACGCTGCTCGGGCCGGCGCGCGAGGATGCCGCCGCCCGCGAGCGCTTTCTCGGGATCATGCGCGAGCAGGCGCAGCGCATGGCGCGGCTCGTCGACGATTTATTGTCGCTGTCGCGCATCGAGCTCAACGAACATGTCGCGCCGACCGATCGGGTGGCGCTGGCGCCGGTGATCGACGAAGTCGCCCGCGGGCTGGAGCTGCGCGCGGCCGAACGCGGCATCCGCATCATCCGCGCGCTGCCGGCCGATCTCCCGGAGGTCCAGGGCGACCGCGACGAATTGGCCCAGATCTTCCAGAACCTGCTCGACAACGCGGTCAAATATGGCCGGCCCGACAGCGCAATCGAGGTAAGCGGCGGGACCGGCAGCGAGCTGGCGACGCCGCTGGTGCGGGTCGCGGTCGCCGATCAGGGCGAGGGCATCCCGAGCGAGCAGCTGCCGCGGCTGACCGAGCGCTTCTACCGGGTGGATACCGCCCGCTCGCGCGAGCTCGGCGGGACCGGGCTCGGCCTTGCGATCGTCAAGCACATCCTCAACCGTCACCGCGGCCGGCTCGTCATCGCGAGCACGGTCGGCCGAGGCTCGACCTTCACGGTGTGGCTGCGGGCCGCCGGTTCGCCATGACGGCTGTCACCGAACCGTAACGCGAGTGTCATAGAAAAGTCCCGGGCAGCCGGTAGAAGGCCCCGCGACCGGCATCCGACCGGTCGCCGACAAAATCCCATGAGGGAGTGAGCTGTGGGTGTTTTTCGTATCGCGCCGCTTGCCGCGGCCGTTGTCGCGCTCGGCATGTCAGGGGCTGCCGGCGCGGCGGAGATTTCCGGCGCCGGCGCCACCTTCCCTTATCCGATCTACGCCAAATGGGCCGAGGCCTATAAGGCAAAGACCGGGACGAGCATGAATTACCAGTCGATCGGCTCCGGCGGCGGCATCAAGCAGATCATCGCAAAGACGGTGGATTTTGGGGCCACCGACATGCCCCTGAAGCCCGAGGATCTCGCCAAGAACGACCTCCAGCAATTTCCGATGGTGATGGGCGGCGTCGTCCTCGTCATCAACCTGCAGGGCGTCCAGCCGGGCGAGCTCAAACTCGACGGCAAGACCCTCGCCGGCATGTATCTCGGAACGATCACCAAATGGAACGATCCAGCGATCGCTCAGCTCAATCCGGGGATGAAACTGCCCGACAAGGCGGTCGCAACCGTGCACCGCTCGGACGGCTCGGGCACCAATTTCATCTTCACCCATTATTTGTCGAGCGTTGATCCGAAGTTCCAGAGCAAGGTCGGCGAGAACACGTCGGTCGAGTTCCCCGGCGGGCTTGGCGGCAAGGGCAACGAGGGCGTGGCGGCGCTGACCAGCCGCACCGACGGGGCGATCGGCTATGTCGAGTACGCCTATGCCCTCCAGAACAAGATGACCTACACCCAGCTGCGTAACCGCGAGGGGGCGTTCGTCGCGCCGAGCAGCGCGACTTTCCAGGCGGTCGCCGCGAACGCCGACTGGGCGAAGGTCCCGGGCTTCTACATGCTGCTGACCGATCAGCCCGGGAAGGAGAGCTGGCCGATTACCGGGGCCACCTTCATCCTGATGCACAAGCAGCAGACCGACCCGGCAAAAGCGCGCGAGGTGCTCAACTTCTTTGACTGGGCCTACCGCAACGGCGGCAAGCTCGCCGAGGACCTCGCCTATGTGCCGATGCCGCAGAAGGTCATCGGCATGGTCGAGCAAAGCTGGAAATCGATCGTCGATCCCAATGGCAAGCCGGTGTGGCAGGGACCCGCTTCCTAAGCGACGGAGGGGAGCCGGCGAGGACGGATCGTGGCATCGGATATCGCAATCGAGAGCCGAATAAAGGCAAGCCGCGGCGGCGTGCTCGGCGACCGGGTATTCTATGCGCTGACGCTGTTCTTTGCTGCCGTGGTGCTGATGGTCCTGAGCGGCGTGATTGTGGCGCTGGTCTCGGGGGCGCTGCCTGCCTTGCAGCATTTCGGCTTCGGTTTTGTCGTCGCCGATGTGTGGAACCCGGTTACCGAGCGGTTCGGCGCGGTGGCGCCGATCTACGGCACGCTAGTCACCTCGGCGATCGCGATGCTGATCGGCATCCCGGTGGCATTCGGGATCGCGCTGTTCATTACCGAGCTGTCGCCGGTCTGGCTGAAGCGACCGCTGGCGACGATGATCGAGCTCCTGGCCGCGATCCCCAGCATCATCTACGGGATCTGGGGCATGTTCGTACTGGCCCCGTTTGTCCAGGAACATATCGAGCCGGCGCTGATCAATACGATCGGCGCGGTCCCCGGCATCGGCATGCTGTTCGCCGGGCCGCCGCTCGGCATCGGTGTACTGACCGCCGGGTTCATCCTGGCGATCATGGTGCTGCCGTTCATCTCCTCGATTATGCGTGACGTGTTCGAGACTGTCCCG
>WNFC01001906.1_pt1 | contig 22209 bp, 18 predicted proteins | sample 5400541 | NCBI WGS metagenome assembly WNFC01 (sample SAMN13153342, study PRJNA577476) | soil metagenome | isolation source: 120 cm saprolite under Douglas fir tree site 2 hole 2 replicate 1 | place: USA:California | collected 2015-04-18
TCGTCGAACGTGCGGAACCGGCCCGCCGCCAGATCCTCCTCCGCCTCCCGCTCGGCCGCCTGCTGCCCCCGCGTCCAGAACCACATCTCATCGAGCGGCACCGGCAGGGTCGGCCGCAGTTCGATCACCCCGTCTGACCGCTCGACCACCTCCAGCTGCGCACCAGGTTCATCCAGCCGGTACTTCCGCCGAAGCTCAGCCGGGAGCGCCACGGTACCCCGCCCCTGGATAGCCGCATAGCCACGATAGTTGCCCATGACTCCATACTGCCGCATAGCCGCTTAGCAGTCAAGCCGCAATGCCGCCATCCCGCTGTGCGCTGCCCGGCGGTGCGGCACTCCGCTCATGTGCCCGGCGACCGAGCCGCATGGCAACGGAACCCCTCGCGGCGGCTCATTGGCCGCTCCCTCGTCGCCGGCCTGAAATCGGGCGCTTAGCCGCCGGCGCCAGGTACCGGGCGCACCATTGGCTGGCCGACGTCTACTGGCCGGCACTGGAGCGAGTCGCGCACTGATCGTCGCGAAGAGCGGCGATGATGGTGCCGGGCACAGGCAAGGTGAGCATGAGATTGCGCCGGACGAGCCAGCACACGGCCACGCAGAGTTCGGCTGCCGATGCGGCTTGGCACCGTGGAAGGCCCGCGGACGGGCCTGCGGCTGCGACTCCCTCTGCGAGGCTGGCTGGCCCGCTGAACAGTGTGCGGAACCTGTGCGCTGCACCACCCCAGATGTGCACCTCTCATCCGAAACGCACATCCTTGCCAGGGCCACAACTCGTCGCACGATGGCCAGCAACCTCATGCAATCCGCGACCGTCGGCCGCTCCGGCTGGCAATGACGAAGCTCCAGTCCGAAGAGCTCAGCCAGCCAGTCCGCGATGAACGCAGCAACATGACGCCTGGTCATGCCCTCGACCAGCACCTCACACCTATGCGTAGGCTCAGACCAGCTTCGGCTCCGACCATCCACCGGCCAGGCATGAGGTCTCGCGGACGAGCTTGATCCTGGAAGGCACCGGCTCATCGTCCATCGGGTCCAGCTTGTAGCTAAAGGTGGCGCCGCTGGCTGCCGATGGCGTCACCTCTAGCCGGATTACAGTTGCCGCCGAACATTGACTCCCGGCACCAATGGCCACCAGCGCGCAACGCCCTCGCCCAGCGGGCAGGCCACCGCCGCCTTGACTTTCAACCTGGCAAGTGAGCACGCCGCCATGGGCCACTCGCTCGGGCGGATCGCTGACCGCGAGTACCGGCAGACCGGCCTGCGGATCTCAGCCGTCGTCAACTACCTGGACGCCAACGACTCCGGCCCAGGCTCTGCAAACTCGCCCAGATGAAAGGACTCATCCCAGCCGGCCTACCACGCTCCAAGCAATGGGAGTTCTGGGCAGCTCACGTCGGACGCGTATTCGCCGCCAACAGATCCTCGCCGGCACAATGATCGGGCGCACGTACCTGGAGCGCAGCCGACACGTAGTCGTGCTTGTCCGATGGGGGCCTGGCGGCGGTCCCCGTAACGTGCTGATACGTCGTGAAGATGGCGCGCTGGTCGCGCGCCCGTTCCGGGGCCTGCGTAAGCCTCCCATCAGCCGTTAATTGTTCGCAGTATCGCCCGCCTGACGAAGCTACGTCAGCCAGGTACCAGATCCGCGTCGCAACATGTCGCCGCGAGCCAGAACCAAGGTGTCAGGCATGTACCGGGATCGCACACTCGCTTCTGGCTGCTAGCTTCTGGCCGCGCGCCGGCGGACCAACTGGCCCCAAACTGGCCATCCACCGATCTCGGCTTTCGAAAAGTACTACCTGCCTGCGCTAATATCGGGTCCGGATTAGGAGCTCTTGCAAATGTATAAGCGCTCCTGATGGATAGCTCAAATGTGCGGTACTAGCCTCTGACCTGCATAGATATGGAACTCACTGGGCCGGTCATGAACGAGCGATCAGGAGCGAGCCGTCTCGAAAGTAGCTCGAACTAAGTTCGAAAAAGGGCTGTGAACTGGATATGTGGAGCTATGGGGATTCGAACCCCAGACCTCTTGCATGCCATCAGCAGGCAACCCGTCCACGGACGTACATCCGCGCAGGTCACCGTCCTGAGGCGTCCAACGCCGTGCCAGCAGATCCGCTCCGGTTGCGGTACTTCCGCGCTGTACTAATTACAGGTTGCCGCGCTCTGATCCTCGGGGCCCTTGAGCCCCTCGGCTGTCAGCCCTCAGGGCTATGCTGAGCCTACCTGGACCTGCCGGGAGGTGGCGATGACAGCGCCGCACCAGGAGCTGGCGGATCTCGTCGTGCAGGCCTAGCTCGCGGTAGAGCAGAATGGTTGCCGCTTGCCGTTGATGGTCATCTGGCAGCGCGATAGCTGGCAGGTGCCGAATGCGTGGTTATGAGGGTTCGACGTCGCCGAATGCCCAGGCGTGGCCCAGCCCCCGGACGAGCTCGCCGGTTGTCCCGCACCATGTCTCGACGTGCGCGCCCGCCCCCGCAGGTGAACGCCAGGGGTGCTCGGTTCGTGCCAGCGAGTGAACCAGCTACGAGGAGTGGTGTTAACGGCCTGATTTCGTGAGCACCCCTGTGGGGTGCGCGGCCGCTGTACCGCAGGACCACCAAGATCTCGTCCTTGGCGAACATCCGCAGGAACAGCGCTGCCAGGGCTTCGTCGAATCCGCCCTGCACCCGGTCAAGCGTCGCCCCGAGGTCGCTTTTCCTGGGAATCATCCACGAGCGAGCCGTGGAAGTGGCAGGGTCTGCCGGTCGTTTCTTCCAGCCGGGCAGCACGCGTCTGCGGCGCGCTCAATGCAGGCGTCGAAGTTGGCCGTGATGTGGCGCCCGCCTTGTTCCAGGTGAGCGGCGAAGAACCTGAGCTGGCGGCTGGGGTAGCAGCCGCGAATCCGGTCAGAACGTGGGCGATGGCCTGAGGCCTGTACACCCCGGTGACCATGCCCAGCACTGTCTTGAGCCGCCGCCAACGCGGCTGCGGTTTCGCCGGTAGGTCCAGGTGCGCGGGCCTGTAACTGGCGGACCACCAGCCAATGGCGGCGTGATGCCGGAGCACGGTGGCCTATAGTTTCGGGGCTGAAGAACACGCCGAATTCCCGCTTGGTCAGTCCTGCCCCCGTGGGCAGCGGCGCAGGCCCTCGGTCGACATGCCAGCCCCGGAGAACATGACGACCGATGCGGGAGGCTGCGATGCGACTGGGTCGGCAAGTTCCAGCAAGCTGCTGCGACCAGCTGGCGACTCATGCTGCGGATTCTGGACGCCGTTTACGCGAGCCAACGTGTCTTCAGCACCATAACCACGCGTCTTCCAGCCACCTCGCCCATGCTGATTGCCGAGCTGAGGTGGGTTGGCTGCAGCTCACCGCCGGACATCTGGCATTTGGATAGGCTGAATTGATGCCATAGCAAAGAGCAAGATAAGTCGGGATACTGAAGTCTGCACCGTTCTTGGTAATAGTCAGTTGTATGGCGCATTTCCGGACTTCGATGAGGGTCGTGCGCGAGAATGCCATAGAAAGCGCGCCGATGTATCGGACCGCCCCCGCAGAACGCAGGAGGGACTTAGATGACCGCGACGGAAGCGGGCAGCAGCGGACCAGGCGGACCCGATGGGCAGGAGACGTACATCCTGGTCACGCAGTGCCTGCAGAACGATTTCTTTCTGAACCTGAACTGCCGGCTGGTTCTGCCGCCGGACGCGGCCGAGAAGCTGCTGGTCCACCCAGATAGCGAGCGCGGGTTCACCGAGCGCAAGAGCCGTCGGAGCATCGAGGAGGAAACGCTGCTAGGCGACCCGCTTGGACGGCTGCTGGCGGCCACGGTCGGCCACCGCCAGCGTGGGGATGGCCGAGGCACGCTGCACCTGGTGAACACCCGGGACTGGCACATCACCGGTGACCTGTACGACCGCGAGCGCCGGGTGTACGGCAGCCACTGCGAGGCCGGCACCTGGGGCGCCGAGTACCTGGACGGCCTGCTAGGACTGCTTGATCCGGCCGGCACTCGCCGGCGGATCGGCGACCCGCATGGGCAGAACGTGGCCTTTTCACCGGACGGCGCCAGGCGGGGATCGGTGGTGGTCCACCATGTGCACTCTGACACCCTGTTCGACCTGGACAGCCAGGCTTCTGGCAGCCGGTCCGAGCTGGCCGAGGTGCTCGGCGCGATCATCACTCCGGAGAACCGCAGCCGGGTCCGGGTGGCTGTGGTCGGCGTGTATACCGACATCAAGGTCCAGATCGTGCTGCAGAGCCTGCGGGTCGCCTACAACCCGGACCGGCTGGTCGTGTCGGACTCGCTGACCGCGAGCCCGACCCTCGAGCGGCACCTCGGCGCACTGGACTTCGCCAGCAAGGTCCTCGGCGTCGAGGTCATGCACGGGGTCGCCGACCTGGCCAGGTTCCTCGGCTCCGACCCGGGAGACGACCAGGATCTGGAATCCTCCGCGAGTGCGGTCGTGTTCGCCGACTACGCCGAGTACTTCCGCGACAAGCAGGCCATTACGTCCTATGAGGACACCCAGCTGCGAAGCTACCGGCAGCAGATCACCGGCCGGCTCCGCCAGACCGTCAGGATGGTGCGGTTCACCAGCACGTTCCTGATCGGCTGCGGCGTCCTTACCCTCGGCGCCACGGTCGGACTGGCCGTAATCGCAGCGATTCAGCCGAGCCGCCTGCCCATCGCCCTGCCCGCCGTGCTTCTGGGCGTGTCCGTCACGCAGCTCGTGACCGTCTTCTTCAACCGCCCGGCCGAGGACTTGTCCCGTCTGTTCAGCCGGGAGGCGGTGTACCGGATGCTGCTCGAGAGCCGCAGCCTGCGGCTCGCGCTCGCCAGGTACCATCTGACCACCCCAGCCGCGCTGCGCGGCAACACCGACGCCAAGGCTCGCACTGACGTGCTCCGCGATCAGCTGAACCTCCTGGCCGAACTCGACAAGGCCGACTTCGACCGGTTCGACAACCCCGGCGCCGGCCCACCGACATCAACGCAGCAACCGTGATCCGAGAACAGACATCGCGCTGACACCGAGCGGCAGATCGTACGCTCCGCTGAAGGGCAGCTCCAGAGGGAGCACGCACATGATGAGACCGCCAGAGACGATCACCCGGGCGAAGGTGGTCATTCTCACCGGGGCGGGGCTTCGGTGCCGCTCGGCCTGCCAAGCACGGCCGAGTTCCTACGGATGTTCCGCGATGAGGTGGTTCGGGCAAGGATTCCCGATGCCGCCAGGCAGGATGATCTCTTCGCCTTCATCACCGATCGGCTCCACGTCTCCAACCCGCCTGACATCGAACATGTCCTAGCGCGATTGGAGAGCAACGTAGAGTGGGCAGACCGCCTGGCCGCTGATCCGCTCTTCATGCGGCTCTTGGTCGACGCGCAGTGGGGCGATCTCAGCACGCTGGCGCTGGGCGCTAAGGTGCCTACGTCAGCCGATGATCTCCGTCGGCGATTCGGTGGCCATCTGCAAGCCGGCCTGGTGCGATTCCTTGCTCTGAACACGACGCTAGCGGACGCGATCTACGACGAGGTCATCGATCGCTACGGCAATGTCAACGCCAGGCAGGCTAGCTCGCTGTACCGAGGCTTCCTCGGGGTCTTTCGCGATCAGTTCGCAGCGGAATTCGACTGCGGAGACACCCTGCCATTCTTCACATTGAACTACGACATGGCCGTAGAGGCGGCCGCCACCGATCTAGGATTCCGAGTAGTTGACGGCTTCGCTGACGGTCCCATGGGACGCACCTGGAACGCCGACACATACGTGAACTACCAGGAGCAAGCAGGGCTCCTGAACGTCCTACTCGTCAAATTGCACGGCAGCGTCAATCTCGGCCGAACAGACAATGGCGCCCTAGTAGAACTGCCACCCGGGCTGCAAAGGGACCCGCAACCGCATCGACATGCCGTCCTCTACCCGGCCCTCGGACGCAAGCAACTACGCCAGGAGCCCTACCGCACCAACTACACGCTCCTCAGGGCATGTCTGCTGCACGCCACCCTGCTCCTGGTCGTCGGATGCTCGCTCCGCGACGACGAACTCAATGACCTCATCCGAGATTGCATGATCGAGAACACATCATTGCACCTGCTCGCAGTCGGTCCCGACGCGGACTGCGAGGACATCTCCGCGCGTATTGACTGTCCAAGGGAAAGAATCGGAGGTGCCGTTGGCCGCTTCGAAATCGAGGCACAGGAGGTGATCGAACAAGGACAGGGACGAATGATCAACATGCTACGCCGGTCCATGGCGTCGGCCTCTCAAGGTCAGGGACCATATCAGTTCGGAACCGAGGTCAACTTCTAACCATGGAGATTCCAGTACCAAGCCGCGAAGCGCTTCGGAACTGAAGCAGTCAACCGATGGCGCTGCGTGGATAGCGAGCAACGGGACGAGCTGCATTTAATGCAGCAAGGTCTGGAAGAACGGCGTCCGCGCAATCTGCTGCAGGACGGCTGCATGCGCCTGACGGGCTTGCTCGGCGTCGCCGCCGAAGCCACCGGCTGCTACAAGCGGCCACTGGTCATCGATCTCACCGACGTCAAAGGTGCGGGCTCCCCATCGGGCGACGAATCCGCCGAGCGCTGCAGTTCTGCTTGCCGTGTAATTGATCTCGAGCATTCCGCTCAGGAACTCTTAGCGGTCAAACGCGGCCGTGTATTCGCGCTCGTCGGTGATCTCGGCCAGGGCAGCGTGGCAGCCGGCCCTCAGATAGTGGCTGGCCGGCCATCGCGGTTGTGAGCGGGGCTGATATTGCGGCATCAGCGAGGCTACGTCGGCGCGGAAAACCCGCGACGGGTGCAGGCACCAGATCAGGGACGCATCGCCGTTGAGCTCCAGCGTCGCCGACGTAGTCTGCACTAGGAGCGCGACCAGTAGCTGCTCCCGGTGAGCAGCCACAGCCGCCACGCCAATGGCGGTCACTTGATGCCGTGGTTGCGATCGTGGTCGCTAGCCGGCTCGAAGTAGCTGTTCAGCAGGTCGCGGCGAGCGGCGAGTGACGGCGCCAGGGCATCGAGCAGCGTGTCGTATCGCTCGCCGTGGCCCTGACCGGCCCACCAGCCCTCGGGATCGGCGTCAGCATCGCGGGCTTCCTGCTCGCCCTGAAGGGCTCCACCCCGGCTGCGGATGAGGTCGGTGACAACGCCCCAGCCAGTCGGGACCACGGCCGCGGTCGAGGTTCGCAGGGCGCAAGGTCTGGCAGCGGCGAATCGCCGATGCCAGGGAATTACTTGATCGCCTGGCGAGGATCGTGTTGATCGCCTGGCGAGGATCGTGCACCCAGATCGTCCCCCGCGATCTTTGCATTCTTGGACCGGCTGCGACGCCATCCGCCCCGGCCACCGCGTCCGGCCGACCGATGCCCGGGCAAGCAGGCCTGCGCCCGCATCCACCCCCAAGCCCTCACCTGGTCAGCAAACCAGACCAGGCACAGCCCGGCTAGAGATCATCCCCAAGGAGTCGCGCCCGTCGCGCCGAGCCAGGCTAGCAGCTGCCGCCGTGCTGTTCCGCCGTGTCCGCGCGACGCTTGCCGTCGATGCTGCGAGAATCGGGGTGACGATGGACATCAGCGCCAAAGACGCACTGCTTGCGCTGCTCAGCGAGCGGCGCATGCTGCTGTTCGTCGGCGCTGGGCTGAGCTCGGAGCTCGGGTACCCGCTATGGAACGGCTACCTCGATGCGCTCCAGAAGGAGCTGGGTGCCCAAGTACCACACACTCACGACCTGCTTGAACGGGCGGAAAGGATCAAGCAAGCGTTCGCAGAGGCCAAGCGGCGAGACGACTACCTCGCGCATATTCAGCAGACGTTCGGGCCTACGAAGAAGCTGCCGTACACGCAACTCCAGCTTGCACTTGTCCGGCTCGGGTTTCGGGGCGTGATCACGACGAACTTTGACCCCTCGCTCGAGAACGCGCTCTCGGCCCAGAACCTCGCGGCCGGCCGCCCTGGCTGTACCGCCCTCGATCTGGGAGAGCCGCGGCCCTTCGGAATCTTCGACTTCCTTCGGCTCGCTGGTCACGGACCCACAACTGAGTTCGTGCTCCACCTGCACGGGGTGCATGATCACCCGGAGCGAGTAGTCCTAGCAGCGAGTGACTACCGGGAGCGGTACGGGGATTTCATCGCGGAGGATCTCGATGGCCGTCCGGTCCACCGAACGCTGGACGTCATGCTGCGTAAGGTCGTCTGGACGCTGCTCGTCACGTACCCGACGCTTTTCGTCGGGTTCAGCCTCAACGATCCCGCGCTTAGGCACATCCTCCGCGTAATCAGCGCCGACTTCCAACGCGGGCGATCCCTCGGCCACTTCGCGATCACCGGTGCCGACTCGGAGGAGGAAGAGCGAAAGCGTACGTTGGAGTGGAAGGAGTACGGCATCACACCGGTCTTTTTCCGCATCGTGCGTTCGCACGGGTTGGGCTCCGATGACTATTCGAATCTGACCGCCCTCGTCGCGGATTTCGGCGCGGATTTCGGGCTTGGCCTGGGCCTCGATCCGATCCGTGCCCTCACGGGCAGGATGCTGGATCTGTGAACCTCGAGCGTCCGGAGCTGACGGCTGCCTTCCGCGAGTTCGCCGTGGGCGGCCATGGGGTGCTGATCGGCGCGCCTGGCGTGGGCAAGACGCACCTGCTCAAGGCCTTGGTGCGCGAACTGCAGGCGGTACCAGACAGCGAATGCCTCTTCTTGCCGGTCGACCGAATGCCGTTTGAGTCCGACGAGGATCTGCGTGCCGAGCTAGAAACGACAGGTGACATTGTGTCGTTTCTCGAACACGAGACGCGGCAACGCCACGGGTACCTAATCGTCGATGCTCTGGACGCCGTCCGCGGTGACCGGCCACGCGCGTTTGTCCTTGGCCTTGTCCGTCGGGTGCTCGCGCGGCTGTCCGACTCGTGGACCGTCGTCTTGAGCATGCGGACCTACGACGCGTTGCGCTCCGTCGAGCTCGAGGAGATATTCCCTCCGGCGTCGCAGGTCCCGCCCGAAGCCGAGTACCAGCTGCTGGGTGCGGTCTGCCGTCACTTCTACGTCCCGCCGCTCAGCGACCTCGACATGCAGGCGGCGAAGGCCCAGCTTCCATGGCTTCGGGCGCTGTGGGAAGGCGGCCATGACGACCTCCGGGACCTACTCCGAATCCCATTCAACCTCTGGTTGCTTGAGCGCCTGTTGGACGGCGGAACCGCCATCGCGGAAGTTAGTCCTATCCAGTCCGAAGTTCAGCTGCTCAACCTGTTCTGGCGGCAGCGTGTCCGGAGCGGACCACTGGAACCTGACCAGCGCCGAATCACGTCACGTGCAGCTGAAATGATGGTCCGTCAGCGGACGCTCTGGGCACGGAGTAACGACGTCTACGAAGCAGGAGCAAACGAAGCCTGGATAAAGCTGCACAGTTCGGAGGTACTGCAGGACGCGAACGATGCCGGCACGCGCGTCTCCTTCGGTCACAATGTGCTGTTCGACTACGCCGTTAGCGTCGAGATCCTCGACGGTAACGCCGACGCGCTCGCGAACTTTCTCCGCCAGGAGCCCGACCGCGCGCTCTTCCTGCGTCCAACGCTCAACTACTTCTTCGCACGACTGTGGTTCACGAATCGGTCGCTATTCTGGGATAGCTTCTGGGCGCTGTTCACCGCCGAGGAGCCGCACGTCCGACTCGTCGCACAAGTGCTGCCACCGGGGATCCTCGCACGCGAAGCCCGATCGCCCGGCGACGCAGAGCCGCTTCTTTCGAGTCTGGAGACCGGCGCTGCTCACTCGGAAGATGCGATTCTCCGAGTTCTGCAAGCGATCCGAACACAGGCGATCGCCAACGACAGCGTATGGCCGGCGTTCGCAGCGCGCGCCGCGCGCCGGGCGTCGCGCATCTACTCGTGGGAGCTGGCACGGTTTCTTTCGGAGCTACTCGAACGCGAGCAGCAACGAAGCGCGCCGAACGCGACCGTGCGTGAACACGTGTCTGCCGGCGCGCGCTCGCTCCTGCGGCTAGCGCTTGCCTCGGGCGACCCGGTGTTTGAACACCTCGCTGCGGTCTGGCTTGTCCGCGTGGTCGCGCGCACGTACGACGTCGATCCGGACGATGCCCGGAATCTCTTCGGGATGATCCTGTCACGCATCGCCGACCTAAGTACGCCCGTCGACCTCATATACAGGCTTGCCGACGCAGTGCAGCATTTCTGGAACGAAGACCCAGAGCTTGCAGCGTCCGTCTACGCTGCGACGTTTGCGCATGTGGAGACGAGTGAGGAACCGACGCACATGGGCGGGATTGTCATCGCCCTGACCAGCACCCGGCGCCAGGACTTCGGGTTGGCACAATACGTCCTCCTCGAATGCGCGCCCCGGTTCCTCCGCGAGCAGCCCGTATTTGCCACGCGGGCGCTTGTCGAAGCAGCGACAGGTGCTGCGGTCGCCCGTGAAGGGCTAGACGAGGCGGTTCCCGAGGAGACCTTCGAATTGCGGGGCAAGCGAGTGCGCTATAGACCAGACAACAGCCACTTCTGGGACGCGCCAGGGACGATCTATGAGGATGCCCAGAAACTCCTCGAAATCATCTTTGCTTACCTTGCGGAACTACCAGACGGCAGCGCGGAACTTGCGGACGCCGTCGATGTCGTGGCGAAGAACGCGGCATCCGCGTTTATCTGGCGGAGTCTCCTGAAGCTCGGCGCTCGCGAGGCAGCGAAGTACGCCCCGCTCCTTCATGAACTCCTGTCCGCGGAGCCAGTGCTCTCGCACCCCGAGACTGCTCCGGAAGCGGCAGCATTTCTCTCTGAGGCGGCGCTGCTGCTCGACGACACGAAGCTGCGAATAATCGAGGATGCAGTCGTAGGGCTTGCGGCGCGGGATACCGGGCGGGCGCGACATTGGGCGAGGCGGCTTGTCACGCAGATCCCAGAGGGTCGGCTGGTGACGGAAGCAGCGCGAGAACTGTGGACGGAGGCAATCACCGATCCAGAGGCGTCGTCGAACCGGCCATTGGTCTCCTTCTCGACGTTCCGTGAGAACTACAGCACGGAGGACTGGCTGCGCGAGGAGGGCGTTGAGACGGACGCGCCGACGAATAAGCGCCTTCTCACGGCGACGGATGGGCTTCAGGAGTTCGCTTCTCACTTCGTAAACGAAGTGACCGTTCCAAGTGACGCAGTGGCGCCTGTCGTCGCGGCGCTCAGTGATGCACTCGAACTCGTGCGCGCCGAAGCTGGTCTCCCTACCGCTCTCCTCGACACGGCCTGGGCGCGAATCGGCGACGCTGCCGCGGTCGCAGCGCGGTCCCAAACGCTTGACGAGGACGCAGCGGATGTCCTAGAGACAGCGCTGCTCGCGTGCGCATCCGGTGACGCGCCGCGGCCGACCGAGAACGCCGATGAGACATTCACCGTCCCAGTCTGGTCGCCCGCCGCGCGCAATGCCGCAGCGCAGGGAATTCCCCGACTGCTACAGCACCGGGCAGACAACGAAATGGTCGCGGCACTGGGCGCGCTGACGACGGATCCCGCGCCCTCCGTTCGGTACCTCCTTGCGCTGGAACTTCCTCGCCTGATTCCCCAGCATGAGCAGTCATTTTGGGAGCTCGCGGCTCTGTACGCCGCGCAAGAACGGAATCGCGTCGTTCAGCAGGGACTCGGCCGTGCTCTGGCAGTGGTCGCCGCGTCCCCTGACCGCGAGGAACGCGTAACGGACACGCTCGACCAACTCGTTCGGCGGGTGCCGCTTGCAGATCTCGCACGGCCGCTTCCGAACGAAGACCAAGTCGGTGGTCTGATCGTCGGCCTCGCCATCGCGCGCCGGAATCAATGGGCGAGGGCGCGACTCGACGAGGCGCTACGTGGCGTGCCGCCCCCGTACCTGTCCACCCTGGTGTTGCAGCTCTTGCATTACGTTGGCTACAGCTGGATCGCAGATCCGAACCGCCGCGGCATGGCCGAAGCTGCACTCGGATGGTTGCCGCAGATCATCGAGCGTGTTCACCGCTCACTTCGTGACGAAACGGATCGAGCCCAAGCCCGTGATTCTGACCGCAGCGAGGTGGTCCGTGGGCTCTTCGACGTCCTTGATCACATCATCTCGCGCTTCTACTTCAGTTCCGGCATCTATGAAGGCCAGGGTGAACAGCATGCGTCGCGTGAGGAGATCTGCATGTTCTTCAGCGCGATTCGGCCATTTCTCCGGCAACTCGGTGAGATCACAGGAGGAACGAACGGGCTCGGCCTGCCGGCGCGGACGGCGCACCACTTCATCGAACTGCTCAGAGGGTCCCTCGCCTGCGATCCAGCCGAGGTGCTGCACCTAACGCGCCTCGCTATCGATGGCGCACAGGGTGCCGGATACGCGTTCGATCCGATGGCAGCGCAAGAAGTCACCGCGCTTGTGGAAACAATACTGGCTGATCACCGCGAGACCGCACGAAGCGGACAGCCTCTGGACGATCTGATGCAGGTACTCGAAGCCTTCGTCCATGCCGGATGGCCAGAGGCCCAGCGACTCGTATGGCGGCTTGAGGAACTATTCCGCTAACTCAGTCCATGTCTCATTGGCACACGACACCCCTTCGACGCCTAGCGGCTCGTAGCGCTACCCGGGCACCAACTCAATCACGAATGCCGGATCGCTGAACGGCTCGGCAGTCGGCAGCCACACCCTTCCACCGGAACCCGTCTGATCCGGCGGCCAGTCCGCCACGTCGGGAACTTCCTGCTTCGCCAGCTCCATGGAAGCGGAGAGGCCCCGCTCCTGCACGGCCTGAGTGGTCACCTGATCTGGCCCCGGTTGAGGCCGCTTTCGCTTCTTCTGACGCCGGACCCGCCCCATGCTCCCGGCTACGGCCGGGGTCACGCGAAGGGATGACGGCAGCCAGCGGCACTGCCGCAAACCCGGGACACCGGACATGGGACGGCCCTGGACAACCGAATACCGCGCACGCCCCCGGCTCCCCGCTGCCACATCATCGGCCCCGTGACCGGTCACCTCAAGGTGCCTCCGGCGCCGCCCACGGGCGGCCAGGCTTCGCTCGGTCCTTGACCCTTGACCCGCCCGGCCACGAGCCACGGCCATGGCAGCGATCAGCGAACAGCAGACGCCGGTCACGCACGCCCGGCCGCGCACGCCGCCAGAACCCCGCAAAACCCACCCACTTGACACGGCTCCGCTCCTTCAGGGATGACAAAACGGTTGGCTACGTAAACGCCAATCACAACAAACCGCAATTCTCCGATTGCCCACCGACCGGAGCCGAGCCACTGCGGCGCGCTCCTCAGTACGTCCACTGCTGCCCTGTCCCCCGGTACTGCGCCACCGGTATCGGCTCGACCCCGGCCCGCATCCGCGACCGGTACAACAAGCCATGCAGATGATCCACCTCATGGCACACCAGCCGAGCCATCCCCCGTTCGAACGCCGTGATCCGCACCGTCCCGTCGACGTCCTGGTGCTCCACCTCCACGCCGAGCGGCCGCGGCACCATCCCCCGCACGTCGAAGAAACTCAGGCATCCCTCGTACTGCTCGTCGGTCTCCGAGGACTGATCGCTAATCCGCGGATTGAGCAGCGTCACCGTTTCCCCGCCTGGTGTCCGGATCACCGCCGCCGCCCGCCCGATCCCGATCTGCGGCGCCGCCAGCCCGATCCCCTTGACGAAGTTGTGCACCTGCGCGACCCGCTCCAGCGCGCTCACCAGGCGCGCGACGACGCGCCGCGCATCCTCCGCCTCGGCCGGCAGGACGAACGGCCGCGCGACCTCGAGCAGTATCGGATCATCGTCCTGGACGATGTCCAGCGCACGCATCCTCTCGGCCGGACTCAACGCCTCCATCGAGTTCGTCTCCCCATCGTCGGGCACCCTGAACTTCCACTCCAGCCGATACCGTGCATGCAACGGCGGTTCGTCGATCGACCAGCTGAACACCGCCTGGTCGCCCTGCACCTGCCGGGCGATCGCCGTCGGGAACGGCGATGCATCCGCCGTCATCGACGTCGTAATCCCCCATACCACCGGCTGCAGCTGGGCAGGAAACGTCAGCGCAAGGCTCAGCTTGCGCGTGGGCACCCGGATCGCGCGCTGCCACCACGGCCCCCACTTCCCGGCGCCGACCGTGTAAACGTAGCTGATCCACGTGCTCTCCCCCGGATACAGCGGGAACCGCCCGTCCGTGTTCTCGAACAGCAGCCAGACCTCCTTGAACGCGTCCCGGTCATACCGCACCCGCCACGTCATCGGCTCGTCCCCGCACGTCGCCGACAGGGAGATCTCCGCCCACGTCAGCGGGTCCGCGCGGTACAGCGCATTCGACCGTTCAGGGTCACCCGGGAACTTGTCCACCGCGATTCGGACCAGGTACTGCGTCACCGGCTGCGCGCCGGTGTTCCTGATCAGCCGCCGGATCACCGTTCGGTACACGCCATCCCGGTACGTCAGCTCAGCATGCTCATGATCAACGACAAGCTCGGGGTCAGGCGCCGGCTGGAAGCCGTCACCGGCAGCGTCTTCATGCCGGACCTTGACCGCGCCGGACCCTGCCAGCGCATCGTGCATCTCCTTCCACCGCCGCACGATCGCCCGCCCGGCTCGCAGATGCTGATCCGCGGACTCGGCGAAACTCCTGCTGGCCATGACGGTGCCGCGCTCGACCTTGCTGACATACGAGGGCGTGTAGCCGACCAGGCTGGCCAGCCTCTTCTGCGAGCAGCCGGCGACCTCTCGCCAATGCCGTAACTCGGCGATGAACGCGTCAACGGCCGGAACGCGCTGCGCCTCGCCGGGCTCTAATTCCACTCGCTCGCCTCCCTGGCGGACGCACCGGGAAATGGAGTGAATGACACGTGAGCGCTGCTCAACCTGCCGTCCACCGCAGTCCATGACCGACTCTGCCGGTGTGAGCAATTCCGCACCTCGCCGAGCCGCACGAGGCGATGACCAGCGCCCTGATCGTCATGTCCACGCTGTGCCAATCGGTGCGGGAAATACCTCTTGCACTTTCACGGTATCGCGCGGACGCCTTCGTCGCTGGCCGCCAGAGGCCATGGTGATCAGCGCTAGCAACGCCGATCACGCCGCGTCACGCACCAGACAGGAGGGGTGATCGGTGATCACCCTCGCGATCCTCACGGCTCTACTCCTGACCAGCGCCATGCTGGCTGGCATCGTCCTGCTGCGACTGGCTATAAAGCGCGAAGAGTCCCGGAACTCGCTCTACGATCCGCCGACCACGCTCACCGTGGCCGTCACTCGCCGCGTCCTCGGCTGGCATGGCCCCAGGCCGCAAGACATTGCCCAGGCCAGACGCCAGCGCCGCTAACGCCATCTGGGCAGCGTCCCGGTCTTGCCCTGCGGATGATTACCGGCGAAGGTCCCAGAAGTCCAGATAACTGCGGTGCAGCTAGTCATCGAACCAGCCGCGGTCCGGCGCCTGCAGGTAGCCAAGGAACCGCCCCGCGGCCAGCTGGGAGACGAACCGGCCGGCGTTGGCGACTTGCTCCACACCGGCCTCGTTGCGGACTTCCTCGTCCCCACTTCCGTGCCGAGCAGATGATCACATTCAGATCACCAGCATCCGACCGGTTGGCTCTATGTCTTCCGGTTCAGGGTCGAGATTGTTGAAATGGAGTGAACCGCGCGTGATCGCAGCTCACCCTGTTGTCCACCTTTATCCGTAGCCGACCTTGCTGGTGTGAGCCCGTATCCCCGACATCAGCCCGCCGCCGCGGCCTACTCAGGTCCGCTCCCCGCCGCCCTCACCCGGCAGGTACGACCGGCCCATCGACTCGTAGATCGCGGCCAGCCGAGCCTCGACGACGCGAACCTGCTCCCGCAGACGCGCGACCTCAACCCCAAGCTCGGCCCGCCGCACCGCTTCAGCGGCGCCGGCCGCCCGCAGTTCCTCGATCCGCTCCGTCAACTCGCCTATGCCCAAGGCCCGCTCAGCGACAGCAGCAGGCGTCGCGCTAACGAACACCCCTTTGCCCGGCTGCCCCGTCACCAGCCCATCAGCGCGCAACTGATTGACCGCGGCGCGCACCACCGTGATCGACACGCCATACTCACCCGCGAGCCGTGCCGTCGACGGAATGGCCGCGCCTACCGGGATCTCCCCGCCAGCGATCTTCTCGCGGAGATCATGAGCAACCTGCTGGTAAGCCGGACGTCCCACAGCCTCGGTCACCGCGCCAGTCTCCCGTCCCCGCCATGCGCGATCCGCGCAACATCGCTGGTCAGGCTAATCGTGATCACCCATCCTCCATCTATATACACCATGCTCAACATAGTGTGCTAGGTTGCCAACGGACGACCCTGCACTGCCACGGACGCGCACGGACGCCGTTGGATGATCCGACCGACGACCTGATAGCTCACTCAATCCCATCAGCGCAGCCCCGGCAGACACGCCGCCAAGCACACCCGCCGGAGCTGCAACCCCCACCGAAGGAGGAGGCCTCATCATGATGGCCTTAACAGTCCGATCCCGGCATGCCAAACCCGCCAATACCGTCGCCGCCAGGCCGAGTACTCACGGCGCTCATGCTGACGCGGAAGACCCCGGCCAGAAAGCCCTCTACCGCGTACCCGAGGCCATGCGGCTGCTCAGCCTGAGCCGCAGCGTGATTTACGAGCAGATCCGCCTCGGTCGGCTCCGCAGCGTCAAGGAAGGCAACACCCGGCTGATCCCGGCCGACGCGATTGCCGACTACGTCGCGCTGCTCGAAGCGGAAGCGGAGGCCCGCCGTGACCGCCCGCGGCGGCCAGCAGCCGCAGTCCCGCGCCGCGACCCGCCCGCGTGGTCGCGCCAACGGCGAGGGATCAATCTATCCGTACCGCAACGGATACGCCGCCTACGCCTGGGTGACCACGCCCAGCGGCGACCAGGCCAGGAAGTACGTCTACGGCAAGACCAGGGACATCGTGCACGACCGGTGGATCAAGCTGCAGGCCAAGGCCAACGCGGCGCCGGTTCCGACGACGATCCCGACTCTCGAGCAGTACCTCACCCGCTGGCTCGGCGAGGTCGTGCGGCCGAATCTCGAGCCAGCGACGCACGCCTACTACGAGACCATGGTCCGCCTCTACATCTGCCCGACACTCGGCAGCAGACGGCTGGACCGGCTCCAGACCCGTGACGTCCAGACCTGGATCACCAAGCTCGGCACGATCTGCCAGTGCTGTGTCCAGGGCAAGGACGCAGCCCGGCCGGAATCGAAGCGCCGCTGCTGTGCGATCGGCGAGTGCTGCCAGGCCTACGCCGGGCGCCGCACGATCCAGGCCGCGCGCAACACACTTCGGGCCGCGCTCAATCACGCCAAGGACTCCGACGAGCTCGTGACCCGCAACGCTGCGTCCTACGTCAAGGTTCCGACCCCGGGCAAGCGGCGCCGCAGGGATTCGGTCTGGAGCGTCGAGGAAGCCAGTAGGTTCCTAGCATCAGCGCACGAGGACGGCGACCCGCTGTACGCCGCCTACGTACTGATTCTCGTCAACGCACTGCGCAAGGGCGAGGTGCTCGGCCTGACCTGGCCCAGCATCGTCTTCGATGAGTCCGAGATCGACGTCCGCTGGCAACTCCAGCGGATCGGCCGCCAGTTGCTCCACAAGGAGCGGGTCAAGACCGAGGACTCCGACGCCGACGACACCTTGCCGATGCCGGAATTCTGCGCCACGGCGCTGAAGCTCCGACGCGCTGAGCAGGCTGCGGCACGCGCGCAAGCCGGCGACCGGTGGCAGGCCAGCGACCTGATCTTCACCACTCGGTGGGGAACTCCGATCGAGCCGCGCAACTTCAACCGCAGCTTCGAGGCCCGCTGCGTCCGAGCCGGCGTACCGCGGATCAGGGTGCACGACACTCGGCACACCTGCGCTTCGATCCTCGCGGACCTGGACGTCCACCCTAGGGTCGCGATGCGCATTCTCCGGCACGCCAAGATCGCGATCACGATGGAGGTCTATACAAAGGTTTCCGACAAGATCACCCGCGCCGCGCTCAAGCGCCTCAGCGACACTCTCAGCGGTCTGCAACAACCCTCCAGCGACCAGACACGGCCGCACCACATCGAGGCCGAGGAGGCGGAGTCATGACGGCGCGGCACAAGCGAATTACTCCGCCGATCGGTCGGCGAGGCTGCGCGAGCGGCGCATCACCCGGCCGGAACGGTGTCGTACTTCTCACCGCGGCGGCCTTCCTGCTCCTGCTCCTTGCCGCCGCGCAAGGCTACGTGAGCTTCCGCGCCCAATACGCATTCATCGACCACACGAAACGAAGCCAGGTCCCGTCGATGCTGGAAGCACTCGGGCTCGACACCGGCGCGGTCATCTTTGCGTTGCTCGCCCTGTCCCTGGCCCGTCGCGGACGGCCGGGCACGATCGAACGGGCGCTGAACGTCGCCTGCGCACTCGGATCGATGACGATGAACCTGCTCGCGGCGAACCTGACCTCGCCGCGCTCAGTGACCGTCTGGGTCATGCCAAGCGTGCTGTACGCCTTCGCATCCGATCGGCTGATCGCCGTCGTCCGCCGCTGGATGCAGCCTCCGGGCACGCCCGCCGGCCAGGAAGGCTCCGCCTGGCGAGCGGTCGGTGCCATGGCGTTGTGGCTGCTCCGGCTGATCTTCGATCCGCTGGGTACTCTCGCTGGGCTGCGTCGTTGGGTATTGGCGATAACGCCATCCGCTCCCGGAACTCGCCCGGCCACCTGTCAGCTTCTCGGCCCCCGATACTGGAACCCCGCGCCCAGCGAACGCCGCGCTGATGCGAACGGCCAGCCGGGTCATGGCGACAGTACCGAACTTGCCGCTCTTCCCGGCCGCCAGGATCCGCAAGGCCTTCCGGAAATCCCAGCACCGCCTCCTCCGGAGCGCCAAGCCCTAGAGCCCGGGGAGAAGAAGCGCGAAGCACTGATCCGGCTCTACGAAGAACATGGTCAGGCTGGCGACCCCAGGTACGGCAACCAGGCCAAGACTGCTGAACTGGCCGGCGAGATCGCTCAGCAGATCGGATACCACCCCGGCACCGCCCGCCGGGAACTCGCCCGCTACCTCACCGCCCAAATCGCCCCCGAAGCCGAGCCCGAGTCCGAAGCAGAGGCGGTGGCGTGATGATGCTGCTGCACCACGAATTACCAGAACTCGTCGGCATCCTGGCTGCCATCGCCGTGGCCCTGATCATCAGGCTCGCAGTCGGCAACCCGAACTCGGTCCGCCACCGTACGCGCATGCTCCGCTGGCGCATTCGGCTCTACCTGCGGCCCGGTCACGGCTACGCGAACATCATCGAGCTGGCGGTCCGCTGGTCCCGGCTGCGGGCGGTCTGGACCGGCCGGCGTTCCCGCCCGTCGCTGCCGTGGTGGGCGCGGGCGATCCTGCCCGTTACCAGCTACGCCATCCGCCTGGGCCGAGCCCAGCTCGGCAAGCGGGTGATCGCCAGCATGGAGGATCAGGTCCTGGTCCTGGCGCCTCCGCGCACCGGCAAGTCGGGCTGGCTGGCCGACCGGATCATCGACCATCCCGGCGCCGTCGTCACCACGACAACCAGGACCGACCTGCTGGTGAACACAGGCCCGCTCCGCGCCCGGCGCGGCACGCTGCACGTGTTTAACCCCGAGGGCATCGGCGGCTACCCGTCGACGTTCCGCTGGAACCCCCTCCTGGGCTGCGAGCAGCCAGCGGTGGCGTTACAACGAGCGTCTGCATTCACCGCCGCGACCGAGTCCCGCGGCCTGCAGGACATGGCGTTCTGGGTCGGCAAGGCGTCGGCGGCACTCGCCTGCCTCATGCACGCCGCGGCGCTGACCAGCCGGACGATGACCGACGTCTACCAATGGGCACACGGCATCGACGACTCGGTTCCGGCAGAGATCCTCGCCACCCACCGCGGAGCGGCACCAGGCTGGCTCGGCCCGGTCAAGGAGATCCGCAAGCCCGGCAAGACCGCTGACTCGATCCGCATGACGATCACCCGGGCGCTGGCCTGGCTCGCCGACCCGGCCGTCGCCGAAGCGCCACGCCGGATCAGGGTGAAGGCTTCGACGTTGCCGAGTTCGTCAGCGGGCCGAACACCCTCTACATGATCGGCGGCGGCCGGGACGACGCGCCGATCGCGCCGCTGTTCCGGGCATTCGCCGAGTACGTGCATGCTGGCGCGGCCTTCACCGGCTCGTTCCAGTCATCCGGTCGCCTTGACTTGCCACTGCTATTCGCACTCGACGAGGTCACGCAAATTTGCCCGGTGCCGCTGCCGCTCTGGATGGCCGACAGTGCTGGGAAGGGCGTGTTGATCGTCGCCGTCTGCCACGGCTTGGCCCAGCTCGAGGCCCGCTGGGAGAACGCCGGCGCCCGCGCGATCTGGGACACCGCCGGAATCAAGGTCATCCTCGGCGGTGTCAGCGACCCCGACACCCTTGACCGCCTATCCCGCCTCTCCGGCGAGATCGCCGTGCGGACGCGTAGCCGCAGCCGCGGCCATGATGGCCATTGGGGCGACACAGTTTCCTACCAGCCGGTCAGGGTCCTGCCGCCGGAACTGCTTCGCACCTTGCCGGACCGCCGCGCTCTCGTCATCCGAGGCAACCTATCCCCCGTGGTCATCCGCCTCCGCATGGCCTGGCGCCGCCTCGACTACCTCCAAGGCCGCCTCTCCGCAAGAACGCCACACCGGATGAAGGCCAGGACGGACGGACTGCCTGCCCTGCCATGGGAAGCCGACGCTGACAGCGACGCGGCTCCGACCCGCGTGACCGACCCGGCCATCACTCTCAGCACGTGGGAAGCCCTCGACGACGAGCGCCGGTTGGATGCGGCCAGCGATACCGGCAGCGAGGCAGAGCCGACTGGCCGGGAGCGCCGGACAGAGGGATGGCCAGCCAAGTCCGCCCGTTCGGCGTGGCTGCCTCCAGGAGGCACTGGCTCCCGTTCGCGCCGACCCTGGGAGCCGGACCCCGACAGCGGCGAAGCCCTCCGATGACTGATCCCGCTCAGGGCCGCGACGGCAATAGCATCGCGTCCCTGGCCATCCAGATCAGCACACTCCGCCTGGACCTGCAGTCCGCCATGTCCAGGATCGATGCACTCGCCGAACAGCAGCGACAGCAAGCGCAGCCGCACCAAGCCATTTCAGAACTGCGCCGCCGGGTCGAGGCGATCCTCGCCTACCTGGACGTAACCGAGAACGCCTCCCCCGCCGGCTGGTTCTGGATCAAGATGACCGAGCAAGAACAGCGCGAGAAGTTCAGCGAGCTCACCGACTGGCTCGAAACCGTCCTGCGTGTCCAGTACCCCGGCTACCTCGCCGAACAGCTCAAACCCTGCTGGCCCAACCACCCCGAAGCCCGCTGGGAACTCGGCTGGCTGTATCAGCTCTGGACCCTGACCTACCTAACCAAGCACCCGACACCAAAGGACGCTGCCGACTGGCACGATCGTTGGGCGCCTGGGGTGATTCGCCGCCTCACGGACGTAATGAGTCGTTGCCAACCGCATTGCCGACGTCGTACACCTAGCAGTCTCACGGACTAGCGTAAACAACTGGCTCATCTAGGCAGTCCGCCTAGCCTCACCGAGTGCCTCCAGGTCATCGGCGAGTTGATCGGCCTTTATGAGCCACTCCGGCCATGGTGGATTGAACTCATCGAAGTCCTCGATATCGTCATAGATCATGACGACGCCTGAGTCGGCTTCATCATCCCAATAGACAACAGCCTTGCCGTTCCCCTCAAACCGCACCCGAACATAGGAGTCGTCGTGGCCAGCGAAGTATGCGGCAACGGCGACCCGCTCAAGCACTGCGCGAGCCACGTCAGCTGACAGTCCGTCGATTCGCGTACCGACGACGAAGGTCATCGATTGGTAGTCGGCTGCTCTGCCCGCCCTGACTCGCCGGATCTTCTCGTGCCGCCATGCGGCAGCCCATCGGGGGATGCCGAAGTGGGTGACGACGTCATTGATCAGGTCATCGGCCGCATTGGGTTCGGCCACATGTGTGAGCCAGCCCAGGAAACCCACGGCAGAGTCGTTGTCACCAGCGACTTCACGAAGAAGGTCGGCATCTAGACCCGTTTTCCGCATGATCACGTGTCATGGTTTGCCTGGTTTGTTGTCTTCGGGCCAGGGCAGCGGGATCTGGAGCAGGGCGAGGATCATCCGCTGGGTGGGGGTGAGCGGGTCCAGGACCACTGCGCTGGTGGTGTAGGTGAGGTGCAGGCCGTCGAAGGCGGTCAGGGCGGCGCGGG
>WNFC01002540.1_pt1 | contig 22208 bp, 18 predicted proteins | sample 5400541 | NCBI WGS metagenome assembly WNFC01 (sample SAMN13153342, study PRJNA577476) | soil metagenome | isolation source: 120 cm saprolite under Douglas fir tree site 2 hole 2 replicate 1 | place: USA:California | collected 2015-04-18
AAAATTTATGACCATGGAGTACGGCCCCGCACCGGAGGATCCGCGTGAGGCTCTCACGTGGCTGGACCGTCACGGCCGGCGCTTCGGACATTTCATAAGTGGCGCGTGGCAAGCGCCTGCGGCAGGAACGTATTTCGACACGGCAGATCCTTCGACGGGTGAAAAACTCGCAACCGTCGCACAAGGATCGGCAGCGGATGTTGATAGCGCGGTGAAAGCCGCGCGGGGTGCTCTGCCAGCGTGGCAATCCCTCACTCCGCATGCGCGTGCGCGCTACCTCTATGCGCTGGCGCGGCAGGTGCAAAAACATTCGCGCTGGCTCGCGGTTCTCGAAACTCTCGACAACGGCAAGCCGATTCGTGAGAGCCGCGACATCGATATTCCGCTGGTGGCGCGCCATTTCTATCACCATGCGGGCTGGGCGCAACTGCTCGAGCAGGAGTTTCCCGGATACACCGCGTGCGGCGTTGTAGGACAAATCATTCCGTGGAATTTCCCTTTGCTCATGCTGGCATGGAAGATTGCCCCAGCGCTCGCCACCGGGAATACCGTCGTGCTGAAACCCGCGGAATTTACGCCGCTGACAGCTCTCGCCTTCGCGCAGATCTGTCAGGAGGCGGGGCTCCCCGCTGGTGTCGTCAACATCGTTACCGGCGACGGCTCGACAGGCGAAGCGCTCGTGAAGCACTCCGACGTCGACAAGATTGCCTTCACGGGTTCGACGGAAGTGGGCCGCGCCATTCGCAAAGTCACAGCACAGAGCCACAAAAAACTTTCCCTCGAACTTGGGGGAAAATCTCCTTTCATTATTTTTGAAGATGCCGATTTGGATAGCGCCGTGGAGGGGTTGGTCGACGGCATCTGGTTCAACCAGGGGCAGGTTTGTTGCGCTGGTTCGCGATTGCTGATGCAGGAGAGCATCGCGGATAAATTGATCGGTAAGATTCAGGACCGCATGAACACTCTGCGAATCGGTGCGCCGCTCGACAAAGCCATCGACATCGGCGCCATCGTTGCCCGCGTGCAGCTCGAGCGCATCCAGCGGCTGGTCGATCAAGGCGTCGCGGAAGGCGCGACTTGCTGGCAGCCTTCCATACCCGTCCCGACGCGAGGACTCTATTTTCCACCGACCTTGCTGAGCAACGTTCATCCCACTTCCGTTGTGGCGCAGCAGGAGATTTTCGGCCCAGTGCTTGCCACGATGACCTTCCGCACGCCGCGCGAAGCTGTGGAGCTGGCCAACAATACAGTGTATGGACTGGCGGCCTGCGTGTGGAGCGAGAGCATCAATGTTTCATTGCACGTCGCCGCACAACTCAAAGCCGGCGTAGTTTGGGTCAACTGCACGAATCTCTTTGACGCTTCCTGCGGTTTCGGAGGATATCGCGAGAGTGGTTTTGGCCGCGAAGGCGGGCGCGAAGGTCTGCTCGAATACCTCGAGCCATCTTGGTTCAAAAACGCGCCGCCGGCCCATGCAACACCGCTCGCGGTGGATCAGCCGCCGGAGCAGCCCGCCGATTTCGCAGCTCCCCCGATCGACCGCACGGTGAAGCTCTACATCGGCGGCAAACAGGCTCGGCCGGATTCGGGTTACAGCATGGCAGTGCATAGCGCCGACGCCCGCTTGCTTGGCGAAGCGCCGCTTGGCAACCGTAAGGACATTCGCAACGCCGTCGAAGCAGCGCGCAAAGCCGAAGGCTGGGGCAAAGCGACCGCGCACAATCGCGCGCAAGTCCTCTACTACGTCGCGGAGAATCTTTCCCAGCGCCGCGAAGAAATCGCCGCCCGGTTATCCGCCGTGGTCGGCGAGAAGCAAGCGGAAGCCGAAGTCAGCCTCGGCATCGAGCGTATTTTTTCTTACGCCGCGTGGGCCGACAAGTACGATGGTGCGGTGCACAATCCGCCGTTCCGCAACGTCGCCCTGGCAATGAAGGAACCTATTGGAACAGTAGGCGTCGTTTGCCCCGCGGATGCCCCATTGCTGGGATTCCTATCCCTAGTGATGCCGGCCATTTCCACAGGCAACACGGTCATCGCCATTCCGTCGGAGAAATATCCTCTGATTACCGGCGATCTCTATCAGATTTTCGAAACCAGCGATCTTCCGGATGGCGTCGTGAACATCGTCACTGGCCGCGCCGCGGAGCTGATGAAGACGCTCGCCGAACACGACGACGTTGACGCCGTCTGGTGTTTTACGGATGAAGCCAGCGCTGCAGCGGTAAAAACTCTTTCGGTCGGCAATCTGAAGCAGGTGTTCACCAACGAAGGCCGCGCTATCGACTGGTTCGACGTGAAACAAGGCGAAGGCCGCTGGTTCCTCGACCACACCGTTCAAGTGAAAAACATCTGGGTGCCCTACGGCGAGTAGAATATGGAACCGCGCAGAATCCTGCAGCTTGGGCCGTCTTCTCTGACAAGAACTGAAAACTTGCCACTGAAAACCGCACAGGAATAGTGCCAAAGCCAAGGCCCGACTACGCGAAGTTAAATCGAAGAAGTGGTCGGGGCGAATGGATTTGAACTTGAGCCGTTTTGCGGGCGTCTGAGCCCGAAGGCGAAATCCCGAACGCAGTGAGGGACCTCAACTGAAAGAAGTGGTCGGGGCGAATGGATTTGAACTTGAGCCGTTTTGCGGGCGTCTGAGCCCGAAGGCGAAATCCCGAACACAGTGAGGGACCTCAACTGAAAAAATGGTCGGGGCGAATGGATTTGAACCATCGACCTCCTGGTCCCGAACCAGGCATCTGAATCCCATAAACGCTTTATTTGGCGTCGCTTACGGGACAAGAAGCGTTATTTCCCCCCTCTTAGTTGTACCTAACTTGTACCTAATGGCCAAACACAAGACCTTCAGCGTAGGCACGAACGTGAAAGTCTACTTCTGTGATCCCCACAGCCCCTGGCAGCGCGGCACGAGCGAAAACACCAACCGCTTGCTGCGACAATACCTGCCGAAGAGAACCGACCTCTCCGGCTACCCAAAATCCGAACTGGACAAGATCGCGCTACGTCTAAATCGACCCATGCGAAAAACCTTAGGTTTTGAGACTCCTGCGAGTAAACTTCGCGCAAGTGTTTCGTCGGCCCATTGGAGCCGCACGACTTATCGGGCACAACCTTTCCGCGCAATCGTGGTCCGGGACGCCTGCACAAATATCCAAACGATTTCCAGAAGCATGGGCCACACGATCACCAGCATCACGAGCCAGCCAGGCTTCGAGCTCAGAGTACCCGGTACCTGACCATAGACCGGCAGGCACAAGCCCGCATTTGCGAGATACGCTGCGTTCACACCAATCAGACAAGCGCGGGTAGGCGAGATCTCGGCCCTGTACTTCAACACCAGCACGGCGGTGACTATCGGAACGCCGTAGCCCAAAAACAAGACCGCTAGGCGTTGTGCTTCGCTTGTCCCGGCGCGGTGTATCAAAAACGGCACCTCTACAGCAAACGTTCCGCAGATACAGAGAATTGCGACTGTCCAAATTACACGCCGTTCGCTGGAAGTGGACAGCTTCTCCGAAAAGAAAGCTCGCAATCGGAGCCAAATCATGGGAAATGCCAGAAAAGCCGGCGCTCCAACGAGCACGTGCCACCAGTTGCCCTGATCCCCCGGAACATTCAGCATCACGGCATCTAAGGCCGAAGTGTGTACGGCATATGGAACAAATACCAATACGCCTGCGATCAGAGACACCAGCAACATAATGGTTCTGAATAGAGTCGAATCTCGCCCTTGCGATAATTCAGCCATGTGCGCCAATCTCTCTCCAACTCCATCGAGATTTGAAATTCTCAGGGTATACGAATGTCGTGGCCAAAAAGACGCATCCAAATCGTTGTTTCAATTTCCAACGTCGAGAGTTTCCCGGCCGGTCGCCGCAACCGAGACCGCATAACCTGTTTTTCTAGCATCCGCACCGCAAGCACCGGATTGACCCTATTGTCTTCGGCCAGCAGGGCGCGCAAGCGGCTTTTCCCTTCGCGTCAGCTGTGGCAGGTCATAAGATCCAGCTTCGACTGCGGCGCGCCATTGAGTACGTTGCAGCTGGCGTCCAGCAATTCGCCCCGGACCGGCTTCACAAGGTGGTGCTCAAACACAGCACTTCGGCCGCCTCACGCAACGTCAGGAGCCGGAATAACTCCGGTTAGCCCGTCACTCGGGCGGAACCGGCCGCGGATGTGCGTATCCGGCGAGAAAGATGCACGAATGGGATGGTTAACGGCTACCGCGAGAATCCTGGACTGGAGCGGGCATGCGATATTTGACGTCTCGCAGCCAAACTGAGCAGATCAACCATACTACAACAATCATCAAAGTGCAGATCAGACTGCCCTCAGGACCGACCGTACCGCCGGACAGCCAAGCCGGGCCCGACGAACTCGCATTCAGAAGATGACCGGGCAGCGTTTGGCCACTGTTGGCCACGCCATAAAAGTACGTCTCGCCCCAGTCGAAGGCCATGTGAAAGCCGATGGGCATCCAAAGATTCCTGGTTCGACGCAGCAAGAAGCAGGCCAGCAATCCAAACGCGCCAGCGTTAAATAATCCGACCCAATCCTCTCCGGAGTTGCCGTGATGAGAGAAGCCGAAATATGCCGCCGAAACGATCGCCGCCGGCCAGAAACCGATGCCCGCCGAGAGCGTGAATAGCCCGTATCCACGAGCGCGGAACTCTTCTCGCAGACCGACAAGGATGAAAACGAGCGCGTAGACGATGGCCCATTTCCATACATCCCCCCCGTGCAGTGCGATGCTTCCAAAATAGAAGACTCCAGCGACTCGCATAGCAATCAGCAAACCGGTGATGGAGGCAAAGCCGAGCAAAACGCCCAGCCAGAATTGAACGCCGAACATCCTGCGCCAGGGCAAACCGTAATCGGCAATGGTCCTGCCTTCGATACGCCCCATAATCCAACTGGCGAAGAGAAAGATGAGGAAATTGATGACTAGGAAGAGAAGAAACAACGTGGTTCGGTCCGCACCGTGCAGCAGCCGCCCAACTATGAAGTTGGTGGCGTTGATCAAGACGATGACGATAGCTAGGAAGATGCATAGCCGCCAACCGGTACGGAGTTCCGAGGGGCCGTAGAACACACGATGGAAGACGGAGGGGCTTGGGGATTGCTCGGGGTCGATCATGCAGTCATAGTCCTCCTTCTGCTAAATACCATGCCGACCTCCGACATTCTCACCCCCGGAGGCGCGGTGATCTTCAAAGCAATGTCGGCTTCGATTGCGCCATCCTGAAAGTCCGTGCCCTGCAATAGCGCGAAGCCGTCCTTTTCCGTGTCCTTTGTAAGGCGCACAGCTTTACGCCCCTTGTATTCGATCGCGTCGGCCTTTACGTTAAGCGGTACCAGATCCTTCGTGTCGCTCAGCGGAAACGTTTGAGCATTCGACGCGGTCTGACCGAAGCTCGCCCACGCCAGTGCGATCGCCAGAAGCTCTGAAGCCTTGCCGGCTAGCCGCATAATTCGAGACATATTGTCTTGACCTCCAACCTGAAGATTCAGCGGACGTCCGCTATCCCTGACTATTCATAACGGAGGGCTACCATCGGGTCGACTCGCGCGGCTCTTCTCGCCGGAATCCAGCACGCCAATGCACCGGTTCCCAGCAACAACAAGGTCGTGCTCGCCAAGGTCGCGGGATCGTAGGGTTTCACACCAGGCAACAACTGGGCTGCGATTGCTCGCCCCAGCATCAGGCTCACAATCAATCCGATAGCAACGCCCGCCGTCACCAGCCGCAAGCCCACCCTGATGACCAACCGAACCACCTCCGCACGTTCCGCACCCAGTGCCATGCGGATCCCAATCTCATGCGTTTTCCGCGCTGTCGCGTACGCCAGAACGCTATAAACCCCAATAGTGACCAGAATTAGACCGATGCATCCGAAAATCGTCATCATAAGGAAGGCGAAACGCGGGCCCGCGTACAACGTCTGGCTGACGCGATCCTCCAACGCACTCGGAAGTGCCAGCCCCACACCAGCGTCGGTCGACCACACCGCTTGCCGCACGTCATTCATCAGCGCCATGGGGGTTTGCTTCGAGCGCACCATCAGAACCTGCGCTCCCGAACCTGTGACCGTGTACGGCACCCACACTTCCGGTTCAATCGGAGCCTGCAAGCCATTGTTCGTCACATCGGCCACGACGCCTACAATTTCAAACCACGGTTCGTGTACGGAGTCCGCAAGGGTCTCCAGCAGCCCCAGCTTGACACTGCGCCCAATTGGATTTTCACCGCGAAGATATGTGGAAGCAAAAGTCTCGTTTACCACCGCGACTTTCCTTGCGTTATTGATTTCCGTTTCGCTGAACGCCCGTCCAGCTTTGAAAGGGATGCGCAGCACCCGGAAGTATCCCTCGCTGATGTTCTGCAGCAGCGCATGCCATTCGTCCTGGTGCGACTTGCCGGAGATCTCTACCTTGCTGTCTATGCCGCCGTAGGGTGGCAGTGCGCTCGATGCCGTTGCATCTACCACGCCTGGAAGGCCTTTTACGCGCGCCAGCAGCGGCTGGAAAAATCCGCTGACTTGCGCCCCCGTTTTATAGCGATCCTCGGGCAACGGCAACTGCGCTTGAAAGACGTGGTCCGCCTGCAGCCCCAAATGCACTTCGCGCAGCGCCATAAAGCTTCGTGTCAACAGCCCCGCGCCGATCAGCAGCGTCAGTGACAGCGCTACTTCCATCACCACGACCGTATCGCGCATCCGCCCGCTGCGAAAGCCACCGATCACTCCCTTGCCGCTGTCGCGCAGCGGATCGTTCAGATCGCGCCGTGTCGCCTGCAGCGCCGGCGCCAGTCCGAAAATCAACGCAGTCAATATGGACACAACGAACGTGAAAGCCAACACCGGCGCGTTCAGTTCGATCACCGACTCCGCGGGAATCACATCCTGCGGCAGTGCTGCCACGATCAACTTCAATCCGCCCCACGCAATCAGTACGCCCAGCGCAGCCCCACTGATAGCCAACACCAAGCTCTCAACCAATAGCAATCGAACGAGTCTCGCGCGCCCGGCTCCCAGCACCGCGCGCAACGCGAATTCCTTCTCTCGCGACGTGGATCGCGCCAACAAAAGGTTCGCAACGTTCCCGCAGCCGATCAGCAGCAACAATCCGACCGCCGCTAGGACCGTGTACAACGTGGTCTCGATTCGCCCCACAACCGTGTCGCCCAACTTCTTCCCTAATACCTGGAAGTGTGCGGGATAATCCTGCGGATTGATTTTCGCCAGATGGGTGGCTATGACGGTGGCATCGGCCGCGGCTTGCGCCCTTGAGACCCCCGGCTTGAGTCGCCCCAGGAGGAACCAGCGCGTCGGCAATCCCGCAAGCCCGATGGACGCTCCAGGAATCGGCGTGTCCGGAATCAAGACGTCTGCGCCAAACCAGCCAAAGCGCGGTGGCATGATTCCGACTAACGTCCGCGCTGTTCCATTCAGCACAAACGTCTTGTTCAACACTCCCGGATCACCGTTGAAACCCTCCATCCACGTCTTATGCCGCATCACGAATACCGGTGGCGCCCCGGGCTGGTAATCTGCCGGTTGCAACACGCGGCCGTAGAGTGCCGGCATACCAAAAAATTCAAACGTGCCCGGCGTGACGTGCGCTCCGCTAAGCAACTCGACACCTTCTCCGTGTTTGTACAGCACGAGATCATCGGAAGCCCCAATCACGCTGTCAAACACGTGGTTCTGCCCGGCAATTTCCAGAAATTCATTCGATGTGTATCCCTGACGCCCACCCTCCTGGGGCCTCGCGGTATCGTGAATCCGCAAAAACACCATACGTCCTGCGTCTTTATAAGGAAACGGCTCCAGCACTACGTTGTCGATCACACTGAAAATCGCGGTCGAGGCGCCAATGCCTAACCCCAGCGTCGCGATCGCGACCGCCGTGAATGCACGACTTCGTCCGAGGCTGCGCAGCGCGTAGCGTAGGTCGCGTCCGAAATCCGCTACTGATACCAGGGTTCGCATTTCCCTCCGGTCTTCCTGCAACATCGTGGTGTTTCCGAACTGACGTCGCGCCGCAACAGCAGCGTCCTCCCGCGACATTCCTTGCGCCACAAACTGATCCGTCAGCAATTGCAAATGTGTCTGCACCTCTTGGTCGAAGTCGCTGTCCTGTTTTCGATGTCCGAGAAATCCACGTACTCTCGCCGCAAACGCACGTAGCGGGGAAATCCGCCCGTTAGCCATGGCTATCTCTCACCTTCCAATCGCAGCACACGCCCCACCACGCCCGAAATTCGTTCCCAGTTCTCAGTCTCCACCGCAAGCTGCTTCTGGCCCCGCGCCGTGATCGAGTAGAACTTGGCTTTGCGGTTGTTGTCGGAGGTTCCCCACTCCGCGGCGATCCACCCCTGCTGCAGCAGCCGCAATAGCGACGTGTACACCGTACCCTCGTTCAACTGCAGCACATCTCGGCTAACCTGCTCGATCCGCCGAGCAATCCCGAACCCGTGTTGCGGCCCCAACGCGTGCAACGTCTTCAAAATCATCAAGTCGAGCGTCCCTTGCAGTACTTCCGACTTCTTTGCGTCAGTCATCGCGTCCGTCCTTTGCACAGTCCAAAGGAAACTACCACTTCTCCTTTGCAGTGTCCATAGGTAACATCCTGCTCTACGGTGTATGCGCTGGCGAATGGATCGACGGGCAGCGGCCGGGACGGATCGGGCGTAGGAGGACGTGCGTGAACAAAGGAACACTAATCAGCGCAACAGCCACTGCGAACGCTTCTCGCAACTCCGCAACCCATCGCTTCGGTATCCTAGCGGCCCTGTGCCTCCTGATGGTGGCCTGCAATCACGTTGCAACCCCGCAGCTAACACAAGAGCAATCCCTCGCCAGACCACGCCGTGACGTCGTGGTTGCGATCACAAATGTCACGCTCATCGATGTGGCCAGCGGAGCACACCAAATCGCCATGACCGTGTTGATGAAAGCTGATCGGATCTCAGGTGTGGGCCGGGCGATTCCCGTTCCACCAGAAGCCGTGCGCGTGGACGGCACTGGAAAATTCCTCATTCCTGGACTTTGGGACATGCACGCGCATCACCAGGCCACCGGACGTGAATCCTTAGGCCTGTTTCTCGCAAATGGAGTGGTCGGCACGCGGGACATGGGTTCAGACGTCAACTTCATTCTTCTCCTCCGAGACCGCATCAACTCGGGCGAGCTGCTCGGACCCGAAATCGTCGCGGCGGGACCTATCCTCGACGATGCGCCGCCAGACTGGCCCTTTCGCCGCCGCGTCACCAACGCTCAGGATGCCCGCCAAGCGGTCAGAGACCTTAAGAGACTCGGCGTCGATTTCATCAAGGTGCACGACCATACGCCGCGCGAGGCGTACTTCGCCATTGCGGACGAAGCCCCAAAGTTGGGACTTCCGTTTGCCGGACACGTTCCGGTCAGTGTCACCATCGAGGAGGCGGCTCGCTCCGGAATCAAGAGCATCGAGCATCTGGCAAACTTCCGTGTATTCCGTGACTGTTCGGGGAACGAGCCTTATAGCGCGGTCCGATGCCGGCCCCTATTCGATAGACTCGCCGCACGAGGAGTCTGGGAGACGCCGACCATAACTTTTTCCCACCTGATCCCGGACCTGTTCACGGGCAAACCGCTGCCTCACGCAGAATATGCCAGCGATTCACTTCTCGAAGTCACACGCAAGAACGCGGAAGCTTCCAACCTTGATGAACAAGAGCTTTCTTTTTTCCGCACCAATTCCCAGACGAGTCTGGTCGCGATCCACGACTTGCTCACGACCGGCAGCCGCTTCCTGGTTGGCTGTGACGGCCTTGTGCCCGGCTTCTGTCTTCACGATGAACTGGAGGCGATGACCACGGCGGGATTATCGCCTCTCCAGGCGATTCAGACGGCCACCATCAATCCCGCAAAATTCCTCGGACGAGAAAAAACGCAAGGCACGATTGAGGTCGGCAAGCGCGCCGATCTGGTGCTGCTCGAAGCCGACCCGCTCACGGACATACGCAACACACGGCGCATTGTCATCGTGATCGTTCGCGGTCAGCTTTTCCTAAGGCCAGACATCAATCGCATAATTGCCGCTCATCGACGCGCCCTCCGCACCCGTGAGTAGCCAATCGTTCTTAGCCAAATCTCGCCGATTCGGCAAGAGGATGTCAACGCAACGGTTGACAACGATTGCGATGTCGGCCAACTTGCCGCCTCTCCAGCACTGAGTCTCGAAGGCCTGCACCGCCGTAGGCGGCGCGCTTAGGCCGTAGTGGAGGGAGCGGCCATCGCCCTTACTGCTGTCTCTCAAAGTGAAGACAGTCGTGGTCCTCCTCTTGACAATCAGTAGGAGAGGTGTATTCTTCCTCTTGATCCTCAGGAGGAATGCGCCTATGGCGGACAAACCGAGTGATCTCGTCCAAGGCACTCTGGACATGCTCATCCTTAAAACGCTGGCGCTTGAACCCACGCACGGATATGGGATTGCCGTCCGGCTCGAACAGATGAGCAAAGGCGTTTTCCGCCTCAATGCAGGTTCGCTGTTTGTCGCCTTTCAGCGGCTGCAACGAGATGGCTTGATCAGAAGCGAATGGAAAGCCACCGAGAATAGCAGGCGCGCAAAGTATTACGCCCTAACGGACCAGGGACGAAAGAGGCTCAACAGCGAAACGCGGGAATGGGGAAGGCAAGTGGCGGCGATCGCCAGAATCTTGGAGACTTCGTAGGGAGGTTCCATGTCACTGCTGCGAAGCATGGCGGGCGGGCTCCGATCACTGTTCCGAAAGGAACGTGTCCGCCGAGAACTGGACGAGGAACTCAACGGCTTCTTGGAGATGGCAGCCGAGGAAAAGATGAAGCAGGGGATGAGCCGCAAGGATGCGTTTCGCGCAGTGCGCTTGGAGCGAGGCGGCCTCGAAGTTACGAAGGAAGAGGTCCGTTCTGCGGGTTGGGAGTCTTTTGTTGACACGTTGTGGCAAGATTTGCGCTATGCGGCACGCGGATTGCGCCGAAACCCCGGCTTCGCAACTGTTGCGATTCTCTCTCTCGCCTTGGGCATAGGCGCGAACAGCGCCATCTTTTCTGTGTTCGACAGCGTGATGCTCAAGTCCCTCCCCGTCGAAAAGCCGCAGGAATTGCATCGTATTCGCATCGAGGCTCGAACCAGGACAGCAGGCCGTTTCTCGTGCATAGAATTCCAGCGCCTGCTTGAGTCCTTGCATGCTTCCAGGGGAATGGCGGCGATGAGCCGGGTCGTGGACGTAAACCTGCGCGTCGATGGGGAGCAACAACAGGAGTTGGCCAAGATGCAGCTGGTCTCAGGCGAATACTTTCCAGTGCTGGGTGTATATCCTGCGTTAGGCCGGACGCTGACGCCCGACGATAACCGGACACTGGGTGAACGTCCGATTGCGGTGATCAGCGGCAATTATTGGCAGCGGCGGTTCGGCGGCACACCCAATATCTTGGGACAAGCAATCGTTTTGAATGGCACACACTTCACGATCGGCGGTGTCGGTCCGCGGAGTTTCGCAGGTGTGTGGATGGAAACCCCCGTGGATGTCTGGATTCCTCTCATGGCGCAGGCGGACGTTCGTTACGCTCAACACTTCAGCGCCAGCAATAGCGATTACACAAAGCCGTGGATTCCCCAGGCAGGGATCCGCTGGCTGGACCTGTTTCTTCGCGTAAAGCGAGGATCCGAATCCGAGGCCACGGCCTCGGCGAATGCGGTATTCCAGCAATGGGTCGGGAAAGAAGCGGAGACCATCGGCAATCTCGACGAGCGAAAGTTGTTTTTGCAACGCGTACTAGTGCTTGATCCATTCAATCGCGGATTCTCCGACGTGCGCCGGGAGTTCGGCGCCCCTTTATTGGTGCTGATGGCCATGGTCGCTTTGGTGTTGGTGGTGGCCTGCGCTAATATTGCAAATCTTCTTCTTGCGCGAGGGGCCGCCCGGCAGCGTGAGATAGCTGTTCGGCTATCGATTGGCGCCGGCCGCGCTCGCCTGATTCGGCAATTGTTGACCGAAAGTGTGCTGCTCTCAAGTGTCGGAGCCGCATTGGGATTAGTGGTCGCCCACTGGGGAAGCATGCTCCTTGTACGGATGGCTGTTAGCGTGAACGCAGGTTCTACTCCCATTGCCGCGGGCGTGGACAGCCGTGTGCTCATCTTCACAGCTGCTCTGGCCGTATGTAGCGGGATACTCTTTGGGTTGGCGCCGGCGTTTCGTTTGACTCGCGTGGAATTGAACGCAGCCCTAAAGGCGGGCACGCGCAGCGTCCACGCGCCTTCCCGAATGAGCCTGACGAAGATGCTCGTCAGTTCCCAGGTGGCGCTCTCCTTGGTGCTTGTGGTGGGAGCAGGCTTATTTGGCAGGAGCTTGCGGAATCTCTTGCACTTGGACGCGGGCTTCGACCGGGAACACTTGTTGACCGTAAGCATAGATCCGCAGAGTGTCGGCTATGGCAAACCACAATTAGGAGCTATCTTTCGGCAGCTCGTGGAACGCGTGGAATCCATTCCCGGTGTTCGTTCCGCAGCCATAGCCGGGTGCGGCCTATCGGACAATTGTTACAGCTTCGAAGATGGTCTGCAAATCACGGGGTACCAGACCCACCCCGGCGAACCGATGCTGGTTCAGGGAAATGTCGTCGGCCCCAAGTACTTTTCAACAATCGGAATGCAATTGCTCGAAGGTCGCGACTTCAGCGATCGGGATACCGAGAAGTCCCCGACAGTTGCCATTATCAATGAAGCCATGGTGCGCCGCTATTTTGTGGGGCGGAGTGCGATCGGTCAGCGCTTCGGAAGCGGGACTTATGATCGCGAGATTATTGGCGTGGTTCGCGACGCCCGCGTTAGCAGCGTTCAAGAAGCCCCCGTGCCGATGGCTTACTACTTTCTTCCGCAGATGATGGCGCCCGCAGAAGCAATGGAAGTCAGGACGGCCGCAGACCCTCGCAGGAGCGTCGCGGAAGTGCGGAAGGTGGTCACTGACGTTGACCCGAACCTCCCGATTCGCTCGGTGACCACACTTTCCGACCAAGTGAACGAGAACGTGACGCAGGAGCGTCTGGTTGCGTTTCTGACGTTTGTGTTTGGCGGACTGGCACTTGGGCTGGCCTGTTTTGGCTTGTACGGAGTGATGTCTTATGCGGTAGCGCGGCGCACTCCGGAACTGGGGATTCGAATGGCGTTGGGTGCGTCCCGACACCAAGTCCTTTGGAATGTCCTGCTGGAGTCTTTAGGGCTCGTTGGTCTGGGGCTCGCGCTTGGTGTGCCTTCAGTCCTAGCAGCTTCGAAATTGCTGTCTGGACTGTTGTTCGGTTTGAACGCGAGCGATCCCCTGACGATCTCGGGAGCAATCGCGATTCTGGTTGGGGTAGCGGGCATTGCTGCCTCCGTCCCGGCGTTCCGAGCGTCAAGGGTGGACCCCTTGATTGCCCTTCGATACGATTAGTCTCGCCGCTTTCCTTGACGCGAGCCTCGCAAAGTTCCGATTCTCACTGAGTTCGGCAACTGGCCTTTTCTGCCGCACATTTTCCTGGGCACTGCTTCGGGCTAATTCCTGCGCCCGGCAGCTTCGCGGCTTCTGGTTTCCCGGTTCCGCCCGAACAAACACAGGTCCCTCCCATAAAGGATCCACTCGCTTTGGGAGCAGCGGCCTCTCGCTTCTGGGTGCCTCAGGAAAATGGGGCAAGAAAAAAAGGAGAAAAATTCATGTCTTACCTGTCTTACGTATATGTTAAGTGGTATAGCTTCGGGCTGAGGTTCGCCCGCCGACGTTTCCGACATTAGAGCATGGTTTGTCTTGCGCTGACCGCTCCCGTAGCGAAGACCTGCGACGCCGGAGGCGGCGCGCTTAGGTCGTAGCGGACGGAGTGGCCGAGGACGGATTATTGGGCGAATCTCGTCCGAGCGGGCACCCTTGCGAATGCCGCCGTTTGCAACATTTGCATTGCTTCCGAGTTGCCCGCAATTGGGTCGGCGGCAGCACGCTCCGATGTATTATTGGGCGTCATGAACGTATGTACCGCATGTACCGCATACATTCGCGGCGGCGATATCTACCTTGTCGCTTTGGCAAAGAATATTTTTGATATTTTTCGAGACGTTGAACCGTTTTTCAAAGTTTCCCTGCAAATTAACGCTTCCGCGCCAATAGGCCAGAATCCCGAACATTGCTCCGTATAGGCCGATCAGAATCGCCATCCGGAAGCTATCGCCAGAAAGAAGGAGCGGGCCAAGGAGTCTATGAGATAGGCACATAGGTCCTAAATCGGAGCAACTGGCAAAACAAGAAGCGTAGCGGGCCGGCACGCTGCAATACGTGAATGCCAGCGACAAGCGGGCGAGCGAAGCAGCCAATCGCGCATTTGCGCAAACGTTCTAAGGCAGAAGAGTCGGCTGCCTGACCTTTCCATTCCCCGCCACCGAAGCCGCAGGGTGGCGTGCGAGTTTGAGTTTTTATTCCGCACGGAGGGCGTCCACGGGATCGACTTTGGTGGCACGCATCGCTGGGATGTAGCTGGCAATGACGGCAGCGGCGGCCAGAGCAAGAGCCACCGCAGCATACGTCAACGGGTCGATAGGCTTGACGCCGAACAGCAGCGAGGCCATCAGCCGCATCAGGCCGAGCGCCGCTACCGAACCGACGGCAATGCCGATGGCGGCGAGCCGTGCGCCTTCCGCGATGAACATGCGCCGCACGGTGGAATGCTGGGCGCCAATCGCAACGCGGATGCCGATTTCGCCTGTGCGTTGCGCAACAGAGTAAGAAATCACGCCGTACAATCCGGCGACGCCCAGTGCGAAGGCCATTGCGCCCGCAATTCCCAACATGACCAAAGCGAAAGAAGTCCGCGCCAACGATTTGTTGTAAAGATCCTCCAAGGTTTGCGGATTGGCGAGCGGCAATTCCTTGCTTACGGACCAGACAGCCTGGCTGACTTCCTGCATGAGCGCGCTGGAGCCGGCGCGCGGTGTGCGCACCACGTAAGAAACGTCGGGAGTGGCGTAGAGTGCCTCGGGACCGAAATGATCCATCAGGAGCGGCCAATAAACAGCTTGGGGGGCGGGTTTATCCACCCCATCCGCCCGCTCATCTCCGACGACACCAATGACCTCAACCCAGGGGGAAATGCTCACGCGTCGGACGTGCTTGCCCAACGCCGCTTGTGGCGTGCCCCATAGCTCGCGTGCAAGATTCTCCGAAAGCATGGCGACGCGATGCTGATCGTATAAATCCTCCCAGGTGACGTCGCGGCCGGCAACTAATGAATTCCCCATGGTGGCGAGCAGGCCCGGCGAGACGAACTTGTAGACACGACCGGGGAGGTTATCCGCTTCACGGCCTTCGATCTGCACAGGGTCGTACCAGTGGCCAGGGCCCATAGGAACCTCGTTGGTCAGGCCCACGCTGGACACGCCGGGGACGGCAGCGATTTTGTCGGCGATACTCTGCTCCATGCGGGTGACAGCAACCGGAGCGGCGGAGACGCTGCGCGGAATGGAAATGTCGAAGGTCTGCAGTTCTTCCGGGCGTACGAAGCCGGGATTTACGTGGCGCAGCGCCTGGAAGGTGCGAATCATCAGGCCCGAACTGATCAGCAGAACCAAAGCAAGGGCGACTTGCACGACAACCAGCGTGTTGCGCGCGCGATGGCGCTGGCGGCTTTCGCTGGCGCTGCGGCCGGCGGTACGCAACGCCGCTGCCACACCGCCGCCGGCATAACGAATGGCGGGAATCAGGCCAAACAACAAGCTCGCAAAAACGGAAATAGCGAACGTGAAAAGAACGGACCCCGCATCCATGGAGATCTGTTCGAGGCGCGGAAGATTGGCGGGATGAAGGAACTGGAGCAGGCGTAGGGCCGCGAGCGCCAAGCCTGCGCCGGCGGCGCCGCCAGCGGCGCCCAGCACGATGCTTTCCAGCAGCAATTCACGTGCGATTTGCCACCAGCCGGCGCCGAGTGCGGAGCGAATGGCGAGCTCCTGCTGCCGGCCTTGCGTGCGCACGAGCATTAGATTGGCGACATTGGCGCAGGCGATCAGTAGCACCAGTCCGATGGTGCCCATGAGCACCCAGAGCACGCCGCCGATATCTCCCAGCAGGCTCGCTTTCAGCGACGTGAATGCGGGCGTGATACGCATCCGCTCGAAACTCGCGAGGGATAGTCCCGGAAATGGGGGAAAGCTGCGAAGGGCGACGGGAATCAGCCGCGCGCAATCGGCGCTGGCTTGCGCCAGCGACACGCCAGGTTTGAGCCGCGCGATTCCGGAATACTGAAATTGCCCCAGCAAGGTCTTGTTGCGGTCGAACTGCAAAGGCAATAACACGGCAGCCTTGGAGTCCATGAACCAGAAATTCCGAGGCAGCACGCCAATGACCTGGCGCGGGCGGCCATCGATGATGATGTTGCGGCCGATCATGGAGGCGTCAGCGCCGAACTTGTCGCGCCACAAACCGTAGGCCAGCATCGCGGTTAGCGGGGCGCCGGGTGCGGTGTCCGCGGCGGAAAAAAGCCGACCGAGCAAGGGCTGCACGCCGACCATGGGCAGGACTTCTGAGGTGAGCCCGAGGCTGCGCACGTGTTCCGGTTCGGCGAGGCCGGTGAGGTTATTGGAGTTCTCCCTCCACACGCCAATGGATTGGAAAGAGCGTGATTGATCGGCATAGATGAAGTAAAGGAATGGAGCGGAGCGGCCATGGAGACCGATGGCGGGCACGTCGTGACCCAGGTCAACCAGTTGTGCGGAATCGGGAGACGGAAGAGGCTTCAGCAGCACGTTCTCGATTACGGCGAAGATGGCGCTGTTGGCGCCGATGCCGAGCGCGAGAGTGAGAATGGCGACGGTGGTGAATCCCGGTGATCTGCGCAGCATGCGGAAGCCGAGGCGAATGTCCTGCAGGAGTTGCTCGAGCCAAACGAAACTCCACACCTCGCGTGTCACTTCTTTGACGCAGGTCACATTGCCAAACTTCCGCAACGCCGCATAGCGCGCCTCTTCCGGGGTCATCCCGCGCTCAATGTTGTCCTGCGTCTCTCGGTCGAGGTGATCGCGAATATCCTCATCGAGTTCCTGCAGCATCCGCTTGCGCCGCGTCATGGTTGGCCCTCCTGCTCCCTGGTGCTCAGAATCCTGGCAATTGCACCCGTCAACTTATCCCACTTGCGAGTCTCAAACTGCAGCTGCCGTCTTCCCTTGGGCGTCAAGCGGTAGAACTTGGCTCGGCGGTTGTTCTCTGAGGTCCCGGCCTCCACGGTAATCCAGCGACGCTTGATGAGCCGGTGCAGGGCCGGATAAAGAGAGCCCTGTTCGACTTGCAGCACATCGTCAGACCTTAGTTCGATGGCCTTCGCGATGGCGTGCCCGTGCGTCGGCCCGAGCTGCAGCGTGCGGAGAATCAGCAGGTCCAGCGTGCCTTGCAGCAGCTCAACGCGTTCTTCTTGCTCTTTAGTAGACATTCTAGGTGACGATATCTCACCTCTAGTAGAATGTCAACGTGGGCTGTCAATCATCTCTCACGATCACAAGGCCTAATGTGAAGGAATTGGCGCGGTATTGGATGCATGATCCAGGAACTCCCTAATATCGGCGAGAAATTCAGGGCCTTGCATTGCCGCTCCGTGACTGGCTTCTTCGATCGTTTTGAACTGCAAGTTCGGAAAGCGGCTTTTTGCTTCCGCATAAAACTCCGGGTGATCGTTGCCGCCATAGATTACGAGAGTGGGTACCGTAATCGCCCTTAACTTTTTGTCGTCTACCCACAAGCCCTCGTGGCTGACAGTTTCGGCGCCCAGGGCAATCGAATCTTGGCCAGCGTCCATTCTCTTCATCATTGCACGTTGCTGAGGCCCTGGCTTTGGCCAATCTGCAGGAGAACTGGCGATCATTGCATCGGAAAGCGGTGTCCCGCTCAAGAGGTTCGGCCCTAATAGTGGTACCTCATCGTGCTCAGATTCGTATTTCGTGAAACCAAGACTGCCACCGATGACGGCTATCCGAATCCGGTCCGGATGTTCTGTCAGCATTTTCATTCCGATAGAACCACCCATCGAGTAGCCAATGATAATGGCCTTCTTAATCCCGAGATGATCCATTAAGCGGACCACGTCGTTCACCATTTCGATCCCGTATTGCTTGGGATCATGTGGCTTTTCGCTTTTGCCGTGGCCGCGACAGTCCATCGCGATGAGTCGATAGTTTTGCGAGAGATCTTTGACTAGCGGTTCCCAGATTTCAGCGCTAGCTGCAAAGGGATGAATGAGGATGATCGGCTCTCCCCTGCCCGCGACAATGTATCTGATCTTCACACCATTGGAATCGAAGAATTGGTCGCTGGCTTCAGCGATGCAAGGGAGTAGAAAAAGCAAGCTAGTCGCAACCAGAGTCCTAGATCTCACGTGTGCGCACCCACTACTGTCGGATCATTCTTATTTCGGGCGCGTCACCGCCGCCCGTCACGGTTGCCGTTCCTTTAAATTTCCCTTCATTTTTCCCGGTAAGCTCCATCTGATACGAAGACAACTCACCTTGCGGGCCTTTAGTTTGGAAAGAGAAGACCTTCCCCTCGAACTTCGCGTCGATCATATCCGTACTGCTCTTGCCTGCGACCTGTGGACCGCTTCCATTGTCTACAATCTTGTAGAAAATCGCGGTTCCGCCCAGCTTGCCGTGGTCATCCTTTACCGTCAGCGTAACCACCGGGACATCCCCCATTTTCCCCTGCCACGTGCCTGCAATCGACGAATCCGCCGCAGCGACGGCAGATCCTGCCATCAACGCGACTACCAGAGACACTTCTGCCAGCTTTCCCACGTTTCCTCCTTTAGGTCTTGTTGCTCGTGCTGTTCGACTTCTTTGAGGCCTCCTTCATTGCCCAAAAGTCCCCCCGCAAGCGGCAAAACCGTATGGCTTATGGAGCGGCGGGTTTTCGTTCCAGTTTCCAGGCGGCCGGAACGGGCATTCCTGTCGGAACCCCTGCAATTTGAAGTTCAGTCTGCTCTGTACCGCCCAATCTCATGTCGTATTGGATGGACTGCTCGGAGTCACCGGCGCTGGTGCTGACGTGCCCTTTTGCCTTGGTACTCAGGCGCAACACTTTGCCCTCAGGAGCAGCCTCGGAAATGGTGTCTTCCCCGGCCAACGCAGAGGCATCGGTAAGTTCGCCGCTGGAACTCATTTGAATATTGACCCTGCTGACGGTACCAGCGATCTTGTCATCTTTCGCGGCGAGCTTAAGAGTGACGAACGTTTTACCTTTGAATTTACCTTCCCACGTTCCGGCAAACTGTTTTAGCTCTGCCGGCGCATTGCGGGCGCGAGCGACTTGAAGTGAAAACGCGGAAGCCATCAAACAAGAAGCCACAAGAAGGCAACAAGCAAGGGCGACCTGAGAACGCCCCCAGGTCTTGTCCAAGCGATTTCTCTTCTTGAGAAGATTCATGATGCGTACCTCCAGGGTATCGGTGACAAAAAGTCCCAGCGCATAGCGGGAGCGATCTGAGGACGACGTTGCGGCCATGGTTTGGGCGATATTCACCAGAGAGCGGGCATAAGCTGCGCGCGTTGGCAAGTTCCCCGCGGCGACCTCATCGCACGCGAGTTCTCGGCTCTGTTCAATTTGTGATTTGATGAGGGCCGATACGGGATGAAAAGAGATTGGCAGCAAAAGAACTTCGTAGACAAGGTTCAGAACAAAATCGTGTCGGTGAACATGTGCCAATTCATGACACAAAGCGGAGAGCAGTTCCTCTTCCGAAGCCCCCGAGAAAAACCATTCCGGCAAAATCAATCGCGGACGCCAAACGCCTACGACAACGGGACTCTGAAAGTCATACGAGGATGCGACGGACACTCGCCCTAAATGCAGCGCTGCATAGCAATCCACCATAGCCGCCGACTGGTGTGGAGGAAGAGAGCGACGGCGTGTGCCCCGCAGAGCTTTCCGGGTCCGATGCCACGCCCAGCACAGAGAGAGCCCGTGATGGATGACCAACACGAGATAAATGGCTGTGAGGAGATGAGTCAGGAGCGGCGCGAACGCCACAGCTCGCTGGTGGCGGTACTGCTGGAGCGAGAACGAGTTCGGCGATGATGTTCCAGTGTTGCCAGGAAACGAATCTGTATTTGGGTTACGGGCGGAAGCGGTGAGAACATTGCCGTCCACACTGATAGTGTTGCGCAGGCTTGTAAGAGGAAGTATGGAGCCAAATATGAGAGCCATGACCCATAGCGCGTGCCGATACGCAGAGGGGCAGTGCCGCAGCAACTTGTCAAGCAGCATCGCCGTGACGGCGATGAGGCAGACCATCCAGACCGCATTTGCGAGGTAGGTTGTGACCAGACGTTCAATCATTTCCATGATGGTCTTCCTTTCTCGGTTCGTTCCTGCTCTTCGAGCAGCGTGCGTAATTTCTCCAGCCTCTTGGGATGGAGCTGCTTGCTCTTGACCAGACTCATCAGCAGTCCTTCTACAGATCCGCCAAAAAGCCGATCGATCATGTCGTGAATCGCGTTGTTCGCGGCTCGGTCGCGGCTGAGTAGCGGCTCGTACTCGTACGCGCGGCCGCGCAGGGTGCGCTTGACCCGCCCCTTACGGTGCAACACGTTCAGCATGGTTTGGACAGTCGTGTAGGCCAACTTTGGCGAAGCGGGAAGATTTTCCTGGACGGTCTGCACCTTGGACGGCCCGCAATCCCACAATACCTTCATGATTTGCAACTCCAGGGGCGTCAGCTGCTTCTGGGGTTCGTTCATGACATCTCCTAAAACATTAGGAGCTTAAGTCTGGCAGTCTTCGTTGTCAACTAAACTCTTAGGAGCTCACCCCAACAGGGTTTCGTCCCTCCGCGAGAGAAAAATCATGGAATTGAACCAATACCATGGTCCTTCTGCGGATTTCGGGCGAATCACGGACAAACCGGAAGTTTGAGACGGATGGACGTGGTGGAGCTCCAACACAGTAAGTCCCGATTAGTCCTTATCGGACAAGTCGTTTTGGGGCTACCGACACGGCAAGGCTACCTACCATCCGTCCCTTGCTTGGCCACTCGTAGAAAGAAAGTTGCGGCGCGGTCCATGACCTCGCTGAACCAGGGCCGGTAGTTCCAGAACGCATGAGGAGCGCCCGGCAGCAACCCAACTTCGGCGCTCGCCCCGGCTTCACGATATCGGCGTGCAAAATCAACAGATTGACTCGTAGGAACCGAATCGTCCGCCGTCCCATGCAACAAAAGCACTGGAGGTCCTCCGGCGGTGATGTGATTCACCGGCGAGGCCCATCGCCACTTTTCCTCATCCTGCACGGGAGTAACATGGAGAAAGGTTCCCACCGTCCGCTTGTTGTTTGCGCTTAGGCTAAGCAGGTCCGCGGGCGTAGCCATGGAAACTACAGCCTGAATTTGGCTCGACACGTCCTCGTGACCGCCGTTCCCTTCGAACTCCGCAACTCCGGCAGTGAGTCCTGCCAGCAGGGCCATATGTGCACCCGAGGACCCGCCCAGCGTGCCGATTACATGAGAATCGATCCCGTATCTTGCCGCATTCGCTCGCATCCAGCGTACAGCCGCTTTAACGTCCTGAATCGCTCCTGGAAACGCCGCTTCCTCGGCAGTCCGGTACTCGATGCATGCTGCCGCAACTCCCCTCTCAGCCAGGCCGGATGCAACGTGTGCGAAGCGCTTGCGGTCATTCACCATCCATCCGCCGCCTCGCACCACGATCACTCCAGGACGGCCCTGTCCAGGTAGCGAAGGCAAGTACAAATCCAGCAGCAGGGTGCGATTTCCATATTTCGCATACGCCAAATCAGGAATGACGCGGACTCGCGCCGAGGGACGATACTCAACAAAGTCCTTCTCCGGAGGTTCTCCTTGAGCCTCCGCGACCGTCGTACCAAGAAGCAAGCACGGTCCAAAGATAACGAGACATAAGAGAACCCGCTTGCGCATCCTTGCGTTTCCGCATGAGCGAAATCTGCATGCCAGCATGATTTGATCTTATCGCCGTTGGAAGCGGGGTCACCATGGATTCCTGAGCTCAACTCCCGATTAGTCGCCTTACCGGACAAGTGCCGATCGCTAGCCAGAAACGCTAGTGCTCTATCGGAGGCGCGTTTTCACAAAAGCGTGAAGTCCGGGCGAAGTGCTCCGCGCGCGTTCGATAGAGCCGTTTGAAGGTGGGCGCTGGCGGTTGCGGCG
>WNFC01013814.1_pt1 | contig 22208 bp, 24 predicted proteins | sample 5400541 | NCBI WGS metagenome assembly WNFC01 (sample SAMN13153342, study PRJNA577476) | soil metagenome | isolation source: 120 cm saprolite under Douglas fir tree site 2 hole 2 replicate 1 | place: USA:California | collected 2015-04-18
GAAGACGAAGGCGGCAACGTAAGGAAAGCCGCGACTGGCGATCCGAAAACGCTTCCTCGCCGCCGCGGCGTCAAGCGCCGGAAGAAGAGCGCCAAGAAGAAAGTTTGGCATAGCAAGAAACGCGGTTCGTGAGACTGGCCGTTCTCGCGCCAACGGGGCACTAGCCCGACCGTCAGGGAGGGCTCCGGCATAAAACCTTTCGCAGTAGCGAGCGGGAGTTCTTGCTGAAGGCGTGAAATTGCCTTCCAGCTCGAAACTCGTGCGTCGAAATCAGGCCCGCTGATTAATGTCCTTTGGAGACCTTTCATAGCTCGAAATTCGTAACTTGAAGCTGCGACTCTAACTATTGACACTGGCTCCACATCTGGCATATTGTCCCGACGCGTGCAAGAGCCCGATTTCTGATTTGAGTTCCGCTTGGCTCCAGAGACTAAGACTCAGACTCGAAATTGGTTAATGGGCTGGTGTCCTCAGAGCCTGCGCAATCCGCGTTTTCTCCGACCGTCAGCCTTCTAACATTTGCAATTGAATCCACTCTATTCTTTGTTTTCCATGGTGCCAGGAGGTTGAAAATGAATGAAATGCATTTCTTTCTCGGAGAACGTGTTATCGGCCCTTTCTCTTTGGATATTGATAGTGGGAAAGCCCAACTAACTTGCACAGTGATTGAGGAATGGATCAGAAAGAAGGCTTGGTCCATCAGTTGTGGCGAAAAGCATCGTTATGTTCTGAAAAAGCGTCTCGGAGTGAGCACAGTCGAGCGCCAAGAACTTGAAGCAACCATTGCCGGCTCTGTCAAATTAATTGGAATATCGGAACTAAAATCCCAAATAAAATCTAAACTAGGCCTGGAGTTCCGCATTGAAGAGAACCTAGAGGAAGAAGATGAATTCACTTTCGAAGCGCCCAAATGTGGGCGGCTAGATCATCGAGTCTATCAGCTTAGGCGCCTTTATAGATTCACTCATCGAGACAAGCGATCTTGGATGGAGCGGTTCCCTAATCCATGGCGCAAGAATGATTTTACTCAGACAATTGAGGAATGGGTCGACGACATTTATGGTGCGCCGATACCAACCGACCCCGATCCAGCCTGCGGATGTAAAGACTCTCGCTCTGAAATCGACGGGTTAGTTACGCTGTTCCTCGGCAAGATCAGTACGGTCGTTGGTTACAAGCGCACCGAAGAGGGTCTCAAGATCCCAAGCCTAAACTTTTCTGCTAACGTAAGGGGTATCGGACAGTTATTGCATACCGATTTTGTCTTTGAAAGAAATGTGATTCCTCCATACCTCTTATTCCTGGCCGATGAGCGGGCCACTAAACTTAGAGGGAGATTTCTCCCCTATATTAATGTTCTCGGGCGAGAGGCGAAGGAAGGACGCCGGGTAGAAGCATCAGATAGCCTACTCTATCTCTTGGTCGGAGGCAGCCTCGGCGCAATTGTGGGACTACTATTTGCTCCGAGATCTGGGCAGCAACTTCGGAGCGATATTGCTTTTCGAATGCGGAAAGGCAATGAACGATCTCGCGAATTCGCGCGACAGCTTAGACAAAGCGCACGAGATTACTACGAACCACTCCGCAACACAGAACCAGACCACTATTCCGCTGTTGCCGAAGCGACCAGCGGCGTCGACCGGGCTGATAGGGAAGGTTCAGTGGAAAACGCTGGTGCGGTCGAAGTTGGAGCTCAGCGAAGCAGGACAACATCCAAAAAAGAAACACTCGAGCGTGACTCCGTGCGCAACACTTGAATCGCATCTCGAAGCTACACAGTGGAAAGCTCGTACTAAATCTAATCTCGACTAAGAATGGGCAGTTCATTTGATTCCGGTCCCTATAGCTTTGGAACGCTTCTAGGACGATATGAGAGGCGGACCGTAGTACTCCCGCGTTTTCAGCGCGGCTACAGCTGGGAAAAGTCGCAGGTTTCCACCTTCTGGAATGATCTAGTAGGCTTTGAGAAACTCTACTCAGCAAATCCTGTTAGCGCTTCTTATTTTCTCGGCCCGATCGTCACACAGGAGAGCGACACGGAGATTGTTCTCTTGGATGGTCAGCAAAGACTTGCAACGGCAAGCATATTTCTCGCCGTTCTGCGAAACATAGCGCGAACACTGGACCAACCAGGTGAACATTCTGGAGGCGACTTTGCCAGGGATATCCAAGCAGAGTTGATAGAAAAGGAAGGAAAGATAGCCAGCTACGCTCTCCGGCTGGGGGAATTAGACGAGGAGTTTTTTCAAAAGAACATTCAAGAAGACTCTTCAAAGCCCAAGACTAAACCAACCCTTCGTTCTCACAAAAACATTCTCTCATCTTACACGTACCTTCACGACGCTGTCCTCCCACTGCTACGAGTAAATCACCCAGTGAGGCTGTCGAGCTACTTAAGTCATTCAAGAATTGTCTGGTGACGGGCCTTACTATGGTCGCGATCAAGGTGCAAGCCGAAGAAGATGCTTACCGGATCTTTGAGACCCTAAACGATCGCGGCCTTCGCCTATCTGTGCCAGATCTCCTTTTGAATCTTCTGATGAGACGATCTGCTGACGACACTCAGAGAAACTTGGTTAGACAGAAGTGGAATTACATGTTGGGACAGATGGGTAGGCGTGACATTTCTCGATTCCTAAGACATATGTGGTTCACGCTATTGGTTATCAACGCTTGGGTACTCAAAATAACTAAGGCCGGCTGTGAAGAGCCGGCCTTTAGGTTACTCTGCTCGGAGTTGTCTGAGCTTACCACTTCGGCGTCACGCCCAGGTTAGTAAACAGAAACGCATAGATATCTGTCTGCTGCTCCAGCGTCTTTGTCGTGCTGCTGGCGCCGTGACCTGACTTGGTATCGATGCGAATCAGGATTGGGTTATCGCCACCCTGCCCCGCTTGCAGGGCCGCCGCGTACTTGAAGTTATGCGCCGGCACCACCCGATCGTCGTGATCCGCGGTGGTAATCAGAGTCGCCGGATACTTCGTTCCCGCTTTGACGTTATGGATTGGCGAGATGGCGTACAGCGCTTTGAATTGCGCTTCGTTCTGCTCGCTCGAACCATAATCCGAAATCCAGGCCGCGCCGATGGTGAACTTGTGAAAGCGCAGCATGTCCATCACGCCCGCCTGTTCAACTACGGCCCGGTACAATTCGGGTCGCTGGTTCGAGCAGGCGCCGACCAACAATCCGCCGTTCGAGCCGCCATGAATCGCCAGCCGGGCCGGCGAAGTGTACTTCTGGGCGATCAAATATTCCGCGGCCGCGATAAAGTCATCGAACACGTTCTGTTTCTTCAGTTTGGTGCCGGCCTCGTGCCATTTCTCGCCGTACTCGCCGCCGCCGCGCATGTTCGCCGACGCGTACACGACCCCTTGTTCGAGCAAAGCAATGCGCAGCGCGCTGAATGCCGGACTGGTGGTGATGTTGAAGCCGCCGTAGCCATACAGCACGGTCGGATTGTTGCCGTCGAGCTTCAGCCCTTTCTTGTACGTGATGAACATCGGCACGCGGGTGCCGTCTTTGCTGTTATAGAAAACCTGCTTCACCTCGTAATCCGCTGCCTTGAAGCCGGGAATATCCACCGTGCGAAACACGGACGACTTTTTCGTCGCGATGTCGTATTTGAAGATCGTCGGCGGATAGTTGAACGAGGTGAAGCTGTAGAAGAGGAACTTGTCATCGTTGCGTCCGCCAAATCCACCGGCCGAGCCCGGTCCGGGAAGCTGAATTTCGTTTTCCAGCTTACCGTCGAGGCTGAAAACGTAAGCGCGCGTAGTCACATCTTTCAAATAAGTGACAAACAGTTTGCCGCCGACCGTAGACGAGATCTCCAGCGGTTCAGGTCGCTCAGCCACGATGTCCTTCCAGGTCTTTGTCTGCGGATCGTAAAGCACGACTTTGCCGTTCGGCGCGCCGCGATTTGTCTCGATCAGGAATTTGCCGTTAACCTCATCGATTACGCCGTAACTGTCATCGCCAATGTCTGCCACAATCGGAGTGAACGGCTTGTCGCCCTGCGCCAGCTCGCGGAAGAAAACTGAATTGCCTCTCTTCCCCGCGGAAGAGTCCGAGACGCCAAGAATTTCAAAGCGCTGGTCCTCAGTCACGCCGACTGACTGCCGGCGTTGCGGGTGTTCGTTGTCTTCGTAAATCAGTTTATCGTCCGACTGCGGCGTGCCGACTTTGTGATAGTAAATCTTCTGGTAGTCATTCTTGCCGGCCATCTTCTTTCCCGACTCGGGCTGAGGATAACGGTTGTAGAAGAAACCCTGGTCTCCTATCCACGACGCGCCAGAGAATTTTACCCACTCAAGATGATCGGTCAGTGGCTTTTTCGTCGCGACGTCCAGCACATAGAAATCTCTCCAGTCGGAACCGCCTTCCGAGATTCCATACGCCACGTACTTTCCGCTCTGCGATAGCGAGAACCCTCCGAGTTGCGACGTGCCATCGGCGGAAAACTTGTTCGGATCGAGCAGGACTTCCGGCGTGCCGTCCAGACCCTTCTGGATGTACTGGACACTCTGATTCTGCAACCCGTCGTTCTTTGAGAAGATAAACCATTCGCCCCTGCGCGTCGGAGAACCATACTTCGGATAATTCAAGAGCTTGGTCAGACGATCCTTGAGCTGCGGCCGATAAGAAATCTTGTCGAGGTAACCGAAAGTGACTTTGTTCTCGGCCGCGACCCACGCGGCAACTTCCGGCGCGTTGTCATCCTCAAGCCAGCGATAGGGATCGGCGACTGTCGTCCCGAAGTAGGTGTCGACGACATCTACTTTTTTCGTCTCGGGATACGAAAGACGCGCGCCGCCGTCACCACCCTGCGCACTCGCAAGGCGTGGCGGAGTGGAAAGCGACATGGCCACGAGAGCCAGAACAGTTAGAGTTAGAAAGGCAAGTTTGATCTTCTTCATTGGATTGGTCCTCCGGAGATTCCTGTGAAAATACCTGGCGTCGGTGCACATACTCTAGTCGAGGTGCGGGAAAAATCCAACCCTGCAACGCAATAGCAGGTAACCGCGAAGCCGTTGATGCAACGAAGCCCAGGGTTGCCGCTTCGGCTACCCCGGGAAATCGACCAATCAGGCAGTCGCAACCCTGACAGGGTTGCGGTTAATTATGAACGACTCGTAACGTAGCCTTCGGACGTTGGGCTGGAGGTGAACAACCGCTTCGCGGTTCTCAGACTTAAGCCTTCATTCAATCAAGTCACCGGCCGCTTGCTGCGCGAGCTGATCGCGTTGTTTCATTAGTCTCAGTTTGGCGGCTCGGCGAAACGGAGGAACAAAAACGCATGCAACTTAGAATCGTCATCGTTGTTTCGGTCGCGCTATTGCTGCCTTCCGCTCTCGCGCGGAACTCAAGGTCGACATCGGCTCTTGCGTCGGCCGCGCAATCAACTCAAGTCATCCTGCTCGGAACCGGCACGCCTTATCCTGACCCGGCAGCTTCGGGCCCGGCGACCGCCGTCGTCGTTAACGGACGGGTATTTCTGTTTGATGTGGGCGCGGGCGTCATGCGGCGCTTGCGCGCGGCAAACCTGCCCATCAACGGACCGGAAGGGCTTTTCATCACGCACCTGCACAGCGATCACACGCTGGGCTATGCGGATTTGATCCTGACATCGTGGGTGATGCGCCGCCGCGCGCCGTTTCGGGTTTTCGGCCCGCCTGGTCTGCAGAGAATGACTAACCATCTGCTGGCGGCGTATTCGGAAGACATTCGTGTTCGCACGAATGGATTGGAACGTGAAGTCGCCGGCGGCTATCGCGTCAGCGTGCATGAGATTGCGGCCGGCGTCGTTTATGAAAAGGCCGGCGTGCGCGTTACCGCGATTGCGGTGCAGCACGGAGCATGGAGAAACGCGTTCGGTTACCGCATCGATACCGCCGACCGCTCGATTGTGATTTCAGGAGACACGCGGCCAAGCGAGGCGCTGGTCAAAGCGGCGCGCGGAGTAGACATCCTGATTCACGAGGTTTACTCTGCGTCACGACTGGCGACCGAAGATCGACCGGGCGGCAAAGACTGGCCACGCTATTGTCGCGAGTACCATACTTCGGATGTGGAGCTTGGGCAGTTGGCCGCGCGCATTCAGCCAAAGCTGCTCATTCTGGATCACATCATTCGGATGGGCGCGAGCGATGAGGAGCTGCTTGCGGGGGTGCGTGCCGGAGGCTATTCGGGCAGAGTTGTCATCGGGAAAGACCTGGAGAGGTTTTGAGAATGAATGAAGCGGGTTTGGGTTTTCGCGTGAAGTCTGGCTGGGCCATGGTCGTGCTTGTCTCAGCATCATCTCCACCAACAGTCATTGACCGTCGCCGAGTTGATCTTTCAGATCCGGCGGTTCCGGACTCGGCTCAACCGTTTCATGCCGGACTCGATCTTCCCGAGGCTGCCGCTGCGAAAGCAGTAGCGCGGCTGATTAAATACGTCGAGCGATCCTCACAACGTGCCATAGCGGAACTGATGGAGCATTATCGCGCCAGCGGCTATCGCATCGTGGGTGCTGGAATTGTCGTCGGCAGCACAGTTGATCCGCAAACCGGTTATTTCGCGTGGTGATTGAGGACGCGCTCAAGCTCTCGGGTCTGAAGTCTTCAGTGACGCGTGAAAAGGACTCGATTGGTGAGGGAAAGAAGATGCTCGGCATCTCTGAATCGAGACTGAGAACTGAACTGGCGAAAATGGGTAAAGCGGTTGAAGGATCGTGGCGCGCAGAAGAGAAGGCGGCAACGCTGGCGGCCTTGATGGCTCTGGCACGTTGGAGTCGGAGCCGAGTTAAAACTTGAAAGGGTTAACAGACCGGGAGACGTGGATCGTTCAAGACTGGTGATTTACTTATTTGATGGCCCGCTCGACTGCTGAGCGGAAACCTTGGAGGCAACTCCGGAACTCGTGGCCTGAGCGTCGGCCAATTGAGCGGGACCTCCCGAACTTGGCGCCCCGTGCCCGATGTCCGCAGCCGCGACCACGACCAGCAAGGCCGTAACTCCGACGGTCGCGAGAATGTAAAGCACTTCGGTCCACTCTTTATAGATGAGAATGAAAACGAGGGCCGCCAAACACAAAATCCAAAGGTACGTGAACCCCCGTCGTCGCTTTGTCTTGTTCGTCTGCATTCGTTGACTCATAATCTTTTGGTCCCGGCTCGCGTAGAAACAAGGGAAAGGCTGGCTATGCGCCAGCCTTTCAGCTGCTGACTTAACGCTGCCGGTTTAATAAAGAACGCGCTGCGGCAGAATTCCAACGCTGCTCTTGCCCATGTTCAAAAAGAGATCTTTAAGATTCTTTCCGGAAAAGGCTCCGCTGTTCCGGACGTCGATAATATCGTAGGGCTGCAACAGCACGTCTTTATCGCGTCCTTTTCGGATCGCGTCATAGTTGTACGTCAAATCTTCCTGGCCGATCTGTCCGTCCTTCTTACGATAGATGTGAACTTCGCCGGTGTTCGCCAGCCTTTGCGGCCCTCCCGCCATCGCGATGGCGCGACCCAACGTAAGTTGATCTTTCATGAAGAGCGGCTGCGGAGCCAGCACCGCGCCCGTGACATAAATTGGTTCCCCTTCCGTCACGATGACGACATCGCCCGGGCGTATGAAGGGGTCTCCGCTTTCGTTGCCAAGTTCCCTAAGCTTGAAAGATTCTATCTGGCTGTCAACCGAAGCAGTGGCCGAGACGCGCTTGATCACTACCTCGCCGGTTTCCGGGCACATCTCGGGTTGAGTGTGGATCACCTGGACCGTTCCGCTGGCGCGTTCAGTGACGCCGCCACTTCGGGCGATCAACTCATGCAGGCGCACGCGCCGCATCATGGTAACCAACATTGGATTGCGCACGGCGCCATAAAGCGTCGCCGGCGGACGGCTGTTGCGCTGCGCGATTCGCACGCTCACCTGCGGATTTTTGATGTAGGCCGCATACGCGGTGGCGATCGCCTTTTGCACTTCCTTTTCGGTAAGGCACTGTGCCCGAATCGGCTTTTCCAGAAATGGCAGCGAGCTGATATTGCCGTCGCCGTCGATTTCAGCAAGGGTGTTCAAATCCGATTGACCAAAGACGCGAACATCCAGAACGTCCCCCGGTCCGAGCAGGTAGTTTCTTACCCCTTGCAAGTCAATTGCCGGGGATTGGCTGGGCGTTGGCGCCTGGGATTGCTCCTGCGCCAGCACCGACAACACCGCTACCAGACTGACAATCGTAATTAAGAGAATTCGTGTCTTATTCATAACCAAACCTCAATCCGCTGGAAACTGGAGGGAGCCGTCTCAGGATCTTCTCAGAAATCGCCCGAACATGCCCGGCTGCCAACCCCGAAAAAAAAGAAACTAGTGGTGGTGAGTTTCTCGCTTCACCCATCTGCCCGGTAATGCGAATCCATTGAATAACCAGTTGCAATGATCGCACAAAAGGTTGTAGATGCCAAACAATCGCAGATACCACGGCGTTCGCGTATAGCCGCGCCGGATCTTCTTGCTGCCGCACTTGGGGCACCTGCGTCTGAACATTCTTCTACACTGCCTCTCGCCCGCAACTATTTCCGCGTCAGCTAAGCGCGCCAGAGATTCAAGGTCGCCGCCGTCTGGTTGTACTCGAACCGTTCTGGTCGGGATCCATGGCCCTCTGGGTCGCTATGCGCGCCCGTAACAATTCTATCTCTCGGGTCACTCGCTCAGCCGCGGCGCCGCGATCATTGGTGGGGGTGTCGCGCGTAAGATAGAACAAGGCATCGCGATAGCAATCAATCGCCCGGCGGTAGTAGCCCTTAAAAGCCGCGCGCTCCGCCAGCTCAACCCAATGCGCGACTCGGCTCGAGGTAATGAATTCGCGCACGGCTCCGGCCGACTCGTTAAGCTCTTCTTCGTCGGGATAAATCTTCAAAGCCGAATCGATGCAATCGAGCGCGCGATTAGCCACTTCGACCTTTTGGTAGAGGCGAGCGCGCTGTTGCGCTTCGCGCGTCAGAGTGCGGGCCGAACTTCGGGCCCACGCCAGCAAATGGTGCTTTTGCAAAGTTCGCACCCGATCCTGTCCCGAGCGCAGCGCTACCCGGTTTTCCGGAGCCAGGTTTGGCGACCGCAAAGCTTCCTCGGCGCTGGCCAGATAATCAACACACAGCCGATAGCATTCGAGGTGGGCTTCAGGATTCGACTCGGACGCGTCGGCTTTCGCCGAACGCTTTTGCACGACGCGCAGGGCCGAAGCATGCGAACTCACCGACTGCATGTTAACCAATCTGGACGACGACTCTCCCGACTCGCGCGATCGTTCCTGATGTTTGTCTTGTTCGAGGAGGTAACGCGCAAATGAGCGCCGCACCGCAATCTCGCGGGCCGAAGCCGCGACCAGCATCACCACGCTAGCCGCCAGCCCAGCCGGCACCCAGGGGCTCTCTTCGCCCTGCAGCATCCACCAAAGGATGAAGAATATTACCGCAGCAGCGGCGGCCGCAGCCGCCATGAACCCTGATGCTGACGGCCGACGCGCACGCCGGCCTCGCGAAGCAGAGCCTTGCGACCGTCGCGCATTGCTCGATCTGTAGAAGCCCGAATCCTGCGATTCCATCAATACTGCTTTCCGACTAAAGGTAAGATGAAGAGGGAAACTCCGCTATAAAGACTCGGCTTGCTAACACATTAAGTCGGGACAGGGCCGTCACAACTCTCGAGCAAATGATCGGCCGGCGAATTATAGTCAACTGTGAACGGTCTATGTCAATATGTCTCGCAGAATTCAGCTCATGAAGTTTACCTTATGCGGAAAGGATTCTGCTGATTTATTAACCCACTTCAGTCGTTGAGGTCATCTATGGAAAGAAACGCTGGGGACAGAGTAGTTCTGGTAACCGGAGCGACATCAGGTATCGGCCGGGCAGTGGCTTTGCGTTTCGCTGAGAGCGCAGCGCGTGTCACCGCGATCGGCCGCAACGCCGAGGCGTTGCGCGAAGTCGGTGACGCGATCCGGAAAGCGGGCGGCGAGCCGCTGACAATAGCGGCGGACGTCACTAAAGAGGAGGACGTGCATCAATTGATGCAACGCGCGGTCGGCGAATTTGGGCGTCTCGACGTCCTGGTCAATGCCGCCGGCCACATTTCAACCGGTTCGATTGAAGATACTTCGCTCGTGGCCTGGGACAAGATGCTGGACGTCAACCTGCGCGCCGTATTTCACCTGATGCGACTGGCCACACCACATCTGATCGAGACGCAGGGCAACATCGTCAACATTTCCAGCGTGACGGGCCTACGCTCTTTCCCCGGGGTGCTGGCCTACTGCGTCTCGAAGGCCGGCGTGGATCAGCTAACGCGGTGCGCGGCGCTCGAACTTGCACCGAAAAACGTGCGGGTTAACGCCGTGAATCCCGGCGTGGTCGTTACTGAGATACACAAGCGCGGCGGAATGAACGAAGGAGATTACGAGCAATTTTTGGAGCGCTCTAAAACTACCCATCCCCTCGGACGCGTCGGCCAGGCGAGTGAGATCGCTGAGCTGGTGTTTTATCTGGCGTCGGAAAAAGCCTCGTGGATTACTGGCGGGACGTATTCGATCGACGGAGGGCGGGCGTTGACGTGCGCGCGATAAGGAGGGTCAGGCGTATCTCCTGCCCGCGCACATCGGGCTCGAAGCTTAAGCGTGCTCCTGCCCGTTTACCAAAAGCCTGGCGATCGTTGATGGCAGATCTTTGATCTGCTCCGGCTTTTTCAGAAAGGCATCCACGCCGGCGCCCCAGGCTTCCGTCTCGCAATCACTGCCGGAAAGCATCACGATCGGCGTGCGGCGATGGTGGGTCATTTTCCGGGCCCGCTGCACAAGCTCGAGACCGCTCAGTCCGGGAAGATCGTTATCGACCACGAGCAAATCATAATGGTCGTCGCCGGTGAGCTTCCGCAACGCGCTGTCTCCGTCAACGGAAAGCTCGACGCGCCAGTCTTCCGGGGCGCACATATCATCAACCAGTTTGGCAATGAGCTTGTTGTCCTCAACATGCAGAATCGAAATCTGCGAGGTGGCCCGCTCCGCACTTTGTTTTACGATCTTTCTGGGAATCCTTCTGGGCTTGGAAAAAATGTGGTGCCTTCGCTTTCGAATGGCGGATCTGGTGTTGAGCAAATTCTTGTGACGGGTATTTATCAAGGCGATAAGACTTTGGTGATGTTTGAAGCCGAGCAAGCGGGAGGCTTTGGTGACGGACCCTCCGGTGTCTCTGAGGGCGCGCTCAATCAGGGCCCTTTCAATTTTCACCACCTCCTGTCTGAACGAGAACCCCTCCCAAGAGTGTTCCTTCGCTTCTGAATCCTCGTCCTCGGCGGTTGTCAACGCATCAATCACGGCGCGGGCACCAGAGACCAGGCGTTTTTTCGCTGAAGGATCTTGAGACTGCTCCAGGAGGTCCACCGCGGATTCGTAGATCGAGGCCAGCTCTCTGGCGGAAGTCTGCTCGCCAAGCTCTTCAATGATGCTCAACTTCGCGCGGCCTGAGCCTTCCAGGTCACCCGCCGTCTCGGCAACTTCGATCGCCCGTTCCAGCAGTGCCTTCGAACGGGAGTAGTTACCGAGGCGCGCCAAAGCGGTCCCGTGAGTCGTCAGAGCTTCCGCCAGCAACGCCTGCTCGCCACCCTTCTCCAGGGTCCTTACGGCCTGCCGAGCAAACCGCTCCGCCTCAACCGTGCGACCTTCGGCGAGAAGCGTCCGCGCGCGAGTATCGTCAACCTGGGCAACCGTTCCCGCATCTTTCAGTTCAAGGAAGAGGTGCCGAGCTCGATCGAGATGTTGGTGCGCGTCCTTGTATCGTCCGATCGTAAAGAACAGAAAACCGAGATTGTTTTCCACGCGCGCGAGATAGCGTTCGTTTCCTGCTTGCTCAAAGTGGAAACTCGCGGCTGCGTATTCAATCAGTGCCTTGTCTAGATAATCCTCTCGGTTTTCAGGGGCTGCCAAACGCCGAAAGACCAGCCCGAACTCGATGTGAAAACTCCCCTTGAGAGCGTGATCTTCGCTTCGCTCTACGAGAGGGGCGGCCGCGTTATAGAAGCGCAAAGCTTCCTGTAGTCTTCGCGTCCGCTCTTCGATAATGCCCGCGCGAATGAGAAGCACTGCTTTCAGGTCAGAACTCTCGTTACCCAAGAGACTTAATGCACTTGCCAGATGTATGCGCGCCTCGTCATATGAGCCTTCGCGCCAGTAACAGAGTGCGAGGTCACCACGCGCTTCGGCTACGCGTGCAGGTTGTCCAAGTCCCTCAAAGATCTCGATACTCTGGGTGATTAAATTCTTTGCGATTTCCTGGCTACCCTCGGTCTGATTCGCATCACCGAGCCATCCGGCCAACGCGCCCACCCGAAGCAGGACTTCGGCCTTCGTTTTTTCGTCAAGGTCATCGAGCTTCGGTGGTCCTTCTCGCTCGGGCCAGAACTCAGCGAGTGCCTCGCACGCCGCTTCGTACTCGCCGGCCTTCTCAAGCTTCTTAGCCAAGCCACAACAATGATGGGCTTTCTCCGCAAATGTGAGACCCCGATTTTGCTCTTGAAGCGCCGCTAGCTGAGACTGTAAGTTCATGTGAGGCCAACCTTTCTGTATACTCGATAAAAAATTTGCGCTAGGCTGTGCAGGCCGGTATCGCTCGTTTCCATTGAAAGGCCCGCGCTGTCTCTAAAACCTGCTTCTCCTTGTTCGTTTCAAGGTAGAAGCGTAAACGCAATTCAACAACCCAAGTCAAGGAGAAGACCATGAAGAACCTAAAAAGACTAGGTACTGCCATCGCTTTGACGTTCCTTCTCGGAATGACCGCCTTCGCGGGTGAAACAAATGCACCACCCTGCACACCACCAATACCAGGTGAGACAAATGCACCGCCCTGCACCGGTAGTCAGATGGCGGGCGATAACTCGGGATCAGTCTCAACTCCATCGGCCTCGGACTCAGGGTACCTGGTAGCTGAAGTCGCGATTACTCTGTTCGAAAGCCTGCTGCCGCTTTACTAGCAGCCGCTTGAATCTCAATTAATCCTCAAGTTGCCACTGGTACTCTCACTGGCAACACGGTAGTAGTGTGCTCACTTATTTCGAGAGTCCTCGGGTTGGCCTGAGCCTGACAAGGAGGCCCTCAGAGTTGCGTAGCATAAACCCTCGCCTGAGTTCATGCAACCATATCTTACGCTTCGCGTAAGCACCTGACACGCGGCGTCTTAGTACGGGTGGCAACGACTCGCGCAACATTAACCGATTGAAGAAACGAGCGAAACGGGCAGACTGGGACAGCATTTCGACAACCTGACTCGCCATCAAAACGCGTTCAAGATAATTCTCGGAATATTCTTCGCGATGATCGCGGGGCTGCTTGGTTTGATTGTGCTGCTGCTGATCGGCGCTGAAACCGGTCCCGTACAGTTGCTGATTGGATTGATTTGCGCCTGCTTGCCGGTGCCGCTTTATGTAATGCTGCTCCTTTGGATAGACCGCTACGAATCCGAACCTCTGTGGATGCTGGCCACGGCTTTCTTTTGGGGCGCGGCAGTCGCGGTCTTCTTCGCTTTCATTTTCAATACGGGAATTGAGATTTTTGCGGCAGTTGCGACGAACAACCAGCAAATCGGCGAAAACGTTGGCGCGGTGATCGCGGCGCCAATTGTCGAAGAAAGCGCCAAGGCCTTAATTCTTTTCGTTCTGTTCTTCTGGAAGCGGGACGAGTTTGACGGCATCATCGACGGGATAATCTACGCCGGCATGGTCGGGCTCGGTTTTGCGATGACTGAGAACATCGCTTACTACGGTCGAGCCGTCCAGGGCGGCCTGGGCAGCCTGACATTCATTTTTATTCTCCGCGGCATGATTGCGCCCTTCTCTCATCCGCTGTTCACAAGCATGACGGGCATCGGGCTTGGCTGGTCCCGGCAGTCCGACAACGGCTTCATCAAGGTCACGATGCCGGCGCTGGGTTTCATGCTCGCAATCATAATGCACGCGACCTGGAATGGGTCGGCTACCTACGGCGGTGGCGCCGGATTTATCGCTGCGTATTTTTTGATCATGGGCCCGGCGTTCATCATCACGTTGATGACAATCTTCTTTTCGCTGCGACGCGAAGGCCGCATCGTGCGCCGATTTCTTTACGTTGATTGCGAGCGCGGGCTGCTGGAGCCAAAGGAATACGAGCAGCTCTGCACGATTCGCGGTCGCATGGGAATGTCGTGGACAGCGCTAACTACGCGCGGCTTTTCGATGTGGCGCGCCAGGATGCGTCGCAACCAGATTGCCAGCGAATTGGCTTTTCATCGCAGTCGCGTGACCCGCGGCTTCGCACGCAATCCGCAAACGGCCCAAGCGCGCGAGGACGAGTACCTGCAAATGTTGCAAGCCTTGCAACAGCAACTCGGTAGTGCCCCGCGACCGCCGCGCTAGTGCGATTTGTGGGAGAGAAAAGTTCGCGTGTTTGACTGTGATTGGCTTATACTTGGGGCGATCTAACTGAGCTTGGATCCCAAATCAAACCGACCTTTGAATATTCAACTCTTACCCAGCTCGTTCGACGCCAGCGGTCGCGCTACTTCGGCGCAGCGGTTGACCTGCTTCCTAATCGACGAACGCGTCACGGTTGACGCCGGCAGCATCGGGATCGCTTTGACGGAAGCGCAACGCCGCAAGGTGCGCGACGTGATCATCACCCATCCGCACATGGATCACATCGCCAGCCTGCCGATTTACGTGGACGATCTGTTCGCGGAAGTTGAAGAGCCAATCCGCATTCACGCAACCCAGGAAGTCATCGATTTGCTCAAGCGAGATGTCTTCAACGACAATGTCTATCCGAGATTCGACGTCCTCAAAAACGAGCGCGGACCAGTGATGCGATACGTGCCGTTTGCTACCGGCAAAGAATTTCGCATTGCTCATCTGACCGTAACTGCGGCTCCGGTCAATCACATCGTGCCGACCGTCGGCCTCCTGATTTCTGACGGCAAGACGATCGTCGCGTTCAGCTCGGACACCGCCGAGACCGAAGAATTCTGGACCATGATCAACCGCGCCCCGCGGATCGATGCGTTGTTCATCGAAGCTTCGTTTCCGAATTCGATGCGCCAACTCGCCGAAGCGTCAAAGCATCTGACGCCGGAAATGCTAAGCAAGGAATTGGGCAAGCTCAACTACAACGGCCTGGAGATTCTCGCGGTGCATTTGAAACCGGCTTACCGCGAAACCGTGGCCAAGGAACTGAAGGCGTTGGGAATCGACAATCTGAGTGTGATGGAAACAGGGCGGGTTTATGAGTGGTAACTGCTCTTACGGTCTTAGCGTCTAATCCTCTCGAATTCTTTTTCCGCGTGCTCGCCCGACGCGCCTTCCAACAACACTCGTCCACTGGGCAACAGCGTGTCGACGCGAAACGTTCGCTCGGAAGTTTCGCGGCCGGGCATCACTTCCGCGCGAAAGATGACTTTCATCCCCGGCCGCGCCCAGGTGTTTTCCAGTGCCGCCAATTCGCGTCGACGCTTGCGGCCAGAGCCGCTTCTTGTTTTCATCAAAACGGCTCCAATCGTTCCAACAGCGGCGGCTCCTACGGCCAGCCCTCCCAACAGACGCTTCGTGCTCTTTCTCATCTGCTGTTTTTCAGCTTCAGAACCGGGAGCGTTAGCGACCGGATTAGAGAGGCTACTTGAGTTTGTGATCCCGTCGCTCTCCGGGTTCTGACGCAATTCCAAAACACTAAGAAGGCGCGACTGCCGCTTTCGTTGGCTGCGGCCACCGCGCCTTTTATGAAATTGCAATCGCGCATCCCCAATTTACTGGCATAAAGGATCGAGCCTGACATTGATCGTCGGCAAGCCGCTCAACGCGCGATCGGCGTTGATTTGCGTAAAGCTCGCCCATTCCGCCGGCAGCTTGTCTTCGACAAAGATTGCCTCGACCGGACATTCGGGGACGCAAGCGTCACAGTCGATGCAGGTTTCGGGATGAATCACCAGCATGTCGTCGTCAAGATGAAAAGCATCGACAGGACAGACCAAAGCACAGTCCGTATAGCGACAGTTCACGCAGGGTTCAGCAACGATGTAAGTCATCCCAAATCAGCCTCCAGGTATGATTTTGGTTCTTTGCGTCTCACTCAGAATTACTTGTCTTGAGGAATCGTAGCACAGACATCAGCCTGCATCGCAAGTCGCGCGGCCTTCTATGGTTCGCGTTTCCATTTCGGCGCCGGCGTCGAGTCAGAAAAATCGTAGAACCCAAGATCGACTTCGGCGGACATTTTGGCCAAAAGGATTATCTGTCCCGTGTGCATCGAAAAGTGTTCGACGACGTGCAGCACGGCTTCCAGGGCCGACACCTCCAGTCCCTGAATCCGGTGTTTCTCAAGCAGCTTATCGGGATCGAGCCGCGCCAGAGTAGTTACCGCCTCGTTTACGGTCCGCTTCAATCTGTCGAACAGTTCCGCGCGTGGAATCTGGGTGCGCTGGGCAAATTCTGAATCGCGATCTCGACTATCGGTCGCGTCGCCGAGCCCGCAAATGATCCACTGGCGCACGTTCCCGCTTAAATGCAGCAAAAGGTTTCCGATGCTGTTCGACTGCTCGTTGGCCCGCCACCAAATCTGCTCGTCCGTGAGCCGTCCGAGACAACGCTCAATCTTTGGCAGGAAGTCCTCCGCCAAATGATGTTGCGAGCGCGCGATGAAAGCCTGACCGAGGTCACTCATAGTTCACCGAATCTCAGTCCTCTTCCAGGGTTGATTCTTCCGGGCGGCGTTTGTGTTTCGCTTTCCGTTGCGCCGGACTCGCCTTTTCTTCAGGCTTGGCGTGCGCGATCGGATAGCCCGGAGGCGCCAACGGCCTGCGGATAGAATCAACGATCGATTTCCTGCGCTTACGGTGCTTCGCGCGTGAAGACTTCATCGGGTTGTTGGGGCGATTTCCACGGGGATGCTAGCGCCGGGCAGCGCGAGTGTCAATCGGTTTTTAGATGGGGTTTGGATCCGAAAGCCGACCATCAGGGAGAACATCTGACCCGAGCGCGGCCCTCCCTTACGGTCGGGCTCTCGGGCAGGGCTCAGGCTTCGTTCGGTTGCTGGCGAGCGCGAATCAGGTTGTCGAACGCTTCGGCGGTCTCGAGGCGTTGTTTCTGCTGAAACTCGCTGACCCAATCCGTAACGTTCGCGACCATGTCGCGCGCGGTTTTGCGCTTGGCGTCGCGCGCAGCTTTGGCGCCTACGGTTCGTTTGCCGCGTTCGGCGCGCTTTACTACTTTGACTACTTTTTTCTCAGACATATACTTTGTGGGAAGCAGGTTGATTTGTGAATTAGACTAACGAAATCTTTGAACGAATGTTCCGTCTTTTTACCTGTTCTCCGGGAAAGCAACAGTTAGACGCACTCGGATTCGTTTTGGTTGTAGATAAAAGGGGGCTTTCAGTTCTGTCGTTCCTGACTCTGGGCCAGCATATCACGTCTCCAGAGTTTTTGCTGAGCCAAGCAAAGGTGGAACTCACGGAGCGGATTGGTTGCGCTTCATGCTGATCTTGTTTCGCTTAGAGGACTAGTTCTGAGCTGACGCAAGAATTCGCGCGTGACTCCGGTCTGAAGTCTATGCTACTGCCACTAAATAAACACCACCGACTGTGAACTCGGAATGTCGAAACGTTTGCGGCAACTGCGGCAGGCCAGCATGTCGTCCATGCGGACCATATAGTCGCGCGACTTTTGAAACTGCGCCCGGTCCTGTTCGTTGCCGCCGCGCGGCGGCCCGGATTTCTTGGTGCGACGCAGCCAGCGCACATCATACTCACCGCGCTCGCGGCAATGCGGACAGGTAAAGGTCGCTTTCTTCGTTTCCTGTTTCTCGTTGAATAAATCGCTTTCTCTCATTCTGCTCCAATCATTCCCCGCGCCGACAGCGCCCCGGTTCCCAACAACCCTTCGACTGAATCAACCAACCGCGCCGGATCGACCGGCTTCGGCTCGAACGCGTCCGCGCTTTGACTCAGTGCGAGCGTCGCGCCCCCTGTGCCCCATTCCGCAATCACCATCAGCAGAGGCTGGGTTGAGTTCATGGTGGCCTGCACGCGCTTAATGAACTCAACACCTTCGACCACTTCAACCAGATCGATCACTACCAGCTCGAATCGCGCCTCGAGTAACTGACGATATGCGCTTTCGTAATCCGGCGCCGCCGTGACGGCAAAGCCTCGCGCTGCCAGCGCGCCGCGCATCGCCTCAGATTGCGCATCACCGGTGACGATTAAGATTCGTTGCGATCGAGTCATCTTCATTGCTCACAAATATCTCGCAGATATTGAAAGCTGTAAATGCCCGTCTCGTGTCCGTCGCTCCAGCGAAAGTTCAAGGCATAACGGCCAACGACATTGAGATCGCTGATCTCGAGTTCGTCCGAAATCACTTCCGGCTTCAGCGTCCGCTGGCCGGTCCATTCGTTCACGCACTGGGCGCATGGGCAAACCCGGCGCAGCGCCGCGGCTTTATAGTTGCAGACGCGGCCGTCCGCCCAGGTAATCCGCAAGTTGGCATCGCCCTCCTGCAAAATCTCGCGCGGCTCGATCGCTTCGCGGCGTTGTGCCACCTCAACCATTCGATCTTCTGCCTAAACCCACCCGCTACGGCAGGTGGTACTGAGCTCACTGCTTACGGCTCGCTCGCTCCTGCCGTCTGCCTACTGCCTACTGCCTACTTCTTCCAGAGCCGCTTCCACGGCTGCAGCTTTCACCTGTCCGTGCGAAGCCGTCCACGCAACCTGGCCGTGATGAACGATCATGACCTGAGGCGTCTCATGCGCCAGGCCCATTCGTTTCCGGATTTCATCTGAGACAGCGGGCGCCGTTTGCACCGTGACGAGTCCAACGGGGCGCTTAAGTTCGGACATTTGGGTATAGGCTCGCGCGCTGATGCCGCAAGAGTCGCTGTGCTTGAAAATGATCACAGGATCGCCGTTTGATTGCGCCAGAAAATTATCCAGCGCGGCGACATCACGAAGCTCAATGAAACCGTTGTTCATCATAAACTAGTCAAAGCGCTCTGCCCTCAACCTGGCTTACATCTTAGACCGGCGACACTGGTTACGACAACGCGTTGACAAGTGGCTGTGGTAGTCCTAGCCTATGGCCTAGTTGAAGCGCCATCCGCATTACGGTGCTGAGTTTGTAGGAGACTCGGCCCCCCACGCGTTTAAGGTTTAGGAGAAGATTATGAAAACCGCAGCCCCCTTGTTGAAGACCGCGCTCTTGCTGGTTCTGCTTGGTCTGATGAGCGGCGATGTCGCGTACGCTCAGCGACGCGGCAAAGCTCCGCGAAAATCTGAGAGTCGCGCTGCCGGCCTGGTCGATGAAGCCGACAAGATGGCCGCAGACAAGAAGTGGCCCGAAGCGATCGACGCCTACAAACTGGCGATCCGGCTCGATCCGAATTACGCGCCGGCGTATGGTGGCCTGGGCGACGCATATCTTAACAGCGGCAATTCAGAGCAGGCGCTCGTGGCTTACAAAGAGCAGGTGCGCCTCGCGCCCAACGACGCGCAGGCTCAATACGATCTCGGCTATTTCTACAACTTCATGGGCCGGCACGGCGAAGCGTTCGCGCCGCTGGTAAAAGCGACCAGCATCGATCCGACTTTTGCCGAAGCCTTCTACGGCATCGGCTACGCGTATCTGCGCGGCGCCGACTTTGAAAAATCGATCAGCTTTCTGAAGAGCGCGATCCGGCTGAAGCCGGATTATGCGGAGGCTTACTATGGTCTTGGCCAGGCTTACGGCAAGATGGGAAAGTCTGAGTCGGCGAATGAGCAACTGAAGAAGCTGAACACGGTCGATCCGAAACTGGCGCGCAAGCTGGAAAAGGAACTGCAAACGCCGGCAGTCGACGCATTATCGACGCAGAGCCAGCAAACAACGACGCCATCGACTGCGCGCGTGGTTATGGCGCAGCCTCAGCCAACCGTGGCGCCGCAGACTCCGCCGCAAACAACCGAGCCGGTCTCGCGCCAGTTGCAGCAACTGCCGCCACCGCAAACACAGTCGAGTCCCGCATCAAGTTCCACGTCGCCCGCCGATCAGATCGCCGCCCTGCCGGTCAGCGCCAAGCGCTGGGCGCTGGTGATTGGCGTCGACAAGTATCAGGATCCGCAGATCAGCCCGCTCAAAGGCTCAGACAACGACGCGCGCTTGATCGCGGATGCGCTGGTGCGCTATGCGGGCTTTCCGCGCGATCAGGTGATTCTGCTCTCGACCGATCAACCGGCGGAGCGACAACCGACGCGCGTCAATATTCTGCGGCGCTTGTCGAATCTCAGCACCGCGGTGCCAAAGGATGGCTTGCTGCTCGTCTCGTTCGCTGGTCACGGAATGGAAAGAAGCGGACAGGCTTTTCTGCTCCCTAGCGATGCGCAGATCAGCGATCAGATTTCGTTTCTTGAAGAAACTGCGATCAGCATGAATCGCGTTAAAGAACGAATCAAAGAAACCGGAGTGGGACAGGTGGTCGTACTGCTCGACGCTTGCCGCAACGATCCCGGCGGACGCGCCGACGCAATTAATCCGCTCAGTAGCGCTTATACCAACGCTTTCAATTTCGATGTGCGCAATCGCGAGGTGCAGGCGTTCGCCACGGTCTATGCCACGGGCATCGGCCAGCGCGCTTACGAATACACCGAGAAGAAGCAGGGCTATTTCAGCTGGGCCGTGGTCGAGGGATTGAAAGGCGGAGCCGCGAACGACAGAGGCGAGGTTACGCTTTCCCAATTGGTGAAATACGTTCAGGACACCGTGCCCAAGAGACTCGCCATCGATCTCGGCTCGACCAAGCAGCAGAGACCGTTCGCGATGATTGAAGGCTATCGCGCGGACGAGTTGGTCGTGGCCGTAACAAACTCCGCTTCGAATGCCGCTAGCGCAAGTACGCCGGGCATGACGATGGTGGATCCAGCGGCGATCGAGTTGAGTTTTTGGGACTCGATCAAGAACAGCACGAATCCCGACGACTTCAAGGCTTACCTGGACAAGTATCCCGACGGCCAGTTTGCTGCGCTGGCAAAGTCGCGCGCGCAGCCCACAAGAACCGCGGCACCCGCCAGCGACGCGAACTCCCCTGAAATGATCTACTGGAACGCGATCAAGGACAGCCGCAACCCTGCGGACTTGCGCGCGTACGTCACGAAGTTTCCGGGCGGACTCTTCGTGGAGCTGGCTAACAATCGCATAGCGTCGTTGGAAGCCGAAGGACGCGAGGCAGCGCGAGCACGTGAGAGCGCCGCCGCGGCAGACCGCGCGCGTAATACGCACCTCTTTGACGTGCAGGACGGTTCGAGAATGCCCGGCACACTGACTGTTGCGCCGGGAGCCCTCGCGTTCGAGCCGAGAAAGCAAAAGGAAAACAAGAATGTGAACGTGCCATGCTCGGAGATCCAGCGGGTCGAGCAGGGTCAATCGGCCTTTGCGCTGGGGCATGTGAACCTCTATCTGACCGCGGTCAACGGCAAAGAACGTCAACTAACGTTCTACACAGTTAAGCCCGCGAGCGGCGGTTTCTTCACCCCGGTTAAGCCCGGCAGTGACATAACGACTGACGTGCTTAACGCCATCATCGAAGCCTGCGGAATGAAGCGCATTAACAAGTGAACGGCGAATAATCTCTTCCCATCAACCTCGTAACTGTGACGCTTAAGAATCAATCCGACCCCGCAACGCCGGATCCGACTTCAGACGGCGGCGTTGCGCGTACGTCCAACCCAACGTCTGATGTCTCAGCTCCGACGCTGGCTTTCGATTCAAGTACCGCAGCGCTTGAGGGCGAGACTTCATCTCTAAATGAAACCTCGATGTTTGGGCAGCCAGAGCTGCCTGGCATGACCGTCGACAATCGCTACTTCATCGAAAAGGAACTGGGGCGAGGTGGCGTGGGCGCGGTTTATCTGGCGCGCGATCGAAAGCTTCACGATAAGCCAGTCGTGATCAAAATCCTGCTGGAGAAATCTTTGCAAAACTCGTGGGTGGTGCAGAAATTTCAGCAGGAGAAAGAGGCGCTGGCCTCAGTGCTGCACATGACAAAGGAGTTCTTCATCGCGATTTAAAGCCGGAAAACATCATGCTGCAACGGCTCGGCGCCGGCGAAGAGCAGGTCAAGATCATTGATTTCGGAATCGCGAAACTGAGGGATTCGATTGTCGCGCCCAGCACCGTGACGGGCGCGACGGCCGGTACTGTCTCTTACA
>WNFC01002876.1_pt1 | contig 22204 bp, 23 predicted proteins | sample 5400541 | NCBI WGS metagenome assembly WNFC01 (sample SAMN13153342, study PRJNA577476) | soil metagenome | isolation source: 120 cm saprolite under Douglas fir tree site 2 hole 2 replicate 1 | place: USA:California | collected 2015-04-18
AAATGGCGCGCCATAAGAATTCCGGCCGTGCTCGGAAACTCGTAGTTGCCGGTTGCCTGGTCGAACGTTTTCGCGACGACATACGGAAAAACATCCCGGAAGTGGATGCTGTGGTCGGCACAGGAGAACTGGAAAATATCCTCGCGGCCGCCGGAATTGCGCCAATTCCAGTTGAAAATTCTCCGTTCAGAATCCTGACCTCGCGTGCTGAGGGAGATGCTCGCGAAGCGCAAGGGCGTTTCTCACGCGAATCCTGGGAAGGCGCCATCGCCGATTTACCTAACTATCTATACGACGACGCAACCCCCAGAATTCTCGCCACAGCGAACCACACGGCTTATATCAAGATTGCTGAGGGCTGCGATCATCCCTGTACTTTTTGCATCATTCCGCAGTTGCGTGGCAAATTCCGCTCTCGTCGATTTGAATCCGTAGTTGCTGAGGCGGAACGTCTCGCCAGTTCCGGCGTGCGTGAAATTACTCTCATTGGCCAGGACACAACTTGCTACGGAGAGGATTTCGGCCTTAAAGATGGCCTGGCTCTGCTGCTCGAAAAACTTGCCAACATCGAAGAGCTGCGCTGGATCCGATTCTTATACGCTTATCCCAACAAAATCAGCCGCCGGCTGCTGGAAACCATTGCGGCCCACGACAAGATTTGCTCTTACATCGATGTGCCTCTGCAGCACGCTTCACCGGCAGTGCTGAAGCGCATGAAACGCGGCGGTGGCGCGGATATCTTTCTACGTTCCATCCAGGAAATGCGGCGGACCATTCCTGATGTCACGCTCCGTACGTCGTTCATCGTGGGCTTTCCCGGTGAAACTGAGAATGAGTTTGAAGAACTATGCGAGTTCGTTCGCGAGGCGGAGTTTGACTGGATGGGAGCTTTCGGCTACTCCGATCAGGAAGGCGCAGGAGCTTTCTCCATCGAAAAGAAGCTCCCGAACCGTGAAATCGAACGCCGTCGCAAACGACTGATGCAGATTCAGCGCGGCATCAGTAAGAAGAAAAAAAGAGCCCTACTCGGCAAAGAACTGGATTTGCTGCTGGAGGGCACGTCGGAGGAAAGCGACTTGCTGCTCGAAGGACGTACCGTGATGCACGCTCCTGAGATTGACGGCAAAGTTTTTGTAACCGATCTGCCCGAGGAAATCATCCCGGCAGCAGGGCAGTTCTACCGTTGCCAGATTACCGAAACTCACGATTATGACCTTGTGGCGAAAATTCTAGTTTAGCGAGCACCCTGCACCAAAGCCTGGCTTTATGGTTCGCAAACGCACGGTTAGACTGCACTGCCCCACCTGCAAAAAGCTGGTAACCCCCAAAGATCCGGAGTTCCCTTTCTGCAGCGAACGTTGCCGCCTGATCGACCTGGGTAAGTGGGCCAGTGGCGCGTATGTAATCTCGTCTCCCCTGCTCGATGTAAGCGACTCGGAGGGGAAAAAAGATGACCCCGAAGAATAGTGTCGGCAATACTCTCGACCGTAGCGCTGGCGTCCCGCCGGCTCTGTCCCGCGCGCCACGATGGGCTACGCTGGTCGCTACGTTCATCGGGATCGGTCGCATCCGTCCCGGCCCCGGCACTTGGGCCTCAGCTTCGACCGTACTGCTCTGGTGGCTCCTAACCCGCTGGTTCAATCCTGGATGGCAAACCGCCATCACGTGCGTTCTCGCTTGCCTAGCTGTCGTGATCGGGATACCCGCTGCTACCCGCGTCAGCTGGGCCGCTGCTCTCAAAGATCCCCAGTTTGTTGTCATTGACGAAGTGGCGGGGCAGCTCATTACCTTCATCGCCGTACCCGCAACGTGGAAATCTCTGGTGCTGGGCTTTATACTTTTTCGCGGGTTCGATATTGTAAAGCCGCCGCCGCTACGCCACCTCGAGAAACTTCGCGAAGGCGTGGGTATTGTGCTTGACGACGTGGGAGCGGGTCTTTACGCCCTGGCTTGTATGCAGATCGTGCTGCATTTTGGCCTGTTGAAATAGCCTTTTGGTGTGCACGCGCAGTAAGGAAATTGAAGTCCATGGGAATTTCCGACCGTCTGATGAGCAAGAAGAACGTCAATGGCAGGCCGCATATCACGGCTGTGCACCCGGCTGCGGCTCTGCCTGGTGGCGAAGTGCGAATTGTCGGAAGCGATCTTCGGCCGCTCGATTTGCGCCGTCCACGCGTGAAATTTGGCGACATCGAAGGCGCAGTAGTAATCAGCTCGGACGAGTTTCTCATCGCTCGAGTTCCGCCCGGTGCGGCTTCGGGCCCGGTTGTGGTTTCGACCAATGGTCACGCCAGCAATCCCCATCAGATGACGGTTGCAGTCGCAATTGCTGAGAACTTGCATCCGGTCACCAACCCGGCGTTGGATGCCGAAGGCAATATTTTTGTCACATTCTCGGGACCGCGTGGACAGAAAGTACCAGTAGCCATCTACAAGATTGATACCAACTACAATGTCAAACCTTTTCTCACCGAATTGATGAATCCAACTGCCATCGCCTTTGACCACGCCGGCCAGATGTATGTTTCTTCTCGATTCGATGGCACGGTGTATCGGGTCGCGCCCAATGGGACGATGTCGTCCTATGCCGAGGGGATGGGCATCGCCACTGGTATGGCCTTCGACAAGGATGAGAATCTCTATGTCGGCGACCGCAGTGGCACCATCTTCAAGATTGCACGCGATCGTCAGATCTTTGTTTTCGCTACGCTCGAAGCCAGTGTCTCCGCGTACCACTTGGCCTTTGGTCCGCACCGCGATCTGTTTGTGACTGGACCAACCACTTCCAGCTTCGATTGCGTTTACAAAGTCGATCCGCAAGGAAGCGTTTCAACTTTCTATCGCGGCTTGGGGCGTCCCCAAGGTCTCGCCTTCGATGTGCAAGGAAATCTCTACGTGGCGGCATCGCTCTCCGGCAAGCGTGGGATTGTGAAGATCACGCCTGACGGCAAGGCATCTTTGGAGGTCGCCGGCCCCGGCTTGGTTGGCCTTGCGTTCGCGCCGGGGCGCTCAGCAGTCCTCGCCACCACCAACGGTGTCCACCATCTTTCGTGGGGCATTCAGGGGTTGCCTCCGTTGTCGGAACTGCCATCCTGAATTTTCGTGATCATCTTCGGTCCGCTTGATAGGTAACAGCTATCGTTTACACTTTTATTCGTGAACGCCGAGATCATCGCCATTGGCTCGGAGCTGTTGACTCCTTTCCGTCAGGATACGAATTCCCTTTACCTCACCGAAAAACTTAACCAGTTGGGCGTGGAAGTGATTTTCAAAACCATTGTGGGGGACAATCGCCAGCATCTCACCGCCGCGGCTCGGCTGGCCATATCGCGTGCCGACATCATCATATTCATGGGCGGCCTTGGACCGACGGAAGACGATCTCACCCGGGAAGCAGTGGCCGAGGCGTTGGAGCTCAAGCTTCATCGCGATCCTGAAATCGTTCGTAGCCTCGAGCAACGGTTCGCGGCACGCAAAATGAAGATGTCTGCCAACAATCTCAAGCAGGCAGAGGTCATTGCCGGAGCCATCGTTCTGCCGAACCCAAACGGCACCGCGCCCGGGCAGTGGCTCACCGGGTCTTCCGATGGACGTCAGAAAATTATCGTCTTACTGCCCGGCCCACCGCATGAGCTCAAAGCTCTGTTTGAAAAGCAATGTATGGATCTGTTACGCGCGAAGGTGCCGCAACAATTCATTGCGACTCGTACTCTAAAAATCGCCATGATGGCAGAGTCGCAATGCGATGCCCGTATCGCGCCTATTTACAACCGCTTTGTTGACATTCAGACCACGGTCCTGGCCGGAGCCGGCGAAATTCAAGTACATCTCAAGAGCCGCTCGCACTCACTTGAAGCCGCCCAGGAACGCGTCGATCAATTGGTCGAAAAGATTGAAGAGGAACTCGACGATCTGGTTTTTTCCGATAACGGCGATTCGCTCGAACAGATCGTTGGATATTATTTGCAAATGCGTAACGCCACGTTAGCCGTCGCCGAGTCCTGTACCGGAGGACTTCTGTCAGAGCGCATCACCTCCGTTAGCGGAAGTTCGCGATATTTTCTCGGAGGTGCAGTTGTTTACTCCAACAAACTGAAGACCAAGTTCGCAGCAGTGCCGCCGGATCTGATCAAAAAGTACGGGGCAGTGAGTGCGGAAGTCGTCAAAGCCATGGCGGAAGGAATCCGACAGCGTTGCGGTGCCACTTTCGGTGTGGGTATAACCGGCGTTGCCGGACCAACCGGCGGCACTCCAGATAAACCAGTGGGCTTGGTATTTCACGCTTTGGCTGGCGACCGCGGAACCGAGGTCATAGAACGCAACTTCCCCGGCGATCGCAAAAGAATCCGCTGGTTTGCGGCACAGCAAGCGCTGGATATGATTCGACGAAAAGTAATGTGAGGGGGAAGAAGCATTCAGCATTCAGCATTCAGCATTCGGCACTTGGCACTTAGCGTTTGGCACTTAGCATTGGCTAGTGAAGGCTTGGACACGGGGCCCTCTTGGGCAACGCCGCGAAACCAGAATGGCTAAATGCTAAGTGCTGAGTGCTAAACGCTGCCCTTCTTCCATGCGTATCTTCGTTGCTCTCGACATCGACGAAGCAATCCGTGACCACATTACACGCTTCATGGAAGGCGTGCGCGGCTTCGCGCCCGATGCTCGGTGGGTCCGGCCAGAGTTGCTGCATGTCACTCTCAAGTTCGTAGGTGAAAAACCGCCCGACTTTGTAGAAAAGATCAAGCAGGCACTTTCATCTGTTCATGCCGAGGCTATGGATACTAGCTTTCGCGGTTACGGGTTCTTCCCGGGGCCAAAGGCGGCTCGCGTGTTCTGGATTGGTATCGAAGCGACACCGCAACTTGGCACTCTTGCGAAAGCCGTGGACGAGATCTTATTTGGGCTGGGTATCCCGAAAGAAGAACATGCTTTCAGTCCCCACCTCACGCTCGCTCGCGCGGGCGGGCGCTCGGCGCGAGGACAGAAGGGTCACGGACCCAATGTTTTCCAGCATCTCCAGGAAAAACTTGCGGCGCTGACCATTCCTGATTTCGGCACGGTGACGTCGGGGGAATTTTTTCTGTATCAGAGCCAACCGCAGCGAGGGGTTTCGCGTTACACGAAGATCGCAGCCTTCCCATTGCAGTAACCAACGGTAGTGGGCTACTTTCCAAAGTAGCCCACTAGCATAACAACCATGAAAGTGCTTGCAACCGCTCTGACGAATACAATGAGCGGGAGACCATGTTCCAATTTTTCCTGACTGCGGCTTTCAGCTATCTTCTGGGTTCTATTCCGTTCGGTTACGTCCTGTTGCGTATTTTTCGCGGCCAGGACGTCCGCCAGACGGGCAGCGGGAACATTGGGGCAACCAACGTGGCTCGCTCTTCGCCGGCGCTGGGAATACTTACGCTTCTTCTGGATGCGCTAAAAGGAGCTGCCGCTGTCGCGGTCACACGTGCTTTATTCCCCGATCCAATGATGCTGGCGGCCGTTGCGGCCCTTTTCGCCATCCTCGGCCACATTTTTCCAGTGTGGCTCAGATTCCGCGGCGGGAAAGGAGTAGCGACAGGCCTGGGATCGTTCCTGATGCTTGCTCCCAAAATTGTGTTGATTGCGCTTGGAATATTTGTCGTCATGGTGTTCGCTTTTCGATATGTTTCCTTGGCTTCGATTGTTACGGTCGCACTTTTCCCGCTGCTCGCCTGGCTTCTAAAAGCTTACGGAAATACACCTATGGTACTTGTCTTCATGGCAGCCGCTTCTGCTCTTATCATCGGCAAACATCGCGATAACATTCGCCGGCTCCATGCCGGCACCGAACCTCACTTCCAGTGGAGGCGCGGATGAGTCAGATTGCCGTCATCGGCGCAGGCGCATGGGGTACCGCGCTCTCGATTGTTCTGGGGCGGAAAGGCGGACATCGTATCCGCCTCTGGGTTTTCGAGAAGGAAGTCCGTGAATCCATCGCGGCTCGCCGGGTCAACGAGCTATTTCTTCCCGGTCAATCCATACCAGAAAACGTTTCTGCCACAGGCAATCTGGCAGAGGCTCTACGCGATGCCGAAATCGTTGTCAGCGTAATGCCGTCCCAGCACAGCCGACGCCTATTCCAGGAAATGCGACCCCACCTGAAGCGCGAAATGCTGCTGGTGAGCGCCACCAAAGGGGTGGAAGAGAAGACCCTGCTGCGGATGACAGAAGTGATCTCGCAGATCATTCGCCGGGACAGTTTCTTACCGCGCCTAGGCGCGTTAAGCGGCCCATCCTTTGCCAAGGAAGTTGCCCGAGGTGATCCCACGGCGATCACCATAGCCTCAAAAGATCCGGATCTGGCCGGGACCGTACAGCGGGAATTCAGCGATCCCCGTTTCCGCGTCTACACCAACGATGATGTGATTGGAGTCGAACTGGGCGGCTCGCTCAAGAACGTCATTGCGATTGCAGCCGGTGTCTGCGACGGCCTTGGTCTCGGCCACAATTCGATTGCCGCCCTGATCACCCGGGGGCTGGCAGAGATCACTCGGCTCGTCGTCGCTTGCGGCGGACGCCAAGAAACCATGTCTGGATTGGCAGGGCTGGGCGACCTGGTTCTCACCTGCACCGGCGGACTGTCGCGTAACCGCAGCGTCGGCGTGGAACTGGGCCGCGGACGCAAGCTGCCCGAGATCATGGCGGGAATGCATGGGATGGTGGCGGAAGGTGTCTTTACTACGCATGCGGCCGTCGGTCTCGCCCGCGCCCACAGCGTGGAGATGCCGATCACGGAACAGATGTACGCTATCTTGCATAACGATAAATCGCCTCGTGATGCGATACATGAATTGATGACTCGCACCGGCAAGAGCGAAATCGCTCTCAGTTCTTAAAAGCTCTGCTCTCAGCGCTCCCTACTAGGACTGATTCGTAACCCTCTCAAACTTACCAATCTCCAACTCGCTCTCGGTCAGCACCTCAAATTTGTGATCCAGCACTGCGTATTCCGAAGCGTGCTGCTCACGAAAATTTTCGTACGCGTCCTCTGATATCCAGAAATCCAAGGTTGTGTACCGTCGCGAATCCTTCAAGTCATGGTTTAACTCTGTTCTGACATACCCGTCATCGCGGGCAAAAAATCGCGCCCAATCTCCCAGCGGCCCGTACACCTTTTCGAACCGTCCATGCCCGCACGCACGCGGAACTCCCAAATGATCAGATATCTCCATTGGTCATGTTCTTGAGTCGCCATGCATCTCCCCCCGAATGGTGGTCAGTGGCTAGTGGTCAGTTTTTCCTGATTGGTTATTGCCTGGCAACCGAACACTGATCACTGATCACTGATCTTCGAGTACTTTGGTAACTCTGTCCCGCTCTAACGTTCCCTTCTGCGCATTCCAACCAAAGTAAAATTTAAAGGAATACCCGAAGTCTGGGCCGTGGACCATCGCGGCGATAAAGGGCCACTTTGTCATTCCGCCTAACCATGCCGGCGCGCATTCCGATTCTGTACGTAATCCTTAGTGTGCTCGTTTTGGTCAGCGTGGTGCCCATGTATTTTTACTCGGCTCAGGTGGAGTCGATCAATCGCGAGCGTCTTATTACTAATGAGCGCCTGTTACAGAACACGGTAACGCGCTCGCTGGCCGACGACATTTCGCAGCACCAGGAATCGCTGCGTATGATGCTGGCAAATCTTTCCTCCGCTCTCCAGGTTGCAAGCGGTGGTGACATTACTTCCGCCCATGTGGAAGCACCGGAGCTTCGCGCTCTGTTGGAAAATTTTGTTTCCTCTTCGGAAGATCTGGCTTATGCCACTCTGCTCAACGCCGACGGCAAAGGAATCTCGGCAGGCCGTATCGCCCCCGACGCTTTTCTGCAACGCGAATTGGAGCGCGCCTACGCTGCGGCTCGGGATGGCCGAGTTTATAACGGACAGACCCTGGTAGTAGGGAGCGGCAAGTCGTCTCGTACGGTCATGCTGGTTAGCGCGCCGGTCATGTACGGCGGACGCTTCCTGGGCATGATCGGATCGGTCGTGGATTTGCAGTTTCTTATCCGCCGTCTGCAGGAAGTCAGCCGCGGAGAACTCACTCCCTACGTGGTCGACAGCCAAGGCCGCCTGGTAGCAGCTGCAACGCATGACTATGCGACGGGCCAGGACATGACCAACCTGGAGATCGTTAAAAATTTCGTTGAGCAGGGCAGCAAAGCGCAACTTGTCGTCCCCACCCGGGAATTCAGCGTAGGAGGGAAAAACGGCGTCAAGATGCTTGGCACTTACAGTCCTGTCACCAACTTGGACTGGGCCGTGGTGGTGCAGAAGCCGCGGGACGACGCCTATCGCGGCGTCTATGAGATGCAGCGCACCGCGCGGCTTCTGGCGTTGTTGGCAGTCCTATTCAGTGTCGCAATTAGCTTCTATGCTGCCCGCCGCATCACGAATCCGTTGGAGGTGCTGACTGATTCCAGCCGTGCCATTGCCCGCGGCGACTTTTCACAACGCGTAAAACTGAAAAGCCGCACCGAAATCGGCGAACTAGCCGCCACCTTCAACACCATGTCGGAAGAACTCGAACAGTTCGTACTCGACCTTAAACGGGCTGCGAATGAAAATCGCGAACTCTTCATGGGATCCATCCAGATGCTGGCTGGCGCGGTTGACGAAAAAGATCCTTACACTCGTGGTCACTCTGATCGTGTTACGCGCTACTCGATGATGATCGCTCGCGAACTCGGACAGACCGAAGATTTCATTGAGATCGTCCGCATCTCCGCTCAGCTGCACGACGTTGGCAAAATCGGAATCGAGGATCGCATCCTGAAAAAGCCGGGTGCGCTCACGCCGGAAGAATTCGACGTCATGAAGACGCATACCACCAAAGGCGCCAACATTCTCAGGCCCGTGGCTCAGTTGAAAGACATGATTCCCGGCATCGAACTTCACCACGAGTCACTCGATGGCCGCGGTTATCCGCGCGGCCTAAAGGGTGAGGAGATTCCTCTACTGCCGCGCATCATCGCCGTGGCCGACACTTTTGATGCACTCACGACCAACCGTCCTTATCAGAACGCTCACGATCCCCAGGCGGCTTTGAAGATGATCCATTCGTTGGTCGGCAAGCGGCTGGATCCGGATGCGGTAGCGGCTTTGACCGCAATCTATGGTCGTGGCGAAATTCGAATCCAGCGGCCATCCGTTCCAGTTCTCACTGCCGAGATTGCATTCCCAACACCAGCGAAACCTGAAGCGTCCCGCGAGCAAGCGCCGGATACTGCGGTCGCCGTCGAAACTACCCGATTCTAGTTTCCTGCTGAAATCGCCTTCCCTCGATGCGGGTCTCAGGTTGCAGGTTGCAGGCACTCGCCCCCAAGGATGATAACTAGATCAGACCTGAAATCTGAAACTGGGACCTGACACCCGAAACCTGACACCCGAGACCCGAAACCTGACACCCGAGACCCGAGACCTGAGAGACCAGCAGTCAATCTCACCTTCGCTCGCTATAATAAATACGTTTGGCCTTTTCCTATGATTCAGACCCTTTTTGGCAGCCTGGACGAAAAACAGCAGCCTAGCTTTCTCGAGCGCATGAAAGAGGCGGTGACACGCACTCGGGAAAACCTGAGTGAGCGCATCGATGAAGTTGTTTCCTTCAGCAAGGAAATTGATCGGGCTACGCTCGATGACCTCGAAGCCACTCTCATCGCCGCGGACTTGGGCACTACAACCACCCGTGAAGTTCTAGACAAACTGCGCGACAAAGCTGACCGAAAGCAGATCAAAAATGTGGACGAGCTCAAGCGTCTGTTGAAGGAAGAACTGTTAGCTTTTCTGACTGCAGCAGGTACGCGCCCCGTGGAGAAAGTGGATGGGACTCCGGAAGTTATCCTGATCGTAGGTGTGAATGGCACCGGGAAGACGACTACTATCGGCAAACTGGCGCAAGTTTTCCGCTCCGATGGCAAGACTGTTCTGCTATGCGCGGCCGACACTTTTCGTGCCGCTGCCATCGAGCAACTCGAGATCTGGGGTGAACGCACCGGAACCGAAGTAATTCGCACCAAGCCCGGAGGCGATCCTGCCGCTGTGCTCTACGATGCTTTGCAGGCCGCTACTGCGCGCCACAGCGATTATGTGATTATTGACACGGCGGGACGTCTTCATACCAAGGCCAATTTGATGGCGGAGCTGGAAAAGATGCGCCGCACTGCCAACCGAATTATTCCCGGCGCTCCTCACGAGACTTTATTGGTGATGGACGCCACCACTGGCCAGAACGGTTTACAGCAGGCTCGTCTTTTCACAGATGCGGCTGGAGTGACCGGCATCGTGCTCACCAAGCTCGATGGCACTGCCAAGGGCGGCGTTGTGGTTGCGATCTCCCGAGAATTAGGCGTTCCCGTGCGCTACGTCGGGGTGGGTGAAAAGCCCGGAGATCTGCTGCCGTTCAATCCCAAGGATTTTGTGGATTCACTGTTCGCCTGATTGCTTCGCTGCTTCGTGGCTGACGCAAACATCTCCGATGAACTCTTTATCCGCCGCGCGCTTGAATTAGCGCGTGAAGGTATTGGTTTAACTTCTCCCAACCCGTGTGTGGGCGCCGTCATTGTCGACGGCACCGGGAAAATTGTTGGTACGGGCCTCTACAAATACGACGCCCTGAAACACGCCGAGGTTCTTGCTTTGGAGCAAGCCGGCGAAAAAGCCCGGGGCGCAACTCTCTACATCAACCTCGAACCTTGCTCGCATCGGGGTCGCACAGGCCCCTGTGCTGATGCGCTCATCGCGGCGGGAGTCAGGCGCGTGGTTGCTTCCATGACCGATCCAAACCCGCAAGTCAGGGGAGGTGGATTCGCGAAGCTAGAGTCCGCGGGGATAAAGGTTGATGCCGGAATTCTTCAGCAGGAAGCAAAGATTCTGAATGAGGCTTTTGCTAAGTACATCCGAACCGCGACGCCGTTGGTTACCATGAAGGCTGCGATGACACTGGATGGCAAAATCGCGCCTCCGCCGGCGAAGGCGTCCGGGCCCACGGCGGTCGGCTCGCACGGCCCGACTGGAGGCTGGATCACCAGCGAATCTGCCAGGGCCCACGTTCAACAGCTTCGGCACCAGCATGATGCGATCATGGTCGGTGTGGGGACCATCAGTGCCGACGATCCCCTGCTTACCGACCGCAGCGGTCTTCCTCGTCGCCGCCCGCTGCTGCGCGTGATACTGGACTCCCGGCTCCGTCTGCCGCTGGAATCGCAGGTGGTAAAAACAGTCAAAGACGACGTGTTGGTACTCTGCTCCTTTGCCGAAGAGAAGAAGAAGAAGCAATTGCAGAAGCGTGGCATTCGGGTGGAACAGATTCCAACCGCGACTGCCGACGGCCGTCCCGAGATGAGTGCGATTTCCCGCAGCCTCGGAAAGATGGAAATCACCAGCCTGCTCATTGAAGGTGGCGCCCTAGTTAACTGGGCCGCCCTGGCTTCCGACATCGTGGACAAAGTTTTCCTTTATTATTCGCCCAAAATTCTCGCCGGCACCGGTTCGGTTCCATTCGCCGCCGGCGCCGGCTTTCGTCGAATAAGCGATGCCGCGTATGTTAAGGCAATCAAACTTCACCGCTTCGGCGAAGATTTCGCGGTGGAAGGTTACTTGCGGGATCCGTATGGGGAGTGAATCGAGCATTCAGCAGTCAGCAGTCAGCCTCTGAAGACCTTGTGCAGATGCAGAAAGTCGCTGAATGCTAGTGCTGACTGCTGATTGCTTAGTGCTGACTCTGGAGCCATCATGTTCACCGGAATCATTGAAGAAGTCGGACATGCCACTGACATCGTGGACACAGGCGGGACTCGCCGCCTTAGCGTGTCGGCCACGAAGAGCGCCAAACAGCTCAAGCGCGGCGGTAGCATTGCCGTGAGCGGAGTTTGCCTGACAGCGGTTGAGGTTACGCCGGAATCCTTCCGCGCCGACTTAGCCGAGGAAACCTGGAATCGAACTTCGTTTTCCCGTATCAAACCAGGCGCCCTGGTAAATCTTGAACTTCCTATTCGGGCCGACGGACGCTTTGACGGGCACATCGTACAGGGACACGTGGACGGCACAGGTACGTTCATTTCGCTCGACCGAATACGGCAGTCTGACGACTACTGGCTTCGCATCGAAATTCCGCCCGAACTGGCGCGCTACGTGATTTTCAAAGGGTCGCTGTCCATCGAAGGCATCAGCCTCACCATCGCGCGAGTCGACGGAACGCAGGTTACTACGGCCATCATTCCCCATACGCTCGAGATGACCAACCTGAAATCATTCAAGCGCGGCGATCCGATGAATTTGGAAGCGGACCTGATTGCGAAATACGTGGAAAGAATGTTGCAGGGCAGTTCTGCAAACAGTTCGATTACGTTCGAAAGGCTGGTAAGCCAAGGCTTCTGAGGAACCGAGTTTCTCGAGCTTGAAGCGAAGTCTAGGCTTCCAACTTAAGCTCGTCCAGCTCCAGAAATTCCTTGACCACAGGTTCTTCACATCTCTCCATCTCTGGATATGTCCCGAAGAAAAGCACCTTGGCCTCATGCAGGAAGACCACACGATCGGCGAGCTTCTTTGCCAGCCGCATATCGTGAGTTACCACCACACTGGTCAAATGCAACTGGATCTTCAACCGCTTGATGAGATCGCCGAGTAGTTGCGCCATCAGGGGATCAACCATGGTGGTGGGCTCGTCGTAAAGTATGCACTCGGGACGCGCCGCCAGGGCCCGGGCAATCGCCACCGAGCGCTTCATGCCCGTGGATAAGTCGGAAGGCAAGAGATCCCTCATCTCCTTGACGCCTACCATTTCCAGCAGGCCATCGACAATCTCATAAATCTGTTCTTCCGAAATGCCTTCCTGTTCGCGCAGCGGAAACGCGACGTTCTCTCCCACGGTCAACGAATCAAACAGCGCGCCATTCTGGAAGACCATGGTGACTTTCTTACGGATAAGCTCCAACTGCCCCTCGTTGTAATCCGTGATGTCCTCGTGTGCCACAATGACTCGGCCTGCATCTGGCTTGAGGAATCCCATGATGTGGTGCAGAGCAACCGATTTGCCCACCCCACTCCGTCCCAAAATGCAGACTGTTTCTGCCGGCATCACGTCGAAGCTGACGTGGTCGAGCACACGCTTCTCCCCGAAGGCCTTCGACACGTCCTTGAATTCGATATACGGCCCCGGTTTTTCCTGCGGAATCTCTTCCTGTTTTTCGTCAGCGCTCATGATTCAGTTTTTAGCCTCAGCTCTTCGTTCACAATATGAGCTGCTTTTTCGAATTCTTCGGGCCTGTTCAGGTTGCGGAACATCTGGCCCGAAAAGCCTGCGTGCGACAACTCGTCTGCTTCGACTATTCTGGTTTCGACGTTCGCGAATAGGGCATCAATCTTGTTTTTTCCTTGCGCCAATGATTGTTCCGCAACTTCTGCAAATCCCCGGCGGTAGACGGCGCATAAAGGCTGCAATCCGTCGCAAGCGCGCGGCACGGTAACTACTGCCTTAGCGTCTCTGGCTGCAGAAACAAGATATTTCAGAAAGTCTGGCTCAACAAACGGAAGATCAACTGCCAGCATCAAATTCAAATCGGTCGAACTACTCATGAGCGCGGCGTGAATTCCGCCAAGCGGTCCGCGCTCGCGATATATGTCCTCGACCACTCGTCCGAGGGCTGCGAATTTCCTAGGATCGCCCACAATCCGCACGTCATCCGCCACGCCGGCGGCTAATTCCAGCGCCCGCGCCAGCAGTATGCGGCCTTTGAATTCCAGGAAAGCTTTGTCTCTCCCCATCCGCGTGCTCTTGCCACCCGCGAGAACAAAAGCGGTCACGTCGTCCACATTGTTCATGATACGTCACGCAGTAATGTTCGCAGGATGACATTGGTTGAGCGAAATCCCTTTGCCACTACCATTTTTTCGGTTCAAGGCGGACGATACACGAAAGTAACCTAGGCAAGTTCGCCAACACGTTGGATGATGGGTTTGTCCGGCGCTCCCAACCGGCAAGTAAGATCATGCCTCAGAAACTATTGGACGTCCTCATGCTTGGTCGATGTTCGCACGAGTTCTCCTGGCCGCGGCGAGCGGCCGATGGCCATTACTACCAGGTCTGCCTGCTTTGCGCCGCTGAGTTCAAATACGATTGGAACACGATGCAGCGGGTTGAGCGGTTGGAGCATGTAACCCCGGAGGTGAGTAGCACCGCCACTCGCCGCAGCCGTGCCCAAACCCAGAAGCCGACTTGGGTGCCGCGCGCGCGCCGATTGAAGTTGGACACTCCGGTGCGCTATCGCGTCAAAAATTTAGGAGGATGGTACGAAGGCGTCATCGCGAACCTGAGTCAATCTGGAGTTCTATTCCAGGGACCGCAGCGTTTGTCCGATAACACTTTGGTGGAAATGGTGTTCGAGATGCCGGAAGAAATTTCCGGCCAGAAGAACAGCACAGTTCTCTGCCAGGCACGAATTATCCGCGCCAAGGAAGGTCCGGAAGACGCGGAGGACGCGGGCTTGGCGGCCTCCATTCTCGATTACAAATTTCTCCATCAGAAGTGATAGCTGGTGGAAAAGCATCTCTTTTGCAATGGTTCCAAAATAAGTGCTTATGTTTCAATAACCTATCATCTCGATAGGAAATAGATAACAGGCCACAAATTTACTCGAAAACATTACTGGGGTCGCATCTAAACTACCAGTATCGGGTTAATACAAAGAGGAGTTGATTCTATGAAGGCGAGAGTATCTCTGTACGTCCGTGCATTACTGCTTCTTCTGGCTCTAGGCGTTGCTGTTGGATGCTCGAAAGCTCCCAATGATGCACAGCTGGCCAGCGATATCCAAACCAGGCTTAGCGCCGATTCCGGACTGCAAGGCAAGCAGCTCAGCGTTCAGTCCGCGAACGGAACCGTGACGCTTTCTGGAACCGTGGACAACGAGAACCAGCGCCAGGCTGCTGCCCGCTACGCTGCTTCCGCCGAGGGCGTGAAGCAGGTGGTGAACAATCTGCAAGTGGCGCCTCCGGTGGCGTCAATCGAGCCAGCGCCAGTCGAGGAAAAACCTCGGGCCGCGTATGTAGCTCCTGCTGCAAAGCCTCGAGTCCGGCGTCGAGTGCTTCCGTCGGACACTTCGTCCAGCGCGAGTACGTATACTGCTCCGGTGACGACAGTTGCGCCGGTTTCTGCAACTACGGCGACGACCTACACTGCGCCACCGCCGCAGAAAGTTACGATTCCCAGCGGCACGACGCTGGCAGTGCGGTTAGTGGACCCAATTGATTCCGAAACCAACCAGCAAGGACAGACCTTCCGTGCGACCTTGGATTCGCCTCTCGCGGTCGAAGGGGACGTCGCCATCCCGGCGGGGTATGACGTTCAGGGGCACATCATTGAATTGAAGAGCGCCGGGAAGTTCGCGGGACAATCGGTGGTCGCGTTGCAACTGGACCGCATCTCCGTAAACGGTAAGTACTACAACATTCAGACCGACCAATACCGCCGTCAAGGTTCTTCGCGAGGCAAGAATACGGCGGCCAAAGTTGGAACCGGCGCTGGCATCGGAGCGATTATCGGCGCTATTGCCGGCGGTGGTAAGGGCGCGGCCATCGGCGCCGCAGCTGGCGGCGGGCTAGGTGGCGGGGTGCAAGCAGCAACCAAGGGCCAGCAAATCAAGTTGCCCTCGGAGACGGTGTTGAACTTCACTCTCCAGGCTCCGTTGACTGTGGTTGCCACCGCTAAGACGCCGGATGAAGGGCGTCCGCGGCTGGAGCGTCCAACCGACCCAAATCAATAACCCGAGACAACCAACGAGGCGCGGGTATCCTGCGCCTCGTTTTTTATTTCCTGTAAACACTCGTACGGTAATGACTTATCGGAGTCGTCCACTTGGACAGTACCCTTTGGTACCTGGGTTCGGCGCCTGACTGCGCCGTATAATCAACATCAAACTGACAGAAATTGACTCTTTTCATTAAGGGGAGCGGTGGACCCTGTATTGGCATTGGCGATTTTCATCCTGGGGCTGGTATTCGGCAGCTTTTTGAACGTGTGTATCTATCGCCTGCCACTGGGATTGTCAGTGATACGCCCCGGCTCCGCCTGCCCGAAGTGCCATAAATCAATTCCCTTTTATGAGAATATTCCGGTGCTTAGCTGGCTGATCCTGCGCGGGCGCTGCCACCGTTGCCATGCCCCTATCTCGCCTCGTTATCTTGCCGTCGAAGTGCTCACTGGCGCACTTTTCCTTCTTTGCTGCCTACATTTCGGATTCACCTTGGCGGCGTTGAAATATTGTGTTTTTGGATTCCTTCTGTTGGGCTTGATCTTCACTGACGCCGAAACCCATCTTTTGCCCGATAAGCTGACTCTGCCCGGAATGGTCTTAGGCTTCGGGTTCAGTCTGGTAGTCCCGGTGAATGACCTGGCTTCGCAACTTTTGCCAGGCCTGATCTCGTTGCCTGTCAGCTCCGATGTTTCCTGGCACTTGCTTTCACTCGTTGACTCTTTGTTGGGGGCCGCAGTTGGGGCTTCGTTCATCTATGGCGCGGGTGCGATTTACTTGCGCGCGCGTGGAGTGGAAGGCATGGGCTTTGGCGATGTCAAGCTCATGGCGATGATTGGAGCGTTTTTGGGAGTCAAGCTCACCATCTTCACCTTGTTCACCGCCTCCATTGCCGGATCGCTGGTGGGGCTTTCGACTGTGTTTGCGGTGTGGATTAAGCGTACCCGAAGGCGTATTGCCCGTAATCATGAATCGCCACGCGACGCACGCCGCCATGCCTGGGAGTCAGCCGCAATTGCGCTCCGCCGGCACCAGATGCCGTTTGGGGTTTTTCTCGGCAGCATGGCGCTGGTTGCATTCTTGTTCGGCGATCGTTTCCTGCATTGGTACTGGGGGTTGCTATGAAAATCCTTAGCAATCCAATTGCGCTCCGCATGGCGCTCGGCCTGGTAGCCGCGATTTTTGCTTTTGTGATGGGACTACTGATGATGCGGCGGATGCGCCGGAGCCTTATGGAGGAAGCATCTCTGACTGAGGATCCTCCCACGCCGGAGCGTTTCCCGCTGCACACCTATCACGCGGTGATCCAGCAGCTGAAACAGCAGAAACACGAACTCCAGAGCGAACAACAGATAGAACGGCGTCGTGCCAAAGCGTCAGAAAACATCAGTGCCGCGGTGCTATCGAACTTGTCGTCCGGAGTTGTGTTCTTTACCCCAAACGGCCTGATCCGTCAGGCTAACGGCGCAGCTAAGCATATTTTGGGTTTCGCCTCTCTTTCAGGTATGAATGCCGCTGAGGTCTTCGGCAATGCGACCTTGCTTTCGGCTTCCGCCTCTTACACCAGCATCGCGCAGGCAATCCAAGCCGGTTTGCGGGAGAAAACGCCTGCGCAGCAGATGACGCTTCGATACGTGACTCCAGGTAAAGAGGAGCGCATCCTCGAAATCACGGTAACCTCAGTACATTCGCCTGCCGGCGAAATATTGGGCACGGCCTGCCTGGTCAATGACCACACCGAGGTGTCGCAAATTCGACGCCAACAAGCCCTGCGGGGCGAAATGTCCGCCGAGATGGCACTCGAGCTGCGCAATTCGCTCACTACCATCTCTGGCTACGCGCAGCAACTGGCAGCCAGCCACGACGCGGAACTGGCTCAACAGTTGGCTGCCGATATCGCCGCGGAAGCGGCGCACTTGGATCATACGATTGGTGGCTTTCTGTTAGGTCCTAGAGCTGAAAAAGTTCTGAATGGATTTGGTTAGCGGAAGCGGCACGAGTAAGGAATTTAAACTTTAAAACAAAGACGGAGAAACTATGAAGCGCATCGCGTATGTTTGGCTGGCAGCGACAATTTTGGGAGGTTCCCTGACGGTGCTGGCTAGAGCCCAGTCTGAGCCACTGGGCGATTATGCCCGTGCCGTCCGTAAAGAGAAGAAGCAGGAAAAGTTGGAGTCCGGCAAGCGCTTCGATAATGACAATCTGCCCAAGACTGACAAACTCAGTGTTGTAGGAAACGCCACTCAAGAGCCGGCATCACTGTCATCCGATGCAGATGCACAAGCCGCGCAAGACAACGCTCAGCCTCAAAAGGCGCAAACAGACGAGAAGGGTAATGACTCGGCAAAGATGGCCGAAAGTAAGCCCGGCGAACCGGCGAAAGACCGTCAGAAAATGTACGACGACTGGAAAAAGAAAATCTCCACACAGCAGGAACAGGTACAACTGCTCGAACGGGAGATGGATGTGATGCAGCGCGAATATCGTCTGCGCGCCGCTGCTTTCTACGCCGACGCCGGCAACCGTTTGCGCAACGCGGGTTCGTGGGACAAAGAAGACGCCCAGTACAAGCAGCAGCTGGCGGAGAAACAAAAAAGTGTGAATACCGCCAAAGAAGAACTGCAAGACATGAAGGAGCGGGCTCGCAAGGCGGGAGTTCCCTCTTCTATGATCCCATAGGCTAGAATTCGGCCGCTCAATGAGCGGAATTCTGAGAGATGAAAGAAAAGAATCACTTTCTTTCGCGCAGCTGCAAAATCTGCTTTACATGGTGCTTCCCATGCACCCAATGAGACCCAATGTCCGCAAGCACTTTCTCCGCCGAAATGCCCCGAGGGAGCGTATGCTTTGTTGCCTTGCGCCCGCGCGGAAAATAACCAGCTCCCACTACCACTGCCGTGACCAGACGATCCTTCCATCCTGGCGCGCGGGCCAGAGGCCTCCCCGCTTGCAGACAGCGCTCGCAACCTTTGGTGGTGCCTGTGTACGAAAGATAAAGATGCTCCAGCACTTCCGCGGCGCTCCATTTGCCTTTCCGACGACGCGTTAGATCGTCGGTTGTCATTCCGTTGGTTGCGGAGGCGACTGCAGTTCGTAACTGTTCGAGACAAGAATCCATAGCGAGTGTCCCCAATGTATCTAGTAGAATAATCCGCGCCAATCCCGGTTGCAAAATTTCATGCTCATGACAGGAAGGCGGATATGAAGAAGCTCTTGATGGCAATGCTGGGACTGACCATTCTGACTGGCTGTACTTCCGAGCCAGCCAAACCGGTGCAGACTGAAAAACCGAAGCCGAAAACTACAGAAGCTGTCACTGGCCGCACCGCCTTTCAAAAGCTTTATATCTCTGCCCGCGGTTGGGCTCGCGATGCCCAACCTTATCGGCTGGAATCACAGATCACTGCCGACTGGAAGGGCAAAGATGGAAAGTCGGCGGTGTGGCGTGCCTACTTCGCGTCGCCGAGCCAACGCGGCGTGAAGCCTTTCATCTGGTCTGGCAGTCAGGCGCCCGACGCACCCTCACCCGGAATCACGCCCGGCAACGAGGATACCTACAATCCCACCAATTCCTCAACCCGCGTATTCGACAGCGCCTTCCTCAAACTTGATTCGGACAAAGCGCTGGAAGTCGCGCAAAAGCATGGAGGAGATAAGATTCTGCAGAAGAATCCCGACAATCCGATCGTCTACGTGCTCAATTGGGACGGCGTCACTAACGAACTGATCTGGCACGTGATCTATGGCGACAGCCCTGAAGATGCAAAACTGAGAGTAGCGGTCAATGCCAGCAACGGTGAATTCCTGCGAGTGGAAAAGTAACGCCGGCCGCGGTGCTGTTCAGCAACCCAGGGCCCGACTAAAAAATGCTGCCGCAGAATTCGGCCGTTTACTGCTTGGGCAAGGCTTTCCCCGATGTCTGATTTTTCTCCGTGGCGCCTTTCAACTTTTCCAATCCCTTTTGCACTTCCGCTGACAATGGCCCGTGCGGCAGGATCCTCAAGTACTCTTCATAATGAGTGCGTGCTTCTTCTGGCTGGTCGAGCTTCTCGAAACACTGGGCCATCCGGAAGTTTGCAAGCGCATCATTCGGCTTCCAGACCAATGCCTCCTGATAGCGGTCAAGCGCGGCCCGATAATTTTTCCGCTTGAGATAGAAATCCCCAACTTCAATGTCCTTTAAGGCTTTGTGCGGATCCCAGGGATGGAATTCCTGCACGTCGGGAGACATCTCCCCGTTAGCATCAGAAACAGCCGCACCGCTGTAGGGATGATTCTTGGCATCGTCTTTAGGAGGGCTGAGGTCAATCCTGGTATCGCGGCTAGAACTTTCGCCTGCTTCTTTGCTCCTCTCCGACCGCGGAGGCTCTTGATTTTTACCAGGCGTTGGCTGTTGCTGAGCCACACTCCACCCAGTTAAACCTATCGATAATGCCAGCAAAGACATCAAAGGTAACATAAGGATATTGTAGCCCCGAAAGTCACCTGATTCACGCAGATCAAAAAGTTAAAGTGGAGCTCGACGGACCAAATAGCCAAGTACAAACGCCGTGATGATCATCCCGATCAGCAACGGTCTTTCTCGCCGCCCGCCCATAGTGTGAGCTGGCACCCCGCGTTCACCAGCTGCCACCTCCTCTCGGCACGAATTTTCTAGCGTATGTGTAACGGGGGCAATAAAGCGGTAACCGCGCCGTGGGACAGTCTCGACATATCGCGGTTTGTTGGCATCGTCACCCAGCACGGAGCGGATTTTCTTGATGGCGGTATTAAGCGCGTAATCAAATTCTACAAATGTGTTCTCCGGCCATACACGATCCCGCAACTCTTCCCGCGTGACCAGTTCGCCGGCACGCTCCAGCAGAAGGACAAGCACGAGGAATGGCTGGCCCTGCAGGTGAATTCTCATTCCCTCGCAACGCAGTTCCCCGCTATGCACGCTCGCCTCAAACGAACCGAAGCGGAAAACTTTAGCCGAAGAGCGCGATGCGTCCATGCAACCACCTTGCGGTACTGGACGGACAACTAAGCCATTCGGTTCCATAATTCTGGGGCGGAATTTCATCATTGACAGCGGCACCAACCCGAGTGTGTTGGACGAACGGGTCGCGCGTCATCTCGGCCTCTCCGGCCGCAAGGAAAAATTAAGGCTGGTCACCCGCGAAATTGACACCACAATAGTGTTGATTCCCAGTATCCGCCTGGGTCCTCTCGCCCAGGAGTCAATGCCCATGCTGGTTCAGGATTTGTCATTTTTCCAGCGAAAACTTGGCGTACGCATTGATGCACTCATTGGCTTCGATATTCTCGGGACTAGCAGCTTTGAGATTGATTACGCCGCCCGCCGGATCAGCTTTGGCTCGACGACGCCGGGCTGGGAAGCCGTTTCCTTTAAGACCGATCCTCCTTTGGTTACGGTCGAGATGATGATTGAAGACCAGCCATTTCGCCTGGTCGTGGATACCGGTGCCTCAGATTTGATCTTGTTCGACAAGCGCGCGAGCGAGAAACTGCGAAGATGGCAAGTCACTGCCGAGGCAAGCTCGTGGAACATGTCAGCCCAATTCAGCATGAAGATTATTCAGATTTCACACTCGCAGCTGGGAAATTCCGGTCTCGGCGGACTGCGCGCATATCTGACGGCAGATCAGAGCCAAGGCTTGGGCTTCGATGGCCTCATGGGAGTCTCAATGCTCCGCGCCGCGCAGATCTCCTTTGACTTCGAGCGCCGTCTATTCACCTGGCAAGCGCGGAACTCCAAAATTCCTCTAACCATGGAAGCGAAGCGTTCGCCCCCGCCCCTCTGTCCAAGCTCAGGGAGCCATGTCCCGGAGTCTGGAGTGGGGGCTGGCGGCGATCGGCGGATACTAGAGCGCTTGAGGATTGCCGATTGCCGATTTCCAATTTGAAAAGCCAATAAATGGCTGTTCTTAGCCCTGAAATCGGAAATCGGAAATTGGAAATCGGCAATCGGCAATGCCTCTTTAAAGCCTGGCCCCAAAAAATAGGCCGCTCCATGGGGGTGGAACGGCCTGTGTTGGCGAAGTCCTCCGGGGAGGAGGGAAAACCGTTACATAGACGGCGGAGCCGTCGGATTAGCCGCGGTCGGCTGCTGCTGCGCAGGAGCCGTTGCCTCGCCCGTGTTGGTCATCAAACGTACATCCACACGGCGATTCTTAGCGCGACCTTCCCGAGTCTTATTGCTCTCGACCGGCTTATCTTTACCCAGCCCAATCAGATACACCTTGTGGGCAGGAATGCTGTGCTGCGAAGCCAGGTACTGAATCACGGAGTCGGCACGACGCTCACTGAGGTCGTAGTTGTAATCTTGGCTGCCGACGGAATCCGTACCACCTTCCACCGTGATGATGTAACCCTTGGCATTGGTGACGTCTGCGGCGAGCTGATCCAAGGCTTCCTGAGCCTTCTT
>WNFC01001908.1_pt1 | contig 22203 bp, 20 predicted proteins | sample 5400541 | NCBI WGS metagenome assembly WNFC01 (sample SAMN13153342, study PRJNA577476) | soil metagenome | isolation source: 120 cm saprolite under Douglas fir tree site 2 hole 2 replicate 1 | place: USA:California | collected 2015-04-18
TGCGGAGGAAAGTGTGGCGCGGGCGCCCTCGCCCGTGCAAATGCCGGAAGCACCAGAAACTCTGCAAGCCACCGCCGTCGACCCCGACGATACCGCCGCCTTCGACCCCAATGAATTCGAGAACACAGCCTTCGATTTCGGAGGAGTCTACAGTGGTGCGGACGAAGAAACTGCCAAGGATAGCGAGAACGCGGCAGTCCCGCCAATTGCTGTTCCAGACGACACACTGCCGAGTGGCTCGGATTCTGCACCCGCGCAGTCTGCCTCAGATTCTTTCCCAGCCCCGACAGTCAGCACCGCCGACATCCTAAAATTTCTCATTGACCGCACCGGCTACATCAAGCTTCTCGAAGCCGAAGACACACCCGAAGCCTTCTCCCGCATCGAAAACCTGCGCGAGTTGGTGAACGCCGCCATGGATTCGCGCGACCGGGGCGAAACGCTCGACCAATTCCTCGACCACGCCGCCCTCATCAGCGACGCCGACGATTACGACGAGCGAGCTCAAATCACGCTCATGAGCCTGCACGCCGCAAAGGGCCTGGAGTTTCCACTCGTCTTTCTCAGCGGCCTGGAAGAAGGCCTGTTCCCGCACTCGCGCACTATGCTCCAACCCGACGATGTCGAAGAAGAGCGCCGCCTATGTTACGTCGGCATGACCCGCGCCATGGACCAGCTCATCCTGACCCGCGCCGTCTACCGCCGTCGATACGGAACAGATCTACCCGAAGCCAGCGTCCCCTCGCGATTCCTGGAGGAAGTCCCCATCCAGCTAATCGAAGAGCTAGGCAGACGCCGTAGCGCCACAGCTCATGCTGGGACAGCCCATGTGGGGACGGGCACTCTTGCCCGTCCAGCGGGGAGTCACGCAGCCCACGATGCGGACGTCCATTATTCCTACGAAGACGAAGACCAAAGCCCAAACTGGAAGCGCAGCGGCGTCTCAGCAAACCGCAAGAAGATTACTTCTCCGGCCAAGCCCTACAACTCCATCGAGAATATCGCCGAGTTCTTCGCCAGCCGCGGCAAGAAGTTCACAGTCCCCAAAACCCCGCTCGAAGAACCCGCCGGCAAACGCGGATTCCGCCCCGGCCAACGGGTCCGCCATCCTAAATACGGCGAGGGAACGGTCTACCAGCGCGAAGGAGAAGGCGAAGAAGCCAAGATTACTGTACAATTTCCTCGCTTCGGCTTGAAGAAGCTGGTGGAGAAGTATGCCCAGTTGGAGCGGGCGTAGCGCCGTGCAGGGAACCGCTCTCGATGAGCGGCAAGATCCATAGTCCCGGGAGAAAACTAACAAATGAAGCAAAAAGGAAGATTGCTTTTCGTGAGTTTGGCAGTCCTGTTGGCGGCATCGCCAGTCTGGGCTCAAACTAAACAGATTCGGCATGAGCGCCGTCCCGCCGCAAACGCGGATGCGAACTCCACTGCACCGCAGGTCCAACCTGACTACGTGTATTTTTCAATCCTCGATGGCATGCCGATGGGTCTGCAGCTTCACCATGACACCGAGGTTGGAACGGGCAAGCCAATAGACGTCTATGTTTTTCCGATTGAGTTGCAGGTCATGAATTCAGATGGAAATCTGGAACCTGTAGGTCTAATTATCGATAATTTTTATACCGCCAAGGCCGTGAATCCGGCGACCGCACCGAATCCGAATAATGCGCGCGACTGCAAGGCCTGGAACTCGCTGGTACTGAGCGAGATTAAGAACCGTGATCCGAAGGCCCCGACGTGGTCCTACATCGAATTCACCGTCGCTCATGGTGCGCGCGTAATCCAAACCAACGAAGACGGGCAAGTTTGGTGGAGCGATGACGTGGAATGTTGGGGATCGAGAGACCGCTTCCCGCCGTTCTAAGGATAAACACGCATCGGGGCAAATCCATCGGTTAACGCCATAGACATAAAAAGGGATGAAACGACAATCCGTATCGAGAAGAGGACAAGTACTGTAATCATGGCAAACACAGCAGAGCTAAGCAAAGAAGAACGCAAAAAATCGAAACGCGCCTCGCGCAAAAAGAGCAAAGCGGAAAAGCCAAAGAAGCCCCGCGATTACGCTCGCGGATCGAAAAAGCGCAAAGTGAAGAAATTGGCTCGCGGCCAGTCGAAACGGTAGGGCAGTAGCTGCCGGAAAGAACTTGCATTTGGCCGGGACGGTTCCTCAAATTCGGAAGGAACGCCGGCCAATTGCCGGTTGCTAATTGCTAATGGCTAGATTTCAGGAGACAACTACCTCTTGTCACCATCATCTACGGAACCCGCCGCCCCGATTCGCACTTCCGACAACCAACTTTTCTGCTGCAAGTCCATCGACAAGCTGATCTCGGAATCCGAGGCTCCAGGACAGCGCCTGCAAAAAACGCTCGGCCCGTGGTCTCTGACTGCGCTCGGCATCGGCGCGATCATCGGTTCCGGCATCTTCGTGCTCACAGGAACCGCTGCCGCCGGAGAATATTTCCAGGCACCGTCCATCCTCCACGCGCAGGTTCTCGACATCATCGTGAACTTCTTGCGCGGGGGCGGGATGGGTGCTGTTCTGATGCACGGACGCCCGCCCGCCGGTCCCTCCATCGCCATCTCGTTCTTTCTGGTTGCGCTGGCCTGCAGTTTCGCCGGACTCTGCTATGCCGAACTGGCCTCGATGATTCCCATCGCCGGCAGCGCCTACACCTACTCCTACGCCACGCTCGGTGAAATCTTCGCCTGGATCATCGGTTGGGACCTGATCCTCGAATACGTGGTCAGCAATGTGGTGGTCGCGATCGGCTTCGCCGCCTACACCAAAGCGCAGCTGGAATCCTTCGGCGTGCACTTGCCCGACAAATGGTCAACGCCGGTCTGGGAAACTGGACACTGGACCGGCTCCTACTTCAACTTCCCCGCCTTCCTGATCATCTTTATCCTCACCGTGTTGCTGGTGCGCGGGGTGCGCGAATCGGCGAAAGCCAACAACATCATGGTCGCCATCAAGATCGGCGCGATTCTCATTTTCCTCGTCATCGGCGGCGCGCTGGTCAATCCCAGCAACTGGCATCCCTTCGCGCCTTCTGGATTCGGCGGCGTTGTTACTGGAGGCGCCATCGTCTTCTTCACCTACATCGGTTTCGATTCCGTCTCCACCGCGGCCGAGGAGGCGCGCAATCCCCAGCGCGACTTGCCCTTCGGCATCATTGCCTCACTCATCGTATGCACCATCCTCTACGTCGGCGTCTCCATCGTGCTGCTCGGCATGATGAGATACAGCACGTTCGTCTCCGGCGAAGCCGCGGAGGCCCCGGTCGCTTATGCCCTGAAAGTGCTTGGCGCCAGCCGCTGGTCGCGTTCCATCATCGTCATCGGAGCACTCACGGGAATGATCTCATCGCTGCTGGTTTTCCAGTACGGACAAGCCCGTATCTGGTACGCCATGTCGCGTGACCGCCTTTTCCCCGCACTCTTCTCCAGGGTCCACGCCAAGTTCAAGACGCCGCACTACTCCACCTGGATCGCAGGCTTTGCCGTTGGCATCCCCGCCGGAATCTTCGCCATAAGCGATGCCGCCGACCTCTCGAACATCGGCACGCTCTTCGCGTTCGTCTTGGTCTCGCTCGGCGTGATCATCCTTCGCCGCACTCAGCCCGACCGCAAGCGCATCTTCAAAGTGCCGCTGGTGCCCTGGTTCCCGCTGATTTCAATCGTCCTCTGCGGCGGCCTCATGACCGGATTGACCGTCATCACCTGGCTGCGCTTCATAATCTGGCTAGTACTGGGTCTGCTGATCTATCTTTTCTACAGTCGCCATAGGAGCGAGTTCGCAAAGAAGTAGGGGTCAGCAACTAGCCGTCAGCTTTCAGCCGTCAGCCTTCAGCAAGAACGCGCTGTCATCCTGACGTAGTCGAAGGACCCCTGCAATCGAGTGCGCTACCTCATTGCGTCCCGGCCATTCTTTTTTAGCGATATAATCCCACTGGGCCTTTCAATGTCTACGTACTACATCACTGCAGGGCCGCAGCTGAGTCCGGGACGACGGGTTCTTTCCCAGTTTGTCTATACAGTTTTCTTTCTCTTACTTCTTGATACGGCCTCGCGGGTGGCGGAAGGACGTTGGATGTACCCGACCGCCTTGGCTATCGGAGGGGCGGTGTTCTTCCTCGGGAACCTTTTTACAAACTTTCTGTGGAGGCGAAAGCCGCCGAGTTGCTCCTTGGAGATCGATGATGACTGCATCCGCCTGTTGTTGAACGGGAAAGCAATACGCAACGTACAAAGAGGCCGAGTTGGTTACGTCGGCGAGTGGGGAAGCGGCACTTTCCGAAAGCTGGTTATTTCCGAGCACGGGCCCGTGTTTACGCGCTGGCTATGGGGCGGCATCGGCGTACCGGCGACTCTACCGGAGTACGAACAGATAAAAGCCGAACTCCTCACCTGGCCGAGGACAGGAAGATAGCGGTTTTCGCTCCGTGGCTCCTTGTGGTGGCGCTCCTCCCTCGCAAATCTTCCCCCAAGAATTTACAATCAGGGAGCAATGCCTACCGCACTCGAGCGGCCGCCGAATAGTTTCCTCCGAATGCTCCCCAAGGCCGAACTCCATCTACACCTGGAGGGCGCGATCGAGCCAGCCACGTTGTTCGAACTCCGCAAGTGCCACGGCGAGCGCGTCACGCCGGCCGAAGTCGACGCACTGTACCGTTACGAAGATTTTCAAGGCTTTCTGCTCGCCTTCAAAAACATCACCGAGCACCTGCGCACGGTGGAAGACTACGAACTCATCACTTACCGCCTGATGCAGCGACTGAAAGAAGAAAACGTTCTTCATGCCGAGGTGTATGTCTCAGTGGGTGTCTGCCTGTGGCGCAAGCAGGATTTCGCCGCCATCTTCGAAGGACTGGATCGCGGCCGAGCTCGTGGCGCGCGCGACTTCGGCATCTCTCTCGTCTGGATTTTCGACGCGGTCCGCCAGTTCGGCCCCGAGGCCGCGCAAAAAGTCTTCGAGCTTGCCGTCCGCTATCACGACCGCGAAGTGGTTGGCATCGGCATCGGCGGCGACGAGCAGAAAGCCCCGCCCGAACTTTTCCGCGACGCCTACGCCTGGTCCGCCGACCACGGCATGCGCCTGACCGCGCATGCTGGCGAGACTGGGCCGCCGGAGTCCGTCTGGGGCGCACTCAATCTGCGCGCCGAACGCATCGGCCACGGCCTCACTGCCTTTCACGATCCCGATCTGGTCGAAGAACTCGCCCAGCGTCAGGTCCCCGTGGAAATCTGCCTCACCAGCAACCTGCGCACCGGCCTCTGCCCGAATCTCAATGATCATCCCGCGAAGAGTTACTTCGACCATGGCGTGATGATCACCCTCAACAGCGACGACCCCGCCCTGTTCGGCACCACGCTCGCCCGCGAGTACCAGATCGCGCAACAATTTTTCGGATTCACCGATGAACACCTCCGCGAACTGGCCCGCAACTCCTTCGAAGCCTCATTCCTGGTCGCCGAAAAGAAATTGGAATTCCTAAACCTGTTCGATGCCGCCGCGGCCCGATGAGTGACCGCGTGTCGGTTATGGAAGAGAAAAATCATGTGGGGACAGCCGCCTCGGCTGTCCCGGCCCGGGCGAAGCCCGGCCGGCCCGTACCGCTACCGTTGTTATAAAATCGCCATCGAAAATCAAAGACACCCATCGCATTAAGCTGAGAACTGAGAACTGAGAACTGAATGTCCCTCCACATCGGCATCGTCGCGTGCAGCGCGGAAGGCGCAGCGCTCTGTTACCGCACCATCTGCGTCGAAGGCGCGGAGTTGCTTGGCCCTTATAGTCATCCCGAAGTATCGATGCACGGCCACAACTTCGCCGACTATGTGAAGTGCATCAACGCCAGCGACTGGGCGGGCGTCGCCGAACTTATGCTTTCTTCTGCAGAAAAACTGACCAGGGCTGGTGCGGACTTTCTGATTGCTCCAGTCAACACGGTTCATCAGGCCTTCGATCTGATTGAGCACCGCTCTCCGCGGCCCTGGCTGCATATTGCCGTCGAGGTGGCCAACGAAGCCAAGCGTCACGGGTATAAACGCCTGGGAATTCTCGGAACCCGCGCGTTGATGGAAGGCCCAGTCTACCGTGAAAAACTGAAAGCCGCCGGCATCGAGCACCGCATTCCCGGCATAGAGCAGCGCGAGCGTATGCATCGCATCATCTTCGACGAATTGGTCCACGGCGTGTTCCTGCCGCGCACCCAGGCCTACATCACCGAAGTTATCCGCACGCTGAAAGATGAAGGCTGCGACGCTGTAGTTCTGGGTTGCACGGAAATTCCGTTGTTGATGACGCAGGAACAGTCTCCGCTGCCGATGTTAGATTCGACGCGTCTGCTGGCGAGATCCGCTCTGCGTAAGGCAGTGGAGGGGTAGGCGCCGGGAACGAGAGTTTGCGTGCCAACAGCGACGAATGAGTTTAATCAACCCGACCCCAGACGGCAGCGCCTTAAGTTTCGCTGGCTCTCCGGGGCTTTGCCTAACAACCTGCCCTGCCCAGGTAGTCTGCCCAAAAACCACTCAGGCCGACTAGGATTTCTCGCTGGTGACGGTCTCCACCAATTTCTTTGCCTGTCGATCCTGTTTGGAAGCCAATGATTTTAGCGAAGCCACGGCTGGCAATTCTTCTGGCATCTTGCCGCCGATTTTCGTGATGGCTTGGCGCACCTCACGACCGACGGAATAATGAGTGTCGATTGCTTTTTGCTCTCCATGAATCTGATCGGCACGAAGTTTTTGCTCGGTTTGAGTAATGCGAAAATCGTTTGCCGCAAGTTCAACTCGGTCCATGCAATCTAAAATGTCTTCCTTCTCCGGGATTCCCTTGCGCTTCTTGATCTCATCTCTACCCAATCCGTTGTACAGCCCCTTGTACCCAGCGTCGTGGAAAATTCCAAACATGGGGCCAGTTACGCCAGCGGCATAGGCAGCAGAGCCAAGCGCCTTGTTCCCCTGCTTCACGCGGTTGCGTAGTACTAGCCGCCGCTGTTCTTCGGTGAGTTGCTTGTCGGCCTCATACTCTTGGGTTGAAATCGAGAAATAGTTTTGCACCTCCGCAATCTCCGGCTTAAGCGATTCGCCGTTCATTGCTATTAGGTAGCAGGCATGTTTACTGAGAATGACGTTCTCTCGTTTTGCCTTAGCGCCCTTCCCGGCAGTGATCTCTTCGGTGAACTCAACGAAGTGATCGTTAGAGAACACCCCTGCATTATTTGACGCGGTCTTGGCCTTCTCAATCACATCTCTGAAGTTGCGCCAATCCGAATAGCCCAAGACCTCCATCAAATCACGTGCCAACCAAAGGGCTTGGCCGTTTTTCGCGCTCCGCTTCTTCTGTTCAAGGGCAGTGATAACGACACTAAATTGACCTTCCATAAGACCTCTCTGGCCTGCTTCGGCTTAATAAATCATACCAGAAAACAACAATAAAGAAGCGTCAATTCCCATCTTGTGCATATATTCCCATACTGTTATTATGTAGTTCCAAATGGAGGGTAGTATGGGAGCGAGAGAAAGCATTCAAAGGCTTATCGACAAGAAACAACAGGAGTTAAGGGACTTGCAGGTGCAAATACGGGAAGGAAATGCATACCTTCAAGCCCTCCAAGATTCAATCAGAGTGCTTCCGCGTGAGACGACGGATGAACAGCATGAGTTGCGCCCCAGCAGCGCATTAGCCCATGCCAGGGAACATATTAGGAACAGTGGTAGACCGTTACACATTTCAGAACTATTGAAACTGTTAGGGAAGCCAACAGATAAGAAGAGCAGAGTGTCACTCTCCGGCACCATTTCAAGTTACGCTCGAAGGAAGAAAATCTTCACAAAAACTGCTCCCAATACTTTTGGCCTGATCGAATTGAACGGGAACGGTGCCTCTTCCTCAGGGACGCCGATGACGGAGGTTGAAGACCTGCCCCAAACATTCGGAAAGTTGTGACGGGCTAGGTCTTTATTGGGCATGGCTGGCTCTCCGGTCCCTACGCCATCGTCCGTCTGGAACCGGACGCGACCGTTCCGGAGTGGGCCATGAAGGGAGAGTTCACTTCCGTTACGCGAAGCGCCGAGGAACTCTCGATCGTCTGCCACGCGGACAATCTGCCTGCGGACGTGTTTTCGAAACACCGATGGATTTGCTACAAGCTCGAAGGCCCGTTTCCCTTCTCGTTGACGGGAGTGCTGCTTTCCTTCATCGAGCCGCTCTCGGAAAGCGGCGTGCCGATCTTCGCCATCTCGACCTACGATACGGATTACGTTCTGGTGCAGGAACAATACGCAGGCATGACGCAACAAGCTCTTGAAAAAGCCGGTCACGAACTCGTTGGAGGCGACGATGAATCCTGGCGCAAATTCATCGAATGAAGTGAAGCTGCAGGGCTGCGGTCGCCATTCGTGTCAATAATCGTGCGGGCGCTTTGGAAATAACAAAGGCCGGAGAATCTTCCGATTCTCCGGCCTGGTCTTGGCGAACGTTGGTGGAGTTTATTGTTTTACATCGGTCGAGGCCATATCGATCGTGATCATGAACCCGTTGGTTCCCTTGTGCTCGAATGCTTTTGGTCCGGTCTTGTAGGCCTCATCGTCATTCGGCATCATGACGAAGCCGTCGTTCCGGGGTGTTCCCCAGTATTTCAAGTTGTGAATTACAACGGGGTCGTCGGTGTTGCCTTGAAAGCGGTGCAGCTTTACCTCCGCGGTTTTGCCGCCGTCGATGGTTGCGTGCGCTTCATTTTTATTGAATTCCCAGGTGTCAATGTTCCCCACCGTAGTCTGGAGCGAGTTCCACTTTACGGGGAAGACATGCGGGATGATTGCACCGAGGGCGTCCTGCTGTTCCTTAGTGGTGGCCTTGTCAAATGTAACCAGCGCCCAGTCCATTTTTCCCTGCGAGAAATCCGCGCCCAGGTCACCGGTGATCCAGAACTTTGCGCCGTCCAGATTGGTCGAGCCGTAGTGTCCGTGGTTCACCTTGTAGGCATTGTTGAATTGGCAATAGTGAGCTACCGCGCCGTGTTCGTGATGGGCGGCAGGTTTGGGATTGAAGTAGCACTGACAGAACATCGGGCAACTGCAGGCCTCGATGGTGGTCGCATTCAGGGCCCAGTCGGGCTTCGACGTGTCAGTGGTGCTCATTGCGAGCAACACGAGGGCGAGAGAGATACCCCAAGCTTTGAACATGGCCTAAATACCTCCTCGGCGGCAAATTATGCTCGCCGCGAAACGGTTTTGCAAGCTAATTGCGACCCGCGCACACCGCTCATTTGCGCCATTCGCCCCGCCAAATTCGCCAAACGCTGTTGCGGGGCCTGCATTTATCCCGCATCCATGCTGTAATAACAGTATTCAATGCCATCCGCTATTACATCCCTGCGCCGCCGCGCCAAGGCCTTGCACCGCAATCTGCGCGGAGCGCGCATGGCCGCGCGCGCACTGGCCTCGACCGATCATCCGCTGCTGGCGCACATTATCCCTGTTCGCCGCTGCAATTTGAGTTGTACGTACTGCAACGAGTTCGACGATTTTTCGAAGCCTGTGCCGACGGAGGAAATGTTCCGCCGCATCGACAAGCTCGGAGCGCTAGGGACGGCAGTGGTCACGATTTCCGGCGGCGAACCACTGCTTCATCCCGATCTCGACGACGTGATCCGCCGCATCCGCTCCAACGGCATGATCGCCGGACTCATCACGAACGGCTATTTTCTGGTTGCGGAGCGCATAAAGCGCCTGAACCGCGCCGGCCTTGAGTGGCTGCAGATCTCCATCGACAACGTGAATCCAGACGAAGTGTCGAAAAAGAGTCTGAAGGTTTTGGACAAGAAGTTGCAGCTGCTGGCCGAGCATGCGGAGTTTCACGTGAACATCAACTCCGTGGTGGGCGGAGGAATTTCGAATCCGCAGGACGCGCTCACCATCGGCAAGCGCGCCGTTGAACTGGGCTTCAGTTCGACCATCGGCATCATTCACGACGGCAGCGGCCAGGTACAGCCTCTGAATGACGAAGAGCGCCGCATTTATGACGAGATGAAGTCTTGGGAGAAGCGCAGCTTCACCCGCATCAACGCTTTCCAGGACAATATTGCGCAAGGGCTGCCCAACGATTGGCGCTGCCGCGCCGGGGCACGCTATCTCTACATCTGCGAAGACGGATTAGTGCACTACTGTTCGCAGCAACGTGGCTATCCTGGAGTGGCGCTCGCCACCTACACCCGCGACGATATGCGGCGCGAATACCTCACCGAAAAAGGATGCGCGCCCCATTGCACGGTGTCGTGTGTGCATCAAGTTTCCGTCTTCGATGGGTGGCGCGCCCCGCAGCGTCCCGCGCCGGCGATTCCGACGGCAACATCGGCGGGAGAACTCGTTCAAATCAAGTAGACAGCCCCTTCATCCTTAATCGCCTGGGAGTCACTGGGTGGGAACTTGCGCCACAGGGTACGGGGCAGTAGCGTTTGGACGATGCGCGCTGCACCGAAGTGGACAGAATTCCTGCATTATCCAATTATCGCCGGCACATCGGTTCTGGCGATTGCAGTCACAATCGCCTGGTGGTCCAAGGTCGACGTGTCACCGTTATTCGAAACGGCAATGATCCGTCGAGGAGAAACTTGGCGTCTGATTACCAGTATCTTTCCCCACATCAACATCCTGCACCTGGCATTCAACATCTACTGGCTCTGGGTCTTCGGAACCCTGGTAGAGCAGGTATACGGGCATTTCAGGACGGCAGCCCTCATCACTGTGTTAGCGTTGGGGTCAGCGTCCTTTGAGTTTGCGTTTGCGCTCGGTGGCGTCGGCCTTTCCGGCGTTGTATATGGTTTCTTCGGTTTACTATGGGTCCTATCGAAGCGGGATGATCGCTTCCGAGACGCTGTCGACGAGAGAACCGTTCAACTTTTTGTTTTGTGGTTTTTCTTCTGCATCGTGACGACGGTGCTGCATATTTTTTCGGTGGGTAACATTGCCCACGGCGTCGGGGCTGTTCTAGGCGCTCTCACTGCGACTGCCATTGTCAGGCCACGACGGCGCGTACTCGTAGAAGCCGGCATCGGAGCAGTCCTTCTTTTCGGTTTGTGGGGATCCACTCTGGGACGCCCCAAGATCAATCTCTCGGAAAAGGCCGGATACGAAGAAGGGAAATGGGGCTACGAGGACCTCACAGCAAACCGCAACCAGCAGGCCGCCCGGTGGTTGGGCGATGCCGTAATCTATCATCCAAAGACGGCCGTCTATTGGTATGACCTCGGCATCGCATATCAACGGCTCGGAAAAGCAACCGCCGCGAAGGCGGCCTACCAGAAGGCCTACCAATTGGAGCCGAACGACGCAAAATATTCCGACGCCCTAAAAGCACTTGATTGAACTACTTCTTCGGCTGCGCCGATGGCGGCAAAATATTATTCATCCGCAAATACATGGCCGCCGCTCCATAATGATCGGCCCATGCACTTGCCACCACTAGAGCCGCTGTGGCGCGCGGGTATTGTTTTCCTCCGAAGAGTTCCACGCTGTCTCCGAGCTTGGCGTCGCTCATCTTGCCAATCGCGTCGGCGCAGAAGTCAAACGACGCCTTAGCCGCCGCGGCCAGTTTGTCCTTGGGATCGGTATCCTTTACTTCCTCGGCCTTGGGCGCGGGGACATCCGCCGCCTTCGCGCAAAACTCATTGTTCGATTCAACGATGTGTACCACTAGGTGTCCAAAGGTCATTTGATCGGCGGTTGGTTTGTAGCTGAACTTGTCGGCGGGCATGGCGTCAATCGCCGCAAGAATATGTTTCTGCCGAATCGGCAGCATCATTTTTAACGCGGCTGTAACCGGATCTTTGGTCGCGGACGCGCTTGAAGCCGCCATCGTGGTGGAGGAAGGTGGCGCGGCGCTCTGCGCTTGTCCAAACGCATACGTCAGACTAGCCGCGAAAAGTAGAACTGTAACCGTCAGTTTCATAAGAGTCTCCCAGATTGCGTAAGCATAAACCGTCAAACCCTCTGCCGTCATTCTGTGCGTCTACACCGCAACCTCCGGCGTCGCTTCCAGCAAACTCCGGGTATACGGATGCTGCGGACGTTCAGTAATCTCTTCGCTCGACCCTACTTCCACAATTTTGCCACCATACATTACCGCGATGCGGGTCGAAAGATAGCGCACCACCGGCATCGAGTGCGAGATAAAGAGATAGGTCAGGCCGAAATCGCGCTGCAGCCGCGCGAGCAGGTTGACGATTTGCGCCCCCACACTGACGTCGAGCGCGGACACCGGTTCATCGGCCACGATAAATTTAGGACGCAACGCCAGCGCGCGGGCGATGCCGATGCGTTGACGCTGTCCGCCGCTGAATTCGTGCGGGAAGCGCCGCAGGATGGATTCGTCCAGGCCGACGGCACGCAGAAGTTCGATGACGCGCGCACGAATCGTGTTTGTGCTTCCATGTGGCTCTCGGTGAATGATCAGCGGTTCGGCAATAATGTCTTCGACGCGGAAGCGGGGATCGAGCGAGGCGAATGGGTCCTGAAAAATAATCTGCATATCGCGTCGCAGGCGGCGCATCTCACCGGCACTGGCCGCGAGCAGATCGTGGCCTTCAAAATGGATGCCGCCGGAAGTAGGCTCGATGAGCCGTAAGATCAGGCGTCCCAGCGTGCTCTTGCCCGACCCCGATTCGCCCACTAAGCCGAGGGTCTCGCCCGCATGGATGTCGAGCGAGACGCCGTCGGCCGCACGCACTTCATTTCTATTTCCGGATTTTCCCCCAAGCACAGATTCCGCTTGCGGATAGATCTTGCGCAGATTGCGGATTTCGACGAGAGCCATTGCTTTTCCAAATTCTGGAATATCGACTGAATCAGATCTATTGCGATGCGATCATGGGCACCGCAGCCAGCGCGGCCAGTAGCCCAACAAACCTCCAACGAGTGAAGTGCTCTTTCAAGATAATGCGCGCCAGCAGCACTGTGACAGCCGGATAAAGCGACGAGATTACGACGGCTTCGTCCAGGCGCCCGGTCTGGCTGGCGCGGACAAAGAGCATGGTGCCGAGCGAGTCGATGCAACCGGTGAGAACGCCCCAGCGCACCCCGGCCGGAGTGATGTCACGAAAATTCCGCTGCAGCAGAACAATCAGAGCAGTGATGATCAGGCCGCCAGCCCTGGTGAGCGTGGCGATCCAAAAGGCCGAACCCTCGCCAGCCTTGTGAATACAAAGATAGAAACCAGCGAATCCGATTCCCGCCAGAGCAGCGAACCCAATACCGTCGGGAGTATTGCCATCTTCAGACCGCGTAATCAGCCAGAGTCCGGCAGCGGCGAAAGCGAAGCCGAGAATCGGAATCCTGCCTGGCAGGCCCTCAGTAAACATCGAAAAGAAAGTTGGGATCGCCGCGCCCAGCACCGCAGCCACCGGCGCGGTCAGCCCCATCCTTCCCGAAGAGAGCGCACGATAAAAGATGGCCAGAGCCGCGCCTCCCGATGCTCCCCCCACCAGCACCCACGCGGCACTGCGTCCCGAGAGAAAAGTTGCATGGCTAGCAGTGGCCAGGGTTCCCACTAGCAGCAACCCGCCAATGTTTACGACAGTCGTGAACAAGAAGGCGTTAGCTCGCCGGGTGGCATAGCCACCGAGAAAATCGCTGGTGCCCCACGCCGCGACCGCGGCCAGTCCGTAGGCGGCCGAGACGAATTGGGGTGAGGCGTACATGTTCGACGAGGGTAACACGCAGGCGCGGGAACCGAATGCCAACACATGGGTGAAGGAATGCTGGTAAGGTTCGAGAAGCTGTAGTGCCGGGTAGTGTCCCCCCAGGGCTGTTGCAACGGAAGCCTTCGCCGGCAGAGCCTGCCCTGAGCTTGTCGAAGGGAGTGCCCGCGCCACACGGGCACTAAGTGTTAGAATTTCCAAAAGCCGCTTCTTTACGAATTTTAGGTTCTAAGAGACCACATTGATCGAGCTGGCACCTTCGATTCTTTCGGCGGACTTTGCGCGTCTCGGGGAGCAGGTGCGCGCCGCGGGTGACGGTGGCGGAAGTGTCGTCCACGTCGATATTATGGACGGGCATTTCGTCCCGAATCTCACGATTGGGCCGCCCGTGGTGAAGGCGCTGCGTAAGGTCACGAAGTTGCCGCTCGACTGCCATCTGATGATCGAGAATCCAGACGAATTTATCCCGGCATTCGCCGACGCTGGGGCGGATTGGATTTCGGTGCATCAGGAAGCTTGCCGGCATTTGAACCGCACGCTGCATCTCATCAAGAGCCACGATTGTCTGGCGGGTGTGGTGATTAATCCGGCTACACCGGTGGATGCGCTCGCAGAGGTGCTGGACATTGTGGACTATGTGCTGGTGATGTCGGTGAATCCGGGATTCGGGGGGCAGAAATTTATTCCGGGAACGCTGCACAAAATGCGCCGCTTGGCTGAGATTCGCAGTCAACGCGGGCTAAGCTTCCGCATCGAAGTAGATGGCGGGATTGCGCTCGATACGGTAAGTGACGTGGTGCGGGCGGGCGGAGAAATTCTGGTGGCGGGCAACGCCGTGTTCGGAAACGGTGATCCAAGAAAGAATGCAGAAACGCTGCTGAAGGCGGCAACGGAAGCCGCGCTCTTGAAAGTTTAGTTTTAGCCGCATAAAGAAAGCCGAGCTTCGCTCGGCCCACATAAACATCTCGAGGTCTTATGTTACGTCGAAGTTCCTTTGTCGCAGTGGTCGGCATGTTGCTGCTCGTCACAGCCGCTTGCACCAATAAAAAATCCGTCAATCCTTTGGCCAACGTAGGCTCCAAGCAGCCCGACAAAGTGCTGTTCGATAAGGCCATGGACGCGATGAAGCACAACCGCTTCGACGTGGCACGCATGACGCTGCAGACTTTGATCAATACGTATCCGGACTCCGAATTTATCGCCCGCGCCAAGCTGGCAGTGGGGGATTCCTGGTATGCGGAGGGCGGTACGGCGTCGCTGGCGCAAGCCGAACAGGAATATCACGACTTCGAGACCTTCTTCCCCAACATGCCGGAGGCGGCCGAGGCGCAGCTAAAAATCGCAAACATCCAGTACCAGCAGATGGAAAAATCCGACCGCGACTACACTCATGCCAAGCGGGCCGAGGATGAATACCGCAACCTGATCATGCAGTATCCCGACAATCCGAAACTGGTGAAAGAAGGCAAGCGGCGACTGCTGGAAGTGCAAGAGGTTTTAGCCGACCGCGAGTTTGGCATCGGAAGGTTCTATTACCTGCGGCAGTCGTTTCCCGCTTCGATTGCGCGACTACAGACCCTGGTAGAGAAATATCCGCTATATAGCCGGGCCGACGAAGCGCTCTACTATCTGGGTCAGGATTATGAAGGTCAAATCGCGCAGTTCCGGGCGCGCCCAGTCTGCAAGGCGGGTAACACTCCACCGGGCTGCGTTGGAGGAGAAACCACCAAAGCCAAAATCATTGAGGAATGGACCAGGCAGGCAACCGCAGCCTACTCACAGATCATCACGCGTTACCCGCTGATGGAACGTGGCGATGACGCCAAGAAGCGCCTGGCGGCTCTGCATCAGCCGATCCCGCGGCCAACCAAGGCGGCCGTGGCCCAGAACCGCGCCGAGGAAGAGAGCCGCCGTGAGGCCAACACTCTGGACCGTTTAATGGGCGTGGTGAAGAAGGGGCCTGACATGGCCCAGGCGTCAAAAGTAGGAGAACCGACGCTGGTCGATCCCACCCCGGTCTCCGCCAACCAATTGGCAGGAGAAACCATGCGTCGGGCAATGGGATCTCCTGCGGGTGAACATGGTGTGAGCGTGGAAACGATAACAGGCGGAGCTCCCGGCCCGAACGAGCCAGCTCCGCGATCCGATGCCCCTCCGCCCCCGGCCAGCGCCGACCCCTTCGCCCGGCCCACCACCAATACAGCAGCGGATCCGAACGAACTCAAGCCTGCCGCTCCGGATCCGAATGAGTTGAAACCCACGGCGCCTCCGGACCCGAACGAGCTGAAGCCCTCGGTCGACACTCAAAGCGCGGCATCCAGCGCCGCGACTCCGCCGCCTGTGCAGGTCAACGAGATTCAGCAGGGGCAATCACCGACTGGTAATAACGCCACTTCAAGCTCCAGTTCCGACTTAGCTAGCGATCGAGATATTTCCAGCAGCAAGAAGAAGAAAAAGAAGGGGCTGAAGAAGGTAATATCCTTCTAAGCAGACGCGACGAAATCGTTGATGGCTGGCTTATGTGCCCGCTGGCGGGGTGCCCGTAAAAACCTGCTGAACGATTTGCCAACTCCCGTTTGTCTGGCGCTTGAAAATGATTATGTAGCTGCCTTTGGCATTGATTTTAGCGCCCGTAGCGATGGTGGTTAAGGTTTCCTCGAAGTCGCCGCTATCGTAGGCGAGATCCCCGGATGCTTCGAGATTCCGGCTGTGGAGCGTGAGGCCACTGTCGAAGGTAGCCATTATATTTTGGAAGAGGCTGCGAAGGGCCGCCGCGCCGGTGATGCGCTCGCCGGTGGGTTGTAGGAAGACGGCATCCGGGGCATAGAACTTCAGGATGGGTTCTAGCTGTTTGGTGTGAAGGTCTTGAACCCAGGCTTCGCGGATTTTGGCGAGGTCCGCGAGAGTCGAGGCTTGGGAAGTCGAGGCCTGGGCAGGTGCGGCGGCGTGGGAAAAAATCGGTGCGAGGATGGTGGCAAGGGCCAGGAACGTGACGGCGGCGCGGCGCGAGGGAAATAGAGGCGATTTGGCCGGAGCTGCGGAAGGAACGTTCATGGCGACTCCTTATAGTAATCGGGACGTGCTTCTCCACTTCAAACACGGTGCCGATCTTACACCCTCCAGGTCGCATCCGCGCGGTAGGTGCTGACCGCTGGTAACGTGTTACCCCCCGTCTGATCATTGACTTACGTCGAAGGGCAGGTTACCTTCGCGATATCTCCCCTCACTAGAGGAATTCTTTGGCCCGGAAAATACTGCTCGCCGATGACAGCGTGACCGCCCAAAACATGGGGCGCAAAATCCTCGCGGACGCGGGGTATGAGGTGATTGCCGTCAACAACGGCTCCGCCGCGCTGAAAAAGATCGCCGAGCTGAAACCCGACCTCGTCATCCTGGATGTTTATATGCCCGGCTACAGCGGACTTGAAGTGTGCCAGCGCCTCAAAGAATCGCAGGAAACGGCACGCATTCCGGTGCTGCTCACCGTGGGTAAGCTGGAGCCTTTCAAGCCGGAAGAAGCGCAACGAGTGCGCGCGGAAGGCTATATCGTTAAGCCCTTCGAGGCCAGCGAGTTGCTGAGCGCGCTGTCGAAATTGGAAGATAAAGTTGTGCCTCGGGCCGAGCCCTCCAAGCCCGGACGTTTTGCCCGGGCAATGGCTGCCGCCGATGACACAGACCGCGGCGGACGAACTCAACCCTCGAGCACCGAGACGGGCTGGAAGAACCGGATTAGCTTCCCTCACAAGAAGGGCGATGGCGAAGAAGCGGCCGCCGAAGAAGCTCAACCCTCGAACCGCGAAGGCGAAAAGGTTGCGGGCAAAAAGGAGAAGCATTACCAGCCAGCGCCGTCTGCTGCGGAAACGAATGTCGATATTTCGGCCTTCGCACCGATCGGCGTGCCAAAAGATGTAACGGCGTCAGAGGTCGCCGCAATCACGGCCGCAGCCGCGAGAATGCAAATGGCGGAAGTCGCCACCCGGGACGAGCAAAGAGGTTTTGAAACAGCTGATCCCAAAACTGCCATCCCCAGCGAATTTTCTGTCGAGCCCGCATTGCAGAGACTTCAGGACAGCCCCGCCGACGAAGATCAAACCAACTCCGGCGCCGAGGTCCGTCAGGCGGATGCCCAAGCCGCCGGCCGCCAGCCAGACAAGGTCGAAGTTTCGGGTGAACTCGCTGCCGTCGAAGCGAGCCACGGCCGCAACGGTGACGAACGACTGGAAGAACCGCAGGCCGCCGCCGTGACTATGGCAGCCACGTCCGAATCAGTAGTGGTTACAAGCTCCGGATCGCCGCGCTGGACCGCAGTGCCGGTCGCGCTCGGAAGCGACGAGACATCGATGTCGCTCGATCGCGAAATGCAAAAGGCGTACGCCGCGTTCGCCGCTGCAGACTACGCAACCAGCGCTGGCACAGTGGAAGCCGAGACCGCATCGCACGGGAGTTCTTCTGCTCGGTCACAAACCACAATTGAAGACGCAGTCTCAGCCATTTCAAATTCGGAGTCTGTAGCGAATCCAGAACCACCCATTGCATCTGCAGAGGCTACCCTCGGGACGCCACAGACTCCCGAGTCTCCCAAGCTCCATGAGAACGTCGCGCCGGTTGTAGAGTTTGGAAGCCCTACCCCAAACGCAGAATTTTCCGATGCTGCGCCGGACATGCAGGCGGCGCCGGAGACTGCGCCCCCGGTCGCTGAGGCCGCAACCGCATCGTCCGACTCTTTTGCCCCCATCACCGATAAATCCGAACTGAAAGCGGATTCCGAAACCGTCAGGACCAGTGCCGCAGCTTGGGCCAGCTGGCGTCAAGTCCGCGACACCAGCAAAGGCGAAGAGCCGCAGCCCCAGGAATTGGCAGCACCCGATTCAGTTCCGTCTGACACCGCTGCACTAGCGGTCGCGGCCGGTGCTGAACAGGCAGTGCAGGAAGCTTCCGCGGCTGCCCCCAGGGGCACTCCCGCAGATGTCGCCAGCATCGTCGACAGCGTCCTCGCTGGTCTTCGCCCCAAACTCATGGAAGAAATCTCCCGCAAGATGGCCGAGAAGAAGTAGCTTAACCCCATCTCCCCGTTTGACCCTTCTTTTCTCCCGCCTGTAAGATCAAACTTCACCACCATCAGCGACTCCCATGTGTACAGGACCATGAATTACCCTGTGATCCCCTGTGCCCTCTGTGTTGAAGGTTTTCGCTGACGGCTGACTGCCAACTCATGCCGCACGAACTGCCTAAATCTTACGAGCCGGGCGCGATCGAAACGCGCTGGGCCGACTACTGGATTAAAGAGAAACTCTTCTCCGTCCCCACGCCGCCGCCCGGAGAAAGCCGTCCGGTATTCACGCTGCTGCTGCCGCCGCCGAACGTGACCGGCCGCTTGCACATGACGGGAGGGCTTCCAGTCTCTTGGATGGCGGAAAGCAACGTGAAGTTCGTTGTCCGTGTATTCTTCCCAATCACTCGTCACGCCAGCAATGGCGAGGGCTGCGAACGCTGTCAGGACGGCGGTCAGCAATGAAAAAGGCTTTCGCATGATTTCACCTCATGATGCAGGTAGGATCACGGCCATCCTACTCCCGAGAGTGCCATTAGCTGTCGTTAAATCGCCATAGCACTCATTTGACCCCAGTGGAGCCAATTCTCGACGGAGGAACTACTTTGTATCTATTAGCTGGGTTCTCGAATGCTGCTTAACTCAACTCGCGATTCCTGGCAATTGGAGTTGTGTTGCAGCAGCCCGCCCGAGCCTCAGTATCACTTGTAGACATCCGACACTCGGCTAGTCGAACCACCTGGCCCAGACCTTAGGATTACAGCTGTTCGTTAAGTACCGTGTAACGTGACAACCCATTTCCGTTGATCGGCAACCTAACCGGGGATTCAAAGCACTGTTGGCGGAGGATCTATGCCACCGAAGGCCCCGTGTGCGGCGCACCTCACATTCCTGATCCGAAGGCTGACCGATGCCCTAGTGTTGACCTTCTTCGTCGTGCCACTTTCGCTCTCCGTGTTGTCTGCTGGCGCTGGGGCCACTCCGCGCGAACATGTGATCTATTCATTTTCCAACGGCTGCTTCAATCCCTCCGCTCCCTTGATTGCCGATGAGCATGGAAACCTCTACGGTACTGCGTACAACGGCGGCCCGAATTTCGCCGGTTGCGTCTTTGAACTTTCTCCTAGCTCCGACGGGAGTTGGAGCGAAAAGACTCTTCACACCTTCAATATTACTGACGGCTTTCAACCGGTGGCCGCGCTTATCTTCGACAAGTTGGGGAATCTTTACGGGACCGCCAGTAGCGGCGGAACCTATGGCGGAGGGGTTGTTTTCGAGTTGAGCCCTTCTCCGACCGGTGAATGGACCGAAACCGCGCTCTACAACTTTGGAAATGGCGACGGGGGCAATGCGGCGTCCGAACTCGTTTTCGACAAGAACGGCAATCTCTACGGCACTACCGAATTCGGTGGCATTGGCAACGGCGGAACCGTTTATAAATTGAGTCCGAGCCCTGCCGGTTGGACCGAAACTATCCTTCACGAGTTCCCCGGCAACTGGCCGTATAGCTGCAGTACTACCGACGGCTATAATCCTCGGGGCAGCTTAGTCTTCGACTCCGAGGGGAGAATGTACGGAACCACCCAAGACGGGGGCGCTTACGGTCAGGGCACAGTGTACGAGCTAGCGCTTGCGAAAGACGGCTCTTACCAGGAACGGCTGCTTCACAGTTTCGGCGGGGCCGATGGGTCTCAACCCTTTTGGACCTTGACCATGGACTCCAGCGGGAATCTCTACGGAACAACCTTTGACGGAGGAAACCTCACCGCTTGTCCGAATGGCTGCGGCACCGTGTTCAAACTGACGAAACACGGCGACGGGAAGTGGACCGAAAGCGTCCTGTATGCTCTCGCGGCCTCTGACGGCAACGATGCGGTCGGGCGGGTCGTCTTCGATCGCGCCGGAAATCTATACGCTGCCGCCACGCTCGGAAGTACAGGCATAGATGGCTCGGTTTTCAGACTCACCCCGAGGGCGGACGGGCAGTGGATGGAAACTGTCCTTCATCGATTCCCGTGGCCAAGCACCGGCGACGGTGCGGCTCCCTACGCCGGATTGATTCTGAGAGGGAAAACGCTTTTCGGCACGACACTGATTGGGGGCGCTCACAACAGTGGAACGGTCTTCTGTATTCCGCTTCACGACCCCGTCCTCCCCAACTGCCGATAGCTGTTGCCTGCAAGCCTCCCGGGGGTGTTTGACCCTTCTTTTCTCGCGCCTGTAAGATCAAAAGTCTTAACCACAGAGTGCGCAGAGGTTCACAGAGGAAAGCAAGCTTGACCCTGTGAACCTCTGTGTCCCCCTGTGGTGAAGGTTTTCGCCGTAAACCCACATGCCGCATGAATTGCCCAAATCTTACGAGCCGGGCGCGATCGAAACGCGCTGGGCCGAGTACTGGATTAAAGAAAAACTCTTCTCCGTCCCCACGCCGCCGCCCGGAGAAAGCCGTCCGGTATTCACGCTGCTGCTGCCGCCGCCGAACGTGACCGGCCGCTTGCACATGGGCCACATGCTTAACCAGACTCAGATGGATATCATCGCGCGCTGGCATCGCATGCGCGGCTTCATTACCCTCTGGCTGCCCGGCACCGATCACGCCGGCATCGCCACGCAAATGATGGTCGAGCGCCAGCTTGCCAAAGAAGGCAAGAAGCGCCGCGACCTGGGCCGCGAAAAATTCATCGAGCGCGTATGGGAATGGAAGAAGCTCTACGGCGGCGCCATTCTGGAGCAGATGAAACGCCTGGGCGCATCCGTCGACTGGGACCGTGAATACTTCACCATGGACGAAAATCTTTCCCGCGCGGTGCGCGAGGTCTTTGTCCGCCTCTATGAAGAGGGCCTGATCTATCGCGGCAAATACATCGTGAACTGGTGCCCTCGCTGCGAAACAGCGATATCCGATCTCGAAGTAAAGCACGAAGAGGTTGCCGGAAAATTGTGGGAGATTCTTTACCCGGTGGTCAGCAGCAGCGACGAATCCATGAGATGGGGAGAGGAAATCATCATCGTGGCGACCACGCGCCCTGAGACGATGCTGGGCGATACCGCGATCGCGGTAAATGCGAAAGATGAGCGCTACAAGCATCTCCATGGCAAGAAAGTTTTACTGCCGCTGATGAATCGCGAAATTCCGATCATCACCGACGAACTCGCACAGCCGGAGTTCGGCACCGGAGCCGTGAAGGTTACTCCCGCCCACGACCCAAACGATTTCCAGGCCGGGAAGCGGCACAACCTTCCGCAGATCGATGTGATGGACGAGCACGCGCACATGAACCAGAACGCGGGCCCGTACGCCGGACTCGACCGCTACGAAGCCCGCCAGCGTGTGCTGGCAGATTTGCAAGAGCAAGGCTTTCTGGTAGCGGAGAAGGACCACACTCTCGCCCTCGGCAAATGCGACCGCTGCGGCACCGTGGTCGAGCCACGGCTTTCTGAGCAATG
>WNFC01009032.1_pt1 | contig 22196 bp, 14 predicted proteins | sample 5400541 | NCBI WGS metagenome assembly WNFC01 (sample SAMN13153342, study PRJNA577476) | soil metagenome | isolation source: 120 cm saprolite under Douglas fir tree site 2 hole 2 replicate 1 | place: USA:California | collected 2015-04-18
GTGCTCAGGCTTGGAAGTTGGCACCAAACTCCCCGGCGGCCCGCGCCGGTATTCGTCCGGGCGACCTGCTGATTGCCATCAACAACGTTCCAGTTACCTCGCAGGTGCAAGTCACGCGTCGCTTGTGGCATGCCGGCCTATGGAACCAGGTGCGTTACAAACTCGCGCGCAACGGCCGCGAGTTTGAGACTCCCATCGTCACCGCTCCCGCCGAAAAGCCTGCTTCCATCGAGAATTACGGCCGGTTTGTCGGCCTCCTCTATCTCTTTATTGGCCTCTTCATTTTTGTGCGCCGCTGGAATGCGCCGCGCGCCGTGCATTTTTATGTTTTCTGCCTGGTCTCTTTCATCCTGTATTCCTTCCAGTACAGCGGCAAGCTCGACGCCTTCGACTATGAGGTGTATTGGGCCAGCATCGTCGCCCGCATGCTCGCGCCTGCCCTGCTGTTGCACTTCGCTCTGGTTTTCCCGGAACGCGCCGAAGCCCGCGTTCGCTCGCTTTCCAAGTTGACCCTCGTCTACGGTCCTGGCGCCGCGTTTCTCCTTTTCCATGTCAGCACTGCTCTTAATATGCTCGGCTTCGTGCCCTGGCTCGGGTCGCGCCTTCTCCTCGATAAGATCGAGTTGAGCTATCTCGGCATCTATTTTCTGACTGCTGGGCTGGTTTTCTACAAGAACTTCCGTGAAGCGCCTTCCGGCGTTCTCCGTCAGCAGTTGAAATGGCTGACCGGCGGGACTCTCGCCGGTAGCGTGCCCTTCGCGCTCTTTTATATCGTGCCGTTTGCGATGGACGCTGCAACGCGCTCGTGGATGCGCACCTCCGTTCTCAGCTTGGTGCTCATCCCGCTGTGTTTCGGCTATGCCATCATTCGCTACCGCCTGATGGACGTGGACATTATCTTCAAGCGCGGCTTGGCCTACACTGCCGCTACCGCCGCCGTGGCCGCCGTTTATTTCGCTTTGGTCGCGCTCATCGCCGGTATCTTCCACGCGCAGACCTCCGGGCCGGTCGGAAGCATGATCGCCATCGTCATCGCCGCGTTCCTTTTTCAGCCCTTCCGCGAACGGATTCAGGCGCGCCTGGACCGCTTTTTCTACCGCGACCGTCTCGATTACCGCCGCACCTTGATCGAGTTCGGCCGCACGCTCACCAACGAAGTGCGCTTCGATCCCATGCTCGGTTCCGTCATGGACCGCCTCTCGCAGACCTTGCTGGTCGACCGCCTCGCGATCTTCATGGAAGATCCCATGCAGCCGGGACACATGCGCCTCGCTCGTTCCATGGGCGTGCGCCTTTCCGAGCCCATGGATCTCAGCTTCCTCGAGCCGGCCCGGCCCGAGTTCGCCCGGGGGGCGCTCTTCTTTGAGTCGCCCCGCGCGGCGAGAGACGTTTCCGATTCCGTCCGCCAAACCCTCGAGCAATTGGATTTGAATTACTTCGTGCCTTGCCGCATTCGCGAGCACACCGTCGCCGTTCTGGGCCTCGGCAAGACCGTCGACGGTGATTTCCTGTCCAGCGATGACGTCGAGTTGGTGCACACCATCGCCGGCTACGTTGCCGTGGCTTTGGACAATGCCCAGCTCTATTCTTCGCTCGAACAAAAGGCTCTGGAGATTGCGCGGCTCAAGGATTTCAGCGAAAACATCGTGGAATCGTTGAACGTCGGCGTGCTAGCCGTCGATCTTGGCGGCATGGTCGAGTCCTGGAACACGCGCATGGAGCAACTCTTCGGCGTAAAGCGCCAGGACGCCGTGGGCCGCCAGTTGCGCGCGCTCCTGCCGGAAGAGCTTGCCGAGGAAATCGCCGCGCGGCGCGATGAAGAGCAGATCACCGGCATCTACAAGCAGCGCCTCCATCACCAGGGCAAATTCCTCACCCTCAACGTTTCCATTACCCCGCTGGTCAGCAAGTCCGGCGAGCGCATTGGCCGTCTCTTGCTCTTCGACGATGTCACGCAGCGCGAGCGCATGGAAGAGCAGATGACGCAGACGGAGAAGCTCACTTCCCTGGGCCTTCTCGCGGCCGGTGTCGCCCACGAAGTCAACACGCCGCTCGCGGTCATCTCCAACTACATTCAAATGCTTGCCAAGCAAATGCCCAACGATGATCCGCGTCACGCTATCATCGACAAAATCGTCAAGCAGACTTTCCGGGCCAGCGAAATCGTCAATAATCTCTTGAATTTCTCGCGCACCGGCGCCGCCGAGTTGGCTGATATCGATGTCAACCGCGTGGTCGAGGAAACCCTTTCGCTCGTCGCGCACCCGTTCAAAACGTCTCAGATCCACATCGTCAAGCAATTGGGCGATTCGCTGCCGCCCGTGCGCGGCTCCGCCAACAAGCTCCAGCAAGTCTTTCTCAATCTGTTTCTGAACGCTCGCGACGCCATGCCCGCCGGCGGCATGCTCGAAGTCCGCACCGCCGCCCACAATGGCAGCGTCGAAGTCGAAGTTGCCGACACCGGCCCGGGCATTCCCCGCGAGCACATTCATCGAATTTTCGACCCGTTTTTCACCACCAAATCGAACGGCCGCGGCACAGGCCTGGGCTTGTCCGTCAGCTACGGTATAATCAAAGAGCATGCAGGAAAAATCGATGTACGTTCGACCCCCGGAAAGGGCACATCCTTCCACGTTGAGTTTCCCGCGCTCCGGAAAGCAGTCCATGCCTAAGGGCTCGATCCTCGTAATCGACGACGAATCTGAAATACGCGAGGGCCTGGAGCTGCTGCTCACCAGCGAAGGCTATGGTGTCTCCACCGCAGGAACCGGCGAGTCCGGTCTCGCCAAGCTCGAAGAGCGTCCCTTTGACCTGTTGCTGCTGGACGTCAGCCTTCCCGACCGCAACGGCTTGGAACTGCTGAAGGAGGTCCGCCGCCGCGATCCCCATCTTTCCGTCGTGCTCATCACCGCTTACGGCTCCATCGATATGGCTCGCGCGGCCTTCAAAAGCGGCGCCATGGATTACATCACCAAGCCGTGGTCCAACGACGAGCTCCTCGCGCAGGTTGCGCAAGCGGTGGAATCACGCCGGCTGCGCGAAGAAAACGTGCAGCTCAAGCGCGCCCTGAAGCAGCGCTTCAATTTCCCCAGCATCATTGGCAAAAGCGAGAAGATGCTGACGCTGCTCGACCTCGTTACCCAAGTCGCCCCATCGCGCTCCACAATTCTGATCAGTGGCGAAAGCGGCACTGGCAAAGAGCTCATCGCCAAAGCCATTCACTCCGCCTCTACGCGCGCGGACAAGGCGTTTGTCCCCGTCAATACCGGCTCCATTCCGGTAGATCTCCTGGAGTCTCAGCTTTTCGGCCACGTCAAAGGCGCTTTCACAAGCGCTGTCGCTTCCAAGAAGGGTCTTTTCGAGGTCGCCGATCAAGGCACCATCTTCTTCGACGAAATCGCCACCATCAGTCCGGAAACGCAGGCCAAGCTCCTCCGCGTCATTCAGGAGCGCGAATTCATGCGCCTCGGCGGCACTGAGCAAATCAAAGTCGACGTCCGCATCGTCGCTGCCTCCAACGTGGACCTCCTCACGCTGGTCCGCGAAGGCCGCTTCCGTGAAGATCTATATCACCGCCTCAACGTCATTCACCTGCAATTGCCGCCGCTGCACGATCGCCGCGAAGATGTGCCCGCGTTGCTTGCGCATTTCCTCGACCGCTACTGCCAGGAAAACAACAAGCCTCTGCGCAATTTCACTCCCGCCGCGTTGAAGCTTTTGATGGATTATGATTGGCCCGGCAACGTCCGCGAACTCGAAAATGTCGTCGAACGCGCGGTCGTCCTGTCCACGCAAGAACGCGTCGACGTCGACCTGCTCCCCGAAAGTATTCGCAGCAAGGAAATTGTCCGCGGCGTCCGTCTGCAGCTTTCCGAATTTCTTCCGCCGCTGCCCGGCGAGCCTGGTTCGCGCTCCGGCGCCGATCATTCGCAGCCTTCGCTCTTTCAAATCATGGACGAGATCGAGCGCCGCATCATCATCGACATGCTCGAGCGCACCGCTTGGAACCAGACCGAAGCCGCCGAGCGCTTCATGATCCCACTCTCCACCCTCAATCAAAAAATCAAGCGCCTTGGCATCGACGTGCGCCGCCGCGGCCGCGCTGACGAAACCTTCACAGCTGCTATCGGCAAATAACCGCATTCACCTGATCCCAGCGCGAAACACATCGTTTTGTCATCCTAAGGACCGGCGCCTTCTGCCGGCCCGAAGGATCTCAACCCCCACGGCCTGCAACCTCACTACAACCCCGTACGTTTGCGAGCTCTGTCCCCACTTTTCATCTTGCCATCTCCGGTACAGTATAGGCACAGTACCTTGCCATGCTCTTGCGCCTCCCCAACCCCGCGGCGCGCTTCGCCCTCCTCGTCCTCGCCTTTGCGCTCGCGACCACACTCACATTTTTCACCGTGCGCAACGCCCGCGCCGCCAATCAAGCTGAACTCGGCACGCGCGCCGGCTACGAAGCCGCCGCCAGTCTCGAACCTGCCAACCCGGAAAACTGGTACCTTCTCGGCCGCTATTGGCAGTACACCCTCGACGACCCCGATCCTGCCCTGGCCATCAACAATTTTCGCCGCGCCCTCGCTTTAAATCCCCGCTACGCCGACGCCTGGCTCGATCTCGGCACTGTGTACGAATCCGAAGGCGACTTCTCTGCTGCCCGCGACGCCTATTTCCAGGCCCGCAACGCGTATCCGGTATCCGCCACCGTCGCTTGGCGCTACGGAAATTTTCTGTTGCGCCAGGGCGAAGTCCAGCAAGCCTTTCCGGAAATTCGCCGCGCCGTGTACGCCGACCCCAAGCGCAGCGCCGAGGCCTTCTCGCGCTGCTGGCGCGTCGATCCCAGCGTTGAATCCATTCTCGATCACGTAATTCCGCCGGATCGCGCCGCTTATCTCGATGTCATTCGCGAGCTCGCCACCGCTGATCAGCTCGCCGCAACGCTCACCGTCTGGCAGCGCCTGGTTTCTCTTCATCCGCGCATGAGCCCCGCCGATGTCATTTCTTTCGCCGATTTCCTCATCCAGAACGGCCATTTTGACGACGCCCATCGCATTTGGCAGGATGCCTTCCAGCTTTCCGACGTCGTTACTGGCGATCCTCCGAGTTCCGTACTCTGGGATGGCGGCTTCGAATCCAACGTTCGCGGCGGCGGCTTTGCCTGGACTTTTCCCGCTTCTCCGCCAGGTGTGCAAGCCACCCTCGACCGCCGGCAAAAGCATACCGGCAAACAATCCTTGCGCCTTTTCTTCGACGGCAAACGCAACACCAATTACGAGGGTGTCTGCACGAACGCCGAGGTACGGCCGGAGACCACTTACCGATTCTCGGCGTGGGTGCGCACAAAAGTGCTGACCAGCGACGAAGGTGTCCGCTTCCGCCTCTCCGGATTCTCCGATTCACACCCCTCTAGTTCCACGGACTCGCGGGACTCTCGCGGCACTCAGCCCTGGACCCGTGTCGAAATGCCTTGGACCTCCGGCAAGGATGTGCGTCGCGCGCGCGTCTGCGTGCTCCGCAACCCCTCCCGCGGTTTCGACGCGCGCATTCAAGGTGCCGCCTGGATCGACGACATCTCGCTCGTGCCCGTAGGAATCCCCCACCCATGAGGGCGCTGCAAATCGGTCTCTGTGCCGTCCTCGTTTTCGCCGTCGCTGCCCACGGCGCCGTCGAAGACTGGGCGCGCGCTGTTCTCGAAGCCGCGGCGGGCCTCCTCTTCCTTTTTTGGGCTGTCCGTGTCTACCTGACCCGTGAAGAAAGCGTTTTTATCTCTCCGCTTCTGCCGCCCTTGCTCGCCCTCATCTTTCTTGCCTTGGGGCAATTTCTCTTTCGTGGCACCGCTTCTCCCTACGACACACGCATCGATCTTCTGCTCCTGACCGCCTTGACTCTCCTTCTTTTCCTCGCCACTCAGGCGTTTCGTACCACGGACGACTGGCGCTTCTTCGTGTGGTTCATCATGTCGTTTGGTTTTCTCGTGGCCATCTTCGGCATCCTGCAGCACTTGACCTTTAACGGCAAACTCTATTGGGTCCGCGAAATGCGCTACGGCGGAATTCCCTTTGGCCCTTACGTGAACCGCAATCACTTCGCCGGTTTTGCCGAGCTTGTCGTCCCGGTCGCGCTGGTTCCTCTCGTCCTGGGCAAGGTGCGGCGCGCACGCTGGTTTGCCGTCGGCCTCCTGGCGCTTCTTCCGTTAGGGGCTCTTTTCCTCTCCGCCTCCCGCGGCGGCATCATCAGTCTCGCTGCGGAGCTTGGCCTTCTTACGCTATTGTTGATCCTGCGCCGCACGGGTGGAAAGCACGTGCTTGCCGGAGCGGTGGTTTTGCTCTTTGCCTTCATGTTGGTTTCCTGGCTGGGCGTGCGGCAGATCCTCGAGCGCTTTTCCTCCATGCAGTCCCTCGAAGTAACCTCCGGCAAACGCGCCTCCATGCGCCTGGACACTTGGCACATCTTCCGCGCACATCCCTGGACCGGTGCCGGTCTTGGCACCTTGCAGACCGTTTTCCCCGCCTACGAAACCCAGTACGACGCAAAAGTTGTCAATCACTCCCACAACGATTACCTCGAAGCTCTTGCGGAAACTGGAATCGCTGGCGCCGCGTGCTGCGCCTGGTTTCTCCTTGTTTTGTTCTTTCGTTCCCTCCGTCGCTTGCTCTTGCAAGACAAGTCCTTCTCCGCCGCTCTCCATCTTTCGGGACTCGTCGCTTGCACCGGCTTCCTCGTGCACAGTTTGGTCGATTTCAATCTTCACATCCCTGGCAACGCCTTGCTTTTTTTCCTCATGGCTAATCTCGCCACTGCCGACATTTTCAGTCCTGCTCTGCATGCCCCCGCTCGCCGCCGCGATGTTGACTTAGCCGAAATTACTGATTGACAAGACCTTAACCGTTGTATAATCAGCCGGGGGTTATCCATCACTATGCAGCCAGCCAGACTGGGTGCGTGGATGGCGTGTCTCGTCTCCACTGCACTGTTTGCGGCCCTGATGGCGCCACCCGGCAGCGCGCAGACCATCGAGAGTTCTCAACAAACCAACGATCGCATCCGCTCCCTCGCGGCTGCCTCGCGCTCCACGCTCGCTCGCGATTACGTCATCGGCACCGGCGACCTCCTCGCTATTCAAGTCTTCGATGTCCCAGAGCTCAGCCGTGAGATTCGCGTAAGCCAGACCGGCACCATCGGCCTCCCTCTCGTTCGAGTGCGCCTGCACGTTTCCGGGCTCACCGAACTCCAGGCGGAGCTGAAAATTGCCGAAGTGCTGGAAGCCGATGGCTTGGTTTCTCACCCCGAAGTCAGCGTTGCCGTCAAAGAGAAGAAAAGCAAGCCGATCACGGTTGTAGGCGCGGTCGTGCATCCGATGGTCTACCAGGCCGACCGCCAGGTTACTTTGCTGGAAGTCCTCGCCGAAGCTGGCGGTATCACCGGAGACGCCGGTGAGTCCGTGATTGTCACGCGTGCCGAAACCGATCCTTCCGACGACCCCTCCTCGCCCCCGGCGATTAGCCCCCAAGATGCCGCCCCCGGGCCTGTGGCCGCAGACTCTGCTGTCCCTCCCGTCGCATCACAACCCATTCTTCCGACATCCGCCGAGCCCTCTGCTGTCTCCACTGCTTCGGCGCAAGCCGGGGCGGGTTCCGCCGCACCTATCGGTACCGCCAGCGACGCTATGCCACCCCCAATCTCGAACACCATCACGGTAAACCTCAATCAAATTCTCGAAGCCGGCAACACCTCCAACAATATCGTCTTAATGCCCGGCGATATCGTTACCGTCCCTCACGCCGGCATCGTGTATGCCCTCGGTGCCGTCAACAGGCCCGGCGGCTTTGCGGTTTCCAACGATCGCAGCCAGCTTACTACTCTCAAGCTTCTCTCTCTAGCCGGCGGTCTCGATCGCTACGCCAAGTCCGACCGCGCTGTCATCGTGCGCAAGGATGCCAGCGGCCAGCAGCGCGAGGTCGAGGTCGATCTCAAGAGAGTCATGAAGTTTGAATCCGAGGACGTTCGCCTTCAGCCCAGTGACATCTTGTATGTTCCGAAAAGCGGTGTGAAGCAGGCTCTCATCCGCACCGGTGAGCTCAGTTTGGCTGTTGGCACCGGCGTTGTTATCTACCGGCTCATTCCCTAACGTATGATTGAGGACAACAAAATCATCCCCCGCGACAACGGCTCCTATGGCGCCGTCGAGACTGTTCCTCTTCCCTCACGCTTGCCGGCGTGGAATCTTTCTCCACATGAGCCGCACCTTTATGATTACCTCCTCATCCTTCGCAAGCACCAGTGGCTCATCCTTTCCTTCATGCTTGCCGTTGTGACCATCACCTCCATCGGCACTTTCCGCATGCAACCTGTTTACGTCGCCACTTCGCGTATCGAAATCGACCGGGAAAATTCCAACATCCTTCCCTTCCAGGGCGCTGACTCTTACGACTACATCAGCGATCTTGACAACTACATTGAGACGCAATCCAAGATTCTCACCAGCGAAACCATGGCCCTGCAGACCATCCGCGGCGGCGTTCTCTCCGGGCAAGTTGATTTCGCGAGTGACCCTTCTTCCGACGCCTTGAGCACCGGCAGCCTGGCGAACCTGAAACCCCCGCCGGAGCTCGCATCGTTTCTTGCCAGTTTGAGCGTCAAGCGCGTGCCCAACAGCCGCCTCATGGACGTCAGTTTTGAATCCACCAACCCCCTCCTGGCTGCGCAGATCGTCAATGCCCATATCAAGAATTTCATCGAACAGAATTTTCAGAGCCGCTATGAAGCCACCACCCGTGCTTCCACCTGGCTCACCGATCAGCTCAGCGAGCTGAAGATCCGCGTCGAAAAGGCCGAGGACGCCCGCATCACCTATGAGCGCCAGAATCAGATTTGGGCTCTCGATGGTGACAAGCAAAATGTCACCACCCAGCGTATGGCCGACCTCAACAAAGAGCTCACCGATGCGCAAAGCGAGCGCATGCGCAAGCAATCTCTCTTCGCATTCGCCAAGGCCGGCGACATGGATTCCGTTCCTCAGATTCGCGACAACCCTGTTGTCCAGGATCTTTTCCGCAAGCGCACCGAGCTAAATTCCCAATACACCGACGCCCTAAACCAGTACGGCCCCAATTTTCCCAAGGTGCTGCGCCTGCAGTCCCAGCTCAAGGAAATCGAAGCCGCCGCGGAAAAAGAAAAGAAAGGCGTAATCGCGCGCCTGGAAAGCGAGCATCGCGAGTCCCGCCAGCGCGAAGAACTCCTCACCCAGGCTCTCGATCAACAGAAAGTGGAAGTAAATCAGATGTCCGAGCGCATGGTGCAATACAGCATTCTCAAGCGCGAAGCCGAGGCCAACAAGGCTCTTTACGACGGCCTGCTTACTAAACTGAAAGAAGCCGGCATTTCCGCCGGTTTGCGCTCTTCCAATATCCGCGTGGTTGATCCTGCCATGGTCCCCCAATACCCTGCGCGGCCCGCAAAGACCCGCAATATCGCTTTGTCCTTTTTGGTCGGCTTGGTTGGCGGCATTGGTTTGGCCCTGCTCCGCGAGTACATGGACAATACCGTCAAAAGCCCCGACGATATTGAATCTCTTGCGCGCTTGCCTTCTCTCGCTGTGGTTCCCGCCTTTACGGAACCCAATGGCGACCGCTCGCGCGTCAAGTTGCTCAAGGGCGCTTCCACCAACGGTCACAACACGCGCATCGAGTTGGTTGCCCAGCATCTTCCCAAGTCCCAAATGTCCGAAGCCTTCCGCGCCCTGCGCACCGCCCTGCTGCTTTCCCAGGCCGATCATCCGCCCCAGGTCATCCTCGTCACCAGCGCTTTGCCGCGCGAAGGCAAAACCACTGCAGCCGCTAATCTTGCCGTCACTCTCGCGCAGCTTGGCGACCGCACTTTGCTCATTGACGCCGACTTGCGCAAGCCGGGCGTCGGACGTCTCCTCAATCTGGGCAGCGGAAAGTATGCCGGCCTGAGCTCCTACCTCGCCGGGGTTTCCAGCCTTGATCTCGTCACCATTCAGCATCCCGCCATCCCCAATCTCTCCGCTATCCCTACTGGCCCGCTGCCGCCTAATCCCGCGGATTTGCTTTCTTCGCATAAGCTCGCCGACGCCATTGCCGAGCTTCGCACCAGGTTCAAGTTCATCGTCATCGATTCGCCCCCAATCCTGGCTGCCACCGACGCCGTGATCCTATCTGTCAGAGCCGACGGTGTGCTCCTCGTGGTCCGCAGCGGCGAAACTCCCAAGGAAGCCTTCATGCGCACGCGCGATCTGCTCCTCAGCGTCAAGTGCCATCTCCTAGGTGTCGTTTTGAACGCCGTCGATTCCACCGCTCCCGACTACTACTATTCTTATCGGTATTATCCTTATTCGCAGGGCTATGGCCCCCAGGAGCTCTCGGAGACGCCTCCTTCCGACCAGGGCATCGAGGCCAGGCAAAGAGTGGCCGTTCACGATCTGGACGACAATCAGGAACTCTGAGGAGGACGCTTGCGCTTTTTAGTCACCGGCGGTGCCGGTTTCATCGGCTCGCATTTGGCCGAACGCCTTCTTCAGCGCGGTGACACCGTCGTCCTGCTCGACAATCTTTCCACCGGCAGCATGGAAAATATCCGCCACCTGAAATCCTCCGAGCGCATGTCCTATCACCTCGACAGCATTGAGAATCGTCAGTTGCTTGCCGAACTCGTGGACGACGCCGACGTCGTCGTGCACCTGGCCGCTGCCGTGGGCGTCAAGCTTATCGTCGAGAGCCCTGTCCGCACGATCGAGACCAACGTCAACGGCACCCAGCACGTCCTCGAAGCCGCCTGCAAGAAGCGCAAGCTCGTGCTCACCGCCTCCACTTCCGAGGTCTACGGGAAAAACACCAATGTTCCCTTCCACGAGGACGCTGACCTCGTCCTCGGCCCCACCACCAAGGGCCGTTGGAGTTACGCCGCTTCGAAAGCCCTCGATGAATTTCTGGCCTTGGCTTACTGGAGGGAAAAAAAGCTTCCCGTCATCGTCGTCCGGCTATTCAATACCGTTACGGCATGGTGCTGCCGAGCTTTGTCAAAGCCGCGCTGGACGGCAAACCCATCAGCGTCTACGGCGATGGCCGGCAATCCCGCTGTTTTTGCGACGTGCGCGATACCGTCGAGGCTCTCACTCGCCTCATCGATACGCCCCGCTCGATCGGAGAAGTCGTCAACGTCGGCAACACCGAAGAAATTTCCATCGAAGCGCTCGCTCGTCTCGTCAAGGACCGCACGCGCAGCTCTTCACCCATCGAATTTATTCCCTACGATCAGGCCTACGAGCCCGGCTTCGAAGACATGATGCGCCGCGTTCCCTCCGTTGAAAAACTGCAAGCCCTCACCGGCTTCCGCCCGCAAACTCCGCTAAACGAAATCATCGACCGCGTAACCGCCTACTTCCAATCCAAATCCGAGCCGGCCCATCACGCCGCAACCTCCGCGGTCTAAACAGGCACACTCTCACTTAGCGTTCTTCAAGTAGCGGTCGAACCACGCTACCGTGCGTGAAATAGCGTCGATTTGGTTCTCGCGTTTGGCGAAGCCGTGTCCTTCCTGCGGATAGAAGTGGGAATCCACCGTCTTCCCAGTTTCTTTGTAAATGGCCACCACCTGCTCGGCTTCTTCCTTTGGCACGCGGATGTCGTTTTCACCCTGTAGCACGAGCAGCGGCGCTTTCGCCTGCCGAATGAACTTGATCGGCGAGGCGTTTTCGTAAACTTCGCGGTCTTTCACCGGGTCGCCCAGCAGCGATTTCTCGTACTCTTGCAGGAACGGGTCTTCGTGCTCCAGCATCGTGAACCAGTTGATGATGCCGTATTGCTCGACCGCCGCGGCCCACAGCTCCGGCTTTTTGCCCACGGCCATCAGCGTCATGTAGCCGCCGTAAGAGCCGCCGGTGATGCCGATCCTCTTCTCGTTCACGAAGCCCGTCGCCCCCAGGAACTTTGCCGCATACACCTCATCATCCAGGTCGCCGCCGCCCAGGTCCTTCACATTGGCCTTCTGAAAGTCCAGGCCATAACCTGTCGAACCGCGCACGTTGGGCGCGATGCACACGTACCCGCGTGAGGCCAGCGCCGCCGCAAAGCGGCTGAACGAGTCCACCGTCTGTCCGGTCGGCCCGCCGTGCGGCAGCACAATTCCCGGATTCGACCCGTCGCGCTTCAAATTGAATGGGACCCACAAGAACGCGCTGATCGTCTTTCCGTCGAAGCTCTTGTAGTGCACGACTTGCGAAGGCGGCAGTTGCGCCGCCGCCAAGCTTGCAATCGCGCTGAAGGTGAGCTGCGTCGCGCGCTTTGCCGTAGGGTCATAAACCCACAAATCCCCCGGCTGTGTCGAGCTCTGGTGGTTGATCAGCACGTGTTTTCCATCCGGCGAAAACGTACTGGGGTTGCCCGAAAACCCATTCAGCCCCGGCGGCAGATTTAGCTTCGTCGCCTTTCCTGTCGCCGTCTCAGCCAGATACGCATCCGTGCGCCCGTCTTCGTTAACCACGTACGTGAACCACTTTCCATCCGGCGAAAACTCTCCCGCATCCGCTTCCCATTTCAGGTCTGTCACCCACGTCAGCTTCTTTGTTGCCGCGTCCAGCAGCCCCACGTTCGGATACCCCCCAAGGCGATCCGCCGTCACCAGCAGCGTTTTCCTGTCCGGCGAGATCGCTGAGACACTCGTGCGACTCTGCCCTTCATGCGGCGTCAATTCCTCTTTCTTGGCGGTCACCACATCAATCCGATACACACTGGCGTCCGTGAAGCCCGCATTAACCCGCGTTGCATATATGACTTTTCCATCCGGGCTCCACACTTGCCCCGACCAGAGATGATCGGGCGTTGTTTCGTTCGTCACATTCCGTACCGCCCGGGTCTTCCAATCCATCACCGCAACATCAGTTACTGGCGCGGTCTTCTTCTTGTGGGAGATGGCAAGTTGCGTCCCGTCCGCCGACCATCTCGGCGAGGTCTCCGAAATATCGTCGGTGTTCATCAGGTTGACCGCTTTGCCGCCGCCGCTGGGAATTGCGAACAGGTCGTAGATCTCCGCTCCGCCCCGGTCCGATTGATACAGGATCCACTTTCCGTCCGGTGACCAAATAGCCCCGCCCTGCCGGTCATCCGACTGGCTGAGTTGAATCGGCCATCCGCCCGAGGCATTCACCTTCCAGAGGTTGAACCGTCCGGTGAAATTCGAAGAGAATACGATTTCTTTGCCGTCGGGCGACCACGCGCCGCCTCCCGTTGCTCGTGTGTAAAAGAGATCGTCAATCGGCACAGCTCCGGCGGCGGTCTCCTCCGCCGACACGATTTTTCTGGGGTCGGTGATTTCCCGCGTGTCGGGCGACGTGCCCGCCAGGGACACCACCGCCGTCGCAAACACCAGCATTGCAAATCGAGTACGCATGTTAACCTCAGAGTAAATTATAATCTTAGTTACTTCGCAGCGTGTCCGGAACGCGCAAAACCCGGCGCCTATTTCGTCGTATCCGGCAGCGCGAGCGCGTAGAGCACATCTTGCACGGCGGCAATCAGGTACTGCCGCCCGTCGAGCTGGTAGGTCATCGGCGAGGCCGCCAGACGTCCGCCGGCATTCAGGTGCCACAGGGTCTTGCCCGTCGCCGGATCGAGCGCCAGCAAATTGCCGGCATTGTCAGCGGTGAAGAGTAGATGGCCGGCGGTGGTAAGGATTCCGGCCCCATTCTCCCCATCACCGGTTTCGCGGTTCCAAATCACTTTGCCCGTCCGATAGTCCAGCGCGCGTATCGTGGAGTTCGCCCACAGGTTGCGGTCCCGGCCTCCCCACCCTTCCACCTTCCCCGTCACCGTCAAATAGTAAATGCTGAAAACGCGCCGCGCCGTCACGTAGAACAAATTCGTCTGCGGATCAAAGCTCGGCGCCATCCAATTCGTGGCCCCGTCCGATCCAGGCGTGATCAGCGTGCCGTCGGGGCTGGGCGCCGAGTCTGGCTTCGGAATCGGGCGTCCGTGCGCGTCAAGTCCCGTGGCCCACGTTTGATCGATGAACGACGCCCCCGCCAAATACTGCCCATTGGTGCGATCCAGCAGAAAGTAAAACCCGTTGCGGCTGGCCTGCGCCAGCAGCTTGCGTTTCTTACCCTTGAATTCAGCGTCCAGCAAAACCGGCGTTTCTACCGCGTCCCAATCATGCTCGTCATGTGGCGATGGCTGGAAATGCCACACCAGCTTTCCGGTGTCCGGGTTCAGCGCCACAATCGAGCACGTATAAAGGTTGTCGCCAGGGCGGCTCTCGCCGGACATCACGGGGTTGGGATTGCCGGTGCCCCAATAAAGTAAATTCAAGTCTGGATCGTACGTGCCAGTCATCCAGGTCATTCCGCCGCCGTGCAACAGCGCGTCGCCATCTTTCGGCCAAGTCTCGGATCCAGGTTGGCCCGGATCGGGCTCCGTGTACCACGTCCATTGAGTGTCTCCCGTCTCCGGATCAATCGACTTCAGATACCCTCGCACGTCGGTCATGTCTCCGGAGACGCCGGCAATCAAGTGATCGCGAATCACCAGCGGTGCCATCGTCGAAAAGTATCCAAGCTTGGCGTCCGCCAGTTCCACGTCCCAACGCACTTTGCCATCTTTGGCATCCAGGCTGATCAGGTGGGCGTCCGGTGTCGTGAAGTATAGCCAGTCCTTGTACATTCCCAAGCCGCGATGCCCAATGTGATCGCCTTCCGAGGGGCGCTGGTAGTGCCAGATCATGCGCCCAAAGCGCGCATCAACGGCCCACACATTGTCCGGTGCCGAGAAATAGAGAATACCGTTCACTTCCAGCGGAGTGGACTTGAGCACCGGACCCCGCGTATTAAAAGCCCAAGCCAGCGTAAGCGAGTTGATGTTTCCCGCATTGATTTGATCTAACGTGCTGTAGCGCTTACCCGAGTAATCCCCGTTATAGCTGGGCCAGGTGTCCGTTGCTGGTTTCAACAGTGCGGCAGCATCGAGCCCTTGCGCAGTTCCCAGGGGCGCATGCAAGCTCAGACACAAAAGCAGCAGCAGAATCCCCGTCCGCATTCCCTCGCCGCCCGCGCCAATGACCCCCAGAAGGCTGCGGCTTTTCGCCGGCGTCGCGGAAATCGTTCGCGCCAGCCTTCGGAGCATCCAATGCGTCACGCCTCCACAGAATTGAGAAAGCATTCCCTCTCCTATGTTCTCGTTTGTATCTCTTATTTCAATGTCTCGAGGTACGCGAAAAGGTTATGAACGTCCGCTTGTGTGAGCTTGCTCAACAGTTCGCGATGTCCTGCCAGCCCGTCCTGCAGTTCCACTTTCACCGTGTCGCGCCGGAAAGACCGGTACCACCCCTTTTCGTCCGTTACCGCAATCACAAAATCGTCCGCGTGCTCCACAGCGCCTTTCACCTGTTCACCTGAAGCCAGCGTTATCACCGCCGTACGGTGCTTCCCTCCCGGATAAAGCATCAGCGCCTCCAACTCGATAGGAGTGTGCTTACCCGCCACGCCCGCCAAGTCCCCCGTGACGGAATGACATTTGGTGCAGCCGCCCGTACCATTGAAAAATGTTTTCCCGGCCTCCGCGTTTCCGGTCAGCAATTTCTCCACTGGATATACCTTCGGCACGCTCGACGACCGCGCCGCTTCCGCTAAACGCGCGTGCAGGAACGCAGCCACGTCGAGGATCTGCGCGTCGCTCAGCGGCATGGCCGGCATTCCCTTGTCTGGCCGGCCCTGCCGTATCACTTCTCCTATCTGATTGCCCTTCACGTCATGCATCACAAGCGGTGAGCGCATTAGGTCTGGTCCGCGTGCTCCCGTTGCGTCCGCGCCATGACAAAATCCGCACGACTGCACGAACTCTCTGCGCCCGCGCTCCGCAGCAGCCGCAACGTCCGCGTCAGCCTGTTGCCTGGCCGCCGAATTCTCCAAGCCAATCACAAGGACCAGCGCTGCAAACAACAACACGAATTTCGTTACTCGCCGACACCCAGAAACTCGATGCTCGCCCATAGTCCTCCTGCCGGGACGTATTCTATCCATCTTTGCGCGTCCTCTCAATTCATAAGCGGCAGAATTCGACCCACCACACGGAATGAAGCGCTCTACGTGGGGAAGCCTCTGTATTAATATATTGAGTTATATAGTCACTCTACAATATAATAGCCTGTGCCCCGCGGCAGCCGTCTTCTTTAGGTCCGCTGTCCCTTGCGCGAAACTGGCCGTGGCCATCTGGAGCGGGTAAAATGCAATCAACGACAAATGCCCTCCTTGTGGAAAGCCGAGCTCTGAGCACGCCAATTACGCTAATGCGCAACAGGGAGCGGCCGCTGCTGTTGCTTTTTCTCCTCTCCCTTGCGCTTTTGAATCCCTGGGTGCGCGGCGACGGCGTGGGCTACTACGCTTTTGCGCGCGCGCCGCTCATCGATCACAGTTTGAATTTTGAGCACGACTACATCGCCGCGAACACCGCCTTTCGCGAAGCGCGCCTCGATGAGCACGGCCAGCCCAAACAAATGTTTCGCACGCGCACCGGCCATCTCGATAATCACTTTACCGTCGGCCCGGCAATGCTGTGGGCGCCCTTTTTGTTGCTGGCACATGGCGGTGTGCTCCTGGCACGCGCGCTCGGCGCGCACGAGGCGGCGGACGGCTTCTCCGCTCCGTATCGCCTGGCCATGGCTTTGGGCACGGCGTTCTGGGGATTCCTCGGGCTGCTCCTGGCATTTCGCCTGGCGCGCCAGTATGCCGGAGATTTGTGGGCCTTCCTCGCGACGCTGGCGATTTGGTGGGCCAGCTCGCTTCCGGTATACATGTATTTCAATCCTTCCTGGTCGCACGCGCATTCCGCTTTTGCGGTTTCGCTGTTTGTTTTTTATTGGCACCAAACGCGCGAGCAGCGCACCCTGCGTCAGTGGTTCGTGCTCGCCTTGATCGCGGGCTTGATGCTCAACGTGTATTACGCCAACGCCATGCTGCTGGTGATTCTCGTGGTCGAGGCGCTTCGCGGCTACGCGGCGGCTTTTCGCCGCGGCGCCGGAAGCGGAGCCGCTGTTTCGCAACTTCCCGCCAAGCACGTGCTGTTTGCTGCCGCCACGCTGCTCTGCTTGCTCCCGACGTTTGTTAGCCGCTATATCGTTTACGGCAGCCCCTTCGAGTCCGGCTACGCTTCGGTGCAAAACTGGGCGTGGCGCTCACCCTATTTTCTTGCCGTGCTCTTTTCCTCCGAACACGGTTTGTTTTCCTGGACCCCGCTGCTCCTGCTCGCCACCGTTGGACTTGTTTTATTCAAGTGGCGCGAACCGCGCGTGGGCACCCCGTTGCTGGCCGCCGCGTTGTCGTTTTATGTTTTCATTGCGTGTTATCCGGACTGGGCCGGCATCTCTTCTTTCGGCAACCGCTTTTTCATTTCGCTGACCCCGCTGTTTATTCTTGGGCTGAGCATTCTGCTCGCGCGCGTTGCCACGCTGTTTCGCAGCCGGCGCGCAGCCGTTGCCGCCGCCTCCGTGGTCCTTGCGGCGTTCATGCTGTGGAATGCGGCGTTCATGTTTCAATGGGGCGAGCACCTGATTCCTCCGCGCGGACCGATTTCCTGGAGGGAGATGATTCGCAACCAATTTGAGGTTGTGCCGCGCCAGTTGGCCGCGCACTTGGAGAATTATCTTTTTCATCGCCATGACCTGATGCGCCAAATTGAAGACCGCGACATCGACCAAATGAAAAAGCAGTTCGAGCCCTGAATCTGCGCGCGCCGAAGAGTTCCGCATGAGCGGCGCGCAAAGCCCCGGGGCTTCCGCGTCCGGCGCGAGGAATCTCTGGTAATCTAATTGGAGTTTCACCAGCCCTTTCGCAAATGTCGTTGCGCATAATTTGATGGCTACGGTTACCGCGCCCTCGCAATCCGCCACGCCCATAGAGGCGCGGGCCAATGCGCCTGCGGTGGTGCGCATCGAGCCGCCGCGCGGGTGGGTGGAGCTGCGCCTCGCGGAAGTCTGGGAGTATCGCGAGCTGCTGTATTTTTTTGCGATGCGCGACATCAAGATCCGGTACAAGCAAACGGCCATCGGCGTTTTGTGGGTGGTGCTGCAGCCGCTGATGACCATGGGCGTGTTCACTATTTTTTTCGGGCGCCTGGCGAAACTGCCTTCGCAGGGACTTCCTTATCCGGTGTTTTATTTCGCGGCGCTGGTGCCCTGGGCGTATTTTTCGCAGGCGCTTACCTCCTGCACGAACATCGTGGTCGATAACCAGAACGTGATCACGAAAGTATATTTTCCGCGGCTGATCCTGCCGATTGCGGCGGTGTTTTCGGGATTGGTGGATTTCGCGATCGGTCTGGTGGTGATGGTAGCGCTGACGCTCTCGTTTGGGATCCATCCGCCGGCAACGGTGCTGCTGCTGCCGGTGATCATCGTGTTGGCGGTGCTTACGGCGCTGGGGGTGGGGCTGTGGACTTCGGCGCTGAACGCTTTGTATCGCGACGTGCGCGCAGTGATGCCGTTCGTGGTGCAGTTCTGGATGCTGGCGTCACCGGTGGCGTATCCGAGCTCGCTGGTCCCGGCGCGCTGGCGCTGGCTGTACGGGCTGAATCCTATGGCGGGGGTCATTGACGGATTCCGTTGGGCGCTGACCGGACACGGGCAGCCGCCGGGAGCGGCGATGGCCGCGTCCGCGGTTGGGGTGGCGTTTGTGCTGGTCGGCGGACTGTTTTTCTTCCAGCGCATGGAGAGCAACATCGCGGACCGCGTTTGAGATAGAAGTGGTTAGTGGGCGGTGAGTAGTGGGTAGTGCGCGGGAGGGGCCCCCCTCCCCTGTTTTTTTATAAGTGTTCATTCTAAAGGAAGTTAAAGGGGGAATGTTGCGTTGACAAAGTAAAATGTGCTAGATTGCTTCTTGCCGTGACGGGGCAACTGTGGATTAGCCAGTAGGTCTACAGGCTCTCAGAAAAAAACTTGCTTTCCTTACTGGCACACCGTACAGTTAGACTGCCTTCTTTTAATTTGTTATTGGGTCGGGATTGATCGCAAAAGCGAAAGAGGCCGGAACGGTTGCTCGTTCCAGCCCCAATAACTGATGAAAGGAGGTGGCGTTATGCCGAAACCACCCCGGATAACCGTCACAGTAGCACCTGACGGCACCGTAGTAGTTAAAGTAGAACCGCCTTAGCCGTACGACCCTTTCGGCAGACCGACTGTCGGAAGGGTCACTAAGGACGCGTATAGAATGCGCGTCTTGCAAAACTGGTGTCAACCAGTAGTTTGCCAGTCGTTTCAAATGGAGTTGCTGACCGTGGATACAAACAAAATCAAAGAACTCATCGCGGAACTTGAAGAGGACATTAAACTTAAAGTAGATGTGTTGCAGAACCTTCAGAAACTTGTTGGCAGCGCCAATGGCCATAAGTTAGTTGGCGACCAAAGAGATTTTGCGAAAAAGATTGCCTACAATCACGCCGATTCATATGTTGACCTGGCCGTTAAAATCATCCAGGCCAATGAAGGCCGTCCAATGCCGATTATTCAAATCGTTGAGCATATTCGTGCTCTCAAGGGAAATCCTGAGATTGAGCGCCGGTCGGTAGAAGCTACGTTGTATCAACACACAACAAACAAAGGTGACTCGTCTCGCGTCGTCAAGGTTTCGCCGGGAGTGTACGGTCTACGCAGGTATCCACGCTCTGAAGAACCCGCAGCCTAGATTTAGCGGCCCCGTGGCAGAGTGGTTTAATGCGCCCGACTTATAATCGTGGTGGACGTGTGCAAGCACGTTCCGTAGGTCCGAATCCTACCGGGGCCGCCTACCTTATGATAGCATCGAAGAATGCCGAAGAAAAAAATAGTCATCGAAAAAGAGAAATTTGATGCCGTACTTTCACAACTACTCAAGACTCAGCCGATGCCGATGAAGCAGATAAAGACCAGCGGCAAACGTCGAAGCGGACAGCTTATTCAGAAGCGGTCAGAGTCTTAAACGGAAGCGCGGTTTCCTTCACTAGCCCCCTCAGCGTGGCATCGAATAGCTGCTTTTGCGAACCCCGCCGATTGAACCGGAACGAAAACTCCTCACAGTAGCGGCCAAGATGCTTTATCGAAACCTTGTGGAAAGTTCCGTACACGCCGCGCTTGAGAAGCGAGAACGCGTTCTCGACCGTGTTTGTATGTAGATCGCCAACGCCGTAGCTAACGCTGTGATTGATCGTGCGATGCCGTCCGGGGAAGCGACGCTTGCCGATTATGTGATAGACCGGGGATTCGTCGGTTTGCAGAGTCGCATCATCGCTAATGTGCTCTGCCATGATCGGCTCAATCGTTTCCATCTTGGCGTCTTTCATCGGCACCAAGCGGAGTTTCCCGCCGCGTTCGATCATGCCGAGAACAACGTCGCGCGATTCCTTTTTTACATACGGCTTTCCCTTGCGCGGCTTCTTGGGCGTCATGTAGGTTTCATCCACTTCCACGATGCCCATAAGCAGACCGCCGTCTTTCATGGCCTTGCGGATGCGATGGCAGAGATACCAGACCGTCTTGTAGCTGCCTTCCATGTTGAGATGCCGCGCCACTTGTAACGCGCTGACACCCTTTTTCGCTTCGACGATTAGGCCCACGGCCATGAACCACTTAATCAGGGACAGGTGGGAATCGTGGAACACCGTGCCAGTAGTCGCGCTGAATTGATAGCCGCAATCCTTGCATTGGTAGAGACGGCGCGAGGGGACGGCAACCGTCCCAGTCTCGCCTTTCCTGTTCGTGCGCGTCCGCGTGGTCGCGTTGGTAGTGAACTTGGAGATGCGCTCCATGATGCCGCACTTGAGGCAGCACAGGCCATTAGGCCAGCGAACGGCTTCTAGGTAGTCTAGGCAATCGGCTTCGGTGCGGAACTTGGATACGACTTCTATCAGGTTCATGGTAGCCTCTCACTGTTAAGAGTCTACCGGAGCGGTATTGCTTTGTCAAGGGAATAATCACCGTTAAAGTTCTTTGTTTTGATACACTTTTGCAAGTGTTGATTCTAAAGGTAGTTAAAGTTGCTGTGTCGGTGCTTTTGCAACCCTTCGCAAGCGGCGACAAATCGGGATTGCCACAGAGACACAGAGTCACCGAGTTGGGGGACACCCCCACCCCGGGTGTTTTGGGAAAAGAGGCTGCAAGCTGTTGAAAACAAAGGGCAGGGGTTGGAAAAAGAGAGCCAAGAGGCTGCAAGAGATTGAAGGGTCGAGATTTAGGGCTGGAGTAGAGGGAGCGATTAGCGAGGTTTGTTCGAGATAACACGCGCAACCATAGCGCGGATCGGGGTAGTTGTCAATAGGAATCTTTTACTTGTAAGGTACTCGTTCGAACGGATTGCTAAGTCATTCAAACGCGGAGAGTTGCAAAGAAAATGGGGCGGAAAGGTAACAATCGGGACACCCGAAGCAAAACCGAGGTGCGGGGCAAGCGAGTCAGGGGAGTCACACGAGCTGTTCGAGCTGGTCAGAGCGCTTGCCTCCTTGGTCGCTGCGAGGGTGACTCTAAACCCGCACACGCAAAAACCGGCGTATTGATTTCGATATTCTGATTTGGCCCCTTTCGATACTTTGATTTGGCCCCACCTTACTGAAAACCAGATACCGTGTACTCCGCTTCGGGCTCAGTCGCCCCAAGGGAGGCCGGGTGGACAGGAGAGCCAAGGTGGAGCTAGAAGCGGACCGCAAGGCGCCACGAAAGCAACGGCATACGGCACATCGCATCTGGTGCCGGATCCGCGTGGAGATGCCGGAAGTGAAAGTGGCGGAGTCCACGATTCGTCGCCACGTCCGCGAACGGAAGATGAAGTTAGGGCTGACCCGTCGAGAGACCTTCATTCCTCAGTCGTATTCTTGGGGCGCAGAAGCACAGGTGGACTGGTATGAAGCCTACGCAGAGATCTGCGGAGAGCGGCAGAAAGCTTATCTGTTTTGCATGCGCAGTATGGCCAGCGGAGGAGCCTTCCATCACGCGTTCCCGCACGCCAGTCAGCAGGCTTTTCTAGAAGCCCACGAGCTGGCGTTCGCCTATTTCGGCGGAGTCTTCACGACGCTTCGCTACGATAACCTCAAGAGTGCGGTGAAGAAGATTTTGCGGGGATATCAGCGCGAAGAGACCACGCGATTCATTGCCTTCCGGTCGCACTGGGGTTTTGCGTCGGAGTTTTGTACGCCAGGAGAAGGCCACGAGAAGGGTGGCGT
>WNFC01011007.1_pt1 | contig 22192 bp, 24 predicted proteins | sample 5400541 | NCBI WGS metagenome assembly WNFC01 (sample SAMN13153342, study PRJNA577476) | soil metagenome | isolation source: 120 cm saprolite under Douglas fir tree site 2 hole 2 replicate 1 | place: USA:California | collected 2015-04-18
GTCCACGAAGCCCTGAAAAAATTGCGAGGAGCGACCTATGAGTGAATTGGAAGTGACCCTGAAGTTGAGGGATGATCTGAGCCACGAGGCGGCCAGCGCCGCCGCCCGCTTTGCGCAAACCGCGGCCGAGTCTGGCGCCCTGGACGTGGCCTACGCCACCGTCGACTCGCCATTCGGTCCGCTGCTGGTGGCGGCCTCGACCCGCGGCCTCCTCCGGCTTGCCTATCCCGACGAACCGGTGGATGCGCTCATGGTGGAACTGGCCGAAGAGGTCTCACCCCGGATCCTGGAAGTACCGGGGCGGCTCGATCCCCTGCGCCGCCAGCTGGATGAATACTTCGCCGGTTCCCGCCGCCGCTTCGAGTTCCCAATCGACTGGCGGCTGGTGCACGGGTTCGGCCGCGACGTGCTCCGGGTGACCGCGGACATTCCTTACGGCAAGGTCTCGACCTATGGCGAGGTGGCGGTTCGGACCGGGCGGCCCAAGGCGTCGCGCGCGGTGGGCAATGCCCTGGGCGCCAACCCGATGCCCATCGTCATCCCCTGCCATCGGGTGGTGCGCACCGGCGGCGGGTTGGGTGGCTACACGGGGGGCGTGCAGCGCAAGGAGCGCCTCCTCCAGCTGGAGGGCGGCGCGCCGCGCTAGTGTCCTAGCTCGTTGCCCATTGCCACCTCCAGCTCGTCCGGTTTGAAACCAGACGGTCCGGGCCCGCCCTGCCAGGCCACCCGGCCGTCGCGCCCAATGAGATAGAGCCGATCGGGCCAGGCGCCATACGCGCGCGCCACCCGGTCGTTAACGGCGTCCAACAACACGGGCATGCGGATGTCGAGCTGCAGGGAACAGGCCGTGGCCACCTCGCTGCGCTCGTCATCCGACACCGGATCCGTGACCGCGATGCCCTGGGCGCGGTTGGAGCTCACTACCCACCCGTCCTCGGGGTGCGCTTCCTTGATGTACACGACGAAAAAGGCCACCTGACCCCGGTATCGGTCGTGTAGCTGGTGAAGCCTCCCCAACTGGCCCCTCGAGCAGGGGCAGCGTGAAGTCAAACGCCGGATCGCCCACCGCCAGCTTGGGGGTGGACAGGTCCCGGTGCGCCGGCGACGCCATCATGTCATCCATCGTCAGCGGCGAGTCTGCCGGCGTCTCGGGAGCGGTCGGCGCCTCAGCCATCTGTCCCTTCCTCTATACACCGTTCGCAGGGACGCGGTTTCATGCCTGCTCGGGACGATACACTGGCGGCGATCGCTAATCGGAATCGGGCCCTGGCCGCTGTCTGCGACACGTTCGTCCCTGGCGGGAGCGCCCTGCCGTCGGCCTCAGCGCTCGGGATACCCGCTCGCATCATCGGCGAGATCCTGGCGCTGGACCGCCCGGCGCTCATCAAAGAGCTCGACCAGGTGCTCGACCTGATCGAGAATCCGATCGCGAATCTGGCGCTGGCGGCCAGACCGACCCGGTTCAGCGCCCTGTCGCAGGCGGCTCGCGAGGCGTATCTCCGCCGCTGGGCCGAGAGCCCGATTGCCCTAAAGCGCCAGGCGTTCCAGGTGCTGAAGCGGCTGACCCTGCTCTACACGTACGGCGCCGAGGATTCCCCCTATGCCGCCCTGACCGGCTATGTGCCCGCGGCCCTGGATGCGCCGGCCGAGCCGCCGCGGCTGGCTCTCCGCCATCCGGCGCCGGGCGAGACGATCGAAGCGGACGCTTGCGTCATCGGGTCGGGCGCCGGCGGGGCCACCGTGGCGGCCTTGCTGGCCGCCGCCCACAAACGGGTGGTGGTGCTGGAGCGCGCCCAGGTCCGGACCGAGCGCACCTTCGATGGCCGGGAGCTCAATGGCTTTACCTCGCTCTATCTGGATCGGGGCATCGCGTCCACCGAGGACAAGGCCATCGCCATCCTGGCGGGGAGCGCCGTGGGAGGCGGGACCGTTGTCAACTGGTCCACGTCTCTGCGGTTGCCGGCTGCGGTCCGCGAGGAATGGGCGCTGGCGGGGATCGACGACGACCTCGATCCCGACTACGCGGCCGTCGAATCGCGCCTGGACATCGATACCGGCGAGAGCCCGCGGAACGGCCCCAACGCGGCGCTGGAGCGTGGCCTGCGCGAACTGAACCTGGAATTCCGGACCATTCCCCGAAACGTCCGTGGCTGTGGCGACTGCGGGCGATGCGGGTTCGGCTGCCGGCGCGGCGCCAAGCAGTCGACCCTGCGGACCTACCTGGTCGATGCCTGCCGCGACGGGGCGCAAATCCTGGACGGCTGCGAGGCGCGCCGGATCGAGGTGCGTGACGGCCGGGTGGACGCGGTCATCGGGCGCACGGATGGCGGCGAGTTTACGGTGCGGGCGCCGCTGGTGGCGCTGGCAGCCGGCGCCATCGCCTCACCGGCCATCATGCTGCGCTCCGGTATCGCCGTCGATCGGGCCGGGCAGACTCTGTACCTCCACCCGACCACGGCCGTGTCCGGCATCTATGCGGACCCGACGCCGGCCTGGGAAGGCGTTCCCCAATCGCTGGTCTGCGAAGCCTTCGCCGACCTGGTCCCGGGCTACGGCTTTCGCCTGGAGTGCCCACCCGTGCTGCCCGGCCTGCTGGCCGCCTCCATCCCCTGGTGGGACAGCGACCAGCATCGCGCGCTGGCCGCCCAGGCCGCCCACAGCGCATCCTTCATCGTCCTCGTCCGCGATCGCAGTCCGGGCTCGGTGACCGTCGACCGCGATGGCCGCCCGCTCATCACCTACCACGTGGGGGAGCAAGAGCAGCGCCACCTGGTGGTGGGCATGATCGCCGCCGCCCGCGTCCATCTCGCTGCCGGCGCTCGGCGGGTGGGATCGTTGCACACCCCGCCCGTGGAGCTGGACCAGGCGGGCGACCGGGACGCCTTCGAGGACGAGGTCGAGCGGCGCGGGGTGGTGGCGAACCGGGTCGGCCTCTTCAGTGCCCACCAGATGTCGACCTGCCGCATCGGTCGCGATCGCCCGACCTCGGTTGCCGATCCCGACGGGCAGGTGTGGGATGCCAAGGGACTCTACGTCACCGACGCCAGCGCGTTCCCCACGTCGTCCGGCGTTAACCCAATGCTCACCATCATGGCCCTAGCGCGGCGAACCGCCCGGCGGATGGCCTGAGGCCTGAACAAAGATTGGATCATCGAGACCCCCTCCCTACCCTCCCCGCAAGGGGGAGGGAGATTCTGCAAAGGAGGGGTCTAGCGGCGCTCGAGCGAGTAGCTCGCCGCGTCGGGTAATCCACCCAGCGCGCGTCGGATCTCCGCTTCGCTGGCGCCGCGAATCTGGAGGCTGAACTGCTCCGGCGCGGCGATGGGCTGCGCAGCGGCGGCGGGGCGGGCAATCGCGTCGGCCCGCACGATGCGCCAGTGGTAGAGGCCGAGGGCGGCCGCCACCATAACCACCGAAGCGGCCCGGCCAATGTCGACCACAGCGGCTCCCGAGTCGGCCCCGGTGGTGGCCAGCAGGACGCCGAGCAATCGGTAGACTAGCGTCGCGGCGCTGACGAGGATGGCGAGCACACTGCCCAGCAAGGCCCCGTACAGGTACAGGCGACGGCTCAGGGTAAATCGCTCTGCCGGATCCGGTGCGGCCCGCCAGTGGGTCAGCCACATGGGCGTGCCGACCAGCGCCAGGGTGATGAAGAGGCTGGCGTGATCGCGCCACTCCGGAGCGGGGCGTCCGAGCAGCAGGTTCAGGACCTGGTCGGACAGCGTCCAGAGCAGTCCGGCCGCTCCGATCGCCATGGCGGCGACGGAGAAGAAGGCGACCAGGTGCGTGTACAGCTGACGGACACCCGCCTGGCGCGCCGCCTCAGCCTGGCCGGCATCCTCCGCCAGCTGTCGCCGTTGCCAGATCCAGGTCAGGCCGAAGACCGGCAAGGTGGCTGCCGGGCCGGCCAGGGCGACCAGCAAGCCGGTACTCACCCCGCCCGGATGTTGCACCCCCAGCGCCCGAGCCAGCACGTAATAGAGGAGCTGGCTGGCCCCCACCAGGGTGAGCCCCACGCTGACCGCCAGGGCCAGGAATCCCGCCACCGCGCGCAGCGTCGACCGCCGGTCGTCGGCGGCGATCGATCCGCGCGACGTCCAGCGCATATGGAAGCTGAAAACCACCAGGCCGGTCAGCATGGTCGCCAGAGCCGAGGCCAGGCTGCCGCCCAGCGCCACCGTCTGTCCGGGCTGCACCAGCAGCACCCAGATTTCCTGCAACAGGTTGCGGGCCCCTATCAGGAGAAACGCGAGGCCGAAGAGCAAGAGCCCGTACGCATACCAGCGCCGCAGACTCGCCGAGGCGCCGGTCTCCCCCACTGCCGCCCGGTCGGCGGCCGCGATCCGGAAGTGATACAGCCAGAACGCCAGAAATAGCACCGAGATCCAGGCCGAGCGCAACAGCGCGGCGCCATCGAGCGACTGGCCGCCGAGGGCGCCAATCATGTCACCCAGGAAGCCGCGCGCGAAGAAGGCGGCCGTGACCAGCAGGGCGCCCATGGCCAGGTACAGGTAGAGGCGCCGGATGGCCGACGCTCGCTCGTCCGGGTGCCGGCCGGCCAGACGCTGGGCGATCCCCCAGTGAATGGCCCAGACCGGCAGACCAACCAGCGTGACCGCGCCATACCCGGCATAGGCGTCCCGGTAGGTGGAAGCAATGGCGCCCGGGCGGAGCAGCAGGTCGAGCGTGGTCGCCCCCAGGTTGGCCAGCCCAACCACCAGCATGCCCAGGCTGGCCGCGCCGACGATGTACAGGTAGAGCCGGCGCTGGATCATGTCACCCGGTCACCAAAATTGCCATGGTGAGGGATCCGAGGTGATCCGCCAAGACGCATCCTGGCGGCGGAGGTTGACCGTGGCCGTCTGGCTATAAGAGGTTCCGAGCAGGTCGCCCGAGACGTCGGTGATTTCGAGCTGGACGGTGGCGGTGTCGCCCGTCTGGCTCACGCTGGTGATCCGGATGCGCCTGCTGCTCTGCCGATGGCTGTACTGGACTTCTTGCCGAAACTGCACTTTGTTGTAGGGGCGGCCCTCGGCCTCCGGGGCCAGTAGATTCCAGGCCTGGTCCACCTGCTGGGCTTGGATGGCCTGGACATAGGCGGTAACGACGCCACTCGGTGTGGTGAGATCTGGCGACCGCTGGCCCGGCCGGTTGATGAGGAGGCTGGCCAGCGCGGTCACGGCCAGGAGCGCCACCGCCGCCACCACCAGCCAGGTGAATCGATCGATCTGGGCCAGCCCGCTGCGCTTCAGGATGTCGCAGGCAGTCTAGCAGTCAATTTGGTCTTGGGCGCCCAGGCATCCGAGCCTGGTCGCGACACTGACGCCACGCGGCGTTCACGGTCGTCGAGAATTCGTTTCGCTGCTCGCCCCAGGGGCACGATAGCGGCTCATACGATTGCGATGCGGCATCGCACGTCCGTATTCCAAGTCGCGGGGCTGAGACGCCTGTCGCAACTTGCCAGAACTCGGTGGACGGGGCGGTGAGAGCCGTTCCACTCTCGGGAGGAATTGTAATGCTGGCCGTTATGGAGCGGCGGCGGCAGAGAGAACACAGCTTCGGTCAAACGATGACCGAGTTCGCGTTAGTTGTACCTGTCCTCTTCATCCTGGTTCTGGGTGTGCTCGACGGCGGCCTGCTGATGTTCAGCGTGGGCACGGCCCGCTATGCAGCCGTGGAGGGAGCCCGCCAGGCCGCCCAACTGGGCAATGCCGCCACGGCCGATACCCAGACGCTCCAGGTCATCCGCGACCGGGCCGGCACCGACCGCCTCTTCTCGGTGGACGAGATCGACATCTACAAACTCAACCAGGATGGCAACGGCAATCTCACGCCTGACCCGACCCTGTTCAACCGTTATGCCGCCGACGGAACGCCGCTGCTGTCCCCCGAGCCCTGGCAACCGGCCACGCGCAATGTCGGCAATGGGACCAGCGACTTCCTCGGGATCACGGTGAAATTCACCTACGGGTGGAAGTCCGGGCTCTTCAAGGCGCTGGGCCCGGTCCAGTCCACCGCGACGTATTACATCCGGCTCGAGCCGCAGAGCTACTAACATGGCCCGGTCCTCACGACTCCTGCAGGGCAACGGTCACCGGCAGCGCGGCGGGCAGTCGCTCGCCGAGCTGGCGGTAGCGATCCCGGTCATCTTCTTCCTCCTGATGGGCGGCTTCGACGCCAGCATGATGATCTCGGACAAAGTGACGTCGGGCTCGGCGGTGCGGCAGGGCGCCCGGCTGGCGGCCGAGCTGGGTGGCTCGCAGACGAACCCGAACGGCACCACCGCGTCAATCGACCAGCAGATCGTACGCAACGTGCTGGCTGTCGCCCGGGGGATGACGGCGGCGACCATCACCGAGATCGACATTTATGCGCCCCAAAGTGCGAATGGGATCTTCGATCCCGGCGATGACTCGGTCGATCAGTACTTCATCTCACCGGGGGGAGGCGTGACCCCTGGCACCATGACGTTCCCCATCCAGAATCGCCAGCAGACTCCGCCCAATGAGACGTCTATCGGGGTGCGGTTGGTCTGGCAGTACCATGCGCCGGCCGGGATCTTTCCGCCAAACCTGCTGCTCACCGACTATGCCGTGATGAAGGCGGCGCCAATCCTCACATGAACCATCTACCGCGTTATTTCCTCAATCATTCGGACGACTTTCGGAACCAGACCGCGTGGGAGGTGCTAGTGCCCGACGTGCGGGAGCAGCGTTAGGGGGAGCGCCGGAGGCGACCAGAGCATGCTCGTCGTGCTCTGGTCGCGCCGGAGTTGATTGCTCGAGCTGGGGAGGCAAGGACTGACATGAGCAGACTTCGACTGACGCGTGTGCGATCGCAAGCGGGTCAGGCCATCGTGCTGATCGCGCTCACCGGCACGCTCATGATCGCCGGCATCGGGCTGGCCGTCGACGTCGTGGTCGGCTACCTGTACCAGGTGGCCAGCGAGCGGGCTGCCGCCGCCGCCGCATTGTCGGGCGTGGTCTTCATGCCCGACCAGTTCACCGGGGCCAGCGCGGTTCCGACCGGGTCCCGCAATGACGCCACCGACCGGGCTGTCGATGAAGCCAGGCGCAACGGGTTCGACCCGGCCGATACCGCGAACGGAGTGGTGATTACACCCAGCCGGGTGCCGGGGCACACGAACCAGCTCCAGGTGACGGTGGGGCGGCAGGCGCCCGTGTTCTTCATGGTGATGTTCGGCTTCAAGCCGTACCAGGTCTCAGCCACCGCCATCGCGGCGTACCTCCCCCCTATCTCGCTCGGGCAACCGGGCAGCCAGGCGGGCAGCTCGTTGGGTGAGCTCGGCCGGACCAGGTTCTTCTTCGTGCGGGAGGAGGGCTGGCATACCGACCGCGGTCAGGGCGATGCCTATACGCCGAGCCCGTTCAATCCGCCGGCCTCCGCCGGCGCCACGGACGACGTGCACCAGATCAGCTACGCGAACGGGACCGAGCCGCGGGACACCACCCTGGCCGACCGCGGTGGCTACAACTACCGGATCACCATCCCGAGCGGCGGCCCAGGCGGGGTGATCCAAATCTACAACGCGGCCTTCTCACCCGACGGGTATGGCGCGGCGGCCAACTTCTGCGACAACACCAACCAGAACCCGGCCGCCCGCAGCTGCTCCGTCCGCGGCAACAACTGGTTCCACGAGGATGATGGTGGACCGATCGACCTCAACAACCCTGCCTACTACTCGACCATGCGCTACACCCTCTTCCGGGTCAGCAACGTCTTTATCCGCAGTAGCGATCAGCTCCTGTCCCAGCTGACCGTGTACCCGATCGATGCCCGCAACTGGGCAAACGCGGCGCAACAGTACCTCATCCGGGGCGGCCCCAACAACGGGCAGACGGTCGACCAGCAGTACGCGGGCGGCGTACCCGCCAACATGCTGATCTATCACAACTGGGTTGATGTGACCGGCTACTCGGGGGCCCAGGACAACGGGTTGGTCAGTCTCCGGACCACGCCCGCCCTGTCGAACTACCAGGTGGGCGGGGCCTTGCAGCCCGGGACCTACCGGCTGCGGGTCGACTCCCTCGACAACACGGGGACGACCTTTACCGGAGCCAGCCCCACCGGCCACAAGGGATATGCGGTCCGGGCGGTCAACCCCGACGTCAACCGCACGGCCTGCCCGACGTGCGCCACAGCCGGCTGGAATGAGATCTGTTTCTTCACCCCCTTTGACGCCGGCCCAGGGGGGAGCTTCACCATGAACCTGTTCCAGCTGACGCCGGACTACGCCGGGCTCACGGTGAGCATCGACATCTGGGACGTGGGCGACATCTCCAGCTCCAACGGCTTCGTACGCATCAACATCCTGGACCCGAGCGGAGCCGTCGCGACGTCGCCAACCGGCCTCAACATTTACAACCTCGGGGCGCAGCGGTCCAACCTCGCCAGAGGCGCCTACAGCATCTATCCGGGGACCGGGGGAACCACGACGGCTACCTTCGTGGCCAAGGACACCAACACCGGGGTGTCGTCGGACAACCTCTGGGTGCACATCGAGATCCCCATCCCTTCGGGCTATAACCCGCCGCCCGGGCAGTACTGGTGGAGCATGCAGTACGAGACCGGGGCGGGCACCGTGGCCGTGGACACCGTGACCGTGGCCGTGGGCCTCAAGGGCGGGCCCGTCCACCTGGTCGGCTAGTTCAGCGCTCGGGTGTGCCCAGCCCGCCGGTGCACGGGCCACCACCCAGGAGGTCGGGGATACCGAGCAAGTCGGTCAGCGCCCAGTACCAGTCAAACCGGACGAAGAGGATGAGCTGGGGGGCAATGTCGAGGTCGATCAAGAGGATGGCGGCCAGGAGCCACTCCTGGCCAAGGACGAAGTAGAGCTGGTTGATCGCGAGCGCAAAGATGAGCTGGAAGTAGAAACCGCCGAGGTCGGTGCGCACTCGGGCCCACCGTCTCAGTCGGTAGGAGTCGGTCGTGTCCGTGTAGAACGCCGGATAGATGAGATACCGACCGATCCCGATGCTTCTGGCCCTGCCCCCACCGTAGCGGAGGGCTGAGGCGTGGCCCAGCTCATGGACGAACATCGACGCGATCAGCAGCGCCACGAACGGCGCCACGGCACCCGGCGCGTAGGCGAAGTCGCGGATGCTGGCCGCCAGCCCGTGGTGGAAATAGAGCCAGCTATGCGCGACGGCGATGGCGATCAGGAGTGGCACCAAGATCACGGGCGCGTACAGCAGCTGCAGAACGCGGGTGATCGGCTCGACGACCCGGGGCCCCAGCAGCTGCCTCCGCATGCGAAGCAGGAGCGGCGAGGATGCGGGCGGCCTGGTCAGCGGTGCCGCTGAGGCACTGGCGGCGACCGGCCTGACTATGCCCAATGGCACCAACTTGTCGGCCACAATCTTTCGAATGTGCTCGGCGGTGACCGCCCACTCGGTCGACTCCGTGACCAGGCCGGCGATCTCGTCGGGCGTGCGTTCACCGTTGGCAAACTCCGCGGTGCGGTAGATCAGCTCCGGGAGCTGGATGAAGTGGCCATCCCGCTCGATGAGCCACTGTGGCTCCTTGAAGGCGCTGTCGGCCATCTCGCCAATCAGCTGGACATCATGGGCCAGGGCCGGGCGCTCGGATACCGGCAAGCTCGGCTCGGCTCGATCCGTCCTGGTGATCATGCTACGCAGGCGTCCCTCCAGCCTGGTCGGGCCCATGTGATTTGTCTATTTGTGGCGTGGGCAGGTAGTCCTAGCCCGGATCGCGGAGAGTAGTCTTGTCCTAGGCGAGTATCACGGCTGACGTTGGACGCCTGCCGTTGACCTACCAGTCGCGCGATTTGTCCAGAGCGTCGTCGAGCTGGCCTGTACAGGCCGTACAGAGGTAGGCTTCGTCGGCATGCACGCGGCGGTATACCCCGCCGTCCAGGAAGCCGTCCACCTGCCGGCCGCAGAGATCGCACTCGACCTCGTGGCCCGCGCACTCGGTGCAAATCCGTTCGCCGGGTTCGAATTCGCTGAACGACTCGCTGTTCACGCCCAGGCCGGCCGCCCGGAGCAGCACTACCTGCCGGCTCTCCAGGTCGTCTTCGCGCCCCGCTCCATGACCTGGAAGCCGGCGCCCTCCAGCGTGGTCCGGACCAGGTCGGCGTCGATCCGGCTATGCGTTTCGTAGACCGTCGTCCAGTCTTCGCGCACCACCGCGACTATAGCGCGGCTCGCCGGGGCTTCAGACAGTCGCCGGCAGCGCGGCCTTTCTATTGAATGAATAGGCGTAGTAGACGCGCTTGATGACGGGCTGGGTCACGTTGCGGACCGGGACGCCGCTGGGCTCACGCCTTTCTCCGCCCCCTATCAGGCGCGGACCAAGCCCAGTCGCGCCGGGAGCGGCGCCAGCCGGTCCCGGGATTCAGTCATGAGCCGGCGAACTACGGGCCATACCCGGGGCGGCGGCGCCGGGACGGCGTCGGCATCCACGACGTCCACCGAAGACATTTCAATCTCGACCAGCGAGGGGAAGAGGCCGGCGACGTCGAACGCACCGCCGGCCGGTCCGGAGGTGGAGGCCGAGCCGCACGAGATTCGGAGTTCGACCGGTGGCTCGGATGGGGGAGCCTCGACCACGATCCGCTCCACGTCGGGATCGACGGGGAACGCCACCCGTCGAGCGTAGGGGCGGACCACCAGCGCATTCCCCATCCGCCACCAGACGGCATTCGACCGGCAGATGTCGGTGAGCGACATCCATGCATGGGGCCCCAGGCGATTGACCTGGGCTGCCGTGGCGTCAAGCACGTCCAGGCCGCCGGCCAGGTCCTGGTGGTGGAGGCAGACGAGCATCGGCAGGTTCAGGTAGGAGCGGAAGACCAGGTCCTCCCCGTCAGCCCCCAGACCATATCGGGGCAGCACGGGGAGGCCGCCGATCAGCTCGGCCGGCTCCCAATCGGCCAGCACCCCGCCCGCCCTGGCTGCCGCGTGGCTGACCGGTGCCATCAGCTCCCTGGCCAGGCCGTCGAAGCCGAGGCGCAAGAGCGCTCTCAACATCACCTGGTTGCACTCTTCATGCGGCGCGCACATCACGCGCGAGACCCGCAGGCCCGTTCGCTGCTCCAGCCGCTTCGTGCGGCGGAGGGCCTGGGCACCCAACGCCAGCGCGGCCGCCTGGTCATGGACGCGGGCCAGCTCGTGGCGCTCGTGGTTGTTGCCGTGGATTGCCAGGGAGATCTGTCCCGAGCACTCACGGAACAGGGCGCCCGCTCGCCGGTGGACGAAGCCGTAGTCGAGAGGGGTACTGGCGATGGCCACGTGGTACCCGCCGCGCGCGGCGTGGGCCACCAGCCGGCGGAAGTCGACATATCCGTAGGTCAGCGCGTGCAGGTTGGGGTCATCGATGATGAAGCAGGCCCGCGGCGGTGGCTGGGACCAGGGCCGCTCCGCACAGATTTCCCGGAGGAAGTGGATCAGCGGCAGCAGCCCCAGGAATGATCCGGCCCGGAGCCGGGCGCGCAAGGGCTCGTCCGCAGCCAGCTCAGCTGGGGCGACCGAGGCCAGGTAATGCCGCGGTTGCTCCGCCGAGGCGAGCCAGACCGGGCCGGAAGGCGTCGTCGCCAGCACCCGCTCGGAGTCAGCCGGACGGAGCGGCCTGGCGGCGCCGGCCAAGCCATCGGTCAACGTGACGCCCCGCAGCCGCGGATCCACCAGTGGATCGGCTCCAATCTGGACCCCGGCACCGGCTGGACTGGCAACGCGGTCGTGCACGAAACAGAGCCAGGGGCAGGGTGGCGGGTTCGCGGGCGGGGACGCGCCCACGAATACCGCGCCGTCGAGGCCGTCCATGTCCGCCAGGGCGCGGCCCGCGATACGCAGCGGGAAGGCCGCCTCGAGGGCGTCGAAAAGGCGCCGCCGCCGGGCGCGCGCCTCCAACGGAAAGACGCCGACCACCCGCGGGGTCATTCCGCCAATGCCGCTGCCCGCTCTCCCGCGAACGCCGCCGGCGCGAGCTCCGCCTTCGCCCAGTCGGCGATGACGTCGTTCTGGATAGGGCCCTGGCGGACCAAGTCGTACTCCCAGGTGGTGGTGCCGTCCTGGTCCCCCACCAGCTGGAAGCCAAAGCTTGCGAACAGGTCTTTCACCAGCTGGTTGCGGGTCGATGGAACGTAGACTCCCCGCAGGCGGCGGCATCCGCGGGCGACGGTCGCCTGGCAGAGATGCTTGAGCATCTCGGCCTCGACGGTACGGCCGATGACCCGGCAGCTCATCGCCCAGGTGTCGATGACGGCGGCGTCGTCCTCCTGGCGCGCGATCAGGACGCCGACCAGGCCGTGGTCGCCGAAGCGGTCCCGCAGCGTAAGGGACAAATGGATGTAGGCTGCCTCCTGACGCAGCGCGTCGAGCTCAGGCAGCCCGCGCCGGCGGCCGGTCAGGTTGAACTGGTTCGTCTTCGCGATCAGCTGCGCGATGCGCGGCAGGTGGAAGTCGTCGAACGGGGCCACCCGCGCCGACATCTGCAGGCCGCGGTGGAACTCCTCGAGGCTGCCGGCCGACTGCGCCAGCTGCGCGGCCTCCCGCCGGGCCCGGTACTGGTCGGTACGGCGCGCATCCTCCTCCGTGAGGGCCACCGTTTCCAGCCCAGGGTAGTCGGCGAGGGCGCGCACGTAACCGGCCGGATCCGCCGGCAGGTCGATGACCTCGACCTCGGGAAGCAATTCCCGCACCAGCGCCCGCTCGGCGGGATTGTCGTCGACCAGGACCAGGCTGTCGAGGCCGAGGCCCAGCTCGCCGGCAATCACCCGCAGGGTAGTGGCCTTGTCCGCCCAGCTGGCCTTGAAGACCGCGAAGTCATCGAGGTGGAGGCGCATGTCGGGATGTTGCTGGAACGGCAGCCGGGCATCGGCGTCGTTGTTCTTGGAGGCGACCGCGAGCAGGATCCCCTTGTGCTTGAGGCCGAGCAGGAAAGACTGGAAGCTGGCGTAGGCGTCTCCGGCCGGGCCGCCGCCCAGCGCGATCCCGCTCACGCCGTCCTCGCCAATGACGCCGCCCCACAGCGTTCCATCCAGGTCGAGCACCACGCATTTCCTGGCCAGGCCGAGGGTGGCGGCCAGCACCGCCGCGGTGTGCGTCGCCAGCAGCCAGAGCGCGTCCGGGGCCAGCGCTTGCTTGGTCAGGTACCAGTAACGGTCGTCGAACCAGGCCCGCTTTCCGTACCACGAAGCCAGCCGATCGCAGTCGACGAAGGCCACGTCGGCCGGGGCGTCCCGCATCATCCGCGCGTTGAGCCGCTGCCCCATTGCATACCGCGAGCCCAACCGGCCGGCGAGGTGTCCGAGCGGCTGCGCCGGGGGGATCGCGAATGTGTGCTGGATCACGCGCGCCGCTGCCCGCTCCCTGGCGAGCGACCAGAGCTGCTGCCAGCGCCGCAGCTCCGTGTCAACCTCCGCCTCCGGCTGGTCGCTGAGCGCCGGCAGCTGGAGGGCGCCCTCGTGGACGGCGAGGACGACGACCTCGGGACGGAACGCGTAAAGGGCGCTCCCGGGGTCGAGGAGGTCCTGACTGTACTGGCCGTACTGGCTTTCGTAGAGCTCGATGTCAACGCCCGCCTGGAAGGCCGCCAGGCCGACCAGCCGCGCCAGCTGGGTGGTCGTGTAGCTGCCGGCCACGGCCACCCGCGCGTGCCGCCTGGCGGCGGGTTTGGCGACGGCTCTCAGTCGCGCGAGCTCCAGCGCGGCAGCCTGCCGGTCGAGGAGGCCGTCGGCGCTGGGAGCCGCCTGCCGCAGCCAGCTGTAGGCCTCCTCGAGATGCCCGCGCTCTCGGCAGCCGGCGGCCAGCTCCAGAGACCGGTCGAATCCCGGTGTCTGGAGGACTCCATGCTCCACACCACGAGTGTCGGCGACCGGCACGGATCGCCGCAAGGTGAGAGTCAAGCCCCGCTCAGTCGCGTTGTCCTGCCTGTGCTGGGCAATCCGCCCCGGCCTGGGACAAAGCGGCATGCGTTGGGAGGTCCGCCCCACGCGAACGGAGAACAATCTCATCCCGGATGCCAGAGAGGCGTTCCTATACTGGGATTGATGAGCGTGTTTCCCCTCGATGCCGGCCGTCTGCCGGCGGCGGAGCCCGATGGGGAGAGCGAGCTCGGAACGGTCCAGCCGACGCTGGTCGGGATCGTGCAGAAGCTGTTCCGCGTGCCCAACCTCCGGCTGGCGCTGGACACGCGCTATGCCGATATTCCCGGCTGGGACTCGCTCTCCCACGTGAATGTCATTTTTGGAATCGAGGAGAGCTTTGGCATTCGTTTCGATGACGATGAGCTCGATCAGCTCCGAGCGTTCAGCACGCTCGGCGAGCTGGAGGGGATGATCCGCCGGAAGCTGCCAGCGGGGACGCGCGCCCAGCGGTAGGCCCACGATGCATGCCGTGAAGATCCGCGTCCTCCAGGCGCTGGCGCTCTTCCTTCCCGGAGGGAGTGGCCTGCGGGTGCGCCTGCATCGCTGGCGGGGCGTCCACCTGGGCACCGGGGTCTTCATCAGCACCGACGTCATCATCGAGACCATGCGCCCGGAGCTGATCTCGATCGGCAACGACGTCTTTCTCGGCGTGCGCAGCATGATCATCGCCCATTTCAACGACGTGACTCCGCACCTGCTGGCCGGCGCGACGTTCTCCGTCCGGATCGAGGACCAGGTCTTCATCGGTCCGGGCGCGATCATCCTGCCCGGCGTCACCATCGGCCGGGGTGCCGTGGTCGCCGCGGGGAGTGTGGTCTCCGGCAACGTGGCGGCGATGACGCTGGTGCAGGGCAATCCGGCGCGGCCGGTGGCAGCCTGTGGGGTGCCCCTGGGTCCCAACGCCTCGGCGGTGGAGTTCTACCGGAAGCTGAAGCCGATCCGCACGTGAGGCGCTGGGTGGTCGCGACAGACGGGGGACGGACCGTCGAGGTCCAGACCAGTCCGGACCACGCTTGGACCGAGCTGGGGGATGACGAAGTGCACGTCTGGATCGGGTCGCTCCGCCGGCCACCGGCCAGGCTCGCCGCCCTGGCCACCCTCCTGAACGCCGATGAGCTCCACCGGACCCGGGTTCTCCCCTCCCCCACCGACCGGCGGCGTTTTCTGGTCGGCCGCGGCCAGCTTCGCCTCTTGCTTGGCCGCTACCTGGGAACAGCGCCCGGCGCCGTCCGGCTGATCCGGCTGCCAAACGGGAAGCCCATCGTGGCCTCGTCCGCCGGCCGGGCGCCGTTGCATTTCAGCCTGTCCCACTCCGGCGAGCAGGTTCTCTATGCGGTGACCCGGACCGGTGAGGTGGGGGCGGACGTGCAGCGCTTTCGGACCGATATGGACTGGCGTGGCCTGGCTTCGCGATTCTTCGCCCCGGCGGAAGCGATCCAGCTGCGCTCGGGGGAGCGGGCGTCGGGCCTGCCCGCCTTCTACCGCCTGTGGACCCGGAAAGAAGCGATGGCGAAGGCGGATGGAAGGTCACTCTTCTGGTGGCTGGGCACGGACCTGTCTTCGGACCGCACCCCGGGATGGCGGCTGTGGACGTGGCGGCTGCCAGCTGGTGTGGCGTCGGTCGCGGTGAGGATCCCCGGGTGGGCGGGCTGACTTTTCATCATCTCGGGGTCGCCTCGGCTGACCTGGCCGCGGATGTCGAGGCGCTGGCGAGCCTGGGCTACGTGGCCGCCGGCGAGCCGTTCACCGACGTGGGGCAGGGGATCAGAGGCGTTTTCCTACGCGGTCCCGGACCACAGCTCGAGGTGGTGGAGCAGCTCCCCGGGTCGACCGTCCTCGAGGACTGGCTGGCACGAGGCGTCCGCATCTATCATCAGGCGTTCTTGGCCGACCCTTTCCAGACGGAGCTGCGACAGCTGCGGGAGCGGGGCGGGCTGCCGCTCGCTCGGCCGACGCCGGCGGTGGCGTTCAATGGCCGGCAGATTTGCTTCATGATGCTCCGCGACCAGATGCTGGTCGAACTGATCGAGGCTGGCCCCGACTAGCGCGTTCTTAGTCGATGGTGAGCGGCTCTTCGCGAAACGTCTTCGTCCCCTCATCCAGCCGCCAGGCCCGCGCCTCCGCCATCTTGCCCTGGGCCACCGCCGCCACCACGTAGCTGTAAAAGGGCCAGGCATGCTCGGTGTCGAACTGGGACGGCCGCGGCGGGTGGTCGGGATGACTGTGGACGAACCCGATGATCTCCAGCCCGCGGGTCTCCGCGTCCTTCTGCACCTGCAACTGCTCCAGGGGGTCCAGGACGTAACGATCCCAGGGGCGCTCGGTGACCGTGTTCCGCATGGGACGGAACTCCAGAGCCTGGTGGGGCTGGGTCCGGTCGCCGGCGCGGCCGATGAGGGCGCCGCAGGCTTCGTTGGGATACCCGGCCTCCAGATGCTGGGCGACAGCGTCCATCACTGGACCCGGGACACGCAGCGTCAATCGTCTACTTCCGGCGGTAGAGCCCCGAGCTGAGGTAGCGGTCGCCGCCGTCCGGGAAGACCATGACGAACACGCCCTCCGAGGTGCGGCGGGCCACCTCCCGGGCGGCATAGAGGGCAGCTCCCGAGGAATTGCCCACCAGGATGCCTTCGGACCGGGCCAGGTCGTGGGCCAGTTCCCAGGCCGGTTCGGTGGGGACGCTGATCTTCTCGTCGGCCAGACTGGGATCGTAGATGCCGGGCACGATCGAGCTCCCCATGTGCTTGAGCCCCTCCAGGCCATGCAGGGCATCGTCGGGCTCAGCGGCGACCAGGCGAATGTCGCGGTTGTGTTTCTTCAGGAAGCGGCCGGCTCCCATCAGGGTGCCGCTGGTGCCCATGCCCGCCACGAAATGGGTGAGCTCGCCCTGGGTTTGCCGCACGATCTCGGGACCGGTGGTGTCGAAGTGGGCCCGCCAGTTGAACGGATTGTTGTACTGGTCGGGCATGAAGTAGGCGCCCGGGTCGTCCTCCCGGATGCGGTGGGCTTCCCGGATGGCGCCATCCGAGCCCTCCAGCGCGGGGGTGAAGATGACCTCGGCACCGAACGCCTTCACGATCTCGCGCCGCTCCTCGTTGACGTTCTCCGGCATGACCAGTTTCACCCGGTAGCCCTTGGCCGCCCCGATCAGCGCATAGGCGATCCCGGTGTTGCCCGAGGTGGAGTCCAGGATGATTTTCTCCACGGTCAGCTCACCCGTCCGCTCAGCCTCCTCGATCATCCGCAAGGCCGCCCGGTCCTTGACCGACCCGCCGGGGTTGAACCACTCGGCCTTGGCATAGAAGGTGATGTGCCGGAACTCCTTCTCCAGCAGCCGGACCCGGATCAGGGGCGTGTTACCGATCCGGTCCAGGATGGACTGGTCGGGCACGTTCTCCACGACAGAGAGGGCTCGATCGGGCATGGCCTCCAATTCTACTGACGACGGCCGACGAGCCGAGATTCCGAATCTGGCCCGGCCAGCCCGCGAAGCGCTATACTGCCGCCGAATTCGTCGGCCAGTCATTTTCCAGGGGGTTCTTATGGCAACCGCAATGACGCCCGCGGTCTCAGGGGCAAAAGCCGGATTCTGGATCCGGGTCGTGGCCTACATCATCGACGCGATCATCCTCGGTATCGTCACCAGTGTCGTGGCTGCCCTCTTTCGCGGGAACACGTCGGCTCGAGGTGGCATTCAGCTGGTGCTGGGCATCATCTACTTCGTCTACTTCTGGTCGGCCATGGGCCCCTGGCCGGGGCAGACACCCGGGATGAAAATCCTGAACCTGCGGGTCGTCCGCACCGATGGGTCAAATCTGGACCTGGTGCAAGGCCTCCTGCGCTACGTCGGGCTGATCATATCTTTCCTGGTGATCTTCATCGGGGTGATCTGGGTGGCCTTCGACCCCAACAAGCAGGGCTGGCACGACAAGATTGCCGGCACATACGTAATAAAGACCGTCTAGACGCCGAGAGGGGCTGGCGGCACCATCGCCGGCCCCGCCACGATCCAGGCCGGGAAAGAGTCTTCGGAGCAGGCCCGCTCAGCCAGCCAGCGCGTGCTCCAGGTCGGCGGTCAGATCATCGATCTGCTCCAGCCCGACAGAGCAGCGGACCAGCCCGTCCTGGATTCCCACTCGGTGCCGGTCATCAGCGCTCAGCCCCCGGTGCGAGGTCGACGCGGGATGGCTGAGGGTAGTGGCCACATGGCCGAGGCTGGGCATCAGCCGGATCAACTTCAGCCGGCTCAGCATGCGCTCGACTGCCGGCAGCCCGCCCCGCAGCTCGAAGGACAGCAGCGCGCCGGCGCCCTGCGGGAGCAGACGCTGTGCCCGCTGGCAGAATGGGCTGCTGGCCAGCTGCGGATAGTACACACGGGAGACCGCCGGCCGCTCCTCGAGGAAGCGAGCCAGCGCCAGGGCATTCTGCGTGTGTCGCGCCATCCGAACGGCCAGGGTCCGAACGCCCCGCAGGGCGAGCCAGGCCTCGAACGGTCCCAGGCTGGGGCCGAAAGTCCGGGCCAGCGCCCGCGCCCCTTCCAGCCAGGCCGGGCGTGCCAGGACGACGCCACCGACCACGTCGGCATGGCCGCTCAAGTTTTTGGTGGCGCTGTGAATGACGACGTCGGCGCCCCAACGAAACGGCTGGCTCAGCGCCGGGGTCGGCACCGTGTTGTCGACCACCAGCAGGCCGAACCTGGTCTAGATCCTGCATATCGACCAGGGTGGTTACGATCCCGAACCGGGCGATGTCGTCCCGCAGGAAGGTGACCGTGGTGCCGTAGCAATCGTGGGCCGCAACCACGTGGTCACCACTCGTGGTCTCGGTGAGGATGGTGGTCGCGATGGCGGCCATGCCGGAGGCGACCGCGAGGGCCTCCACCCTGCCGGTCACGCCGACCCCCTCCAGCGCGGCTACCGCCTGCTCCAGCTGGCGGTGGTTCTGGGTTCCCCAACGCCCATACCCGCGGTGGCCGGCCATGGCCGCGTCCAGTGACTCCAGGTCGCGGTAGGCGCTGGCCGAGCCGACGGTGATGTCGGGCACCACGGGCGCGTCCTGCCGGTCGAGCGGCGGCTCACCCGCGTGGACAGCAAGCGTGTCCGGATGCATACGTCGCTCTATGTTAGGTATTCGTGGGAGTCGGGCTACGGTATCTCCACCAGCCCGGCTCGGATGGCGACGATGACCGCCTGCGCGCGGTCATGGATCTGCAGCTTGCGATAGGTGTGGCTGATGTGGATGCGCAGGGTCCGGGGACTGATTCCCAGGCGCTGGGCGATGGCCTCGTTGGTCGCCTCCGTCGCCAGCGCACGAAGCACCTCGACCTCTCGCGCGGTGAGACGCGCGAGCAGATTCGAAGACCCGGCGCCGCGCTCGGGGTGGGCTGGCCGCGGAAAGGCGTCGAAATTCCGCCTGCCCTGGGCGATGACGGCGGCCGCCTCGCAGAGGTCCGCCGGCGTCGAATCCTTGGCCAGGTAGCCGGTCGCGCCGGCGTCCAGGGCGATTTGCGCCGATTCCTGCGTCTCGAACACGGTCAGCACGCCGATTGGGACGGCCGGGTCCTGGGCACGAATCCGGCGGATGGCCTCGGCGCCGCTCATGCCCGGCATGCGCAGGTCCATCAGGATCAGGTCCGGATGGAGCCGGCCGGCGGCGGCCACCGCCTCGTCACCCCGGGACGCCTGGCCAACGACTTCGAAGCGGCCATCGGCCTCCAGGATGTCGGCGATCCCATCACGAAACAGGGCGTTGTCGTCTACTAGTAGCACGCTGAGTGACACCATCGTCCCCATCTTACGGGGAGTCCCAGCGGGGAGGACAGATCCAAACGGCCCTGCCGTTTTGTCCCATGGGACTCCGGCAACCCGGCTCCCGATAATCAGCCTCAGGCATGCACAACACCACTGTAGGAATCGTCGGCTACGGAGCAGCGGGGAAGAACCTGCACCGGCTCTTCCCGCAAGCCGTGATCTACGACGCGCCCCTGGGACTTGGGTCCAAGCAAGCCGTCAACCGTTGCGACTATGCCTTTGTGGCCGTCCCCACCAACCAGCAGCCGGACGGGTCGTGCGACACCACGATCGTCGAGGAGGTCGTCGACTGGCTCGAATCCGACGTCATTGTGCTGCGCTCAACCGTTGCCGTAGGGACCACCGCGCGGCTCCGGGCGGCCTCTAGCAAGCGGCTTGTCTTCCAACCGGAGTTCTGGGGCGAGAGCGCCGATCACGCCTTCGCCAACTCCCGGCGCATGGGCTGGGTGGTGCTGGGAGGCGATCAACGGGACACCAACGGCGTCGCGGACCTGTACAAGACGACGCTTAATGCCGAGCTGGCTATCTGGCAGACCGACTCCACCACCGCCGAGCTGACGAAGTACATGGACACGTGCTTCCTGGCGATGAAGGTCACCTTCTCCAATGAGTTCTATGACCTGGCTCAGCTGTTCGGGGTGGACTACAACGAACTTCGGGAACTGTGGCTCCAGGACCCCCGGATCGGCCGCAGCCACACCTTCGTGCTCCCCGAGGCGCGCGGGTTCGGGGGGAAGTGCTTCCCCAAGGACACCAGTGCCCTGGTAGCGTCCGCCGCGGCCGCCGGGTACTGGCCACGCCTCCTGGCAGCCATGCTGGAGGCGAACGCGGCCTACCGAGCCGCCGGTGGCGCGGAAACGGTCACGTCTCATCTCCCGAGCGGCAACGGCCACCGGCGGGCGCCGATCGGGAGAGAGGCCGTGGTGATCGCCGAGGCCTAGAGGCCTGCTCAGGGGTCTCACAGTGACCGGGCGCCAGCACCGGCTGATCCTGGCGAGCCTCACCGGCGTCCTTGTCCTGGAAACGTGTGTGGGACCATCGCAACCGATCGCCACGGCCCCCGGGACCACCACCTCCACCACCTCGCTGATGGGCTCGGGATTCCATGTCAGCGGGAACCGCATCCTGGATCCGGCCGGGCGACCGTTCACCGTCAAAGGCGCCGACGCCGTCTACGGCCGGTTCGCGGGTGGGGATGCGAATGGCCTGGGACGGATGAACTATCAGCACGCGGAGCGCGACCTGGACGGCCTGCAGGCGGCCGGCTTCAACCTGGTTCGCCTCTCCATCTCCGCCGATGCCGCCCATCTGCCGCCCAGCAGTCCCGACTACATTCCATACGACCAGTACCTGGGCGAGCTCGATCGCGTGGTGACCTGGGTGACGCAGCGCGGGATGGTGGCGGAGCTGAGCCAGGGTGAGACGGCGGCGCCCGCCCGGATCACCGCCTTGCTCATGGTTCTGGCCTCGCGCTACGGCCCCAACCCGCTGGTCTGGATCAAGCCGGACAACGAGCCCAACTGCGAGGGCGGGGACCAGTCGAAATGCACCGATTGGGCCCTCTGGCAGTACCAGCAGTCGGGTTACGTCCGGACCCTGCGCGGCGCCGGGTACACGCGGCCCATCGTGGTCAACTGCATCGGCTGGTCGTGGGATTGCTCCCAGATCCCGGAGTTCCCACTCGGTGACGCCAACCTGATCTACGGCGCCCACCGGTACGGGGCGGGCGCGACCACCTGGGATGCCTCCCAGGGCGCCGAGGCCGACCGGCTCTGGGGCGACCTGGCGCGATCCGTGCCGGTGATCGTGGATGAGGTCGGCACCCAGAACCCGCCGGTCAGCCCGCTTACCTGGAGCCAGGGATTCCTGGCGTATGTCACCGACTGGGTGCACCATCGAGGCGGCGCCGGCTGCATCGCGTTTGTGGACGCCTGGAGCGATGCCAATACGATGACCGATCCCGCAACCGGGAGGTGGAATCGCTGGGGTCAGACCTTCATCGAGAGCTATGTGAAGCCGGTGTCGCGGACGTAGCCCGAAGCGGGCCTGGCTGGCCGCCCAGCGAATGCCGCCGTCCGCAGGCCGGGCAGCTGCCGTCCGGGAGCAAGCGTCCGCCGCACTCGCAGACATAGCCGACCAGCCGGGCGGGGTTTCCGATGACGAGGCCGTGGTCCGGGACGTCTCTGGTCACCACCGCGCCGGCGCCCACCATGGCAAAGCGCCCGATGGAGACCCCGGGCAGGACCGTGCAGCCGCCCCCAATCGACGCGCCCTCGGCCACGGTCACGCCGCTGACCGTCCAATCGTCCTCTCGTTTGAGTTCGCCGGCCAGAGTGGTGGCTCGCGGCCGCTTGTCATTGAGCAGGCAGGAATGCGGCCCCACAAACACGCCGGACTCCAGGTGGGCGCCCCGAAAAACGGAGACCCGGTTTTCCAGCTTGACCCGGTCGGCGATGACCACGTCCGCGTCGAC
>WNFC01006052.1_pt1 | contig 22186 bp, 25 predicted proteins | sample 5400541 | NCBI WGS metagenome assembly WNFC01 (sample SAMN13153342, study PRJNA577476) | soil metagenome | isolation source: 120 cm saprolite under Douglas fir tree site 2 hole 2 replicate 1 | place: USA:California | collected 2015-04-18
CATCGGCGAGTTGGCCTGAGACGAGATTGGCAAGGGCTTTGATCACGCCGAAGCTGACGATGAAGGAGACCACGAGCGTCGTCGAGGTAATGCCGAACTCTTCCGATCCGATCAGCGGCACGACCGTTCGTTCCATCCCGACCATGCCGCCGACAAAGGCATTGATCAGGATGAGCAGCGCGAACTGTCGCCAGTTTTCCTTCAACCCAAGTCTGACACGCAAGTCTTCTGACTTTGAAACCGATGGCGCTTCGCTCATCGGTCAGGCTGCCGCGGCCGTCGCACCGGAGTTCGCGGCCCTCAATACGGCTGCCTCGGGTGGGGCCGGCGGAATGTCAGCGAGCATGAAGCGAATGAACTCGGCCTCCTCTCCGATCCCGAGCGCCTCGTTGTGGCGCTTCTCGAAGCCGATGGTCGACCAGGGTTTTCCACTGAGACGCCGGCCGCAAACCGAGCCGGCATAGGCGCCGGGCAGCACCTCCACATAGTCCGGCAGCGCTTTCAGTCGGCGCGCGCTCTGGAACAGGTCCATCGCTCCTCGTTCGGCGCTGACGGCAAGCTCCGTGCGGCCGAGGTCGCCGACCATCAAAGTATGACCGGTCAGCACGAACCAGGGCTCATCGGCCCGGGTGCAATCGCTGACGAGGATACAGATGTGTTCTGGTGTGTGGCCCGGCGTATGCAGCACTTTCGCAGCGACGTTACCAAGCGGAAGCACCTCTTCGTCGCGCGCTCCTCTGAATGGAAACGAAACCTGCGCGTGCGCCGCGAGCACATACTCAGCGCCGGCTGCTTCAGCGAGCTGCCGGCCTGTCGAGAGATGGTCGGCATGAACGTGGGTGTCGATCACAAAATGGATGCGCATACCGGCAACCTCTGCGGCGCGCATATAAGGCTCGATCGCGCCGACCGGATCGACGACGGCACCGGCCGCACGCCCGCCGCAGCCAAAAAGATATGAGATGCCAATGGGTTCTTGGTGCAGGAATTGGCGGATGATCATGGCTTGCGCTCCCGAATTTCCCGAGCTAGGTACATTCAATCATTCTGCTGAATGTTTCACTGAGAGGAAACGGTGTCAAGCACAGGACCCAAACAAGCGATTTTCTCCAGCCTCGCGGAGGTGGCCCAAGCGCTTGGTCACGCACATCGGCTGGAGCTGCTGGAGCACATCGCCCAAGGCGAGCGCAGCGTCGAAGAACTTTCTGCGCGCGCCAACCTGAGCTTCGCCAACACGTCACGCCACCTGCAGATCCTTCGGCGCGCGCGCCTCGTCGATATAGAACGACGCGGAAAGCACGTGCTGTACCGGCTCGCCGGCGATGCGGAAGTGATTGAGCTTTTGCGCGCGCTCGGACGCGTGGGCGAGCGGAACGTAGCGGAGGTCAGTCGTGTCATGACCGACTACTTCCATGCGCGTGATGCGCTGGAGCCTGTGTCGCGAAAAGACTTGGTCTCCAGGCTGCGTGACGGACTTGTCACGGTTCTCGACGTGCGGCCCGAAGACGAGTTTGCGCTAGGGCATCTTCCCGGCGCACTCAATATCCCGTTTGGAAAACTGGAGCTTCGCCTGGCTGAGCTTCCGGCGGACCGCGAGGTCATCGCGTATTGCCGCGGTCCCTATTGCGTTCTCTCGTTCGAGGCGGTCGCGGCGCTCCGCGCACGCGGCTATCTCGTCCGTCGGCTCGAGGACGGTTATCCCGAATGGAAGGCTGCGGGTTTGCCGATCGAGGCCAGGGCCTGAATACCCCTTTGGCCAGCAAGGGCTCCGTGACGCATGTTAGGGCTCGACGAACAGACTCTCGAAAGACGTTCGCTCGCTCAAAATGAGGCGCTGTTCCGGCAGGGCGATAAAGTCAACGCTATCTATTTTGTCGAAGCGGGACGCCTGCGGTTGGAGCGACAGACATTTGACGGTCGATCGTTGGTCGTTGGCACGACATCGTCCGGCAAGTTCTTCGTTGAAGCGGCGCTTTTTGCCGACGTCTTCCATTGTGACGCAGTGGCAACGGAGCCGTCACAAGTCTGCATTTACCCTAAGGCCGCAGTGCTAAGCGCCCTTCGCGCGGACCCGGCAAACGCCATGTCCTTCCTGTCACTCGTGGCAAATCAAGTGATAGAGCTCCGGCACCGTATTGAGATCATGAAGGTTCGTTCTGCCAAAGAGCGCATAATGCTCTACCTCGATCTCAACGCCGGGCCTGACGGCCGGACCGTCGATCTGCGAAGTCAGCTTCAGGACATCGCCGGCGAGCTTGGCATGACCCGCGAGGTTCTCTATCGGACGCTCGGCAGCCTTGAGCAAGCAGGGGCGATCGAACGCGCGGGCGATCGCATCCTGCTCAAGAGGTCGATCGGCGCATGATCGCCGGTTTCAGGGTACATACGCGAGCTATTTGGGCTCCCTGAAGATTGGCGTGGCCTGGTGAGACACCATCAGCCAGCGGCCGTCGCGGTTCTCGAATACGTTCGTCACGAAGGCATCGAAGCTCAGCGTGTCGCCGTTCTTGCGCAGCAACTGCACCTTCTCGATTCCGACGGCCCATGCGACGTTCGCATTGGCGCGAACGTGAGATTCTGCCACCGAGATTGTTACTCGGTCAAACTGGCTAAAGCGCATCTCCCAAGCCTTCCTGACGCCGTCCCAGCCAACAACAATTGTTGTGCTGAGGGGACCCATGAATGTGGCGTAGGCTTGGTGCGCCCAGACTTTGTCCATTGCATCGATGTCGCGCGCCGATATTGCCGCGATGAAGGCTTGGCTCGCAGCGTTGACGCCCCCAACATCTGAAGTCAGTTGAGCATTTTGCTGGCCGACCGCGCTACTCACAGCTAGCGAAACTCCCAGAATCAGCGATGCAGTCGTGACGGCGATGATGCTTAGCCGGTTCATTGCACTTCTCCTGACCGTCTAACTTTGATGATGGAAGTTATGCCTGAGCACCGAGGACGCATATGATTGAAATCATGTGGCGCGCGTCTCGATTGCGAGGATGCTTTCGCACCAGCGCTGATTTAGGCGGCTGGGTGATGTTGGCGGGGCTCAATACGGGCCGGCGGGCCGTCAAGGTCGTTTATTACTATCAACACATTGACAACAATAATATGATTGATATCCTTGGTCGCATGACAAAGATATCGATCGTCACGGGTGCGACCCGTAATCTTGGCTTCAGCCTCGCGCAGGGCCTTGCCCGGCGATTGGACGAGGATGACGTTGTTTATCTGACAGGTCGGGACTCCGGCCGCGTCGCCCGATCGGTGCGCCTGTTGTCCGGTCATCGAGCGAACGTCCGGGGGGAAGTTCTCGACGTGTCGGATCGTGAGGCGGTGGAGCGTTTTGCCGGCGCGATCGCCGACCGCCATGGCGGCGTCGATATCGTGTTCTCGAACCACTACGCGCGGGTGCAACCGGGCGAAAATCCCGCCGAAGTCATCGACGGCTATGTCGCCGCCAACAACCTCGGGACAACCCATATCCTGCGGAATTTTGCGCCGCTCATTCGCGATAACGGACGGCTGTTGGTGGTGGCGAGCCGCGCGGGCAGCTTGCGCGCCTTGGCCCCCGCACTGCACGGGCGCTTTGAGAATCTTCAAACGCTTGATGACGTTGACCGCGCAGTGTGCGCGTGGCGGGATATTGTCCGTCAGGGACTTGCGGCCGGACAGGCCTGGCCGGAGTGGATCAATATCCCCTCGAAGATCGGTCAGGTAGCCGCCGTTCGCGTGCTGGCACAGCAGCGACGGGCGGAGGATTTACGGCGGGGAATCCTGATCGCCGCGATCTCACCCGGATTGATCGACACCGGCGCGTCGCGGCAATGGCTCGATATGACCGGCGCCCCACCGCCTGACGAGGTTGCGATCCCGTTGTTGGATCTTGCGTTGGAGGCGGCGTGCGACGCAGCCTTCTATGGCGGGCTGATAAACCTCGGTCGCGGCGAGCCTGGGCGGTTCCGGACACTCGTGCCCTGGATATGAAGCAACCCAAAAAAACTGGAGCGGACGAGCGAAGCCTCGGCAAAATTCTCAAGCGTGCCGAACAAGCGATGCTCAAGTCCAAGACCGCGGTGCTCAAGCCCGTGGGGCTCACGCTCGCGCAATACGTTGCGTTGGCGGAACTCGAACACAAACAGGGCATCACGGCCGCTACCCTGGCGCGGGCTTGCTTTGTCAGTCCACAGGCCATCATGATCCTGCTCAAAACCATGGAGCAGCAGGGACTGATCGCGCGGCAGCCGCACCCGAGGCACCCGAATGTGCTCGAACTCCACATTACCGATGTCGGCCGAGAGGCGCTGCACGCCGGCCGCGCTCAAGTCGCTCCTGTCGAGGACAGGATCTTCGCGGCTTTCTCCAAGCAGGAGCTGGAAGCCTTTCGCGCTTTCCTTTCGCGCTTTGTCAGTGCGTTCGATGCGGGATAAGCTGATCAGCCTTGGTGCAGTTGAAGACGCAACTTCCGGGATGTCGCTGGCTTGCGGCGGACCCGAACCATATGATCGTCGCGTGGCGCGGTCTATGCGCCGGCCGAAGGCAGGCTCGCCGCCGCGATGGCGACGATCAGCGCCAGACGGCGCCCGATCCGGGACGGCGCAGCGCGCAACAATGAACTTATCCGACGCATATCGCAGCTTCCTTCTGCGCCGGCGGAAACAAGCATTCCCTGAAAGAGCGCATGACGGGAACATGGTCCCGCCCCGGACAGGTGTCGAGGGCGCGGCGAAAATAGCAACGCGCTGTTCGTCCGGCGGTTGATTCACAGTAGACTTATTGCTGGCATCGAGCCGCAAACGGTCGAAATCTTCTCTCCCAAAATCCCCCGCATGCTGCCCGGCGCAGCGGTCCGAGCCCCTATCCCGGCGCAAATCCGAAGGTGCGCTCGAAGCGTTTGGCGTAGCGGGGCCAAACCTCGGGATTGATGAGCCGCGGCGGCCGCTTGCCATCGAGCGCATCGAGAATTTGCTCGGCGGCAATTCGGCCCATGTTCGCCCTCGCCTCTTTGGTCACCCCCGCCGTGTGCGGGCTGGCCAACACATTATCGAACTGCAGCAGCGGATGGTCCGACGGCGGAGGCTCCTTGGCCCAGACGTCGAGGCCGGCCCCGGCGATGCGTTTGTCGCGCAACGCCTCGACCAGCGCGGTCTCATCGTGGATGAAGCCGCGCGCCGTCGTAATGAAATAGGCATGCGGCTGCATCAGCGCGAATTGGCGCGCGCCAATCATGCCGCGACTGTCTTTCGTCAACGGGCAAGAGATCGACACGTAATCGGAACGAGACAGCAGGTCGTCCAGTTCGACCTTCTCGCCGCCGCGCGCCGCCATCTCGGTCGCGTCAAGGTAAGGATCGTAGGCCAGCACCTTCATGCCGAGCAGGCCGTTGCAGAGTTCGGCGATGCGGCGGCCGACATTGCCGAGCCCGACAATGCCGATGGTCTTGCCCTGCGCCTCGGTGCCGATCAAGGCGTTGCGATTGACGTTGGGGTCGCGCCGCAACGCGCGGTCAGCCTCGAGGATGCGCTTCGACAAGGTCAGCAGCATCCCGAGCGCGTGTTCGGCCACCGAGCGGGCATTGCCGCCGGACTGATTGACGACCACCACGCCTGCTTCGGTGCAGGCCTCGACATCGACAGGATCGTAGCCTGCGCCATTGCTCGAGACGATCAGCAGGTTCGGCGCGCGCCGCAGCAGGTCGCGGTCGACATGGAACTGGGGTGCAAGTTCATCGCGCGCCGCACCGACCTGATAGGCGTGCGCCGCGGCCAGGATCGGCGCCGAGATCGCCTCGGCGCTTTCATTCTCGAGCCGGTCCAGCCGCACGTCGGGTCGCTTCCGCAGGATGTCGGTATAGATCTCATGCGCCAGATATTTGACGTAAAACACACGCTTGTTGTTGACGGACATTTATTGCGAGCCTTCAGTTCGGGAAGCCATAGAGTTTGGCCGGATATTTTTCGAGCGGCGCGTCCGGCGGCGTGCAGCTGCGATCATCCGCATAGCGAAACCGCTCCGCCGGTCCGAACACGTGCGCATGCGTGTCACAGGCGTTCGGCGGCGGCGGCACTTTCGGCCGGCTTACATTGCGCGGTGGCAGACAGGCGGGAATCATCGGCGTCATTCGGCTTTCATGCCGGCGGCTTCTATGATGGGCCCCCATTTCCTGGCATCGGCACGAATCTTGGCGTCGAATTCCAAAGGCGAACTGCCAATCGGCGACGCGCCGAGCTTGCCCAGACGCTCCTTCACCGCGTCAGTGTTCAAGGCCGCAACGAAATCATGCGAGAGTTTCGCGATCAGGTCGGCAGGCATTCCGGCCGGGCCAAGCAAGCCCCACCACACTTCCGTGTCGTAGCCCGGTACGGCCTCGGCCATGCTGGGCACATTGGGCAGAAACGACGCGCGCGAGGCGGTCGTGACGGCGAGCGCGCGGACGGTGCCGGCTTCGAGCTGTCCGACCGATTCCGGGCCGTTGTTGAAGGACATCGGAATTTGCCCGCCCAATAGGTCGTTGATCGAGGGCGCGCCACCCTTATAGGGAATCGCATTGAGATCGATCTTGGCGAGATTTTTCAACAACTCGCCGGCCAGATGCGTCGATGTTCCGGTCCCGGCATGGCCGAAGGACAGGCTTCCCGGTTTCGAGCGCGCCTGCGCGATCATATCGCCCAGTGTCTTGAACGGAGAATCGGTGCGCACCAGCAGGATATTGGGAGACGACGCCAGCAGCGAGATCGGCGTGAAGTCCTTGAAGGTGTCGTAGGGAATTTTGGGGTACAAGAACGGATTGGTGGCGTGACCGCTCGCGACGACGATGAGGGTGTAGCCATCCGGCGGCGACGCCACGAGCGCCTGCGACGCGACCACGCCACCCGCACCCGGCCGGTTTTCAACCACGACGGTTTGGCCCCATTGCCGGGAGACCACATCACCCAATGTGCGCGCCAGGATGTCGACGCCGCCACCGGCAGCATAGGGCACGAAAATATGCACCGGCTTGGACGGGAACGGCGACTGAGCAGCCGCACCACCACCCGCGACAGACATCGCCACTATCGCGGCAACGATCCGAAACCAGCTGCCCATGGCATATCCCCCGATATTTTCGTTTATTTTATCGCACGCCGGCATACCGTTGGCATCACCGTGAGGCGCAGATCACCGGTACGATCCGGACATGTTGACAATCCCGCAGATCGCGTCAAGTTTCGGCGCCTCGACAACACGGCCGCGATCACGTCGCGAACGAAAAATCGTCGCGAAACAAGGAGAATTCGATGGCGGCGTCCGACGGACAAAACTTGCCCCAGGCCTTTCAAGAGAAGGCCTGGCACGATGTGGTGCTGCAGACGCTCAAGCGCAACGAGATCAGGCTTGTGCCATATGTTCCGGATCGCGTGCTGACGACGCTGATCAAGAATATTCACGCCGATCCGTTTTTCACGACCTTCCCCACCGCCCGCGAGGAAGAAGCGGTCGGCATCGTCTCCGGGGCGTGGATGGGCGGCATGCGCGGCGCCGTGCTGATGCAGACCAGCGGCTTCGCCACGCTGGCCAATGTGCTGGCTTCGCTGGCGATCCCCTATCAGATTCCACTGATCATGTTCGTGTCTGAACGCGGAACACTCGGCGAATTCAATTACGGTCAGTCGCTGGTTTGCCGCACCATGCGGCCGGTGCTCAACTCGCTGGCGATGGAGCATCACACCGCGACCCGGCTCGATGAGTTCGAATTCATCGTCGATCGATCGATCAAGCAGGCCATCACCACGCAGGCGCCGGTGGCGCTGATCCTGTCGCCGCTGTTGACCGGCGGCAAAGCTTTCGAGAAATGAGCGATCGCATGAGCACGGCAACAAGCACCCCTGCCCGCAACACCAAGGTCATGAACCGGTTCGACCTCACCTCGCGGCTGGTCGCCAGACTGAAGAACGAAGAGGCCGTGATCGGCGGAATCGGCAACACCAATTTCGATCTGTGGGCAGCCGGCCACCGCCCGCAGAATTTCTACATGTTGGGCAGCATGGGCCTGGCGTTCCCCATTGCGCTCGGCGTCGCGCTGGCGCAGCCGACGCGACGCGTTTTCGCGCTCGAGGGAGACGGCTCGCTGCTGATGCAACTGGGTTGCCTGTCGACCATCGCGACGCTGTCGCCGAAAAATCTCACCATGATCGTGATGGATAATGGCGTTTACCAGATCACCGGCGCGCAACCGACCCCCGCCGCCACGGTGGCCGATGTTGTCGCCATCTCAACCGGCTGCGGTCTCACCAACAGCGCCTGGGCGGCCGACGAAGAGGATTTCGAGCGTCTGGTCGATCAGTCGCTGTCAACCTCCGGGCCGACCTTGATTGCGGTGCGCATTGACGACCAGCCGGGAGTGGGCGCAACCCGCAGGGATCCGGTGCAGATCAGAGAGCGCTTCATGCTGGGCCTCGGCGTGCGGCAGGCATTATGATGCCTCACAGCCTGCGTTTACCACGCCGGCATCGCACTTCACGTGAGGAGATCTTGGATCCATGAATTGTGATATCCCCTCCTGATGACAACCATCCTTCGAATAATTGCCTGGCTTTTGGCTGCCGCCGTCACCTTCGCGACGCTGGGACCGCCCCGACTCCGTCCGCACGCCGCGGAGTTCGGGCAGGACGGCGAGCATGCGCTCGCGTTCATTCTGGTCGGGCTGGCGTTTGGCGCAGCCTATCCCCGGCATCGATTGCTCGCGACGGTACTTGCCGTTGCCGGAATCGGCCTCATCGAAATCTTGCAACTCTGGGCGCCCGGAAGGCACGCGCGATTGGAGGACTTCATCGTCGATGCGCTGGCCGCTGGTGTCGGCCTCGCCTTAACCGCCGGGCTGGGTTGGGCCATCGGGCGATCGCGCCGGCCGAACCCCGGCACGCCCTGAACATGAAAAAATCCTCGCGGGACAAGTCCCGCGAGGATGGTTGATGAACCCACTGTTAGGCTAGTCGATGATCTTGATGATCTTGCGCGTCCGCGGCTCGACGATTACCCGGCGGTCATTGACAACCGCGTAGCGATATTCGGTATGGCTGGGAACGGTCCGCAGTTCGACGCTCGGCGGCAGCATTACGGCATTGGGAATTTCCACGGCGGCGCCGACCGCGGCGCCCACGGTGCCGCCGACGATCTCACCAACCGGGCCAGCGACCTCGCCACCCGTCCGGGCGCCGTTCGCTGCGCCGGTTGCGGTGGTGGATTGAGCGAACGCGGCGCCCGACGCCAGCAGCGACGCAGCCATGAGCGAAACAGCAAGACGATTCTTCATCGTGTCCTCCTCCTATGAAATGGATGGTCCATTTCAACCAACGGACCGGAGGGATGTTCCGAACGTTTGCGACGGTTCCATCGTGCACCGTGGCGTCATTGCGGCAAGCAAAGTTCCAAACCAATTCGGCTGGAACAACACGACAGAAAAAATGCCGCCCGGAAACCGGACGGCATTTTAAGAGTTTGTCGATCTCGGTTTCTTAGAGCAGGCCCGCACCGCGCGCCCATTTGTATTTGGCACCGAGCACGGCGACCGGGATTTCGGTCGAGTACGCGTAAGCCACGATGCCGTTCTGGTAGAGATAATCGGCGGCCTCTTCGACCTCGATATCGCCCGCCAGCGAGGCCACGATCGGCTTTTCGATGCCCTTGGCCTTCATCTCGTTCTTCACCTCGACCATGTTCCTGGCAAACACCATCGGCGGCGTCACGATGGTGTGCCAGTAACCGAGGATCAGCGCGTGGATGCGCGGATCTTCAAGCCCAAGCTTCACGGTGTTGACATAGGTGATCGGCGGCTCGCCGCCGGTGATATCAACCGGGTTGCCCGCGGCGCCGAACGGCGGGATGAATTTGCGGAACGCCGCGTCGAGATCGGGCGGGATCGTCATCAGCGAAAGCTTGTTGTCGATGCAGGCGTCGGACAACAACACGCCCGAGCCGCCCGCTCCCGTGATGATGACGACGTTCTCGCCCTTCGGCGTCGGCAGCACCGGAACGCCGCGGGCGAACTCCAGCATGTCGCGCAGTGATCGCGCGCGGATCACGCCCGACTGGTTGAAGACGTCCTCGTAGATCTTGTCGTTGCCGGCGAGCGCACCGGTGTGCGAGCTCGCGGCTTTGGCGCCCGCCGATGTACGGCCGGCTTTCAGCACCACGATCGGCTTTTTCTTCGACACGCGCTTTGCGACTTCCGCAAAGGCGCGGCCGTCCTTGAGATCCTCGCAATGCTGCGCGATGATCTGGGTGTTGTCGTCCTGTTCGAAGAACGTCAACAGATCGTCCTCGTCGATATCGGACTTGTTGCCGAGACCGACGATCGCGGAGACGCCCATCTTCGCCGAGCGTGAGAAGCCGATGATCGCCATGCCAATGCCGCCGGACTGCGACGACAGCGCCGCGGAACCCTTGACGTCGTAGGCGGTGCAGAAAGTGGCGCAGAGATTTGCGGGGGTATAATAGAAGCCGTAGATGTTCGGCCCCATCAGGCGAATGCCGTATTTCTGTCCGATCGCCTGGATTTCCTCCTGGCCCTTGATGTTGCCGGTTTCGGCATAGCCCGAGGGAATCAGAATCGCGCCGACGACTTTCTTCTCGCCGCATTCGGTCAGCGCCGCAGCCACGAAATTTGCCGGAATGGCGAACACGGCAATATCGATCTCGCCTGGCACATCCTTGACCGACTTGTAGACCTTCTTGCCCATGATCTCGTCGGCCTTCGGATGGATCGGGTAGATCTCGCCCTTGTAGCCGCCGTTGATGAGGTTCTTCATCACCGAGTTGCCGATCTTGCCGTTCTCGGCGGACGCGCCGATCACCGCTACCGCCTTCGGCTTCATGATCCGGTTCATCTGACGCACGATGTCGTCATGTTTCGGACGCGGACGCGGCGGCTTCGGCTCGAAGTCGACGACGATGCGCACGTCGGCGGCGATCGCGTTGTCCTTGGTCGCGAACACCGGGTTGAGATCCATCTCGGCGATTTCAGGAAAATCGGTGATCAGCCGCGAGACGTTGACGATGATGCCGGCGATGGCATCGCGGTTGGCCGGGTCGCTGCCGCGCACGCCCTTGAGCATCTCATGGGCCTGGATGCCGTCCAGCATCGAGAGCGCGTCTTCTTTGGTCGCCGGCGCGAGGCGGAACGTGATGTCCTTGAGAACCTCGACCAGCACGCCGCCGAGGCCGAAGGCTACGAGTTTGCCGAACGATCCGTCGGTGACGGCACCGACGATGACCTCCTGGCCGCCCAGCAGCATCTGCTGGACCTGGATGCCTTCGATCTTGGCGTCGGATTTGTACTTCTTGGCGTTCGCCAGAATGGTCGCATAGTTCTTTTCGACGTCCGCGGCGGTCTTCACGCCCACCATCACACCGCCCGCTTCGGTCTTGTGAAGGATATCCGGGGAGACAATCTTCATCACAACCGGAAAGCCCATGTCGGTCGCGAGCTTCGTCGCCTCAGTGGCGGACTTGGCCACGCCCTCTTTCGGGACCGGGATGCCATAGGCATCGCACACCAGTTTGCCTTCCGGCGCCGTCAGACTTGTGCGTTTGTCCGCCTTGACCAGATCGAGTATTTTGCGGACCGCATCATTGGAATTCGACATTGTCTTCCTCCTGGACGTCTATTTTCTAGTTGGTCGGCAGCGCGCGCCGGGCATCGGGACCGTGATTTCCCGTCGCAGGTTCAATCGAGGTTCCCGATGGTCGCAAACGCAGGGCCCGCGCTCGCTGCGGTATCCTCATGCGGCCGCCAATCGGCGTGGTATGGCATTTGGTATGCCAGCGATGATGTTGTCAAGACAGGGTAACGCCTGGAAGTGCCGAAAACACTGGCAACTTGACATCCTGGTATTTGGTATGCCAAAAATCTATTGGAAATTCTTCTGTTAAGAGAGGTCTCCCCGCAGAGGAGATCAATCGTGTCCATACGGAAACCAACCAAGGCGCCGCCTACCATGGCTGAGGCAGAAATCGCGATCCACCGAATTGCGCCGGAGACCAGCTTCAAGAACAAGGCCTACGACGCGCTGAAGGAAGCCATCCTCAAGATGGACATCTATGCGACGCCCGAGCAGGTCATGCTCGACGAGCGCGCGCTGTCGGAGCGGCTCGGCGTCAGCCGGACCCCTATCCGCGAAGCCATCGCGATGCTGGAGCAGGACGGGTTCGTCAAGACCGTGCCGCGCCGTGGCATTGTCGTCGTGCGTCGCACCAAGAGCGAGATCGTCGACATGATCCGGGCCTGGGCGGCGCTTGAGAGCATGGCCGCGCGACTGATCACGACCACGGCGCGCAAGAAGGATATTTCCGCGCTGCGCGACTTTTTCAGGAATTTCGGCAAGGACCGCCTGCCGCAGGATAACGTCGAGGAATATTCCAAGGCCAACATCGCCTTTCACCAGGCGCTGATCTCGCTCAGCGAGTCGCCGGTGCTGGTCGATATGACCAACGATATCCTGCTGCACGTTCGCGGCTACCGGCAGTTGACCATCGGACGCGTCGACCGCACGGCGGTGTCGTTGCCGGAGCATCTGGCGATCATCGAAGCGCTCGAAGAGCGTGACACCGAGCTTGCGGAAAAGCGGGCACGCGATCACACGCTCGGCCTTGCCGCTTATGTCGAAGCGCACGGCCAAGAGCTGTTTTAACCGACCACAGCCTTTTACCTCGGACTTTTAGAAGACGACGCACTCGTCCGCATCAGGAACGATCAGGGAGAAGCGGAATGTCCGCAACAGTACAGAGCATCAATGCAAATAAAGCCGAAGCACAGCAGGATCTGACGGATGGCTTTCATCTCGTCATCGATGCGCTCAAGCTCAACGGCATCGAGACGATCTACGGCGTGCCGGGCATTCCGATCACGGATTTCGGCCGCATGGCCCAGGCCGAAGGCATCCGCGTCATCTCGTTCCGGCACGAACAGAACGCCGGCAACGCAGCGGCAATCGCCGGCTTCCTGACGAAGAAACCCGGAATCTGCCTCACGGTGTCGGCGCCGGGCTTTCTCAACGGTCTGACGGCGCTGGCCAATGCCACCACCAACTGCTTCCCGATGATCCTGATCTCGGGCTCGTCCGAGCGTGAGATCGTCGATCTGCAGCAGGGCGATTACGAAGAGATGGACCAACTGGCGATCGCCAAGCCGCTCTGCAAGGCGGCCTTCCGCGTGCTGCATGCCGCCGACATCGGCATCGGCCTGGCGCGCGCGATCCGCGCCGCGGTTTCCGGCCGCCCGGGCGGCGTCTATCTCGATCTGCCGGGTAAACTTTTCTCGCAGGTGATGGACGCAGCCGCCGGTGCGAAGTCACTGGTCAAGGTCATCGACCCGGCTCCGGCCCAGATTCCCGCTCCCGCTGCGGTCAAGCGCGCGCTCGATGTCCTCAAGAGCGCCAAGCGGCCCCTGATCATCCTCGGCAAAGGTGCTGCCTACGCGCAGGCCGATGACGCGATCCGCGCCCTGGTCGAGAACAGCGGCATTCCTTTCCTGCCGATGAGCATGGCCAAGGGTCTTCTGCCCGACACCCATCCGCAGTGCGCGGGTGCTGCGCGCTCGACGGTGCTGAAGGATGCCGATGTCGTGATGCTGATCGGCGCCCGCCTCAACTGGCTGCTGTCGCACGGCAAGGGCAAGAGCTGGGGCGAGCCCGGATCGAAGAAGTTCATCCAGATCGACATCGAGCCCAAGGAGATGGACTCTAACATCGAGATTGTCGCTCCCGTGGTCGGCGACATCGGCTCCTGCGTATCCGCGCTTCTTGAGGGCATGGACAGCAAATGGCCGGCCGCGCCGTCGGACTGGACTGGCGCCGTCAGGGCCAAAAAGGAAGAAAACATCGCCAAGATGGCGCCGCGACTGATGAACAATGCTTCGCCGATGGACTACCATGGCGCGCTCGGCGCGCTGCGGACCATCGTCAAGGAGCGGCCGGATGCCATCCTCGTCAACGAAGGCGCCAACACGCTCGATCTCGCGCGCGGCGTCATCGACATGTATCAGCCGCGCAAGCGGCTGGACGTCGGCACCTGGGGCGTCATGGGCATCGGCATGGGCTTTGCCATCGCAGCAGCGATTGAGACCGGAAAACCCGTGCTCGCGGTCGAAGGCGATAGCGCATTTGGTTTCTCCGGCATGGAGGTCGAGACCATCTGCCGGTACAACCTGCCGGTCTGCATCGTCATCTTCAACAATGACGGCATCTACCGCGGGACCGACATCAATCCGACAGGCGGCTCGGACGTAGCACCAACCGTCTTCGTCAAGGGCGCGCGCTACGACAAGATGATGGAAGCGTTCGGCGGCGTCGGCGTCCATGTGACGACGCCCGACGAACTGAAGCGTGCGGTCGATGCCGCCATGGATTCCGGCAAGCCAACCCTCATCAACGCCGCGATCGACCCGGCGGCCGGCAGCGAGAGCGGCCGCATCGGCAACCTCAACCCGCAAAGCAAACTTCGCAAAAAGTGAGACAGTAACCCATCGGCGTCATTCCCCGCGCAGGCGGGGAATCCAGTAGCCACCGAACCATCGTGAGACAAAGACCGTGCCCGACTGAATCGACGGCGATTACCGGATGCCCGCTTTCCGCGGGCATGACGACAACAGAATAGATCTGAGGAGAAAGATTATGACAAAGGCGCTGAAGGGCGTTCGCATTCTCGATTTCACCCACGTCCAGTCAGGCCCGACCTGCACGCAATTGCTGGCATGGTTCGGCGCCGACGTGATCAAGGTCGAGCGTCCCGGCGTTGGCGATATTACGCGCGGCCAATTGCAGGACGTGCCGAATGTCGACAGCCTGTATTTCACCATGCTCAATCACAACAAGCGCTCGATCACGCTCGACACCAAGAATCCGAAGGGCAAGGAAGTCCTCACCGCTCTGATCAAGAGCTGCGATGTACTGGTGGAAAATTTCGGTCCCGGCGTGCTCGATCGCATGGGATTTCCGTGGGAGAAGATTCAGGCCATCAACCCGAAAATGATCGTGGCCTCGATCAAGGGCTTCGGCCCCGGCCCCTACGAAGACTGCAAGGTCTATGAGAACGTCGCGCAATGCACCGGCGGGTCGGCTTCGACCACCGGCTTTCGTGACGGACTGCCGCTCGTCACCGGCGCCCAGATCGGCGACAGCGGCACCGGGCTGAATCTGGCGCTCGGTATCGTCACCGCGCTCTACCAGCGCACGGTGACCGGCAAGGGTCAGAAGGTCACCGCATCCATGCAGGATGGCGTGCTGAATCTTGCGCGCGTAAAACTGCGCGATCAGCAGCGCCTCGCCCACGGTCCGCTCAGGGAATACAGCCAGTTCGGCGAAGGAATTCCGTTCGGCGACGCGGTGCCGCGCGCCGGCAATGATTCCGGCGGCGGCCAGCCGGGCCGCATCCTGAAATGCAAGGGCTGGGAGACCGATCCCAACGCCTATATCTACTTCATCACTCAGGCGGCGGTGTGGGAGAAGATTTGCGATGTCATTGGCGAGCCCGGCTGGAAAACCCATCCCGATTATGCCAAGCCGCCGGCACGTCTGACGCGCCTCAACGATATCTTTGCGCGCATCGAACTCTGGACCATGACCAAGACCAAGTTCGAGGCGATGGATATCCTCAACAAGGACGACATCCCCTGCGGTCCGATCCTGTCAATGAAGGAGTTGATCGAGGATCAATCGCTGCGCGCCACCGGCACCGTGGTCGAGGTGGACCATCCCGAGCGCGGCAAATACTTCTCGGTCGGCAATCCCATCAAAATGTCCGACAGTCCGACCGAGGTGACGCGTTCCCCGCTGCTGGGCGAACATACCGACGAAATCCTGCGCCAGGTTCTCGGCTTCACCGATCATCAGGTGGCGGAGATCCACGATTCCGGCGCGCTCGACCCGCCGCGGAAGGTCGCCGCCGAGTAGATTGTCCGATATCGCGCTTCAAGGCCGTCGGTGATTCCGGCGGCCTTTTGCTATCTGGAACGCGAATTGTCCCATTTTTGCTGCACTGCAAAAGACAATATGCTGCTATGCAAACAAAGGCGTTGTTGCTGGCATCTGGTATACTAGATTGTCCCCAGATCGTGATGCAGCGACCCGCTGCGCTTCCAAGAAGGGGACTATTATGTCCAAGACGGCTTCCATCGGCCTCGCGCCCTCCGCTACCCTGTTCGGCCGCCTGATGGTCACCATCGACCGCCTGCTGATGACCAGCGCCCGCGTGGCGGTGCGTAACGGCGATCTCCCCTATTTCGGGCTTTGAGCCTGTAAATCCAGCGTTTGTGCGATCGCTTCTTTCGTTTAGCCAGACCGCCTGAAACCATACTTTCGACGAATGGCCCCGGTTTTCGGGGCCATTTTTTTGCGCGCCTGCCGCGGCAACCGCGCAGCATCTGCGACATATTGCGCATGTCCGCGTCGGGTGCCGATTAATCGCTTGCGCTCTGGCATATCACATACCAAAATACTACACTGGCAGCGCTCGCCCACTATGATACCACTAGCATAGAAGCTATAGAAGCGTGCCTCGGGAGGAACGATGACGGACACGGTTCACGCAACAGTCCCCGCAGGCACACGCGTCAGCGACGCCTATCGCTGGACGCAACTGGCCATTGGCGTCGGCGCGATGGTGATGATCGCGAATTATCAATACGGCTGGACGTTCTTCGTCCCCGATATCCAGAAAAAATTCGGATGGGATCGCGCCTCGATCCAGTGGGCATTCACGTTGTTCGTGCTGTTCGAAACCTGGCTGGTGCCGATCGAAGGCTGGTTTGTCGATAAATACGGCCCGCGCCTCGTGGTGCTGATCGGCGGCATCCTCTGCGCCATCGGATGGGCCATCAACGCCGAAGCAACCTCGCTCAACGGCTATTATCTCGGGATGATCATCGCCGGCATCGGCGCCGGCGGCGTCTACGGCACCTGCGTCGGCAATGCGCTGAAATGGTTTCCGGACAAGCGCGGCCTAGCCGCAGGCATCACCGCGGCGGGATTCGGCGCGGGCTCCGCGCTGACGGTCGCGCCGATCCAGACGATGATCAAGGATTCGGGCTTTCAGAGCACCTTCCTTTATTTCGGTCTCGGGCAAGGCATCATTATTGTGATCCTCGCCTTCTTCCTGTTCGCACCGAAGACGGGGCAGGTTCCTGCGGTGATCCAGAATGCCAACGTGATCCAGAGCCGCCGCAATTATCAGCCGACCGAGGTGATCCGCCATCCGATCTTCTGGCTGATGTATTTCATGTTCGTGATCGTCGGCGCCGGCGGATTGATGGTCACCGCCAATCTCAAACCGATCGCCGTCGACTGGAAAGTCGACAGCGTGCCGGTCACCCTGATGGCGATGACCATGACGGCGGTGACGTTCGCTGCGACCATCGACCGTGTCCTCAACGGACTGACGCGACCTTTCTTCGGCTGGATCTCCGACATGATCGGCCGCGAAAACACGATGTTCATCGCTTTCGGCATCGAAGGCGTCGGCATCTGGACGCTTTATATGCTCGGCCACGATCCCGTCTGGTTCGTGATCCTCTCAGGGTTGGTGTTCTTCGCCTGGGGCGAGATCTACTCGCTGTTCCCATCGACCTGCACCGACACCTTCGGCGCGAAATTCGCGACCACCAATGCCGGCCTGCTTTATACCGCCAAGGGCACCGCAGCCCTGCTGGTACCGGTCGCGAATTACATGCAGCAGTCTTCCGGAAACTGGGACATGGTGTTCATTATCGCCGCGGGCGCGAATATTCTCGCCTCCCTGCTCGCGATCGCGGTTCTCAAACCGTGGCGCAAGGTTGTGGTCGCGAACGCGCAGGCGTCCTAGCCCGTACCGCGCGATCTACGCTCGGCTGCAACAGCGCGCTCATCCCAAGGGGATGAGCGCTTTTTTTCGCGCACGATACCCGGATCGCTGGTATACCTGCGCACCTGTTGCCGGCCTTGGCGGATAGCAACCCGCCGGCTGTCAGCGACAGAGAAATGCTCAAAAATGTCAGTATTACTGCCACTTTCGTGCTCATCGAGCATGATCGCAAAACGGTGATTTCAAATTGACAATTGGCATAATGTATACCAATATGATGATGACCAAAGACATCCAGCGGATCATTTGAAGGAGGTTGCGATGCAAGTCGGAGACATCCTGCGCAAGAAAACTGCCCGCGTTGCGACGGTTCGCATGAATGAAACTGTCGGCATCGCCGCCCAATTGATGCGCGCCAGCAATATCAGCGCGCTCGTGGTCAAGGATGTGGTGCGGACCGAAGGCAACACCGCGGTCGGCATGTTTACCGAACGCGACGTCGTTCGCGCCATTGCCGAACACGGCGCGGCCGGCGTCAACCTGAAGGTTTCGCAATTGATTTCAGTGCAGCAACTGGTTTCCTGCGCCTCGACCGATACGCTCGAACATGTTCGTCATCTCATGAACAAGAACCACATCCGCCATCTGCCGGTGCTCGAGAACTACAGCCTGATCGGCGTCATCAGCATCCGCGACATCTCGACTGCGTTCGATGACGCGGCGACGGCGGGGCGATCGGTCTCCGCAGCCTGACCAACCGGCTCCTTCTCCGTCGGCCGCGATCGCCGTGGCTTTGAGATCCCACTCAAAGCCAGCGGGTGGTCTGTGCTGAAATTTCCGCCAATCGCGTTCGAAGGATTTCATGAAGGTCTGCATCTACGGCGCCGGCGCGATCGGCGGATATCTCGGTGTGCAGCTCGCGCGCGCAGACGTTAGCCTGGTCGCACGCGGCGTGCATCTTGCCGCCGTGCTGGCGCTGGTTGCACAGCGCGCGAAAATCGCGGGGCTGTATGGAATAGACCCGCCGGTCAAGGCAAAATCCCCCGTTTTTGCATGATCGCGTTGCCGTCATCGGCGTCCTGGCCGGTGGACATTTGGCGATCCCAACGGCATCCTCCCACCCTCAAGCGGAGGCGCGCGTGTTAAAAGCCGCGCGTCTTCTGCGAAAGCATGCCCTCGGACTTGATCCGAGGGTGGACTCAGGTTTTGCGATCGGAAGACGCGCGAATCAAAAAAATAGAGCATTTTCGAAACAGTGCTCAAGGAAACAGTTCAGAGGGCTGGCGATGATCAAAACGCGATTTACCGAACTCGTGGGCGTCGAACACCCGATCGTACAGGGCGGAATGCAATGGGTGGGACGCGCGGAGCTGGTCGCGGCGGTCGCCAACGCCGGCGCGCTCGGCTTCATCACCGCGCTGACCCAGCCGACGCCGGATGATCTGACCAAGGAGATCGCGCGCTGCCGCGGCCTGACCGACAAGCCGTTCGGCGTCAATCTGACCATTCTTCCCTCGATCAAGCCGCCGCCCTATGCGGAATATCGTCAGGCCATCATCGAGAGCGGCATCAAGATCGTCGAGACTGCCGGCAACAAGCCGCAGGAACATGTCACCGAATTCAAGAAGCACGGCATCGTGGTCGTGCACAAATGCACCAGCGTCCGTCACGCCCTGTCGGCGGAGCGCATGGGTGTCGATGCGATCTCGATCGACGGTTTTGAGTGCGCGGGCCATCCCGGCGAGGACGATACGCCGGGCCTGATCCTGATCCCGGTAGCCGCCGATAAAGTAAAAATTCCGATCATCGCCTCGGGCGGCTTCGGCGACGGCCGCGGTCTGGTGGCGGCACTGGCGCTGGGCGCCGAAGGCATCAACATGGGCACGCGTTTCATGTGCACCAAGGAGAGCCCGATCCATCAGCTGATCAAGGAAAAGATCGTCGCCAATGACGAGCGGGAGACCGAGCTGATTTTCCGCACCATGCGCAACACCTCGCGCGTCGCCAAAAATGCGGTCAGTACGCAGGTCGTCGCCATGGAAAGGGAAGGCGCCACCTTCGAGCAGGTTCGCGATCTCGTGGCCGGCGCGCGCGGCAAGATGGTTTACGCCACCGGCGACGCCGACGAAGGCATCTGGTCGGCAGGCCAGGTGCAAGGGTTGATCCACGACATTCCCACCTGCGCCGAACTGGTGTCGCGCATCATGCGCGACGCGGAAGCCATCATTGCGAGCCGGTTCGAAGGCATGATGTCCGGAGCCCGCCGTCAAGCCGCGGAATAGGCAGCTTTAGGCCGCTAACCAACCGAGAATGATCGCATGAAAGCCTATGTCTATGGCGCCAACGGCGCTGAAATCGCCGATGTCGCCAAGCCCGCCCCGAAAGGCGTGCAGGTGCTGGTTCGGGTGCGCGCATGCGGCCTCAATCGCGCCGACCTCGGCATGACCAAGGGTCGTGCGCACGGCAGCGCCGGCGGCGCCGGCACGGTGCTGGGGATGGAATGGGCGGGTGAAGTCGCTGAAATCGGTCCCGACGCCAAGGGCGTCAAGGCCGGCGATAGGGTGATGGGCTCCGGGAGCGCCGCGTTTGCGGAATATACGCTGGCCGACCATGGCCGGCTGTTTCACATTCCTGCCAATGCCAATATGAGCTACGAGGACGCGGCCACCCTGCCCGTCGCGCTGGCAACCATGCACAACGCGGTCGTGACCAACGGCGCGCTACAACCCGGCCAGAGCGTGCTGATTCAGGGCGCGAGTTCCGGCGTCGGCCTGATGGCAATGCAGATTGCAAAACTCAAGGGCGCCAGGACCGTGATCGGATCTTCAACCGATGCGATGCGCCGCGGGCGGCTGAAGGAATTCGGCGCCGATCTTGCGGTCGATTCCAGCGATCCCGGCTGGGTCGATCAGGTGCTGAAAGCCACCGATGGCGCAGGCGTCGACCTGATCGTCGATCAGGTCTCGGGCAAGGTCGCCAGCCAGAACCTGGCGGCCACCAAGATCAAGGGCCGCATCGTCAATGTCGGCAGACTCGGCGGGACCCACGCCGATTTCAACTTCGACCTGCATGCCGCGCGCCGCATCAATTATATCGGTGTCACCTTCCGGACGCGCTCGATCGAGGAAATCCGCGAGATTTTCAGCGAAGTCCGCAAGGATATCTGGCCGGCGGTGGAGCAGCGCAAACTGCAATTGCCGATCGACAAGGTGTTTGCATTCGACGACATCGGCAAGGCGTTCGAACACATGGAAGCCAACAAGCATCTCGGCAAGATCGTCGTGACGCTTTAGCGGCCCCAGCTATCCGCCCGGCGAAGGCTTCGCTATCCCGGAGATTATTATTTGTCACCCTCCTCCAATTCCTTCGCCCACATCAAGTGCTGCGTCCGCGAGACCGCTGCCGAACAATAACCCCGCTCCTTCTTTTCGGCGTCCTCCCAGAACCAGTGCATGCAGCCCTGTCCGAGGCAAAAATCTCCACGATAACGCATTTCGCGCGCGTACCAGGGAAAGAATTTCCACAAGAAGCGCCATCTAACCCAGTCCCGGTATGTCCACCGCCCGCGCGAGCCGACCCTCATGACGCACATCCGCATCCGGGCTTCACTATGCGGCAACATTCCGCGCATATCGAAAACTCTCCCGCTCCGCACGACGCCACCGTCTTGCAAATAGGAAAGATCGGTCAGTTCTGAGGTGAATCTTTGACGGCCGACCATCTCTCGCCCCATTTTAGATGCGCTACTTCGAAATCGCCACCCAATTGTCCGGGTTCTTTTTCGCTCAAGATCTCCGACTTGTCACGCGCTTGACGCCGCCCGCTCCGCCGGCAAGATGCGTATGCTTAATTTTTCGTTTTTCGCAATTGGAACCGGATTTTGCATGCATGTCCGCCCCCTGCCAAGGCTTCCAAGATCGCATTGCCTTCCACAACCAGTTCCACGCCGACATGATTGCTTTGTTCCGGAAGCAACTCGTCGACGGCCACGGTCGGTAGGTCGGATTACAACCTATGATGATACCGATGAAGCCAATCCTCGACGGCGGGCACTATTTCGAGGGGCCACGCTGGCACGCCGGCCGGCTCTGGTTCGTCGACTGCATGGAGCGGACACTCCTCAGCCTCACCCCGTCCGGCGAGCGTGAACAGCACGCGAAGTTCGAGGACGATACGCCATGCGGCCTCGGTGTCTTGCCGGATGGAAAGATCGTCGTGTTGACGATGTTCCGCAAGCGTCTGATGACCTACGCGGACGGTCAGCTTTCGCTCTATGCCGACCTGTCAGGGATCGCTACAGGTACGATCGACGACATGATCGTCGACGGACTGGGGCGCGCTTATGTTGGAGATCTCGGCTTCGACTTGCCGCCGCCGCCCG
>WNFC01001910.1_pt1 | contig 22182 bp, 16 predicted proteins | sample 5400541 | NCBI WGS metagenome assembly WNFC01 (sample SAMN13153342, study PRJNA577476) | soil metagenome | isolation source: 120 cm saprolite under Douglas fir tree site 2 hole 2 replicate 1 | place: USA:California | collected 2015-04-18
TCTGACTTGTTCACGTTGGGCCTGATCTTCTACGAGCTGCTCACCGGGAAGATGCCGTTTACAGCCAACAGCGCGCTGGCCAGCCTGATCAAGCGGACGCAGGAACGAGCGGCGCCGATCTCGGATCACGACAATTCGATTCCGGAGGCACTGAGTGCAATCGTGAGCAAGTGCCTGGAGCGCGATCCCAAGCTGCGTTACCAGTCCTCGAAGGAACTGCTGGCTGTCCTGGATGGCTGGCAGGGCAAAACCGCGGGCGCAACCCTGCAATTTTCCGAGGTGCGGCGGTGGGCGCCCACTGCCTGGCCCTGGATTGGCATCGTGGCAGCAGTGCTGGTTCTGGCATTCGTGGGCATCCGATACGGAGAGAAGCTGTTTGCCCCGAAAACGACGCAGCAGACGCCGCCCAAGCCGGAAGTTTCACTGAGCATTTTGCCGTTCCGCAACGCCTCCGGTGATGCGGCGCTGGATTGGCTGGGCCCCAGCCTGGCAAACATGCTGAGCACCGACGTAGGGCAGTCGGCACGTTTGCGCACGATTTCACCCGACCGCTTGCACCAGGTGCTCGCGGACTTGCGGATCAGTTCGGGGGCGGCAATCGACCCAACGATGGTGGGCCGCATCGCCGAGTTCAGCAATGCAGATACGGTGGTGTGGGGGGAATATGCCAAGTTCGGTGACCAGATTCGTATCGACGCCACGCTCCAAGACCTGAAACGTGACCGTCGGGTGTCACTGAAAATTGAAGGTGTAAGTGAGAAGGACGTTCCCGGGGCGGTTGACCGTTTGGCGGAAGCCATCCGGCAAAATCTCTCGGTGTCTCCGGATCTCATCAAGGAACTCCGTGGTAGTTCCTTCCAGCCTTCCTCGAAATCCGTACCCGCGCTTCGGGAATACAACCAGGGGATCCAGCTGATGCGTGAGGGCAAGAATCTCGAGGCAGCGAAGAATTTCGACGCGGCCACAAAGGAAGATCCTTCGTTTGCTTTAGCTTTTTCCAAGCTGGCGCAAACCTATGCCAATTTGGGATATGACAATCAAGCCGAGCAAGCTTCGCGAAAAGCGCTGGCGCTGGACGAAACCCTGCCCCAGGCAGAGAAGTACTTGATCGCCGCTACCGATGCCCAGATAAGTAAGAATTATCGCAAGGCTATCGAGGCATACGAGAATTTGGAGCAGGTTTCGCCCGACAATATCGATGTCCAGTTGGCGCTCGCCCGAAACTATGAGAATGCCAATGACTTTCCCAATGCCCGGCTGCACTATCAGCGAGTTCTAGCCCTCAGTCCCAAGGACATTACCGCCCTGGTGGCGATCGGTCGGGTTGAGGTCATGAGCGGCAATGACCAAGCTAGCCTAGAGCCTCTAACTCGTGCACTTGGTCTTGCCGTGCAGGTCGACAACCAGGAACAGAGAGCGTCGATCCTTCACCTTTTGGGGATGGCGTATTCAGATCTTAATAAGAACGACGAGGCATTGCTGAATTATCAGGAGGCTTTACGGATCAGGCGTCACTTGGGGCAACAAAAAGGTATTGCCGATACTCTCAACATGGTTGCCCTGGTCTATGTGGGCATCGGAAAGTCCGATTTGGCACTGAAGAACTACCAGGAAGCCCTGCGAACGTATCGCGACATTGGGGACAAGCAAGACGCGGGTATCGTTTTGCTGAACATCGGCCAGTTCTACGATGACCATGGAAAATACGACGATGCTTTAAAGCTGCTCAAAGAATCGCTTCAGATTCAGCGCGAAGTCGGGAATGAGAGCAACCAGGCCCTATGCCTGAATAACATCGGCAATACCTATCTATTGAAGGCTGATTACGAAAACGCGCGTATTTATTTTGAGCAAGCCCTGCAGCTCCGCGAGAAGTTCAAGGTTCCCAACGACATAGCGGATACTCTCCATAATCTGGCCGAAACGGACATGATGACCGGCCAATACGATAAGGCAATGGCTCGTTACCTGCGGGCCTTGGACCTTCGCCGCAGTGTTAACGACAAGCTAGCTGCCGCCAAAGAATCGGACAGCTTGGGCATCCTCTTCGAGTACCAGGGTCGCTACGGTGCAGCGAATAAGGCCAGAGAAGAAGCTGTAAGAACCCTTCGGGAGCTGCAGGACCGTAGCTATTGGATGGCATCTGTTCTGGGTGGGTACGGTCACGCACTCGTGCAAGTTGGACGGTTTGACGACGCCACCAAGGCTCTCAACGACGCACTGAATCTGGCCGGGGAATTGAAGAATAAGTCTCTCATTACTCAGATCTCCGCCTGGCAAGGAGAAAGCTATTTGTATCGCGGCGACTTGCCATCGGCCAAGCCCCTGCTTGAAGGGGCCCTTCGAACTGCCCCGGGGACCGGGGACCACAGTCTCATTTTGCAAACCAAACTCGATGCTGCCAAGCTCGCGCTGAAGCAGGGGCAAATCGAAGTAGCCATCCAAGGTCTTAGGGGCCTGGCGAACGAGGCCGATGCCATCGGACTGAAGTACCTGGCGATAGAATCGTCCCTTTCTTATGGCGAGGCTCTGATGAACCGCCGGCAGTTTTCCCGTGCGCAAGAGGAACTGCAGCGCGCCTTCGAGCGAAGCGATAAGCTTGGGCTGCGAATGCTCTCGTCAAGAAGCAACTATTTTCTCGGCGAACTCCTTCGGGCGAGCGGCAAAGCCGCAGAGGCTGCCCCCCGTTACCGCGAGACTACCCGCATCCTGGACGATGTGCGCAAAGAACCCGGCGCTGAAACGCTGCTGCAGCGTCCCGATCTCAAGAACATCCACACCGAAGCCACCCGCTGGTCCCAGACCGCGCAGAAATAAAACAGCCGGATCGTTTCGACCCGGCTGTTCTTCCAGCAGTATGTGATCCTTGCTCTACTTGCAAGTCCCTTGAAGCACCATTTGCAGGGTGCACACCTTGAAGTTCTTCGTCAGCGGTGCGTCAAACAGGTTGGACTGCACCTGTAGCTGATACACCTTATTCAACGTATAGAGACTTGGATCCAAAAAGATGTAGTACAACGGGTCATCGTTAAACGGGGAACGACTCGTATACGTAAAGGTCTTTGGAGCCCCAGGGAAGGTTCGGACGCTCTGCCGGACTCCAGTGGAATCTAGCACCGCAGCGTTTACGTAGTTAGGACGCGTAAGCGCACTCGGGTCCGACACATCGCTCGTCTTGTTCTCCAGCGTAAATACCACCGGCATTGGAAAGCCCGCCAGATAGATCGCGGGATTGGGCATCGCGAAAGGTACGACAAGTTGGGCATTATCGGGAGAGGCCAGGGGAAAGGCAATGACCCAATCGTTCGGTGTCCTGCCACGACCACCTACTCCGGGATCCCCCAGTCCCGCCTGACCGTTTGGATTAAAGTAGGTTGTGACATTGAACACGAACTGATGATCCTCCGGCGTATAGGGGAAACCTGGCGTTGAAGGATAGTCAGCAGCGTCCTGGTCGTTGCTGGGATCATCGTACATCTGCGGGTTATTGGCATAACCGGCTGGCGGCGTGATCGCAGAGTTCCACGCGATGTAGAAGTTGATGTCGCCAGTATAGAACTGAGAGTTTGTGTTGTTTGGCGGGTTCTGGATTCTGTAGAACACGCAGTTGCCGTTGCTGTAAGGAACGCAGGAGGGTACGTTCAGTAGCGTGTTCGGCGGAAACAGGTAGGGGTGAATAGTGTAGTTTCCGATGGGTTTCTGATCGGCGAAGAAATTCGCAAGACGGCAGCCGAAATTGGTGGTGTCGTCGTTGGCGTTACCACTCGGAGGGATCGTGCAAGTGCCGCTTGGTGACACTTCTGTGGCGCTCAACACAACCGTAAAAGTCTTCTTCACGGTGGTGAAGGTAAATTTCATGGAGTTGGCGTTAGCGCTTGGGCACGGGGGGGCCGCTGCGCCACAATTGAATAAGCCGGTCCGCGACACATTGTTTCCCGGTGTGAACGTGAGCACTGCCGCCTGGCTTCCGGGAGGGGCATCAGAGGCATAAAGAGTTATGGGGTTACCTCCGGACTCGCTCACGACGGGGTCCGTCTCAGCGATCGTCAGTTGGTTGCCTTCGAAAAGAGAAAAACTGTTATGAGTAAAGCAGCAGTTGGCGTCATTGTTGTTCAAACCCAGCGCAATCCCTGCCGCCGTAAGCTGATAACATGGCCCGGTCGGCGTATTCGTGAGACACCCGTTGGCTTGAGGATATACCCCATCTAGGCTGGTGCGCATACCTGCAACCGCATATGCAGACGGAACGCTGTTGTAGTACCTTGCCCAGCTGCCTGTGTCAGTAAAATGGGTGCAGCCCTCGTCAGCACAGACAAAATTCTCGCCCGCTGAGAGGTAGACCAGACCGCCGCCGGCCAGAAAGAAGTTGGCGATATCTCCACTGCGAGCGTTTATGGCGTTCTCGCCATTTACGTCATTGTCGCAACCGCCACACGTATAATCTGACGCGAATACGATGGCGCTGTAGTTTGGCGCACCGCTCACGCCCGTCAGGGCAAGAGGTGTGCAGCCATCGCAGTGGCCGGTAAAGGTTGCGCTTGTTGGATCCACCACATCCCAAGTAATCCCCGCTGCAGTAAGGCCAGCGTTGGTCGCTGCCGTCGCCAACTGGCCCGGGGCAGTGTTTTGGTCTAAGAACAGAACGTGCTTTGTCTTGTCCGGGGCACCGGCTACCGCAAAGAGCACGGCAATCTTAAACGCGTTACACGAGGTCGGGGGCGGCTGCAGCGCGCAGTGAAAATCCAGGTCGTGACCAGTCAAGTAAATATTGCCATGACCGAACGCCGGCACCGTCATTAGCAGACAGCACGCCAACAGGATCGCGATATGGATGTGGCACTTCATAGAAATCCTCTCCTTTGAGGACCGCGTGGATAGCGGGTCATTTGTACATCGGCACGAGACCAGCCGCGCTGCCCGTTGATTCCGGAGTCCTTCCAACGCTGGGCAAAGAGGCTCATTATTCGGGATCTCAAAGTTGGGGGGGAACGGGAGATACCAGACTGGACGCGGATTATAGCGCAAAAATCACGTCAATACCATGTTTTAATAATTTTTTTACTCACTTTTTTTGAGCATTCAGAGCCCGTACATTTCCGGTCGCCATTGAGCCCTACAGTTGCACCCCTTGCAACTCTGAACAGCAAGAGGAGTAACTAAGGTGCCGTAATTTCGTTCGCAACGTTCCTGAACGCTTACATACTCGCAACTGCTTCGGGCCACGAAAGGTAGGCTCACAATCGTTTCCCCGACGAACCCACTCAGTCAGCGGCATCGTCGTTCCTGCGTATCTCAACGGATGCGCACCGATCCAAACAGATAGAAAATCTCCTCGATGACAAGTGCTGGTTCGCGCATGCACGGCGAGATCCGTGCACTCGAGTCATTCTGCCAAATTCCTATGACGAGCCTTTGAGAGATTCGGAGTCTCAAAAGCAGGGAAGGAAAACCATGCCGGGCGCGGGTTATAACCCAAAACTGACGTCAAGTACCCGTTCCATAATTTTTATTTTCTTAGCCGGGAAGAGGGTATCTTTTGACCGTAGATTCATCCCTAAGGGGTTGCAAATTTCTGCAACCTATCACAAAACAACCACGCAGTCCCGGCTCGTGCGGAACGTAGAATGACAGGCCTCAATTTTTGCGTTTTTCATCAGCGCGCAAGCACGTCCTGGGTGCCGTGCTGGCCTGAGGCTCACCATGCGGTAGGAAATTCAGCGGGGTGGCAGACTTTTTCAGGAATCTCCATCGTTGACGACACCCTGCACCGCCACCGGTAGAAAAAGCCCGCGCTTTCTGACGCAGGCTTCCTTGAGAGATCTCCATTCTAGAAAATCAGCTTTAAAGCAGCTGAATCTGCCGGGCTGAAGTGGTCCCGTCGGAACGCGTCAGGGTTGCGGTCGAAAGTCCCAACGTGCTTGGCTGCTGGATGAGATTTCCCGGTTGCTTGAATTGCGGGTGGTTAAAGAGATTGAAGAATTCGGATCGTATTTGCAGCTTAACTCGTTCGGTGAACCCGACATTCTTCATCAACCTAATATCAGCATTGGTGTAATGTGGGCCATAAAACTGGTTGCGTCCCTCGTCTCCGAGATGCCCGAGGAAGGTCGTCTCAGGTGTGAAAGCCGCGAGATGGACGCGCCGGTCACCACACCATTGGCAGTAATCCGTGATCCGGAGTTGGCAAAGGGATTTCCGATCACATCCGGCCACGAGAAACTGGCAACCCCGTTGCGTCCGTTATCCTTGTCCGTGAAGATGGTGTAAGGATGTCCGGTCTGAGCGCTGACAATGCCTGAGATCTGGAGGCCCTCCAGGAGTTTTCCCGGAAGACCGTGGGACAGATAGGACTTGCCTGAGCCGAACGGAAATTCCTAGGTAAAACTCACCACTACGCGATGGCGAATGTCATTGTCCGAGTTTCCGTGCGCTATGACATTCGGATTACGCGAGTCCACGGGAAAGCTGCCTGCTCCAGACTCAGGTGTTAAGGGATCGTTTGAATTATCCGTCGCGTGCGCCCAAGTGTAGTCAGCGCCTAGTTGCAAACCATGCGACATCGGCTTCGCGACTTTAGCCTGCAAGGAATTGTATTTCGCGTCCGCATTGATCTTCGTTATGTTGGTGGGAGGAAAAAAGCCCGCCGATTGAAGCGCCGTCTCGCGGATGGCAGGTGGCGCAATCGGGTTGCCGCTGGGATCGAACAGTCCGGTGTAAAGAACTCCGTTACTAATCGCACCTTGCGGGTCACCCGGCGCGCAGCCCGAGGGATTTCCTGCCGTGCGGGCAGCCACGCAAGCTGCAATGGCCTGCTGGACCAGAACTGGGTCAGGTGGCACGGCGTCGAGAACCCGGATCACGCGTGTGGCATGCGATCCCACATAGTCGAGTTCAAATACAAAGTCTTTGCCCAGTTCGTGCTGGATGCCAAAGTTCCAGTTCTGGCTCGCCGGCATCCTGCGTGTTGGGATCCAGTAACGTCAGGGGACCCGCGAAGCTTCCAGTCGTGAATGTAACCGTGCCAGGTTGAGCCGTTCCAAAGGGAGTAGTCTCCGGCGTGGAGGGGCTTGAGAAGTTGTTAAAAAACACCTGTTGAAATGGTGGATTGGAGCGCGCGTTGCCGAACAGGTTGTCGAAAATCCGATCATGGAAGATCCCGTAGCCTCCCCTGATTGCCGTCTTGCCATCCTTAAACGGATCCCAGGAGAATCCAAACCGCGGCTCAATGTTCGAAAAATCATCGTTGTACATCTGCCTGCCAGTGCCGGCCCCACAACGGTTAGGGTGTAAGAAGCCAGCGAGGTATCCGGATTTGCGAAGAGGTTGGAAAAATTTCCTCCTTCCTCGAACGGTACTCCGTCGAACTGATAGCGCAGACCGATGTTCAGAGTGAAATTCTCACGGAGCTTCCAGGTGTCCTGCACAAAACCATCGTACTCATGCTGCCGGAATTCCTTGTTATCAGTTGGCTGGCGGACTCCACTTTTATTGAAGAATTGTGCCTGAAATTGGGTACTGACTCCCCCCACCAGCAGCCATGCGAGATCTTGAAGTTGCTGGCTCTTGGCGTCCGCCGGATCTGTACTAGAAAATGCTGGCTGCGCTTGATTTGGGAATCTGTTAAAGGCCAACGCATCGCGCGAGTTGAAGTCTACGAAGCCTGCCGACCGCATCGCGGTGGTCGCCGCCGAACTTCAGAGTGTGGTTTCCTTTCACCCAACTGATGGCATCCGAGTAGCTGCTGGTTCCGGTACGCCGCACTTGCCCGGCTGAATCGAAGAGTGCGTTGCAACCGAGCGCGCTAAGGGGTGCAACTCCCAAACTGGCATCGGGTGCACTGACATCGCGTCCATTCCCAGCCTCGTCAGTGCCGGTAATGGGGTCGAAAATACCAGCACAGTTACTGGTAAATCCGGCAAAAACCTTGTTCCAGCCAAACTTAAAATCGTTTATGGTTCGGGTACTTACGGTCGAGCTCAAACCTACCAGCACGCCATGCGCATAACTCGGCGAAGCTACTACATCCAACCCGGGGGCGAACTCGGTGTGAAAAGGATTGGAGTCGATTGCGTGATTGTAGGCATAGCGCAGGGTCAACTGCTGGTTTTCGGTTATCTTGTGATCGATTTTTCCCGTCCACGTGTATGAATTCAAATTATCAGGGCTGGGAAAATTCAGTGTTCCCGTTACGCCGGGGATGACGTCGCCGGCGTTTGGACTGGGAAGCAGGGCTAACACCTTGCTTACCGTGGGATCCAAACCCAAACCGGTCAGATTATTGGGAGAACCCGGCGTCCTTACATCGACCGTCGTACCATTCGGAGTCGTGAACAGGCCAGACTTGAAAGCCGCTGTGGGAACAATCGAACTCGCGGTCAGCGTTGTTCTGTACCTCTGATACTCATTGTTAATGAAAAAGAAAGAGCGGTTCTTGATGATGGGGCCGCCAACCGAAAATCCAAACTGATTCCGCACGTACGGATTTTGTTTGTCCGGAACCCGGTTGAAGAAATCGCGGGCGCCGAGCGCATTGTAACGGCCGAACCAGTAGGCGTCCCCATGCAGACTATTGCTCCCACTCCGTGTTATCACGTCGATAATAGCTCCCGTATTGCGGCCGTACTCTGCGTTGAAAGTGTTGGTAATGACGCGGAATTCCTGCGCGGAGTCAGGATTGATCGCCAGGATGCCACTGGGGCCACCGGGAACCGAAGTATCGTTGTTGTCCACGCCGTCTAGCAGAAAGTTGTTATTCCGATCTCGGGACCCGTTCACAGAGAATCCGTTGTTACCATCGTTTGTCTGATTGGTTCCCGGCGACAGCAGCACCAGTTCGTACGGATTGCGCGTTAGTAAAGGCAGATCAACAATTGTCCTGTGGTCCACGAGCGTGCTCAACTGACTGGATTGGGTTTCAATCGGCGCAACGGCTGCACCATCGACCGTCACGCTCTCCTGCACGGAACCCACCGTGAACTTCGCATTGAGGACCAGAGCTTGTGCCACGGTCAAAGGGGTATCTTCAAACCTTACGGTGGTGAAGCCCTGCTTTTCGATAGTAACGATGTACGTTCCCGGCACCAGATTCGGCACTGTATAGAAGCCGGAAGAATTCGTGGTTTCACTGCGAGTCGCACCGGTGGCGTTGTTCGTCACGGTCACCCGAGCCCCCTCCACAACCGCATCGCTCGGATCTCTCGCGGTGCCGCTGATGGATCCGGCGGTTTGGGCCCGCAGCAAAATCGAGAACATCACCAACAATAGGTTGAAGCTGAACTTAAGCATCCTCATAGATAGCTCTCTTTGTTCGCGAGGCCATCCACCTCGCGATCGTCGTCGACCGGTCCAAGATCGTGAAGTTCGGGAGTACCGCATAAAAGCTCACTCTTAAAGGCGGTTCTGTTAGCTGTTCGTAACCAGAGCGTTACCAGGAATGAAACCCTTGGGGCTTGGGTGGACATTGTGCAATTTCGCGCCCAAGAGCGCAAGTATGAGCCAGAGGCATTTACGGTTGATCGCAGTTAAGGAACCCCACATTTTTGAAAGAGGAGTCTATGAGATCTGGAATTTCGGCCAGAATCCGCGCAGGCATCTTCCGTGACCACTGTACCGCACTTCTCGGCCAACGAGAGCACGCCCAGGATGCGACGGATGCCGACTTCTCCTTGGTGCCGATAGATAAGGTTGCAGAGCAGATCTTGAGTGGAGGCACTTCTGAGTGGAAAAGACAGTTGGATTTTACTACTCATCCGTGCGGCCTCGCACAAATATTTCTGCGGCGTAGGACAATGTATGCTTCCTGGGATGAGATAGACCGTTCGATATCGAACTCAGTTTTCCCCTTTTGCAAATCTTCGTTTCACTGACACCGTGTCGGATCAGTTCCTTGGAACCTAACCGACGTAACCCTTTGGCTCATTTTGACGAACGGGAACCGGGGCTGTCGGGCTAGGATTTAGGTGTGTCTTTCTCGAAGCGCATCCTTGGATTATGGCCCTATGTCCTGATTGTCATTTCCCTCGCAGGGCTGGCGTACGTGTTCTTGGCTGCTTCCCGTTAGGGGTGCATCGTTATATTGCCCCCATGACCATCGCAGAACAACCCAGAACTCGCAAGCAGGCTCTCAACGTCCGCGATCTAGCCGAAATCATCCAAGTTGAAGAAGGGACAGTTCGGAGGCACATCCGACAAGGCCACATTCCGTACTTCAGGGTCGGCATGATACTTCGTTTTGATCCAAGCGACATCTCAGACTGGCTCGAAGGCAACAGCCTATCCCCCCGGGTCCGCAAAACGGGGGCCACAAAAAGAAGCGGCTAGACAGGGTTTTATTTGCCGATGCTTCGATTGGCTGATCGGCTAAAAACTCCGTCATCGGTGCCAACGAGAACTCATTTATCTTTAATCTTTATGGATCGAGCGTACTATTGGGCATGAGCAGAATATATTTAGCAGTTGGAGTTGATCGGATCGTCGCTGCCGACGCCTTGAGTAGAGGAGTCCCGGAAGAAGACGAAGAGGAAGACGAAGAGGAACAAGGGGAAGACGAAGAACAAGACGAAGAGAGTGACGACGAAGGAGAAGGCTATTCGGAATGAACACCGCCGTGCGTCGCGGCCTACTTGCGGAAATCGGATTCTTGATCGAGTGTCACACGCCCGCAATAGCCCATCCGAGCCATTCACATCTCCCCCCCAAGCCGTTAGGTTGGTTGTGAGCAGACTTCGGGGGAGGGCTGTTCAGACGAGCGCCCCAATGACTCGAAAAGAGTTGGGGCGTTTTGTTTTTTTGCAACAGGATTCTCCACTTGCGACGTGGGGGAGGCTGGAACGATAAAGGGCTACGAAGCCTTATCTTGCTCGACGAGATGCAGACGGGCACGATTCTGTTCTTTCATCTTCTCTACCGAAACAATTCTGCGGCCGAATCACCGACTTGGGCTTTGCAAGAAGGATGTGCGCACTTCTTTGTTTCCGTTTTCGCCATGACTTTCCCTTTCTATTCTGCTTGATCTGACTCCAGCCCGACGTTGGATGCAAAGCCCAGCAACTTTGTTTGCATGGAGAGTGGCCTCAGACTGGCGTACGCCGCCGGGCGTACAGGGAGGTACCGCTTCGGCCGATACCTCGGCGAACGGGGGAGTGATATTTCGCGTTTGGCCACGCCGCTTAGGACCGTCGTCTCCTCAGCGCAGGCTGCGCTGAATCTCGCTCGCCGCCCGCCTGCCACTCGCGATCGCGCCATGCACAGTCCCATTGTGGCCAGAGATGTCGGTGGCTTCCCCGGCAAAAAACAATGTGTTCTCAATCGGACTCGCTAATGCCTCTTGCGCGCCATCTCCGCCGACCTTTGCATAGCTGTAGGCCCCGCGCGAGAATGGATCATTCTGCCAATCGTGAAAGTAAGCATGTTGCAGCAGGCTTTCCAATTCTTGCGTGCTGACGCCTAGCAGGCGATTGAGCGTTTGCAGACTCTGTTCAACCACAAACGATTCATTTTGGCCGGAGAGCCTCTCCGCACAACGAAACGGTGCCCAACCAGTAATAATCGGCAATTTCTCGGGCATTGTCGTCCACCAAGTAGGAAACCAATCGTCCTGCGAGAAAAGAAAACTCATCTTGGCCAAAGTCTCGGACCCTTTACGGCGATCCTTGGGAAGCCGCACCCAGAAGCGCTCACGAAATCGAAGAGTGACGCGAATTACCTTTCCCATAGCCAGCTTGCTTAGCGCGCGCTTTTTCTGGCGAGGTAGTTCCGGAGCGAACCGCACGGCGCCGTTCTCTTCAGTGGAAGCCTGGAGCACGCCTAGCGGCAGAGTGATAAGAACACGCGGCGCGGCTAAGCTAGTCGAATCATTTGCTCTTACTTCAACATGCCCCGGACGCCAGTGAATGCTGTCGACCTTGATACCAAGGTGTATAGAAACGCCGGCATTGACGAGCTGTCTTTGGAGGATTTCGATCAGATCCGCGTATCCACGCTGCGCTCGAAAAGCGCGATCTCCTTCGATTGGTTCCTCAGCGCGCATTCCCTTTACCAGCCAATGCACGCTCACTCGCGACGGATCAGCGGCGTTAAAGCCAATGACGTAACTCAACGCCCGCTCTTTGGCCTCTTGAAGCCTACGATTGGTTTTCGACTGACGACAACAATGCTTCAGGAAATCCACGAACGACTCATCCATCGTCCGGTCGTCCATCTGCTTAAGAATTTCGTCCACCTCTGAGAAGAAATCGCACTTGCCCAAGCGTCCGCTTTGAACACACCAGTTGTCCCCATCGACTTCTTTCACTCGGACCCGCCGCTTCTTAAGCAGGTTCCATATTTCAGGAGGCCGTCCGTGAATGAATTCAGCCCCAAGTTCGAGCGGGGCGTGACACACTGGATCGGAAAGGGTAAATATGCGTCCGCCGATTCGGTTGCGCGCTTCCAATATCGATACCGCGAGTCCAGCATGTCCGAGTTCAATTGCAGCGGCTAGCCCTGCGGCGCCCGCGCCTATGATAACGATGTCGGGGGGAATGGACATGTCGTAAGAGACCCGGCGCACGAACAGATAACTAAGCTAGATGCCGACCACGGGTCCTTCGCTGCTGACAAAATGAACTCACATCTTTGCCCAATGATGAAAAGTGCTGGGTGCCTTAGGGCGCACTTTTCTTGCAGGCTACCGGAGACCGCCCAGTAGTCATCCAACCTCCATGACCTTGCCGCTAAATAAAACGTACCGCCCCATGGAGGCGACGCCGGCTTCCGAGCTCCCGGCGGGACCCGAGTGGCAATACGAACCTAAGTGGGACGGCTTTCGCTGCCTCGCCTTTCGGGACAGCAAGCGCGTTGATCTGCAATCGAAGGCTGGCAAGCCTCTAACCCGTTACTTCCCGGAACTCGCTACGGCTCTGACGGCACTTCCGGCTAAGCAATTCGTTGTAGACGGAGAGATCGTCATTCAGCAAGACGGAGACCTGTCGTTTGATCAACTACTCATGCGCGTTCATCCCGCCGCTAGCCGGGTTTTGAAGCTGAGCAAAGAATCGCCGGCCACGTTTATCGTCTTCGACCTCCTGGTCGACGAAAGAGGCAAGTCCTTGGTAAATCTGCCGCTTCAAGCACGGCGCGAGCAGCTCGAACGATTGGCGAAGAAATATTTCTCGAAGAACAAATCTATCCGCCTTTCTCCGTTTACCAAAGACGTCTCGGTAGCGCGAAAGTGGTTCCATATGGGCGTCGGGCTGGACGGAGTTGTCGCCAAGCGCCGTGACCTTCCATACCAAAGCGGCGAGCGCACCGGCATGCAGAAGATCAAAAAACAACGCACCGCCGACTGCGTGGTGGGAGGATTTCGCTACCTGGAAAAGAGCCCGCTGGTGGGATCGCTGCTTCTCGGTCTTTACAACGATGAAGGTCCGCTCGACCACGTTGGGTTCACTTCCTCCATCCGCGATGAGGATCGCCCGGCGATGACTAAAAGACTCGAAAAGTTAATCAAGCCCCCAGGTTTCACCGGCAAAGCGCCCGGTGGCCTGAGCCGTTGGAACACGAAGCGCTCCACGGAATGGCAGCCGGTCAGACCAAGCCTCGTCGTTGAAGTGCAATTTGATCACTTCACTGGCGGACGCTTTCGTCACGGAACAAAGTTCCTGCGCTGGCGTCCGGAGAAAGCGCCTCGAGATTGCACTGTGAAGCAAGTGCAGCGCGAGAACCGCTCCGCGCTGGCACAGCTGTGAGCCGTTGTGTGGCTCCCGGCTACTCCCCTAGAACTCCCAAGTCCTCAATGTGTGCCAGCAAATCTGCCGGATCCTGATAGACGCGGAAGTCGCCCGCTCCCTCTAGTTCCTGCTAGTTCCTGTGGGCCGTAGCCACCGGAAAGCAGCCCCACTCCGAGACCGCTCTTGCCGCCCGCCGCGATCTCAAACGCTGTCGCCTATAACAACAGAATCGCTTACCGATACTCCCAATCGCTCCGCCGCTATCACGAAAACATCTGGCGCTGGTTTTGCTTCGGCGACGTCGTCGCCCGTAATCACAGGAACGTTCGAAGCAAGTCCAACTTCTTTAACAACCGAGCGGTGTGGCGTTTGTTGCCGGTTGTAGCGATGGCCCTTTGAACCCGGACCTTTGCCAAATGTCTCAGGAGCTGCTCAGATCCGGGCAGAATTTCAATTCGACGGATGCTTTTTCCGAAATTGATATCGTGCTTCTTTTCAAGATGATCAATCGAGATGTTTCTGTGGCGTGGCCGAATTTCCCTGAGCACTTGCGAAGGAAGGATCCGCCACTCATGCCAACATGGCGATGAATCTTCCAATTCGGCGCCAGGATCCCTTCGCTTCTTAACGCATCTCCACGCCGCGACCTGCTCATAGACGCTGTCGACGAGAGTGCCGTCCAAATCGAATGCCAGCGCTGGCATCCCCAGCTTCTCGCCCGAAAGAGCGGGGCGCCGCGAACTCTCGCTCATGGCGCGCGATTTCCTTGCTGGAACACTTTGCCTGCGAGGTCGCGCGTCCCGGCTCTTTCGCTGCCCGTTGTTCTCTCCTGTTTCTTTGGCTGCCTTCATGCGGCTTTCTTCCTGGGAACCTTGGCTCCCTTTTTTCGAGCCTCCGAGAGCCCGATGGCCATCGCCTGCTTGCGGCTCTTCACGGTGCCGCCTCTAGACCATCTCTCGAACTTTCTCCGAGAGCGCAGTTAGCGCAATCTTCTTCCGATTGGGTTCGCCCCGTGCCAGTGATTCCGCGAATTTCAGAGCCTGGTCCGCGGTGATTTTCGCCGGCAGTGGCGGCTCCAGCGGATCGACCACAGCCTCCAAAACAGCTGGCCCGGGCACGTTTAGGAACTCTTCTACAACGTGTCCGCAATCTTCCGGATCTTCAACCCCATAGCCTGCTCCGCCGCAAGCGTGAGCGAAGGCGGAGAAATCGATGGGCTGGAGTTCAACTCCACATTCCGGATTGCCGAGGAACACCATCTGCTCCCATTTGATCTGTCCCAGCGTGTTGTTTTTCACAACTACGATCTTGATAGGCAGCTTGTATTTTACCGCCGTAACAAAATCGGCCATCAGCATGGAAAGTCCCCCGTCGCCCACGAAGCCTACGCACTGTCGCCGTGGATAGGCAACTTGCGCAGCAATGACGTACGGTAGTCCGTTGGCCATGCTGGCGAGATTTCCGGAGAGGCTGTGCATCTGCCCCGCTTTCACCGGAATGTGCCGAGCCCACCACGTGGCAATCGTCCCGCTGTCACAGCTTACGATCGCATCCTCGCGCAAGCGTTTACCTAATTCGTGAGCGACTACTTGCGGCTTCATCGGCTTGTCCCGCCTTGTGGCTCGCTCTTCCATGATCCTCCGCCACTCATCCATCCCCTTCTGCGCTTTTTCCAGGAAGCTTCGGTCTTCTTTGCAACGGAGTTGAGGCAATAATTCGCGCAGCACACAGGCGCTGTTGCCCAGCAATCCCACGTCTACGGGAAACCTCAGGCCGACCTTCTTCGGGTCGAGTTCGATCTGTACGCCCCTCGCGTCTTTCGGATCGGGTAAGTAATCGATATAAGGAAACGAAGTGCCCACCATGAGTAGCGTGTCGCAACTCTCCATTGCTTCCTGCGACGGCCTGGTTCCCAGTAGCCCAATGGTGCCCGTAGTGTACGGGCTGGTGTCCGGAACCGCAGCCTTGCCCAAACGCGCTTTCACAATCGGCGCGGCCAATACTTCAGCAGTGCCCTGCAATTCAGTGGTGGCGTCAGCGCCCCGCGGCCTGCAAGAATTACGACCTTCTTGCCAACATTGAGAATCTCTGCCGCACGCTCGATGTCGCGGGCCTCCGCCAGCATGATCCCGTCAACCTCGGCCCGCGATGTGTGATGAGGGACGTTGCGCTTCGACCGGGTCCGGCTTTTCACGTCCATGTGCTGAAAATCGACCGGGAAGGTAATGTGGCTCACCGTGCGATAAGACAACACTGTGCGAACTGCAAGATCGGTCAGGTTCTCTACATGATTCGGTCCCGCGACGCGCTCGTTAATAGCGGCAACGTCGATGAAAAGCTTGTCGAGGGCGACATCCTGCTGCGTCTGCGTTCTAATTAAATCGTGGAATTGAAGACCGGTGATCGCCAACACTGGCGCTCCATCCATCTTTGCGTCGTAGAGTCCGTTCAGCAGATGAATGCCGCCCGGACCAGAGGTCACCAGGCACACCCCAAGCCGCCCTGTGAACTTTGCATAACCGCAAGCCATGAATGCGGCATTCTCTTCATGGCGTACCTGAATAAAGCGCACTTTGTCTGGCCGCACCCTTAGGGCTTCCATGATTCCGTTGATGCCATCGCCGGGCAAGCCAAAAACGGTATCCACCCCCAATCAATCAGCGATTCAACTAGAACGTCAGCTGCGGTCATTAATGATGCTCCATCCAAAATGATTTCGTGGGCGAAGGGGCCCCGTCTCCCTAAATAGTCCCCAACCGCGATAAACGGCATAGGGAGAGCGCTGCACGAGTTCGCAGGAAGAACCCTACACGGAGCGCTTTATCCCGGAATCCGCGTAAGGTCACAAGGCGGGAGTCCCGCTTTTCAGTCACCATCTCTATCTGTTACTGTTTTCAGTCCACCATGCCAGCGATTCTCGAACGCGAAAGGATCAGAACCGCGTGATCGTCGGGGTTCCGAAAGAGAGTTACCCGGGGGAACGTCGCGTGTCTCTGGTTCCCGTGGTGATCCCAAACCTCACCAAGGCCGGTTTCGAAGTCGTGGTCGAATCTTGCGCGGGAGAAGCAGCTGGCTACCCCGATGCGGCTTACGCTGACAAAGGAGCAAAGATATTGCCGGACCGTGCTGCCGTGTTCGGCGCGGCAGATGTCGTGGTTCAAGTACTGTGCTACGGCTCGAATGATGTAACCGGCAAGGCCGATCTCGCTCTCTTTCGCCGCGGCCAGGTTCTCATCGGATTCTTGCGGCCCTTTGGCTCCGCCGAGGCTGTCCAGCAAATCGCCGATACCGGCGTCACTTCTTTCTCCGTGGAACTTGTACCCCGCACCACGCGAGCCCAAAGCATGGACGCGCTTTCCTCCATGGGCACGATCTGCGGCTACAAAGCGGTGCTGGTGGCTGCGGAGACGTCCCTCAAGATTTTCCCGATGCTGACGACCGCAGCCGGAACCATCACGCCGGCGCGGGTCTTCATCATTGGCGCTGGAGTGGCCGGACTGCAGGCAATCGCAACCGCCCGCCGCCTAGGCGCCGTGTCTTCGGCGTACGATATGCGCCCCGCGGCCAAGGAACAGGTGCAGAGTCTGGGCGGACGTTTTGTCGAATTGCCCATTGAAGCGGCGAATGCACAAGATGCTCGCGGGTACGGAACCGCGCAAGACGAAACCTTCTATGCGCGGCAGCGCGAGCTTTTGGGTCGCGTCGTCAAAGAGAGTGACGTGGTCATCACAGCAGCGGTGATTCCGGGCAAAAAGTCTCCGGTGCTGATTACCGCCGACATGGTCAAGCAGATGGCTCCGGGCTCTGTGGTTGTTGATCTTGCTGCCGAGCGTGGTGGCAATTGCGAGCTCACTCGCACCGGCGAAACGGTGATTGAGCATGGAGTCGCCATCATTGGTGCGATCAATCTGGCCAGCAGCGTTCCTTATCATGCCAGCCAGATGTACTCTCGCAACGTCACGAATTTTTTGCTGTACCAGATGAAAGACGGGAAGCTCGAACACGATTTGAAAGACGAAATTATCCGCGAGACCATGGTCACGCACGGGGGCGAGATCGTGAATCCGCGAGTGCGCGAGTTCTTCAAACTGCCGGCTCTAACCCCGGCGGCTAGTTGAACTGAGAACCGAGGACTAACATGAACTCCAACCTGATCGATGCGCTCTTTATTTTCATGCTGGCTTGCTTCATCGGTTTTGAAGTCATCCGGCACGTCTCCCCCCTTCTGCATACGCCGCTCATGTCGTTGACGAACGCTCTGGATGCGATCGCTGTTGTCGGTGCGATTGTGCTGGTTGGCGAGCGCAAGAGCAATTTCGCCGCTGTCCTCGGCGTCATCGCCATCGTCGCGGCCACCAGCAACGTGGTAGGAGGATTCCTCATCACTGACCGAATGCTGAAGATGTTCAAAAGCAGTCGTCCGACCAAGTGATGATTGCCGCCACCATGACCGAGTTCGCCGGCAGCCAGCACGTCATCGAAGTTATTTACCTCGTCGCTAGCGCTCTATTCATCCTGTCGCTGAAGTGGATGAGCTCGCCCACTACCGCCCGCCACGGCATCTGGGCGGGCGAAGTTGGCATGGTGCTGGCGATTGCCGGCACGCTGCTGCACCGCGGCATTGTCGATTACAAGTGGATCATCATCGCGCTCGTACTGGGCAGCGGCATCGGTATTCCGCTGGGCAGGGTGAAGATGACCGCTGTTCCCCAGCGCACCGCCCTCAGCCATGCCTTCGGCGCGCTGTGCGTCACCTTAGTCGGCACCGCGGAGTTTTATTTGCGCACCCCGGATGTTCCCAAGTTCATGATGTCCGTGCTGTCGATGGAAGTCATTCTCGGAGGCCTGACGTTTACGGGAAGTTTGATGGCGGCTGGGAAACTTCAGGAGATTCTGCCGCAACGGCCCATCACCTACAAGGGACAAAATATCGTCAACTTAGGATTGCTCGGCATCGCAATTGCCGTCGCGGCTTATTTGGTATTGCATCCTGAAGCGAAGCAGTTTTTCCCGCTGCTGGTAGGCATTCCATTGATCTTCGGCGTCTTCATGGTCATCCCCATCGGCGGGGCCGACATGCCGACCGTCATCTCGCTATTGAACTCCTACGCCGGCTTGTCAGCTGCGGCCATGGGATTCGTTCTCGACTCGAAGTTGCTGATTATTGCGGGCGCGCTTGACGGATCCTCGGGCCTCATCCTCTCGATCATCATGTCGAAGGCAATGAACCGTTCGTTCACGAACGTTCTCTTCGGAGCCTTCGGCCAGGTGCAACCCTCGGCCGTGGGCGCCCAGGAAGCCAAACCGGTGCGCAGCGCCACGCCTGAAGAAGCAGCCGCGATTCTCGCTGCCGCGAATAAAGTGGTCATCGTGCCGGGTTATGGCATGGCAGTGGCCCAGGCGCAGCACAAGGTGCGGGAACTCTACGACTCGCTCAGCAAAAAGGGAGTCGACGTGCGCTTCGCGATCCATCCCGTTGCCGGACGCATGCCCGGCCACATGAACGTGCTGCTCGCCGAAGCTGATATCCCCTACGACCGCCTCATCGAGATGGACGAAATCAACGGCGACTTCCCAGCCACCGACGTCGCCCTCATCATTGGCGCCAACGACGTCACCAACCCCGCCGCCCGCACCGACCAATCCAGCCCCATCTTCGGCATGCCCATCCTCGACGTAGACAGAGCGCACACCGTCATGGTGATCAAACGCAGCATGAACCCCGGGTTCGCGGGCGTCGATAACCCGCTCTACTACCTCGATCAAACGCTGATGTTATTTGGGGATGCCAAGCAGTTTGTAGGAGGAATTGTGCGTGAGTTGGGCGGAGGACATTAAGCGCAGCGCAGAGATTGGTACGCATCAGCGGAATTATGGCGGGATGCTCTGCCAGGAATGCTACGCTGATATGGTGACCCAGGAGACGGGTTTGCCGGCCTGCATACAAACCACACCGCTGCCGGAAACAATGACGACGTTGCGCCGTCCACAATCACTGCCCGCTCGTTTCATCGCAGCGCTCGTGATAGGGACGGTTCTTGGCTCGCCTGGGCTTCTTCCTCTAACCTTCGCAGCCAGCTGGACGGTGAAGGTGCAGCCCGTACGCCTGGTCAATGGCGCGCCTGTGCTGTTTCAAGTTAAGGCTCCCGCCCGCCTCCAGAGGTTGCGGGGCACTTGGCTTGGCCACGAAATTTCGTTCAGCTTAGTGTCGGCCAGCAAAACCTGGGTCGGTTTAGGAGGCGTAAGCCTGGAAACATCTCCCGGCATCTATCCCCTCGAGTTATCGGGCGAGACATCCGCCGGAAAGTCGGCGGCCAAAGCGGCGGCGGGGCAGATTTCATTCACGCGCAAGATTGTCATACGCCGCGCGAATTATCCCAAAACCCAGATCACCGTTGATCATAAGTTCACCGAACCTAGCCCGGACCAAACCAGACAGATTGATGAAGACAAAAAGATCAAGCAAGACTTCCTCAATCGGGTTAGGCCCGAGCGCGAGTGGGCAGGAAAATTCGCCGCCCCGGCGGTCGCACCCATCTCCGACGTGTTTGGCACCCAACGCGTTTTCAACGGAAAGACTCAGAGTTCACATCTCGGCCTGGATTTCCGCGTGCCCAGCGGAACCCCTGTCGCGGCCATGAACGCAGGAACAGTGTTGCTGGCTCGCCCGCTTTATTTCGAGGGCAACTGCGTCGTGCTCGATCACGGGCAGGGACTGCTCACCATCTACATGCATCTTTCAGAGTTCAAGGTGAAAGAGGGAGAGCAAGTTGCCCGCGGCCAGGAAGTCGGCCTAAGCGGCGGGACCGGACGGGCCACCGGTCCTCATCTTCACGTGGCAGTGCGTTGGCAAGGGACGTATCTCGATCCAGCTATGCTGATCAAACTACCCCTGCCTTAAGCAAAAGAGGGACCCGGGAGATCCCCTCATCGGGTGCTTGATTTTTTGATCCCGATCCCGCCAGAAGCCTCATGTTTTTCAGCTTGCCGCCGCGCGCTCCGCCGGAAAAGACTCGGGACGTTGCTCCAAGACGGCGGCCCCATCGCGGTAGGTTACGGTTCTGCCGGAGATTGCCGGCACACGTTCGCCCGGAACCAGGATGCCGGCCAAATTAAGAGGATCGGCAGCGGGTAGTGTAATCGCTTCACCGCTAAGGGGAAGATGACGCATGGCACGCAGCGACTCGACTGCCACGGGCAGGGCGAACTGCTCACCCAGAAATCCATCCACGAAGCGCCCGCCACGGATTTCGCCGCGATCTTCAAGCCGGCGGAAGCCCATGAGCAACTCGCGCCAGGTCGGAAGATTAGCTTCGCGCGCCAGCAAATCGCGGAAGACGATGCCGTAACGTCGCAAAAGCATCCAGCATGCTGCTTCGACCGCTCGCGGTTTCTCCGCAGCCTCGCCGGTGTGCAGCAGAGCCCAGCGGCCGGAACTATGGCGGGGTCGCGCAACTCGTCCGCTTCCTTGCCCCGCGCGCCGCTTGGGATCGATGAGCGAGCGCAGATTGTCGAACCCGTCAGCGGTGACCAGGCCTGCCGCCACAAGCTCCCACAGAGCGGTTTCAATTTCCGCCTTCAATTTTCCACTCCCACGAACAATGTCGGCGAAGAAAGACGCCCCCCGCTGCCGCAGAAAATTAAGCACCAATTGCGCTCCGTGACTTAGGCCGCGCGCTTCGGCGGGATCGGCGCCGGGATGCCGCGGCACCATCCAATCTGCGTCCTCGCGGACGAAGAATGTAATAGGGGCAACGCTGGTGGGAATCACCCTCCGCCTGTTCTGCGGAACCATTGGCAAATCTGCGGCTCCGGCCGCTTCCGATTTTGAAAGGCGGGGATAATCGAGCGTCGCCGGGTGCGGCGACAAGCGGCCCCAACCCACCGCGCCCGTCAAGCAAAGCTGGTCGAGCCACTTCGGATCGTAGTCCACAATGCGGCGGCCGAGGATCTGCCGCTCCCAGGCATTGGCGGGAACCTCAAATCCCTGCAGTTGCCGGAGAATTTCCAGCGTGCCGCGTTCCCCGACAACTTGCGATCCGGGTGCGAGATGTTGCCACCGTAGAAGCCAGCGCATGAATTGTGCAGCGCTCACCGGCTCGATCTGCTTGCGTAGGGTTGCGACGGTGAGCCTGTGAATTCGTGCGAGCAGCCTTCGGTCGCACCATTCGGTTTCGAGGGCGGCCATGGACTCGTGTGGCGCGGGCGCCCCCGCTCGCCAGCCCGCGCCGGTAAAATTTCCTCTGAGCACTGCGCCGCCAGCTTCCATGCGCAGCAACGCCTTGTCAATTTCGGAAGCAGGCAGTCCAAGGGCATCGCCGAGTTGCGTCGCAGTCAGCGGACCCAGGTTTGACATCCAACCGGTGACCAAAGCCAGCCAGGTATCGTCCGGCGAAATTGTCGTCTCGATATCCGACAGTGCCGGCGAGAACTCAGCGCCGGGAAAAAGCGCCGCGAAACTCTGCGTGCGCTC
>WNFC01002154.1_pt1 | contig 22176 bp, 17 predicted proteins | sample 5400541 | NCBI WGS metagenome assembly WNFC01 (sample SAMN13153342, study PRJNA577476) | soil metagenome | isolation source: 120 cm saprolite under Douglas fir tree site 2 hole 2 replicate 1 | place: USA:California | collected 2015-04-18
TTGACCAGGGCACGAGCCAGCGACACGCGGTGCTGCTCTCCACCGGAGAGCTCGTGGGCGCGATGGTCGGCGCGTTCCTCGAGACCGACCGCCCGCAGCACCGCGCGAGCCTCGCTGATCGCGGTCGTCTCGGTCTGACCGAGCAGCGCGAGAGGCAGCCAGACGTTTTCCAGCGCCGTCAGCAGCGGAAGCAGGCCCGCGGTTTGAAACGCCCAACCCACGGTCCGCTGCCGAAACGTGTCCATCTCGTCGCCGCGCAGCGACCGGACATCGCGTCCGCCGACCCGTATGGTGCCGGCGTCGGGCTGGTCGAGCCCGCCGATCAGGCTCAGCAGCGTGCTCTTGCCCGCACCCGACCGGCCGAGCAGGACGACCAGCTCGGCCTCCTGCACGGTGAGGTCGACGTCACGCAGCGCCTCGACTCGCCGGCCGGCGTCGAAATGCTTCGAGACCCCCTCGACCACGGCCGCCTCAGGCATTGTTCGCATCCTGGGAATCGGGCGGCAATATGGAGATGCGGTCCGACTCGAGGCGAACGCGAACCCGCTCCTTCAGCGCCAGCTTCTCGACGTACGCGCGCGGCAGTTGGATCCGTCCCGCGCGGTCCATGATCACGAGCTCGTCGGCAACCATCGCTTCGCGCGAGCCGGTCCATCTCGTCTCGGTCGACGTCTTGCCATCCCGGATCTGGATCACGCGACCCGCGAACCTCTCCAGCTCCGGGTCATGGGTGACGAAGACCGCCGTCGTGTCCAGGTCGTCGAGCAATTTCGCGAGGTCCGTCAGCACGCCATGCGCGGTGGCGGTGTCGAGCTCGGCGGTGGGCTCGTCCGCCAGCAGCAGCCTGGGGCCGTTGGCAAGCGCGACGGCGAGCGCGAGGCGGATCTTCTGGCCGCCGTCGAGATTTCCCGGCTGCTGGTCCATCCGATCGCCCAGGCCAAAGCGTTCGAGCAGGTGCCTCGCGCGCTCGTCGCGAACCGGACGCCCCGCGAGCGTGGCCAGCTGGACGTTCTCCAGCGCGGTCAGGTGCCCCAGGAGGTTTGCCTGCGAGCGCTGCAGCAGGTAGCCGACGGTCTCGTGCCTGTAGCGATCGCGTTCGCCCTCGGTCATGCCGGTGAGGTCCTGGCCGGCGACGACCGCCTTGCCCGCGTTGGGCACGTCGACGCCCGCGAGGATGTTCATCAACGTCGTCTTGCCGCTGCCGCTGCGACCCGCGATGGCTACCATCTCACCCGTCTCGACGCGGAGGTCGAGGCCCTGCAGCGCGACGACCTCGAGCTGGGTCGTCTTATAGATATAGACGAGGCCTTCGCACTCGACCATCGCGGCGCTCACGCGAGCGCCCTCAGCTCATCGTTGAGCCGGAATCGGCTCGCCGATCGCATCGCCAGCCGGCCCACGACACCGGCCGCGAGAAGGACGGCGATCGCCGCCGCGCCAAGCGTCGCGCCGTTCAGGGTCACGATCGTGGGTGGGATGAGGTCGTTCGGCAGAACGCTGGTCTGCAGCACGGGCAGGATCGCCCACGCCATCAGGGCGCCCAGCGCAGCACCGACCACCACGCTGTGGCCCAGCACGACCAGCTGTTCCGTGAGCAGGCTCTGGTCCACGATCCGCCACGGCAGGCCGTTGGCCTGCATGATGGCGGACTCGCTGACCCGGCTTCGCGCGATGGCGAGGAAATGCAGCCCGAATCCGATCACCACCATCGTCAGTGCCGCGACCAGCCCGATGACCAGCGCCGCGTCGAGGCTCAGCCTGAGAGGGCTGCTCAGCGCGCCCTTCTCGACCGTCTCGCGGTCCACGACATGCCCGCGCGCGTGCACCGCATTCTCGATCGCCGTGTCTGCCGCCGCGGGCGACCCACTGACTCGAATCCACGCCTCGTTCGGGTATGCGTACGTGTCGAGGCGCCTCAACCGCTCGACCAGTGACTCCAACGGAACGAGCAGAAAGTCGTCCTGTCCTGGATACACGGTGGGGAAGTAATCGAGGGTCCCAACCAGGCGCACCGTGACGTCGTTCGTCTCGATGTGGAGCGGGAGAGATTGACCTGGCTTCACGCCGAGCTTCTCGGCGGTCTGGGAGGAGATGAGTCCGGGAAGCGGCGCCGACGAAGGGGCGGGGTGGAGGGCGACCACCGTCCCGCCGGTGAGGTCGACCTTCAACCCCGTCGTTGGCTCACCGTCCCGCAGCCGCGGACCGACAGACAGCGCGGTGACGCCTCCGAACTGGCCGAACAGCTCCTGCCACCAACCGTCCGCGACTCTGAACGCCTCGATCAACGGCGCCGAGCCGGCGCTCGCCGGCCCCGCGCGCAGCTCGCTCAGGTCGATCTCCCCCCTGGTGCTCAGCCCGGTGGCCTTCAGGGTCAGCGCGCGAAGTCGCAGCGGGACGTCCAGGGCGGTGACCCCGGTCAGCGGCGCCTGCACCTGGGTCCAGCCGCGAGATGCGAGGCTGCCAAACATCGCGTGGACCGGCCGCCCGTTCGCCCCCAACAGGTCCGCGTCGAGCGACGCGTCGAGCCCGGAGCTGTACACCCAGAGCGACAGCGCCTGCGGCCGGCCAGGGATCGGAGCGCCGTCGGGATCGCCGCTCATCAGCTTGCCCATCAGCTGGTCGAGCGGCTGGCCGGCCAGGTCGGACCGCCACCAGGCGACGTTGGGCAGCGTGTACGGGTCGACGCCGAGCACGGTCGTCGAGACGTCAGACCGCCCGGGCCGGCCCTCGTCTCGATACAGCAGCGATGACCCCACGAGCCCCGGGGTGGAAGAGACCGCGCCATCGACCACCGATGGGCCGGTGCCGAAGCCAAACCACGTCCGGACGTCGCTCCCGGTCGAATAGCGGGCGCGGTCGACGGCGTTGCGCTGGTCTGTTGCCAGGTATGCGCTGGTGAACAGGCTCAACGCGACGGCGAGCGACAGGAGGAGTGCGACCCGCGCGTGCTGGAGAGGCTCGCGCTGGAGCCGCCACGAGGCCATCCGCATTCCCAGTCCGGACGCCCTCGATACCACCCGGGCGATCAGGGGGAGCAGCCGCAGCGCAGCAACCGCGAGCAGAGCGAGTGCAATTCCCGGGAGGATCAACCCGATCGGGTCCTGACCCGCACCGAGAGACGACTGGCCGGCCTGCAGCCGGGCCTCGGCGATGAGCAGGAGACCGGCGATCGCGAGGCCCAGGTCGAGGTTGCGCCATCGCCACCAGGCCGTCACCGCCGGGCGCGATTCGTTTCGCCTGACGTCGGCCACGGTGCCCACCGTCGCGCCGGCGGCCAGGAGCCCGAGCACCACCACGATGCCGGCGAGCGCCGCCAGCAGTGTCGGAGCCGCGCTGGCGAGGATCCCCGGCTCGAACACTTCGGCGCCGCCGAACAGCCGGTCGCCGATCAACGCCACGGCCGCGACGCCGATCAGGGCCCCGAGCGGAACCGCGATGAGGGCAAGCATTCCGAACTGGACCATCAGCAGCAGCCACGCGTTTTGCCTCGAGCCCCCGCGCGCTCGCCACAGGCCGAGCACGCGCCTCTGCCCGTCCATGAAATGGATGGCGGCGAGGGCGATCGCGTAGAGAGCCACCGCAAGCAGGGCAACCTCGACCCCGGTGGCAAGCACCTCCTGAGCCTGCAGCCTCGTCAGAAAAGTCTGAATCGCCCCATCGAGGCCGGTGATGAAGGTTGCGTCTGAGGTTACGCCGTAAACGCCGTGCAGCCGGCGGAGGTGGTCGCGGATCGAGTCGGCGTCCGACGCGTGGACGCCTCCAACGTCGGTGACGTAGAGCTGGCCCGCGTGCACCGTGACGAATCGCGTGGCCGCCGCGATGTCGAAGAGGCTGGTGCGACCGACCGCGAGGTCGGTCCCGAGCGCCTGGCCGGCCCAGTACGGTTCGGCTGAATTGCGCGGCTTCCAGGTCGCCGCGATGCGCGCGCACCACGGAGACGGACCGCGCACGGATACGCCCGTCGGGCCCAGGCAGTAAAGGTCCCCGACCTTCAGCCCGAAGAGGGTCGCCGCCGCTTCCGAGACGGTCGCCCACCAGGCGGTGCCCGTCTTGCCGTCGGCCGGCCATACGCCGGCCGTGACCACCACGTGCTGGTCCAGGTTCTCGTAGTAGGTCGCCACGGCGTAGGGATCGCCGGGTTCGTGGACGAGCTGCTGGCCGTTGAGAGAAACCGGCTGCTGCTGGTTCGACCTGGCGAATCGAGCGCCGGGGAGCATGATCGGGCCCATCTCCGTCCTGACGCGCCGAGTCGCGTCAGCCTCGAAGGCGTCGAATGTCTTGATGTCGTTGACCTGGTCCAGCCCGATCTGGAGGTTCGCGCCTGCTCCCAGCGACGAAAGCGCCGAGCGCAGCCCCCGCTCCGCGGCCACCGACTGCATGAGAGGAAGCGAGACGGCCAGGGCCACCGTGGTGGCGAGCCCCGCCAACTGCACTGCGGCCATGCTTCGCTTGCGGGAGAGGTCCAGCACCGCGAGCCCCGGCAAGGTGAGCCCCATCCGGCGAAGTATCGCCGACGTGGTGCGCCGACCAGGCAGGGCCGAAGCTGCGTTGAATCTCTTGCGATGCATCTCAACTCGGCGCAGGGATTTGTCTTCAGGCGCGTCAGTACGGTCAAGTGAAGAGCCCGTTCCGGAGAATTGTCGGTCGAGCCTCGGTGGCGGCAGCCCTTGCGGCTGTGCTGCCGCTGGCCTTTGCCGCCCCGGCCCAGGCCGCGGTGGAGCCCGACCAGTCGCAGCCCGTCGGCCTCGGCAAGCAGTCCGTCCAGCTCATGGTGCAGACATTCATCGCGGGCAAGACGGGTAGTCTCGACCACGTCGACCTGAAGCTCTTCGCGCTCTTCGGCAGCCTGACCGTGACGGTGCGGCAGGCGAACGCGGATGGGACTCCCGCCGTGCCTCTCTCCACTGATCCAAAGGTCGTTCTCACCGGCTACGTGTCCGGTTCCCACACCTTCGACTTCTCCAAAGCCAACATCTCGATGACCAAGGGGACGACCTACGAGATTTTTGCCCAGAGAGCCGGTCCCGTCTACTGGTACTTCACCAGCTCGCCGCCCGCGATAAGCCCGACTTTCCTTGGCGGAAAGCTGTACGTCAGCTGCGTCGGGTGCCCGAGCTGGTATTCAGGCACAGGCTATGGAGCTGACTTCGTCTTCGCGACCTTCGTCAACACCAGCACCGTCCAGGGTCCGACCATCGCGGTCGACGCGTCGAGCCGCCTGAGCGTCGACGAAGGCAGTGCTCCCGCCGCGACCGGCACGTTTTCCGACCCCAACGGCGGCGCCGTGACTCTGACGTCAAACTCAGGCACCGTCACTCCGACCTCCGGCGTCGGGAGCGGCACGTGGTCATGGACCGAACCGGTTGCCGACGAGTCGAAGGGAGAAAACGTCACCGTGACCGTGACCGACAGCCACGGCGTTTCCGCCTTCGTCCCGTTGGCCGTGGCGGTGAACGGGGTGAAACCGACGGTGACGATAACCAACGATCCCTCTACCGTCCCTGAGGGCACTCAGCTGTCGCTCGTGGGTACGGCCAGCAGCCCCGACCCGGCCGACAATGCAGCCGGCTTCAACTATCTCTGGAGCGTGAGCAAGGACGGCGGCACGCCGACCACCACATCGGGCGCATCGCTCAACCTCACGGTCGGGGACGAAGGCACGTACGTGGCGACCCTCTCCGCGACCGACGACGGCGGGATGACAGGCACCAGCTCATTCACCGTTGTCGGGACTGAGGTCACTCCGACGGCTCGGATCGACAGCGTCAAGCCGGCCGACCCCACCGTCAATGTCATCGTCCCGCAGGAGTCGCTGAGCTTCGCAGGCAGCGCGATCGACCCAGCCACCCAGGACACACACACCGCTACATGGAACTTTGGCGACGGTCACACGGCCAGCGGCTTCGCCGCTACGAACGTCTATGCGTCGGCGGGCACGTACACCGTCACGCTGACCGTCAGGGACGACGACGGCGCTACGGGCCGGACCTCGATCCAGCTGGTGGTGACGCCGCAGCAGGCGCTGAGCAGCATGGAGGCCTACATCCAGGCCCTCCCGGGCCTCAACGCCGGGCAGAAGAACAGCCTGATCGCAAAGCTTGAGGCGGCTTCGGCCTCGTTGGATCGTGGCGACACCAAGACGGCCAACAACCAGCTCAACGCATTCCTCAACGAGCTGCAGACCTACCAGAGCACGGGCAAGATCTCGGGCACGGCGTTCAACGCGCTCGTCGCCGACGTCCACGCCATCAAAGGCGCGCTCGGCACATACAACCGATTCCTGGAGTGGTGGACTCTCCTGGCTTAGCCCCAGGCTTACACTCGCGGTGCCGTGAACACGGCTGCCGCTGCGTTACCCGCCGCCGACCTCCTTCCGGTCGGCCCGCGCGCCAGCGTCCCGTACCGGATCGTCCGTTTTGTCGGCATCCCGCTCCTCCGCATCTGCTTCCGTTTCGATGTCAAGGGCCGCGAGAACATCCCCCGCTCGGGTAACTACGTCGTCATCGCCAACCACCTGAACTGGCTGGACGAGTTCGCCCTCCTGCTCCTGATGCCGATCGAGCCGCGGCTGCACTTCCTGGCCGACCCGACCATCCTGGTCACGCGCAAATTTCAATGGTGGCTCGTCCGCGCCACCGGGGGCTACGTGCCCGTGGTGCGCGAGCGCCATGGCGACACGGCACTGTTTCGGCACGTCGACCGATGCCTGGAGGTGGGCGGGGCGGTGGCAATCTTCCCCGAGGGCAACTACGGCGCGACCGAGGGCGAGGTGCTTCCTTTTCACAAGGGGTTTGCGCACTTCGCGATCAAGGCGGGCGTCCCGGTGGTCCCGGTCGCCCTCTCGGGAACCAAAGACCTTTGGTTTCGCAAGCCCATCAGGGTGGTGATCGGCAAGCCGCTGCCCAGGAGCGACGACCCGGCGGCCCTCACCGAGGTCGCGTTTGAGACGGTCAAGGAGATGCTTCCTCGATACGTCGAGCCGCCCGGCCGGAAGTTGCTCAGGGGCAGGCTGCCCCACCTGTTCTGACGGCCGATTCGGCGAGGTTCCGGGCGTTCCGGTACCGGGGCGTACGGCTACTGAAAGTCGCCGACCGTGTGGTAAGGTGGCTCCTTTCCCGGACACCTGAGCGCGTCCTGCACACGATCCAGCTCCTTGCTCAGGCCTGAAAGCGCCCCAGGGGTAGGGCGCAAGAAAGGAGGAGCGCGGAAGGGGTTTGCTCCCGCTATTTCGTGCGGTGCTGGTGTGGGTCGTGGTCCTGGTGAGCATCGTCTTGCCGCGCCTGGCGCCGCCCCAGCAGCAGTCTGTCTCGGTCGCGGTGACGCAGCTCACGGCGTTCGACCGCAATTCGGTGGTGCAGCAGGCCAGGAATCAGAGGATCCAGGCGGCCCAGATGGCGCAGGTCCAGTCGTGGTCGCTGGAGCTCAAGCAGGGGCTTGCGGATTACCAGGCCAAGCTCGACGCGCAGGCTGCCGCCGAGGCGCAGGCCGCGGCCATCGCCGCCCGCAGCAACCACCCGCCGCCGCCGCCGGACATCGCCAAGGACATCACCGACGCCTTCAGCCCGCTCGGGCCCGCCGCTGTGCAGTGGGCCATGAACGTCGCCTGGTGCGAGTCGCGCTACCACCCGAACTCGGTCAACTCGGACAGTGGGGCGTCGGGCCTTTTCCAGTTCCTGCCCAGCACGTGGTCGGGGACGCCTTACGCCAGCCAGTCGCCTTTCGACCCTCGCGCCAACGCGTTCGCGGCGGCCTGGCTGTACTCGCATTACGGCCCTGGCCGCTGGGTCTGCCAGGGGTAGGACCATGAGGGAAAACCCCGATGGTTTTCCCTCATCGCCCGATCGGCTTCGCCGATGGGGCTGCTCCCATTCCGGTATACGGTAGGGGCTCATTTTCAGAACCTTCCACTGGCCGCGTTTGGCAGCCGTTCAAGACAAAGTTGCGGCCGGGATGAACCCGGCCGCCGACTGCCGCGCTGGTGACGGAAAGCGCCTCGCTGGATCCACCGGAGTGCATCGAACGCCGGAATTACGATGCGTTGGCGCCACCGGAGCGAAATCGTCGGAAGGGAACTACTCCGCGGTGACGGAGATCGACAGCTCGAAGATCGGCTGCGGTTTGTTCGCCCCTTTCAGCAGCATCGGCTCGTAGTCGGCGACCTGGAAACCGCTCGGCAGCCGCTCCCTGGTCGTCTCCGACATGAGCACCCGCGCGGGCCTGATCTTGGAGAGGTACGCGCTGTTGTTCACCGGGACCCCGATCAGGGTGAACTCCATCCGATCGTCCGACCCGACGTGCCCCGCGACCACCTCGCCCGTGTCCAGGCCCATGCCGACGGAGATCGCGGGCAGCCCGGCGCCGACCTGCTCACGGTTGAACCGGTCGACCTCCTTGACCATGTCGAGCGCGGCGTGCAGCGCCCTTTCCGCGTGGTCGTGCATCGGGTTCGGCGCCCCGAAGACGACCAGCATGCCGTCGCCCTGGAACTTGTCGATGTTGCCGCCGTGGTCCAGGACGACCCGGATCATGCGCTGGAAGTAGCCGTTGAGGAACCGGACGAGCTCCTCGGCGTCCATGCTCTGCGAGAGGGTGGAGAAGCCGGCGATGTCCGAGTTCAGCATCGTGACGTCGCGGCGCTCGCCCGGCAGGAACCTCATGCCACGGCCGGAGCGCCTGATCACGTAGTCGGTCACCTGCTTGTTGACGTGCGCCTCGAAGAGCTGGCGCAGGAACTCCGAGCGCTCGTACTGGCGCGCGTTGTCGATGGCGATCGCGGCCAGGTCGGAGATGGCTTGCAGGAACTCCTTGTCCTTCTCCTCGAAGATGAACGCACGGAACGGGTTGTCGACGTAGACCGCCCCGATCACCTTGTCCTTGGTGACCAGGGGCACCGCGATGATCGAGCGCAGGTTCTGCAGGATCACGGACTGCTGGCCCTTGAAGCGGTCGTCGAGGCTGGCGTCCGTCGAGACGACGGCCTGCCCGGTCTTCACGACGTGCTCGATCACAGTGCGCGAGCCTAGGAACTGGCGGGTCTTCTCGGGGTCGGCCTCGCCCGCCGACATCTGGACGGACAGCGTGCCGTCGACGGGGTCGATCAGCACGATGAAGCCGCGCGACGCCTTCATCAGGGTGATCACGCGGTCCATGACCTTGGCGAGCACGACGTCCAGCTCGAGCGACGAGCTCAGATCGCGTGCGAGCTCGTAAAGCAGGTGATCACGCATACCCAGATCGACTTCGCGAGCCACGGCCACGAGGAGCATAACGGCCGAGTAGGCCATTTCCAGCCATGGGTAAACTCGATTCCTCGTGATTGGCGAGTCTTCCCAGGCCGAGATCGACGCCTTGCTCGCGCGCCTCAACCCTCCGCAGCAGGAAGCCGTCACGCACGGCGACGGACCGCTGCTGATCTTCGCCGGCGCGGGCAGCGGCAAGACGCGCGTGCTGACCGCGCGAATCGCCTACCTGATCGCCTCGAAACGGGTCTGGCCGGACCGCATGCTGGCCGTCACCTTCACCAACAAGGCCGCACGCGAGATGCGCGGCCGGGTGGAGTCGCTGGTCGGGGAAGGCGCGCAGAAGATGTGGGTCGGGACCTTCCATTCCACCGCGGTGAAGATCCTCCGCCGGGAGTCGCAGAGGATCGGCATAGCGTCGAGCTTCGTGATCTTCGACGAGGACGACACCCGGGCGGCGCTGAAGCGCGCGCTGGACGAGCTGCGTCTCGACCCTAAGCGCTATCCCGTCGGCGCGTTGAGCAACGCGATCTCGGCGGCGAAGAACGAGCTCAAGCGGCCTGAGGACTATCCCAACCGAAGTTATGCGGACGAAGTTACACGCCGGGTCTACGCGTCCTACCAGGAGGTGCTCCGGCGCTCCGGCGGCCTCGACTTCGACGACCTGATCATGAAGCTGGTCGAGCTGTTCAGCACCGACGCCGAGGCGCTCGCCAAGTGGCGCGACCGCTTCCGCCACGTCCTGGTCGACGAGTACCAGGACACCAACCGCGCGCAGTACGTGCTGGTCAACCTGCTGGCCCAGGAGCACCGCAACGTCGCCGTGGTGGGCGACGACGACCAGTCGATCTACCGGTTCCGCGGCGCCGACATACGTAACATCCTTGACTTTCGCAAGGACTACCCGGATGCGCACGTCGTGCACCTCGAGCAGAACTACCGCTCGAGCCAGGCCATCCTCGACGCGGCCTACAGCGTCATCCGCAGCAACCCCGAGCGCGCCGAGAAGCGGCTGTGGACCGAGCGCGCCGGCGGGGAGAAGGTCATGGCGATGCAGGCGTACAACGAGGTCGAGGAGGCGGAGTTCGTCGCCGACGAGATCGAGCGCCTGCGCAAGACCGAGAAGCGTGGCTACTCCGACTTCGCCATCCTCTACCGGACCAACGCGCAGTCGCGCTCGTTCGAGGACGTGCTGGCCCGGCGGCGCATCCCGTACCGGCTGGTCGGCGGCATCCGCTTCTGGGAGCGCCGCGAGGTCAAAGACCTGATCGCCTACCTGCGCTTCTCCTTCAACCCGCGCGATGCGCTGAGCTTCTCGCGGATCGTCTCGGTCCCCTCGCGCAAGATCGGCAACGTCACGGTGGACGCGGTCAACTCGCACGCGCGCGAGAGCGAAGCGGACATCCTCTCGATCCTCGCCGAGCCGGCACGCGTGCCCGGCGTGCCGAAGACCGCCATCGGCCCGCTGCAGGGCTTTCGCGCCCAGGTCGAGTCTGTCCGCTCGACCATGGGTGTCCTGCGGCCGAGCGAGCTGATCGACCACGTGATCGAGGTGATGGACCTGCGCCGGCACTACCTCGATGGCACGCCGCAGGGCGAGGCGCGGATCGAAAACCTCAACGAGCTTCGCGGCCTGGCCGAGGATTTCGACGACCGCGATCCCCAGACCGGCCTGGAGGACTTCCTGGCCGAGGTCGCGCTCGTCTCCGACGTGGACGCCTACGACGAGAACGGCGAAGGCGTGACCCTGATCACGCTCCACATGGTCAAAGGCCTGGAATTCGCCGTCGTGTACATGGTCGGCATGGAGGAGGGCCTGCTGCCGCACCAGAGGGCACTCGACGAGCGCGAGGAGAATCCATCCGCGGTGGGCGCCGCGACCGAGATGGCCGAGGAGCGGAGGCTCTGCTATGTCGGGATGACGCGCGCGAAGGACCGCCTCTATCTGAGCTGCGCGTTTCGCCGCCACCTCTACGGCCGCTCCCAGCCCGCGTTCCCGAGCCGTTTCCTGACCGACATCCCGCAGTCGCTCCTTGCCGCACCGAAGGGGAGCGCGCCGGTCGCGCCTCCCCGGCAGGGTTACAAGGAGCGCTACATCGAGCGCCAGGTCCAGGCAGCGCCCGTCGCGCCGCCCGTGCAGCGATTTGCGAGCGGCGACCGGGTCCAGCATCCTGCCTTTGGCGCCGGCACCGTCGTGAAGAGCACGCTGACCCGCACCGACGAAGAGCTTCTGATCAAGTTCGACAGGGCCGGGCTGAAGATCCTGAGCGGCATGCTCGCGCCACTGACCAAATGAGCCAGCGACAAAAGAAAATAGTCGATCCCGCGGTCCGGGTCGAAGAGCTTCGCGAGCAGATCCGCCGTCACGAGCACGCCTACTACGTGCTCGACGAGCCCCAGGTCTCGGACGCGGAGTACGACGCGCTGTTCCTCGAGCTGCGGCGGATCGAAGAGGAACGCCCGGACCTGCTCACGCCCGATTCCCCGACGCAGCGTGTCGGCGGCGAGGCGTCGGACCAGTTCGCCAAGGTGCGGCATCGCTCGCCGATGCTGAGCCTGCAGAACGCATTCGACGAGGCGGAGATCCGCGGCTTCGACAAACGCGTCCGCGCCGCGGTCGGCGACGACGTCGTTTATTGCGTCGAGCTGAAGATCGACGGGCTTGCGATCAGCCTGACCTACGCCAAAGGCCGGCTCCAGCGCGCCGCGACGCGAGGCGACGGCACCGTCGGCGAGGACGTGACAGCGAACGTCCGGACGATCCGCAGCGTCCCGCTTGCGGTGACGCCCGCGAAAGGACTCCCCGACCTGTTCGAGGCGCGCGGCGAGGTCTATTTCCCGATCGCCGGCTTCGAGAAGCTGAACCGCGAGATGGACACGGCGGGCAAGCCGCGCTTCGTCAACCCGCGCAACACCGCCGCGGGCAGCGTGCGCCAGATCGATCCCAACGTGACCGCGAGCCGCGACCTGCAGACCTTCATGTACACGCTCGACCCGACGGGCCCGGCCAGGTCGCAGTGGGACGTCTTGAACACGCTCGACCAGATGGGATTCCGCGTCAACCGCAACCGGCGGCGATTGAAATCGATCGATGAGGTGATCGAGTACCACGCTGAGTGGCAGCGCCGCCGCCACGAGCTCGAGTACGAGATCGACGGCATGGTCGTCAAGGTGGACGGGTTCTCGCAGCAGCTCGAGCTCGGCTTTGTGGCCCGCTCGCCGCGCTGGGCGATCGCCTTCAAGTACGCGCCGGAGCAGGCGGAGACGGAGGTCGAGGAGATCGCGTGCTACGTCGGCCGGACCGGCGTGCTCACCCCGGTCGCCCACGTCAAGCCGGTCGTGGTTGGAGGCGTGACGATCAAGAACGTGACCATGCACAACGAGGCGCAGGTCAACGAGAAGGGCGTCTACGTCGGCGCTCGCGTGATGATCCACCGCGCGGGCGACGTGATCCCCGAGATCGTCAGCGTCAAGGATCCGAAGCCGGGCTGGCGGATGCCGAAGAAGTGCCCCGTATGTGGGGGAGAGGTGGTGCGCGAGGAGCCGTACATCGCGCACCGCTGCATCAATCCGTTCTGCGCCGCACAGCGCCTCGAGCGCCTGCGCCACTTTGCGGCGGTCATGGACATCGAAGGCCTCGGCTACGCGACCCTGACCCAGGTGATCGACCGCGGTGTCGTCGAGGATCCGAGCGACCTGTACCGGATGAGCAAGGACCAGGTCATCGAGCTCGAGGGCTTCGCGGACAAGTCGGCACAAAACCTCGTCGATCGGATCGCGGGAAGCAAGCAGCCCGAGCTCGGGCGCTTCCTGTACGCGCTGGGGATCCCGCAGGTCGGCGAGGCCACCGCGCAGCTTCTCGCCGCGGACTTTGGCAACATCGAGAACCTGCGCAGCGCGACCGAGGAGGACCTGCAGCGCGTCGAAGGCATCGGACCGAACATGGCCGGCGAAGTCCACCGTTACTTCCAGGGCCACGGCGCGGAGCTGGTCCAGAAATTGCTGGACGCGGGGGTTGCGCCCCAGGCCGTCGAGGCGGCCGGCGACGGACCGCTCACCGGCAAGACGTTCGTCTTCACCGGAACGCTCGAGACGATGAGCCGTCCTGACGCGGAGGCGCTGGTCCGCAAGCTCGGCGGCAAGGCGGCCGGCGGTGTCAGCGCGAAGACGGACTACGTGGTCGCCGGGCCAGGCGCCGGCTCCAAGCTGGAGAAGGCGCAGAAGCTGAAGGTAACCATCCTCGACGAGGAGCAGTTCAAAGCGCTGCTCCCTGAATGACCGCACCGAGATGGATCTGGTCCACCCTGATGACAGGCGCGGCGATCCTCCTCTTGTGGGGGATCTTCGTGCTCAGCTTCAAGTCCGAGCCTTCGGCCGTCGGGCGGCTCGGCATCGGGCTCATCATCGTCGGGGGAGCGTCGATCGGCACGGCCATCGTCGGCGCGGTCGCGGCGATCGGCCTGCTGCGTCACGCGAGGTGGGGGACGTCGGCGGCGTGGCTTGCCTCCGTGTTGATGGTGCTCACCGTCATCAGCTCGTGGGCGGGCGTGATCGGACTGTTCGGGCTGATCACCAGCCGGCTTCGGTCGAGAACCTAAGCTAAGGCTCGTGCCGCTTTCAAAAGACGAAGTCCGCCATGTCGCCATGCTCGCGCGCATCGGCCTCGAGCCAGGGGATGAAGAGTTCTACGCCGACCAGCTGAGCGGCATCCTCCAGCACATCGAAAGACTGCAGCAGCTCGACACGGAGGACATCCCGCCGACAGCGCAGGTTGTCGAGGTGGAGAGCCGGCTGCGCGAAGACGAGCCACGCCCATGCCTCAGCCAGGAGGAGGCGCTGGCGAACGCCCCGGCCGCCGTGGACGGATTCTTCCGCGTCCCGTCGATCCAGGAAGAGACGTGACCGACGAGCTGACGAGCCTGACCATCAAGGAGGCGTCGCGCCTGCTGCGCCTCGGCTCGGTGTCGTCGGCGGACCTCGTGACCGCGCACGTCCAGCGCATCGAGCGCGTCGACCCACGTGTGAACGCTTACCTTCGTCTCACCCAAGAGCTCTGGGAAAAGCAGGCGGACGAAGCCGACCGCAAGATCCGGCAGGGCGACGCGGGACCTCTTTGCGGCATCCCGATCGCGATCAAAGACGTGCTGTGCGTGCGCGGGGTCGAGACGACCGCGGGCTCGAAAATCCTCCGCGGTTTCAGGCCGCCCTACACCGGGACCGCGGTGGGCCGCCTGTTCGACGCGGGCGCGGTGATGCTGGGCGTGACCAATTGCGACGAATTCGCGATGGGCAGCTCGACCGAGAACTCGGGCTACTTCCCGACACGGAATCCGTGGGACCTCGAGCGCGTGCCAGGCGGAAGCTCCGGGGGCAGCGCCGCCGCGGTGGCCGCGGGTGAGGCGATGATCGCCCTAGGCACGGACACGGGCGGATCGATTCGGCAGCCGGCCGCGCTTTGCGGCGTCGTCGGCATGAAACCCACCTACGGGCGCGTGAGCCGGTACGGCCTCATCGCGTTCGCCTCGAGCCTCGACCAGATCGGGCCGCTGGCGCGCAGCGTCGACGACGCCGCGCTCACGCTCTCGCTGATAGCGGGCTACGACCCGCTCGACGCGACGTCCTCGAACCGCCCGGGGATGGAGGTGATGAACAACTACGGCGCGGGCGTAAAGGGCATGCGGCTCGGCGTGCCACGCGAGTACTACGACGTCAAGGGCATCGAGCCTGGAGTCAAGGCGGCGATCGACGCCGCGCTGTTCATCCTGCAGAAGGCCGGTGCGGAGATCGTCGACGTCTCATTGCCGCACACGGACTACGGCCTCGCCGCGTACTACATCATCGCGCCGGCCGAGTGCTCGTCGAACCTAGCGCGGTTCGACGGCGTGAGGTACGGCCTCTCCGAGCTCGATGCGCCGAACATCACCGAGCAGTACATGCGCGTGCGCCGCAAGGGCTTCGGGACCGAGGTTCGGCGCCGCGTCATGCTCGGGACCTACGCGCTGTCCAGCGGTTACTACGACGCCTACTACCTCAAGGCGCAGAAAGTGCGCACGCTGATCAAGCGCGACTTCGACGAAGCGTTCCAGAAATGTGACGCCATCGTGAGCGCGACCTCGCCGACCGTCGCGTTTCCGATCGGGTCGAAGACCCAGGACCCGCTGTCGATGTACCTGTGCGATGTGCTGACGCTCGGCGGCAACCTGGCGGGCCTGCCGGGGATCAGCGTGCCGTGCGGCACCTCTGACGCGTTGCCCGTGGGGCTGCAGGTGCTCGGCCCGCAGTGGGGCGAGAACGTCGTGCTCCGCGTCGCGCGCGCGTACGAAGAGGCGAGCGAGATCCGGGCTCAGGTCGCAGACGTTGCCTAGCGACTGGGAGGTCGTGATCGGCATGGAGGTGCATGTCCAGCCGAAGACCCGGTCGAAGATGTTCTGCGGGTGCAGCGTGGCGGAGGTGAACGACCCGCCGAACACGCACGTCTGCGAGATCTGCCTCGGCATGCCGGGCGTCCTGCCGGTGATCAACCGGGCCGCGGTCGAGGCGTCCATCAAGACCGCGCTCGCGCTGAAGTGCGAGATCCCCCGCCATACCAAGTTCGACCGCAAGAACTACATGTATCCGGACCTGCCCAAGGGCTACCAGATCAGCCAGTACGACATGCCGATGAGCGTCAACGGGTTCCTCGAGGTCGGCGGACGCAAGGTGCGCATCCGCCGCGTCCACCTCGAGGAGGACACCGGCAAGCTCATCCACGCCGGGGACGAGCTGCACAAGGCATGGGAGTCGTACGTGGACCTGAACCGGGCGGGCGTTCCGCTGATGGAGATCGTCAGCGAACCGGACCTGCGTTCCGCGGACGAAGCGCGCGACTACGCGATGGAGCTTCGTTCTCTGCTGCGTGCTGTCGGCGCGTCCGAGGCCGATATGGAGAAGGGCCAGCTGCGCGCCGAGCCGAACATCTCGATCCGCCCCGCGGGCTCAGACGCGCTCGGCGTGAAGACGGAGCTCAAGAACATCAACTCGTTCCGCGCCCTACACCGCGCGATCATCTTCGAGGTCGAGCGTCAGCAGAAGGCACTCGAGTCGGGCGGGACTGTCGTCCAGGAGACGAGAGGCTGGTCCGAGGCCGAGGAGCGCACCTTCTCTCAGCGCAGCAAGGAATTCGCGGAAGACTATCGCTACTTTCCGGAGCCCGACCTTCCCCCGCTCGAGATCGACCGGGGGTGGATCGAGGAATTGCGGGCTGGCCTTCCGGAGCTGCCGGCGCCGCGGCGATCGAGGCTTGCCACAGAGCACGCGCTCCCGGCTACGGACGCCGCCCTGATCGCCGGTGATCGCATCCTCGCGGACCTGTTCGAGGACGCGACTCGAGCCGGCGCGCCCGCGAAGCAGACGGCGAACTGGATCATCGGCGAGGTCGCGCCGACGGGCAAGGTGCCGTCGGGCAAGAACCTGGCCGAGCTCATCAAGCTCGTAGGTGACGGGAGCATCACGCGCGACCAGGGGCGCGAGGTGCTGATGGAGTCGGTCGAGACCGGCCGCACGCCGGCCGAGATCGTCGCCGAGCACGGGTACGCACAGGTGAGCGACCCCTCAGAGCTGCGCGTGATCATAGAGGCCGTCATCGACGCCAACCCGAAGGCGGTCGACGACTATCGCCGCGGCAAGACGCAGGTCGCCAACGCGCTCCTCAACGAGATCCGCAAGAAGGCGCCCCAGGCCAACCCCAAAGTCGCGCGCGAGCTGCTGCTGAAACTGCTCGCCTGAGCGGCGGATGTCGCTTATCCCACCGTTGTATCCAACGGTGCCTATCCAACGCCGGAATTGGACTCCGTTGGCGCCAGGAGCGCGTTACCGGACAGGCTCCGCCCGCGTAGATATCGATATGGGGCGGCTGGTGGCGGGGTTCCTCTCCCTGTTGGCCCTTTTCGCCTGTGGAGCGATGCCGGGCCAGGGCTCTGGGCCGCTGGCGCCACCCAGTCCCCCAACACAGGCACTCGCCGCGTGGAAGGACTTTCCAGTCAACGCGAAACCTCGCCCGCTCATCGTGTTCGGCCGCAGCGTCGACCACCTGGGACCAGCGGGCTTCAGCTCCGAACCTGACCGCAAGATCGTCTGGGTCTGCAACAAGTTCGTCTTCGCGACCGACGTGACGCTGTCGGACACAGCGCCGGCTCGGGCCCGCGTGGTCAACGGAGGCTCCTATCCGGGCATCGGGTCAGCGCGTGCCTTTTCCGAGTTGATTGCCGCGCGACACGACGTGAGTGCCGCGCAGCCCCAATGCGCGACGTCTCAACCATTTGTGATCAAGTCGGTCCGCTGGGGAACCGCCGGATTTCCCACCGACCGCGGCAGCATGACGATGTCGGCCTGGCTCTTCGACCTCGCCGAGATCGAGGGTTACCTCTCGTACTCGGCTGTGGATCCATCGTCGTTCTGGGGCGGCGGAGTGAACCCCGATGGAGGGAGGGACGCACGGGTCAGTGCCGACGGCCGGACGCTGAAGGTGCCGGTCTACAACGCAGGCCCTGGTCCGTGCGGCGCCGACTATTCCGCCGCTGCGGCGGAGTCCGATTCAGCGGTAGCTGTCGCCATCAAGAGATATTCACACTCAACACCCGGTCAGCAGGTTGTGTGCACCCTGAATCTGCGCGTCAGCTACATCACCGTCGAGCTGCAGGCTCCGCTGGGAGGCCGCGTCCTGCTTGATGAGAAGGGTGAAGTCGGCAGCGTCTGTCCCGAGTCGGGGAGCTGCTAGCGGCCTTTCCATGGCCGAGGCCGCGGCAACCAGCCCGGGACGTTGCGTCGGTACTCCAGGTACTGGTCTCCAAATTGCTCGAGCAACGCCGGCTCCTCATAGAACCTGGCGAAGGCGACCATCAGCAGGAACATGATGGCCGCGTAGGGCAGTAGACCGAGCTGGCCGAGCAGCAGGGCCTGGCCGATGATCGCGGCCGTCACCGCCAGGTACATCGGGTTGCGCACGTAGCGGTAGAGACCGCCGACGACGAGGTGCTGGGTCGGTGCGACCGGAGCGGGCGTGCCCATCCCCTCCACCACGAACCTGACGAAGGCGCTGACCAGAACGATCGCCCCAGCGACCGTCAGCAGTCCTCCCAGCACCCGGACCGGGGCCCAGAACGGAGCCGGCGTCTCAAGGCGCCAGCCAGTCAGCCACCACGGAATGAGACCCGCCACAACGCCAGGCGCCACCGCGAAGAAGATCGCGCTGCCGGCGGCAGCCGCGGTGCGGCCCTTCAGCTGGCGGCACGGCGGGACAGCCAGGTGCTGAACAGGAAGAGCGCGACCCCGACCACGTAGAGGGCGATCGCGAGCAGCACAAGGATCCCGGCCAGGACCTCGGGCGCGACCGTGGTGAAGACGATCGCGATGACCGACACGCCCAGGCCGATCGCGGCCCAGCCCTGGAGGTGGGAGACGGTCGGCGTGACCCGCACCAGGGGCCAGAGCAGGCGCCGTCGCCACCAGGACGGGAAGTTGCCGCGCAGCACGAGATAGAGTCCTGCCCCGATCAGGGCTGTGCCGCCCACGTAGGCAATACCCTCGACCACGTAACCCATGGCGGGCAATTCTAGCCTTGCCATTAGCCTTAACTGATGCCCCTGCCGCCCGACCTCCACGTGCACACCGAATGGTCATGGGACGCACCCCGCGGCTCGATGGAGCGGAGCTGCGAGCGGGCTGTGGAGCTGGGCCTGCCCGCGATCGCGTTCACCGAGCACGCGGACTGGGCGCTCGTCCACGAGGGCCAGCACACTGTCGACCTGGACGGCTACTTCGAGTCGATCGAGCGCTGCCGGGCGAAGTTTTCGGGCTTGCGCATCCTGACCGGTGTCGAGCTGGGGGAGCCGCACTGGTTTGCGCGGGAGACCGCGGAGGTCCTCGCCTCCGGCCCCCTCGACCAGGTGCTCGGCTCGATCCACTGCATCCGGCTCGACGGCGGCATGCTCGACGCGAGCCAGTTCCGCAGCCGCGAAGGTATCGACTTCCCTGCCGCGGTGCGGGAGTACTTCCGCGAGGTGCTGGCCATGGTCGACAGCGGCCAGCCGTTCGAGACGCTGGCGCACATCGACTATCCCAAACGCTACTGGCTCGAGGGGGCCGCGCCGTACAGGGAAAAGGACTATGAGATCGAGATCCGCGCCATCCTGGCCGCCGCGGCGCGCACGGGCCGGGTGCTCGAGGTCAACACCACTCGCGGCCACACCCTGAGCCCTGACATCACGGTCGTCCGCTGGTGGCGCGAGGTGGGCGGCCAGGCGGTCCAGTACGGCAGCGACGCCCACGAGCCAGGCAAAGTCGCGGAGGGCTTCAAGGTCGCCACCCAGATGGTCGAGGCCGCCGGCTTCAAGCCGGCGCAAGACCCGGTCTCGCTTTGGCGCCGCTGATCCTCAGGCCTTCGTCTCCGGCGCACGGAGGCGCCGCCTTTGCGAGAGAGGACGGCAAGGTCTGGCTCGTCAGCTACGCGCTGCCTGGCGAGGTCGTCGAGGCAGAGCCGCGCGGACGCCAGGGCGGCGTCGCGGTTGCCGCGGCCACGAAGGTGCTCGAGCCGTCGCCGCACCGCGTCGCCGCGCCATGCCCCTACTTCGGCGCCTGCGGAGGCTGCCAGCTGCAGCACGCGGCCTACGATCACCAGCTCGCCTTGAAGCGCCAGGTCGTCGAGGAGGCGTGGGCTCGGTCCGGCCTGCGGCTGCCTCCCGACGCCGCCGTGTTCGGCATGGACGATCCATGGCGCTACCGCATCCGCGGTGAGTTCGAGGCGGTGGCCGGCGCCGGCGGCTGGAGGTTCGGATTCCATCGCATGCGTTCGCATTCGGTGCTGCCGGTCGACAGCTGCCTCATCCATGACCTGCGTATCGAGCGGGCGCTGCCGGCCTTCGCGCAAGCGGCCGACGAGATGAAGGTCACGGGTTTGCAGAACCTCCTGCTCACCGTCGAGCCCCAGGGCCGCGGCCTGCTGTGGCGCCTGCGCTTTCACGGCCGCGAGCCGCGCTGGCCGCGCGACGAGTTCGCCCATCGCGTCGCTGAGCTGCTCCCGGATTCCACCCTCCTCGACGATGCGATGACGCTCGAGTTCTGGGGCCTGACCTTTCGAGCGCGCAGCGACACGTTTGTCCAGACCAATTACCGCCAGATGCTCGTCCTCTATCGCGTGGCGCTCGACATGCTGCAAGCCAAGCCCGACGAGCGCGTGATCGACCTCTACGCGGGAATCGGCACCATCTCGGTGGCGGCGGCGCGCGAAGCTGCCGGCGTGACCGCGATCGAGGAGAACCCACACGCCGTGCAGCTCGGCCGGCTCAACGCGCGGATCAACGCTGCGCGAGTCGAATACCTCCCCGGCAAGGTCGAGGAGGTGCTCAGGGGAGTCAGGCTTGGCCGCTTCCAGGCGGTGATCCTCGACCCGCCCCGCGCCGGCTGCGAGCCGGCCGCGGTGGCGGAGCTGATCCGGCTAGGTCCCGAGCGGATCGTGTACGTCTCTTGCGAGCCGTCGACCCACGCGCGCGACCTGATGCGCCTGGTGCAGGGCGGTTACCGGGTCAGGCGCGCGGCGATCGTGGACATGTTTCCGCAGACCTATCACATCGAGTCTGTCGCCCTGCTCGAGCGGAGCTAGGGCGCCTCGTTCAGCCCCTCCGGCGCTGCGCGCCACCTCCCCATGAATGGGGAGGACCAGTCCCTCCGGCGCTGCGCGCCACCTCCCCATGAATGGGGAGGACCAGTCCCTCCGGCGCTGCGCGCCACCTCCCCATGAATGGGGAGGACCAGCCCCTCCGGCGCTGCGCGCCACCTCCCCATGAATGGGACGACCAGCCTGATGACGGTCGTCCAGGCGGCGACCCTGTTCGCTAAAACGCCGGCTCTCTACTACGCCTTCTTCAGCGTGAACGCCGGCTCTCTACTACGCCTTCTTCAGCGTGATCGAGATCGGGACCACAGTCGTGATCGTCTGGTCCGCGTGGAGGTGGTCGGCGCTGCCAGAACGGACCCCGGTTAGGGCCGGTCCAGCTTCTGCGCGAATTTGACGACGACGAGGCGCAGCCTGCCTGGGCCAAGCGACCTGGCGACCATGTTCAGGATGGGCCTCAGGAGCTGCATGTCGGGCCAAACGGAACGTGGGTGAGAACGGTTACGCCCGAGTTCAACCCCGGCAGGATAAACGAAAGTGAAGGAATCAGGTGCGGCTGTGGACGAATTCGGCCAGCCGCCGAACTCCCTCGCTGAGGTCGGCGTCCGAGCTGGCGAGGCTGATCCGGACCGCCTCGCCGGCAACCTGGCCGAAAGCCGTCCCCGGGGCGACGCTCACCCCGCGCTCCCGGAGCAGCGCGAACGCCAGGTCGCGGGACGGGAGGCCGGCCGGTGAGACGTCGGCCATTATGTAGAAGGCCCCCGTGGGCCTGGCGATGAGCAGCTCGGCGTCCTCCAGGATGCCGGCGACCAGGTCACGGCGCCGCCGGTAGGCGCCGACCATCTCGCCGACGCACTCCTGCGGCCCCGCCAGGGCCGCTTCGGCGGCGACCTGGCTGATCGTCGACACGCACGACGAGTTGGACTCCAGGACCTTGGTGGCGGTGTCCACGAGCTCGGCTGATCCAACCAGGTAACCGAGCCGCCACCCGGTCATCGAGTACGTCTTGGAGAAGGTGAACACCGTGGCGATCCGGGGGTCGTCGGGCGCGAGGTTCGCCGGGCTGGTCCAGGTGCCGTCCAGGAGGATCTGGTCGTAGCACTCGTCGCTCAGCAGCCACAGGTTGTTGCGCTGCGCGAGCTCGATCATCCCGGCAAGGGTCGCCGTCGGGTAGACGGCTCCCGTCGGATTGTTGGGGCTGTTGACGACGAGGACTCTGGTCCGCGGCGTGATCAGCGCCGCGAGGGCGTCGAGGTCTGGCTGGAAGCCGCCTGCGGGCGGGCACGGATA